>Ga0209697_10003679_pt1 | contig 20579 bp, 19 predicted proteins | sample AliMusrvi5mmetaG_FD_184115 | JGI IMG/M metagenome (GOLD analysis project Ga0209697, IMG submission 184115) | Freshwater lake bacterial and archeal communities from Alinen Mustajarvi, Finland, to study Microbial Dark Matter (Phase II) - Alinen... | ecosystem: Environmental > Aquatic > Freshwater...
GCTGGCCCGGCTGCACCGAGCGGATGACGCTTTCGCCGATGGCGCGCGGGCGCGGCGCCCTCAGCGAAGCCGATGTCGATGCCGCGTTGGGCGAAGTGCGCACCGCCCTGATCGAGGCGGACGTCGCCTTGTCGGTGGTGAACGACTTCATCGCCAAGGTGCGCCCGCGCGCCATCGGCGAAAGCGTCATCCGCTCGGTGCAGCCGGGCCAGCAGGTCATCAAGATCGTCCATGACGTTCTGGTCGAGACCTTGGGCCAGGAAAATGCCGCCCTGAACATCGGCTCGCCGCCGGCTCCGATCCTGATGGTCGGCTTGCAGGGCTCGGGCAAGACCACAACCTCTGCGAAACTGGGCCTGCTGCTGCAGACGCGCGAAAAGAAGCGCGTGCTGATGGCCTCGCTGGACACCACCCGTCCCGCCGCCATGGAGCAGCTGCGCGTGCTGGGCGAACAGGCCGGCATCGCCACCTTGCCGATCATGCCCGGCCAAGGACCGCTGGACATCGCCAAGCGGGCGCTGGCGAGCGCCAAGGTCGGCGGCTATGACGCACTGATCCTGGACACCGCCGGCCGCCAGCATGTCGACGACCAGCTCATGGCCGAAGTCGCCGCCGTCAAGGCGCTGGTCAATCCCCATGAAACATTGCTGGTCGCCGATGCGCTGACCGGTCAGGACGCGGTGAACATCGCCAAGTCCTTCAACGACCGCCTGCAAGTCACTGGCATCATCCTGACCCGCGTCGATGGCGATGGCCGCGGCGGCGCGGCGCTGTCGATGCGCGCCGTCACCGGCGCGCCGATCAAGTTCCTGGGCGCCGGCGAAAAGCTGGACGCGCTGGAACCCTTCCATCCCGCGCGCGTCGCCAGCCGCATTCTGGACATGGGCGATGTCGTGTCGCTGGTCGAGAAGGCGTCCGAGACGCTGGACAAGGAAGAAGCGGAGAAGATCGCCGCCAAAATAAAAAAGGGTCAGTTCGACATGAACGACCTGAAATCGCAGCTGAACCAGATGAAGAAGCTGGGCGGCATGAAGGGCGTGCTGGGCATGCTGCCCGGCGTGGGCAAGATCAAGGGCCAGCTGGATGCGGCTGGCCTGGATGACAAGGTCCTCACCCGCCAGGAAGCCATCATTCAATCGATGACCAAGACGGAACGGACCGATCCGGATTCCATCAACGGCTCGCGGCGCAAGCGTATTGCCGCCGGCGCCGGCGTCGAGGTTTCCGAAGTGAACAAGCTTCTCAAAATGCACCGTCAGATGGCGGACATGATGAAGAAAATGGGCAAAGGCGGCCGCATGCCGATGATGCCCGGCATGGGCGGTGGATCGCCCGGTGGATTACCGCCCGGAATGTTTCCGGGTCGGCGTTAACAGCAACTGATTTAACTCTTTAAACGCAAGGAAAAGCACAACATGGCACTTCGCATTCGTCTGGCCCGCGGCGGCACCAAGAAACGCCCGCACTACAACATCGTCATCGCCGACAGCCGCAATCCGCGCGACGGCCGCTTCATCGAGAAGATCGGCTTCTACAATCCGCTGCTGCCGTCCGATCATGCCGACCGCCTGAAGCTGAACCTGGAATCGGCCCAGGCCTGGATCGGCAAGGGCGCCGTGGCGTCCGACCGCGTGCACAAGTTCCTGGCCAATGCCGGCCTGGTGAAGGCCCGCGTGCATAACAATCCGCAGAAGGCCCAGCCCAAGAAGAAGGCACAGGAACGCGCCACTGCTGCCGCCGCTGCCGCGGCCAAGCCCGCGGAAGAAGCGCCGGCGGCTTAATTGCCCGCGGACGTTCTTCTGGCCGCCGTCATGGGCGCGCAAGGGCTCAAGGGCGAGGTGAAGGCAAAAATCTTCACCGCAGCGCCCGACGCTTTGCCGCGCTATGGCAAGTTGCACGCCAGGGATGGCCGGACGTTCACGATCACCGCCTTTCGCCCCGCCAAAACGGGCGAGGCGGTGATTGCGTTTGCGGAGGTCAAGGACCGCAACACCGCCGAAGCCTTGAAGGGCACCGAACTGTTCGTGTCCCGCGATGCGCTGCCCGAACCGGATGAAGACGAGTTCTATCATGCCGACCTGGTCGGGCTGGAAGCGCGCGACAGCGAAGGCCGGGTGATCGGCAAGATCGTGGCCGTGCACAATTTCGGCGCCAGCGACGTGATCGAGCTGGTTCGGGGTGACGGCGACAGCGTGCACCTGGCCTTCACGCGCGAGACCGTGCCGGTGATCAAGATCGCCGACGGTTACATCGTTGTCGCGGTGCCCGAAGACGATGAAGACAACGACCATGTCGAGTAGCTGGTCGGCGACGGTCCTTACGCTTTTCCCGGAAATGTTTCCCGGGCCGCTGGGCATCTCGCTGCTGGGCAAGGCGCTGCAGCAGGATCTCTGGCAGCTCGATGCGCGCGACATCCGCGACCATGGCCTGGGCAAGCACCGCACCGTGGACGACAGCCCGTCGGGCGGCGGGCCGGGCATGGTGATGCGCGCCGATGTTGCCGCCGCCGCCATCGATGCGGTGGAACGGAATGGTCGTCCGCTGATCTATCTGTCACCGCGCGGCAAACGCCTGGATCAGGCGCGCGTTCGGGAACTGGCATCGGGACCGGGCGCGATCCTGTTGTGCGGGCGGTTTGAAGGCCTGGACCAGCGGGTGATCGAGGCCCGGGCCATCGAGGAAATCTCCCTGGGCGACTTTGTGCTGGCCGGGGGCGAGATCGCCGCCATGGCCCTGATAGAGGCATCCGTCCGGCTGATCCCCGGGGTGCTGGGGGACCATGCTTCCACCCAGGATGAAAGCTTTGCCGCGGGGCTTTTGGAATACCCCCATTATACCCGCCCCCAACTGTTCGAGGATCGGCCCATTCCGGAGGTTCTAAACAACGGGAATCATTCGGAAATCGCCAAATTCCGCGCGCGCGAGGCCGAAAGCCTGACCCAGGAGCGCCGCCCCGACCTTTGGACCCTCTATGAAAAGACCAAACGCTAGGCTATATGCCCCGGCTCGATTGCCGCTTTTCCGCACCGAAAGACGAAGAAAATGAACCTTTTGCAGACCCTTGAAGCCGAGCAGATGGCCACCGTCCGCGCCAAGCCGCTTCCCGATTTCCGCCCCGGCGACACGCTGAAGGTCAACGTCAAGGTGGTGGACGTCACCTATGACGAAAAGGCCAAGGCGAACAAGACTCGCGAACGCATCCAGGCCTTTGAAGGCGTGTGCATCGCCCGCCAGGGCGCCGGCATCAACGAGGCCTTCACGGTGCGCAAGCTGTCCTATGGCGAAGGCGTGGAACGCGTCTTCCCGATCTATTCGCCGCTGGTCGACTCGGTGGTGGTGGTGCGCAAGGGCAAGGTGCGCCGTGCCAAGCTCTATTACCTGCGCGGCCGCACCGGCAAGTCCGCCCGCATCAGCGAGCGCACCGACAGCGCCGCCGAGAGCCCCGAAGCGGCCGCCTGAGTCGCATTTAAAGCCTTCCAAATCAGGCCGCGCCGGATATCCGCCGCGGCCTGATTGCTTTTTAAGGCGCAAAAACCCCCGTTTTGCGGCCTTTTCCGGTGCATAACCGCAAAAGGCCCGTATTTCTTGCGCTTTTTTGACGTGGCCCCGCTTGTTCCTGCAGGAAATGCCGTAAAATCGGGCTCATCGTTGATTCGTTATAGAGGGAGAAATCCATGGCCACTGCCGCCAAAGCAAAAGTTGAAACTGTTTCCACCCGCCAGCTCGCCGCTCAGCTCGCTGAGAAGCATGAGCTGTCGCAGAAGCTCGCCAATGCCATCATCGAAGACGTCATTGCCCTGATCACCAAGCACCTGAAGAAGGGTGCTCGCATCCGTCTCAATGGTCTGGGCATCCTGGTTGTGCGCAAGCGCGGTCCGCGCATGGGCCGCAATCCCGCCACCGGCGAAGCCATCAAGATCAAGGCGTCCAAGAAGGTCGCGTTCCGCGCCTCCAAGGAACTGAAGGAAGCGATCTAACCTCGCTTTCGTCTTTCAAGAGACAGAAAGGCCGGATGTTCGCATCCGGCCTTTTCTTTTTGTCTTCAAGCGTCAGAGCCGCACGAGCCGCAATCGCAGCGCGTTCGTGATCACCGAAACCGAACTGAGGCTCATCGCCGCCGCTGCGATCACCGGACTGAGCAGGATGCCGAACGCCGGATAGAGCGCGCCGGCAGCCACCGGTAAGCCCAGGACATTGTAAACGAAAGCAAGGACCAGATTTTGGCGGATGTTGCGCATGGTGGCGCGGCTCAATGTTCGTGCGCGTGCAATGCCGGTGAGATCGCCTTTGACCAGCGTGATCCCGGCGCTTTGCATGGCCACATCGGTTCCTGTGCCCATGGCGACGCCAACATCGGCCTCGGCGAGGGCGGGCGCGTCATTCACGCCGTCTCCCGCCATCGCCACGACACGGCCCTCGCTGCGCAGGCGGCGCACGATGGCGTTTTTCTGTTCGGGCAGCACTTCGGCTTCGATGTCGGTAATGCCGAGCCTGGCGGCGACGGCCTGCGCCGTCAGGCGATTGTCGCCGGTCAGCATCACGATCCTGATGCCATTTGCCCGCAAGCTGTCCAGCGCGGCGGCGGTGGATGCCTTGATGGGATCGGCAACCGCGATGAGGCCCGCTGCCTGGCCATCGACGGTAACAAACATGACGGTCGCACCGTCCCGGCGCAGCGCGTCCGCGCGGCTGTTCAGGCCGGCGCTCATGCCCTGCGCACCGAGTAGCTGGACAGTCCCCACACCCACGGCACGTCCGCCCACCTTACCCGTCACGCCCTTGCCGGTGACCGACGCGAAGTCGGTTACATCCTGAAGCGCGATGCTGCGGTCCTGCGCGGCTGCGGTTATGGCGGCGGCCAGAGGGTGTTCGCTGGACCGCTCCAGGCTTGCGCCCAGCGCCAGGATCCCGGTCTCGTCAAAGCCGTCTGCCGGCACAACCGCGACAACTCTCGGCCTGCCTTCGGTCAAGGTGCCGGTCTTGTCGACCACCAGCGTGTCGACCTTTTCAAATCGCTCAAGCGCCTCGGCATTCTTGATCAGGACGCCCACGCCAGCGCCCTTGCCGATGCCCACCATGATCGACATGGGCGTGGCCAGACCCAGCGCACAAGGACAGGCGATGATGACGACGGAGACGGCGGCAACCAGAGCGTAGCCAAGGGCGGGGGCCGGGCCCCAGATCATCCAGGCCGCGAAGGCCAGGATCGCGGCGGCAATGACGGCGGGCACGAACCAGGCCGAAACACTGTCGGCGAGGCGTTGGATAGGGGCGCGGCTGCGCTGGGCTTCCGACACCATATGGACAATGCGGGCAAGAACTGTGTCCGACCCGATCTTGTCGGCGCGCATGACCAGGCCGCCGGTCCCATTGATGGTGCCGCCGATCAGCCTGGCATCCTGCGCCTTCGCGACAGGCATCGACTCGCCCGTCACCATGGACTCATCGACGCTGCTTTTGCCCTCCATCACCGTGCCATCGACGGGCACGCTCTCACCGGGCCGCACACGCAACCGGTCGCCCACCTGGACCTGCTCAAGGGCGACTTCTTCGTCTTGCCCATCATCATTGATGCGCCGGGCGCTTTTTGGGGCCAGCTTCAATAGCGCGCGGATGGCGCCGCCGGTTTGTTCGCGGGCGCGCAGTTCCAGAACCTGTCCCAGCAGCACCAGGACGGTGATCACCGCGGCGGCTTCGTAATAGACCGCGAGCATGCCTGCGTGCCGCATTTCCATGGGAAACAGGTCCGGCAGGAAGGTCGCGGCCAGGCTGTAGAGATAAGCGGCACCTACCCCCAGCGCGATCAGCGTGAACATGTTCAGCGAACGGTTCCGCAAGGAGGCCCAGCCGCGCGCGAAAAACGGCCAGCCCGCCCACAGGACGACCGGCGTGCTGAGGGCGAACTGTATCCAGGTCGATGCGGTCATCGAAATGCTGCGGGCCAGGCCCAGTGCCGGGATGTGACTGCCCATCTCCAGCACAAACACCGGCAAGGTCAGCACCAGTGCGATCCAGAACCTGCGGGACATGTCGGTCAGTTCGGGGCTGGGACCGGTTTGCGCCGTTGCCGTCAGCGGCTCCAACGTCATGCCGCAGATGGGACAATTGCCGGGCGCGTCCCGGCGGATCTGCGGGTGCATGGGACAAGTATAGATGATGCCGATAGCCGCCGGCTTTGGCGCAACCTTCGGCGTTATGTAAGCCGATGGGTTGGCAAGAAACTTCGACCGGCACCCTGCGCTGCAAAAATAATGTGTCACGCCGCCCTGGCCTGACTGGAACCTGGCCGTCGCCGGATCGACCATCATGCCGCAAACCGGATCGCGCACCGGGTTCGGCTTATTTTCCATAGCGGCTGAACAGTTCGACCAGCTCGGAAAATTTTTCCGTCTGGTCTTTGACGCTGCCGCTCTTGATGGCGTGGGCAACGCAGTGCGACGCGTGGCCCTTGAGGATTTCTTCCTCGACCTTTTTGAGGGCGGCCTTGATCGCCTGCATCTGGTTCAGAATGTCGATGCAATAACGATCCTCTTCCACCATGCGGGCGATGCCGCGCACCTGGCCTTCGATGCGCGAGAGCCGGGTCAATATTTTTGGATGTCCGGTGGCCATGCTTGCATACTCCCTAGGGGTATAGTAGGCAGGGTTGTCCCCGGGTGCAAGCCTGTATCGCGATTTGAGTCACGCCATGCGCGCCGCCAGTACATTCTCTGTTGCGCTTGTTGTCCTGTTGTCCGCCATCGCAACGGCGCAATCGGCTCCCCCATCGGGCAATGGCGCGATGGATGGCATGAAGATGGAGGATATGCCCGGCATGGCGATGCCTGCCAAAAAACCGCCGGCGAAGAAAGCCAAGCCGAAAAAGCCCGCGTCTGCGATGCCACAGCCCGCCCAGGCCATGCCCGACAGGGCGCCGAAACCCGCTCCAGAAGAGCAAGCCATGCCCGCAATGCCGCAGGACGACAAGCCTGCGGCGAAGACAGACGATGACATGGCCGGCATGGATATGAGCGCGGACGGCGCCGATCACGCCATGGCGATGCACGGATTGCTCGGCGGCTATGCCATGAGCCGCGAAGCCTCGGGCACAAGCTGGCAGCCTGAGTCCGCGCCGCATGGCGGCATTCACCTGGCCGCAGAAGACTGGATGGTGATGCTGCATGGCCGGGTCAACGGCATCGCCGATTGGCAAAGCGGGCCGCGCGGCGCAACCCAGGTCTTTTCCTCCAGCATGTTCATGGCGATGGCGACGCGCGACCTGGAAAATGGCGACACGCTGGGATTGAAGGCGATGGTGAGCGGCGATGCCTTCATGGGACGGCGCGGCTATCCCTTGTTGCTGGCGAGCGGGGAAACCGCCGATGGCAAGACGCATCTGGTGGACCGCCAGCATCCCCACGACCTGTTGGGAGAGCTGTCCGCCAGCTACAGCCATCCCGTGTCGGATTCCGACAGCGTCTTCCTCTATGGCGGCTATCCGGGTGAGCCGGCGCTGGGGCCGTCGGCCTACATGCACCGCGTATCGGCCATGGATAATCCCATGACGCCGATTGCCCATCATTGGCTGGATTCCAGCCATGTCACTTTCGGAGTGGTGACGGCGGGTTTCATCCATGACGACTGGAAGGTGGAAGTGTCGCGCTTCACCGGCCGCGAGCCTGACCAGTTTCGTTTCAACTTCGACAAGGCGCGGTTGGATTCCACTGCGGTGCGGTTGTCGTTCAATCCCGATGCGCACTGGTCGCTGCAGGTATCCAGCGGCTGGCTGAAAAGCCCCGAGCAGCTCGACCCCGATGTGAACGAGCAGCGCCTGACCGCCAGCGCCACCTGGTTCGACCAGTTCGACTGGGGTAGCGTGGCCGCCACCCTGGCGTTCGGCCGCAAGCAGCTTTCCAACGGCATCAGCGGGAATGCCGGGCTGGCCGAAATGGAATACAAGCCAGACCCGCTCTGGACCCTGTTTGCCCGGGCCGAGACCATTGAAAGCACCGAACTGGTGCCTGGGCCGGCGGTGCGCGGGGCCGGCGAATTCAGCCTGGGCGCCATCCATGACTGGGAAATTGCCGATCATTGGAAGATCGGCCTGGGCGGCCTCTATGCCTTTGATTTTGCGCCGTCCTCACCGGCTGCCTCTTATGGCGCCAATCCCCATGGCGCCATGGGCTTTGTCCGGCTGCTCGCTGAATGAGAAAGCGGGCGATTCTGCCGCCTTGCCGGTAGGGCCCGTGGCGGGCTAGGTAGCTGCGCAATTTTTGGGGAATTTCCACATGGCGCGCAAGAAAATCGCTCTTATCGGCGGCGGACAGATCGGCGGCACTCTGGCCCATCTGGCGGCCCTCAAAGAGCTGGGCGATGTGGTGATCTTCGACATCGCCGAAGGCCTGCCCCAGGGCAAGGCGCTGGACCTGTCCCAGTCCGGTCCGGTGGACGGCTTCAATTCCAAGCTCTCCGGCACCAATTCCTATTCCGACATTGCCGGCGCCGATGTGGTGATCGTCACCGCAGGCGTGCCGCGCAAGCCCGGCATGAGCCGCGACGATCTTTTGGGCATCAACCTCAAGGTGATGGCGGCGGTGGGCGAGGGCATCAAGGCCAATTGCCCGAACGCCTTCATCATCTGCATCACCAACCCGCTGGACGCCATGGTGTGGGCGCTGCAGAAATTCTCCGGCGTGCCGCATGAAAAGATCGTCGGCATGGCCGGCGTGTTGGACTCGGCGCGCTTCCGCCACTTCCTGGCCGAAGAAATGGGCGTGTCGGTGGAAGATGTTTCCGCCTTCGTGCTGGGCGGCCATGGCGACACCATGGTGCCGATGCCGCGCTTCTCGACCGTGGCCGGCATCTCGCTGCCCGAACTGGTCAAGATGGGCTGGATCAGCCAAGATCGTCTGGACCAGATCGTCACCCGCACCGCCAATGGCGGCGCAGAGATCGTCGGCCTGCTCAAGACCGGTTCGGCCTATTATGCCCCGGCCACCAGCGCCATCCAGATGGCCGAAAGCTATCTCAAGGACCAGAAGCGCGTACTGCCCTGTGCCGTCCATGTGAACGGCGCCTATGGCATCAAGGATCTCTATGTCGGCCTGCCGGTGGTGATCGGCGAGAAGGGCGTGGAGAAGATCGTGGAACTGAACCTGACCGATGCTGAAAAGGCCGGGCTGGCAAAGTCCGCCGATGCCGTGCGCGGCCTGATCGACGCCTGCAGGAAGCTGGAACCCAAGCTGGGTTGATCCAGACAGCCTGAACCCCCAAGTCCTGCGTATCGCTCCACGGCATGGTTGTGGCTGTTTCGCCACTTGTCTTGCCGCGGGAATTTTGAGACAAATTGATACAAATGGGACTCGGGACAAATAACCATATGACATTGCAGCGTTTTTCGCTGTTTTGGGCGATCGCCACTTTGGCGATGGCCGGCTGGATGCTGCTGGCTGCGGTCGCTCCGGCCAAGGCCCAGGAGCCCGTCCGCGTCCAGGACGCTTCTCGTGAAGTGGGCGCCACCGTGGTCATCCATGTTCAGGACGTCTCGCCCAAGGGCGGCACCCTGCGGCTGGGCCTGTATGACGAGGCCCGCTATCCCGACGACGACGCCACCCCGGTGGCCAGCGCCGACGTCCGCGCCGACATGGGCGAAACCGTCATCACCCTCAGCAATGTCCCGCCCGGCATCTATGCCATCGAGACGTTCCAGGATGTGAACAGCAACCACAAGATGGACACCAGCTGGCTCGGCCTGCCGCAGGAGCCGTTCGGCTTTTCGCGCGATGCCCAGCCGCATCTGTCCAAGCCCAGCTTCGGCCGGGTGAAGTTCGAAGTGACGCAGGGCCTGAATGTCCAGGTCCTGCATCTGCAGAATTCCATCGCGCTCTTGGCGTCCAAGTAACTGTTGCGCGCCGCCGCCGCGTGTTAAGCCACGCAGGTTCATGAGCGATCTCACCGTCTACCGCGACCGCGATCTTTATTCCTTCGTCGGCCTGCGCTTCATTTCCACCCTGGCCATCCAGGTCCAGTCGGTCGCCATCGGCTGGCAGGTCTATGACATGGAGCGCACGCCGCTGGCGCTGGGTCTGGTGGGCCTGTGCCAGTTCGCGCCCATGTTCCTGCTGGTCCTGCCGGCCGGCGACATCACCGACCGCTTCAACCAGCGCCGGGTCTACAACCTGGCGGCTTGTGTGCAGGCGGTGTGCAGCGCGCTGTTCCTGGCTCTGTCGCTGTATCGGCCCCACAGCGCCTGGATGTTCTATTGCGTGCTGGTGCTGTTCGGCGCGGCGCGCGCCTTTGCCGGGCCCTCAAGCTCCTCGCTGCTGGCCTTCCTGGTGCCGCCCGAAAGGCTGCCGCGGTCGATGGCGTTCAGTTCGTCCTTTTTCACCGCCGCCACCATTTCAGGCCCGGCGCTGGGCGGCTTTCTCTATGCGCTGGGACCGGTGCCGGTTTATTCGCTGTGCATCGCCTGTTTCATCGGCGCGGCGCTGGCGGTGACCCAGCTGGGCGGCCGTCGCTACACCCCCGAACAGACAGACGCGACACGCGCTGAGCGGGTGGCCGAAGGCGTGCGCTTCGTGCGCTCGCGGCCTGTCGTGCTGGGCGCCATTTCGCTGGATCTGTTTGCCGTGCTGCTGGGCGGGGCCACCGCACTGCTGCCCGTCTATGCCCGCGACATCCTGCATGTGGGGCCGCTGGGCCTGGGCTTCCTGCGCAGCGCGCCGGCCGCCGGTGCTTTCTCGATGGCGTTCATCCTTACCCATTGGCCGATCCGCACCAGGGTTGGCGCCAACATGTTCGGCGCGGTGGCGGTATTTGGCATCGCCACCATCGTGTTTGGTGTCTCAAGCCGGTTTCCGCTCTCGCTGCTGGCGCTGTATGTGCTGGGCGCCTCCGACATGGTCAGCGTCAATGTCCGCTCCTCGCTGATCCAGCTTTCCACGCCGGACGCCATGCGCGGGCGTGTTTCCAGTGTTTCCATGCTGTTCATTGGCGCATCCAATGAGCTGGGCGAATTTGAATCCGGCTTCACCGCGGCGCTGATGGGCACCGTGCCGGCGGTGGTGGCGGGCGGCATTGGCACGCTGCTGGTGGTGGGGCTTTGGATGAAGCTGTTCCCGCCGCTGACGCGGGTGAACAAGTTCAGCGATGTCGCGCTGCCGGTTTAGACCTTGACGAAAACGTCGACGCGGTCGGCAGGACCGGTATCGTCGACACCGCCCATGGCCCGCACATCGATGCGGTCGGGCGAAACCCCGTCATCGATCAGCACCTGGCGGATGGCCAGGGCGCGCTTCGGAGCCCTTGTCACCCTTGGCGCCGCCAAAGGCCTGCAGCTCGACCCGCGCATTGGGCCCGCTCATGGCGGCGTTCAGATCATTGGCCAGGAACTTGATCGCGCCCAGCGCCGCCTTGGCGGGATCGGGCGCGTCCTTGGCGAACAGGATGACGCTGCGCTTGCTGAGGCTCTCATTGCCGGTGACCGGACCGGCGGGCGCGGTCTTGGGCGGCGGTGCGGCGCTGCCAAACACATTGCTGAGATTGGCAGCGCCAAAGGGGCTGGCCTCGGGTGCCGGAGCAGGCGCAGGTGCGGGCGCGGCCTTGGCAACGCGCACAGGCTTTTCGCGGGGCGGCTTGGGCGTGGCCGGGGCGGCGCGGACAACCCGGCGGCGGGTGCCGGGCATGTGCAGGCTGATGGGACCGCCGCGTTCACCCGGCATGAGCAAGTAGGGCACGCTGCGGCCATATTCCCCGCCCGGATACAGCAAGGTCCCGCCGACGGGGCGGGCGGCCAGCGGATTGACCCGCACTTCCAGCCCGGAATCGACATTTTGCGCCAGGCTTACGCCGGTGGCCGCCAGCCAAAGACCGGCCGCAACAGCGAGTGTTGAGGGAAGACGCATGAAAGCTGACAGCTCGAAAAAATGCCCAAAGCGCAGCCTAGCGGTAATCTAACACTTTGCAACCATTACCGAAATGCCTCACATTTCCGCCGCTTAAGGGAGAGCCCAATGAAGACCCGCGCCGCCGTCGCCTATGAAGCCGGAAAACCCCTGGTGATCGAAACCGTGGACCTGGAGGGGCCCAAGGCGGGCGAGGTGCTGGTCGAGATCAAGTCCACCGGCGTCTGCCACACCGACGAGTTCACCCGCTCCGGCGCCGATCCCGAAGGGTTGTTTCCCGTCATTCTGGGCCATGAAGGCGCCGGCGTGGTGGTGGATGTCGGCCCCGGCGTGACGACGCTGAAAAAGGGCGATCATGTCATCCCGCTCTACACGCCCGAGTGCCGGGTGTGCAAAAGCTGCACCTCGCACAAGACCAATCTCTGTACCTCGATCCGCTCGACCCAGGGCCAGGGCGTGATGCCCGACGGCACCTCGCGCTTCTCCATCGGCGGCAAGAAGATCCATCACTATATGGGCTGCTCGACCTTCGCCAACCACACGGTGATGCCGGAGATCGCGCTGGCGAAGATCCGCCAAGATGCACCCTTCGACAAGGTCTGCTACATCGGCTGCGGCGTCACCACCGGCATCGGCGCTGTCATCAAGACCGCCAAGGTCGAGCCGGGCGCCAATGTCGTGGTGTTCGGGCTGGGCGGCATCGGCCTCAACGTGATCCAGGGCGCGCGCATGGCGGGCGCCAACATGATCGTGGGCGTGGATATCAATCCGGCACGCGAGGGCCTGGCCCGCCAGTTCGGCATGACCCATTTCGTGAACCCCAAGGAGATCAAAGGCGATCTGGTGCCTCACCTGGTCGAACTGACCAAGGGCGGCGCCGACTACAGCTTTGAATGTGTCGGCAATGTCGATCTGATGCGCCAGGCGCTGGAATGCACCCATCGCGGCTGGGGTGAAAGCATCATCATCGGCGTGGCCGGCAGCGGACAGGAGATCAAGACCCGGCCCTTCCAGCTGGTGACGGGCCGGGTGTGGAAAGGCACCGCTTTCGGCGGCGTGCGCGGCCGCACCGAGGTGCCTCAGATCGTGGACTGGTACATGGACGGCAAGATCAGCATCGATCCGCTCATCACCCACAAGCTGCCGCTGGAGCGCATCAACGAGGCCTTCGACCTGATGCATTCAGGCGAAAGCATCCGGACGGTGATCGAGTTCTGAAACCGAACTAGCGGGCGGCAGCCAGTTCCGGATGGGCCGCGGCCAGTTCCTTGCGGGCGGCCTCCATCTGGGCCTTGAAGGCCGGGTTCTGCATCAGCCGCAGCGCCAGCAGGGTGCCATATTCCTGGCCCGCCACGATGTCGCTGCGATAATGCACGCCGCAGACCAGCCGGCGTTCGGCATATTGCGACGCGCGCGCCAGAATGTCCTGGGATTTGGCGGGCATCAGGCTGGCCAGCACCACGCCCATCGAGAAGCCGCGGGTGGCATGGCCGCTGGGATAGGAATTGGCCGCCTTGCCGGGCTTGACCGGTGTGCAGGTCTTGATCGCGGGCTCGGCGGCATAAGGCCGGTCGCGGTGGAAATAGGCCTTGGCGTCCTTGGTGTCGTCTTCTTCCTCGTCGCCCACCAGGGTGAGCAGCTTGAAGGTCTGGGGGCTGGAAGCCAGGTCGAAACCGGCCGCGTCGTTGAAGATGGTGGGCGTTTCGTTCTCTGCGTCGCGTTTGGCAACGGCGCGGTCGTCGGCCGTGCTGCGGGCGGCGATGGCGTGCAATTCGTCCATCTCACGGCTGGTGGTGGCCGCATCGGGCGGCGGCGGCAGATAGCGCCCGGCGGTGAATTCACCCGGCGCCAGCAGACCAGCCTGCGCGCCGGCTGATCCCAGCGCCAGGGCGGCGCAAACAAGAAGTCCGTATCGCATGGTCTGTCTCCTAGAAGCGGGCTTTGAGAGTGAACTGGATGCTGCGCGACGGCTGGTAATAATACTGGTCCAGGCTCGAACCGCGATTGCCGACATCCTCGACGCCGCTGCCGCCGATCGGCGCCTTGTCGTTGATGCCCACCGCTGCCAGGCTGCGGCTGTTCAGCAGGTTGTAAATGCCGAAGCCGAACTCCAGATTCTCGTAAGAGACGCTGGCCTTGGCATCCATGTTGCTGAAGGCGCCCAGCTTGTAAAAGGTGGTGTTGGTGGCGTCGGAATATTGTTGGCCGATCACCTTGTCGATCACCGAGAATTTCCAGATGCCGGACTTGTAGAAGATGCCCTGCGCCGAGGTCCACATCGGCGCCTGCTTGACCCACTTGCCGCCGGTCTTGGACGAGTTCAGCGAGCCGTTCAGGAATACCGACAGGCCTTCCAGCACGCCGTCAAAGGCGTAGGTGCCTTCGCCTTCGATGCCCTTGTAGGTCGCCGTGCCGGTGTTGACGCCGCAGGTCTCGCCTGACGAGCCGAAGATCGGCGCCAGGTTGCAGGCCTGGAAGACGATATTGTTGTTCACGCCGATGTAATAGATGTCGGCATCGAAGGTGAACTGGTCGGCATAAAAGACCGTGCCGACCTGGTAGTTGGTGGTGGTCTGAGCTTTGGGAAAGGTTGTGGCCACGGTCTTTTGTTCAAAGGCGCTGATGTCGGGCACATAGATGCCCTGGGCATACTGGGCATAGACGCTCCAGCTGGGCTGCAGCTTGTAGTTCGCCATCACGAAGGGCAGGTCATGCGTGGTGGTGAACTGGGTGTTGACGGCCCGCACCGGCACACTCTTCTGCTCCAGCGGCGCGCGGACATAATGGTTCCACCACACATACTTGAAGCCCGGCGTGATGGTCAGGTCCTCGGTGGGACGCAGCTCCAGTTCGACAAAGGGTTGATACTGGTTCCAGCCGGAATGTTCCTGATATTCGAAGAAGCCGCCGCCAAACGGCGCGGACTTGCCGGCCGCGATGTTGCTGGCATCGGGGAACTGCGGACCCTTGAAGGGATTGCACTGTGCGGTCGCCAAGGCGAAGCACTGGGTGGCGTCAAAGTCGGAACGGGCTCGCTGGGACACCGAGCTTTCCCACCACACACCGGCGCGAACCTGGCCCTTCAGCCAGTCGAAATCGAAATCCTTGGCGCCGCGGAAAATGTTGCCCCAGACGCGATAGGCGTTCTGCTTGGTATAGCCGGGAATATTGTTGGGGAAACTCGTGGCGGCGGGACCGTTGGTGACCAGGGTGCCGTTGCTTTCGGTGATGCCCTTGGTGATGTCGGCCGCGGTCTGCTGCACCGACAGGGTGCTCAGGGTCTTGTTGGTATAGGCGTAGGTATAGGACGTGTTGTCGATGGTGAAGCCGTTGCCCAGGTCGCCCTGCAGGCGCAGGTAATCCAGGTCGGTCTTCTTGTGGACATGGTTGTAGGGCGCGTAGGTGCCCGCCTTGGGATTGGTGATCTGCAGCGCGTAATTCTTGCCGAAGGTCGTGATCTGGGCGGCGGTGGCGCCGGCATTGTCTTCCAGCTGCTGGAACAGGCCGTTGTAGCTGCCGAACAGTGTGGCGGTCCAACCGGGCGCCAGGTCTGCCTGGTACTTGACGGTGTAGTTCTGCGCCGCGCTGGAATTATACGTCAGGTAACCCGAGGTGTTGGTGTCCTGGTAGTTCAGCAGCAAGCGGCTGTTGATGCCGAGCACGTCGACGTCGCCCGTCTGGACATTGGCGTTGAACAGACTGGTGCCCCAGCTGCCGGCCGTGGCCTGCAACCGTGCGCTGCGGTCCGAGGTGAGGACTTCGGAAAACAGGCTGATGGTGCCGCCATAGGTGGACGGTCCCAGGGTGCCGGCATTGCCGGGGCCGCGGTCCACGGCGATGGCGCCGATGGTGCTGGCCGGGAAATAGGATTCGGAATGGTGGCTGGGACCGTTGGTGTCGCCGAAGGGGATGCCGTCATAGCTCAGGCCGAAGCTGCCGTCCGGCAGGCCGCGCAGCGTGTTCTTCACGCCATTGTCGGACAGGCCAGGGCCGTTCAGGTCGGTGCCGGTCATGCTGGGGGCGATGGCCAGCACGCTGGTATAGGTGCCGGTCTCGGCAACCGAGTCCTCGATATAGGACCGGTTGATGATGGTCTGGGGCTCCATCGTATCCAAAGATGCCTTGGCGGGCGCCGATTCCGGATCGAAGGCGGTGCCGGTCACGACCACGGTCTCGATCTCGCCGGCGCTTTGCGCTGCGATGGCGGGCATCGTGTTGGCCGCGACCTGCTGGGCCTGGGCGCCGCTCGCCAGGCCGGCGAACAGGGCCACGATGGCGGTGGAACGGCAAAGCCGGATGGAAATATTGGACATTGGTAAAACCCCTTGCATGTCAAAATCACGAACGGGCAAAGCGGCAGCGCCGGCGCCATCGCACATCTGCGAAAACACCTGTTTGCCGAGCGAAACTGCCTGGTCCCGTCCTGGCTGCCGCAATGACATGGCTGATTGACGGTTCGGTGACGGCTCCTATACGAAACACCAACCTGTCCGCGACATGGCGTCCGGCATGCTTCGTGAAAACCTTGCCTTTGCCCTGCAAGTGCGGGGACAATGAAGTGGCATTCCTGAAAATGACAATTCTGTGAAATTGCTGCTGATCGAAGACGACCCGGAAACGGCGGGGCATATCGTCCATGCGCTGGCCGGTCATGGTCATGCGGTGGAAAGCGTGGACAACGGCACCGATGGCCTTGCACGGGCACGGTGCGGCGATCACGCAGCGCTGATCGTGGACCGCATGCTGCCGGGCATGGACGGATTGTCCCTGGTGCGGCAACTGCGCGCGGAAGGGCACCAGACGCCGGTGCTTTTCCTCACCACTATGAGTGGGCTGGACGACCGGGTGGAAGGATTGGAAGGCGGCGCCGACGATTACCTGGTCAAGCCTTTCGCCTTTGCCGAGCTTCTGGCGCGGGTCAATGCCATCACCCGGCGTGCCGACGGCGCCGAGCCGACCAGGCTGCGCCTGGCGGATCTGGAGATCGACCTGATCCGGCGCACCGCTACCCGCGACGGCAAGGCGATCGAGCTGCAGCCGCAGGAGTTTCGCCTGCTGGAGTTCCTGTTGCGCAATGCCGGGCGGGTGGTGACCCGCACCATGCTGCTGGAAAATGTGTGGGACCTGCACTTCGATCCGCGCACCAACATCGTGGAAACCCATCTCAGCCGCCTGCGCTCCAAGGTGGACCGCGGCTTCGGTACCGAACTGATCCACACCCTGCGCGGCGTCGGCTATGTCCTTCGCGCGGATTAGGCTGTGGAAAACCGAGGGCTTCCGGCTGTCGGCGATCTATGCCGGCGCCTTCGCGCTGTCGGTCCTGGCGATGGGTACGGTGGTATTGCTGATCACCGAACAGACCTTGCGCGATCAGGTCATACAATATTCCCGGGCAGATCTGGCGGCGATGAAGGACGGCTACCGCACCGAGGGCGAGGATGAAGTGCGTGAGGTCATCCAGCAGCGCATGGCCTTGCCCGATGCATCGGACTATTTCCTCATGCAGCGGGACAAGACAGCCATGGCCGGCAATCTGCCTGCCATGGCGCAGCGGACGGGGGTGGTGTCACTTCCGGGCTTACAACCAGGGCACGATATTCTGGGCGTCGGGGCCTTTGTGGGGCCGGGGCTTTATGCGTTTTCCGGCAGTGACACGTTCCGCGTGCATGCCTCGGAGCACCGGATCATCGTTGCGCTTCTCTGGCTTTTCATCGCTGGCATCGCGATAGCGGTCCTCGGCGGCGCACTGGTCAGCCGCAGCTTCCTGCGCCGCACGGACGCGATGGCCAGGGCCTGCCACGCCATCATGGATGGCGATATGAAAGCGCGCATACCTGTGCGTGGCAGCGGCGATGAACTGGACCGGCTGGCCGATGCCATCAACACCATGCTGGACCGGATCGCCGGGCTGATGGAAAATCTGCGCCAGGTCAGCAACGACATAGCCCATGACCTGCGCACGCCGGTCAGCCAGCTGCGCCAGGGGCTGGAGCGGGCCAAGGATGGTCCGGGCAGCGGGTACGCCCAGGCGCTGGAAACGGCTATCGAAAGGACCGACGGCATATTGGCCCTGTTTGCCGCGATGCTGCGTATTGCGGAGATCGAGGGCGGAAAGCGGCGCGCCGCGTTCGCGAACCTTGACCTGGCGGCGTTGCTTCACCATATGCGTGAGCTGTTTGCGCCCGTCGCGGAAGCCGCCGATCACAGCCTGGCGGTAGACATCACGCAGGATGCGGAGATTCGGGGCGACCGGGCGCTTCTGATCCAGCTTCTGTCGAACCTGATCGAGAACGCAATCCTGCACACGCCTTCGGGGACGCATATTGTCCTGTCGTTGACGCAGATCGATGGCCGGCCCGCATTGACCGTCGCCGATGATGGACCGGGTGTTCCTGCCGAAGAGCATGCCAAGCTGTTCCAGCGCCTGTACCGGCGCGAAGCCAGCCGCACCCACCCCGGCCACGGCCTTGGCCTGTCCACGGCGCAGGCCATCGCGGACCTGCATGGCGCGCGCATCGATGTCGTGCCCGGCGCGCCGGGATTTGGCGTGCGCGTGCTGTTTCCCGCACGCAAATCACCGGATTGACAGCATTCAGGCCGCGACGAGGATCGCGCCCAGAGCGATCAGGCCGATCCCGATCCAGTTGTGGGGGAGCGGCCGCTCTCCCAGGAACAGGAATGCGAACAGCGCCACCAGCACCACGCTCATCTTGTCGATCGGCGCCACGCCGGATGCCGGCCCGGCCTTGAGGGCGCGGTAATAGCAAACCCATGACGCGCCGGTGGCCAGGCCTGACAGGGCCAGGAACAGCCAGGTTTTATGCGGCACCGCATCCAGCGGCTGCCAGGCCCGCGTCGCGGCAACAAAGGCGGACAACACGATCAGGATGATGACGGTGCGGATCAGGGTGGCGAAATCGGAATTGACGTTCTCCACGCCGATCTTGCCGAAGATCGCGGTGAGGGCGGCAAACACCGCCGAAAGCGCGGCCCAGAAGGGCCAGGATGTCAGCACCAACCGCATCTTCGTCTCCAACATTGGGGAAAATTATTGCCGCTCAAGGGATTGCAGCATACCTCTTGCCACGCGGCCATGGGAAAATGGCGCCAACTAGGAGGCCGTGATGAAATTGTGCAATTGGAAAATGGGCGTTTCGCTTTGCGCGCTTCTGACATTGTCGGCGGTGGCGGCGCCGGCCGGCTATCACATGCTGACCAGCTTCACGCTGGGCGGGGATGGCGGCTGGGACTATGTCAACCGCGATCCCGCCAACGGCAATCTGTTCATCACCCGCGGCAGCCATGTGATGGTGGTGGATCCCGCCAGCGGAAAGCTTTTGGGTGACATCCCCAACTTGATGGGTATCCACGGCACCGCTTTTGCCGGCGGCAATGCCTATGTCAGCGAAGGCGGGGCCAACCGGATCGCGGTCATCAATCCCAGGACCTTCACCAAGACCGGCGAGATCGCGGTCGGTGGCCGGCCCGACACCATCATCTATGATCCTTTTTCCAAGCGTCTCTTCACCTTCAATTCCACCAGTAAGGATGCCACCGCGGTCGACCCTGTCACCGGCAAGGCCGTGGGATCGGTGCCGCTGGGGGGCAAGCCGGAAGCGGCGGTCAGCGACGAGGCCGGCACCATCTACGTCAACATCGAAGACAAGAGCGAGCTGGTCGCTTTCGATGCCAAAACGCTGGCGGTGAAAAATCACTATCCCCTGGCGCCCTGTCAGGAGCCGTCGGGTATCGCGGCCGATCTTCGCCACGGGCGCGTCTTTTCCGGCTGCGACAACAAGATGGTCGCGGTGACCGACATGAAGACCGGCAAGGTGGTGGCCCAGATTCCCATCGGCGAAGGCGTGGACGCCAGCCGCTTCGACCCCGCCACCGGGCTGGTGTTCAGTTCCAACGGCGAATCCGGCACCATGACCATTGCCCATGAGGACAGCCCTGATAAGTTCACGGTCCTGCAGAACCTCCCTACCGCGGAAGGCGCGCGCACCATGGAACTGGACCCCACAAGCCACAAGCTGTTCACCGTGACGGCGCAGCGCAAGCCTGGCACGCCGACGGCCGACCGGCCCAATCCCCGGCCCGTGCCCGTGCCTGGCACCTTCCGGTTGATCGTCCTGGACCGCTGATGCCGGCAAGACACTGGATCGGGTTTGCGGCGCTGCTGCTGCTGGCGGCGTGCGGCAAGCCTGCCGCCGACAAAGCCGCGGAAAAGGAAACCGAGACGCCGGGCCTGACGTTGAAGGCCGAAGAGATCAAGAGTCTGGGCATCGCCACCGCGCCCGCCCAGGCCGCGTCCTGGCGCCAGCAGATCACCGGTTATGGCGTGGTGACGGCGCTGGACGCCATCGCGGTGAACGATGCGGAAGTCATGACCGCGCGCGCGGCGGCGGCGCAAAGTCAGGCCGCGGCGGCGCGCGCTCGCAGCCTCGCGACCGGCGAGGAAGCGGCGGTATCGCGCGAAGTGGTGGAGACCGCGCAAAGCAAGGCGGCGGCCGACCAGGCCGCGCTGATGCTGGCGCAGCGCAAGACCGACGCCGCCTTCGGGCACAATGCGCCCTGGCATGATGCCGCCTCGCGGCAGGCGATCATGGCGCGGCTGGCGTCGGGCAGAAGCGTACTGGCGCGCGTCACCTTCCCGCTGGGAGCGCTGGGCAATGCAGCCCCGGCCATGCTCCAGAT
>Ga0209697_10003686_pt1 | contig 20550 bp, 10 predicted proteins | sample AliMusrvi5mmetaG_FD_184115 | JGI IMG/M metagenome (GOLD analysis project Ga0209697, IMG submission 184115) | Freshwater lake bacterial and archeal communities from Alinen Mustajarvi, Finland, to study Microbial Dark Matter (Phase II) - Alinen... | ecosystem: Environmental > Aquatic > Freshwater...
GGAGTAGAGGAGTAGAGGAGTAGAGGAGTAGAGGAGTAGAGGAGTAGAGGAGTAGAGTAGTAGAGTAGTAGAGTGGTGATAGGAGTTTTTCAACAGGCGTAGTCGTTCAGGTTCCCTGGCGCGCGAGCGTCCTCGCGAGCACTCTGGTGGTTGAGTAGACCATGGATGGTCGTATCGAAACCACCGCGCGAGGAGATGGCCAGTCAAGTCCACAGCAACAGTTACGCAGCGTTACAAACCACCGAATCAAGCTTATTTTATTGCTCCGGTCATTAGAGGTGATTGCAAAACCCTGGCTGGCGGCTCACGGCATCTTTTCCCGCCATGCTGCTTCATCCATTCCACGTTTATCGACCCGTGATAAAGGGTGGAATGGATTCCTTGCCTGACGGGAAAATCTGCGCGCGATCCACCAGCCAGGGTTTTGCAATCACCTCAGGCTTTATTTCACGCACAGGCGCGAAGATATCTGGTGGCCTACAGTATATTCTGTTATCCAGGACAACCATATCGACAAACTGCTAATCTTTCTGTATTCCTAAACGGCAGGAATTCAACTTGTGAGGGGGAAATAATCCTTATCTCACCATATAAGAAAGCAATCTGCCGTATGGACCGTAGATGGGACAGAACGATATTATCGGTAATCATCGCAGAATTTCGCTCATTGCTGCGCAATACACCCATGTTGTGGGTGGTTCTTGCCGCCCTCGCGTTAACCATCGGCATATTGTTGCCGGTGGTTGTCTCGACCGTTGATTCCCCACTATTGATCAAAGTCGACCAATTGTTCGGCATCTTGTTACTAGTGCTGATGGGCTTGACTTTATTGCTTGCACCGCCGTTATTAGCCGACGCCATTTCTTCTGAGCGTGAGCGTAAGACACTTACTCCGTTACTGACCATGCTGACTCCAGCCACCTTCATGTGGAGCAGATATGTATCCCGGTTGCTGATCTTATTTAGCTTACTGACGCTCTGTGCTGTACCATCCATCATCTTTTTCTTCCGGAATGGTGGCGTTTCATCCATACAATTTTTCTGGTCACTCTTGCTCATCGGAAGCCTCGCTGTCGCGTTAACTGCGATAAGTCTCCTCTGTTCTGCCTATTTACGGACCACCCTAGCCGCAATGACATCATACTTCGGCTGTTTTTGCTGGCTTGTGCTAATCCCAGGCATCTACTATTGGTATAGACAACAGCATAGACTAGTCGTAGACACATATATTGCAATAGCGCTGTTAAACTTCATCGTTTTCCCATTAGCTTTCACATTAATCAGTGCAAACATTTATTGTATGTTTACACAACGTTCTATGAATATTACCTGGCGTATTGGACTCTTTGCGATGTTCACTCTCGTAAATACACTTCCATTTTTTCAGTATTCAGGTACTGAGTTTCCGCTTCTCGAATATTGCGTCATTGCCTCCCCCATATCAGCCTTTAATTCCATCGTAAATCCGCAAAGTCTTCAATCCATTAACGATCGCGAAGAATTTCATGCCTGGATACCACAATGTCTGGGTCTATCCGGCTGGGATATCATCTTTGTTTTCTCCGCCATCGCCTTCCTCGCGCTTGCTTCATGGATATCGCTAGTATCGACGGCCAAGGTATTATGGAGGGAAGTTAAATAGATCAACCCTTCATCCTGAACCGTTTTCATACCTTTCGTACTTTTCATGGTTATACACGTATCCAGTTACCCACTTCCTGTATCTTTGTTCACCACTGTTAAAACCGCTATGATTGTGGAATAATCCTTTCAATGGCACGATCAGTCGCGGGTCGAAGTAGGGGTGCGTCTGGGTGCCGTTGCGTTCTCCAGCGAGAGATGGGTAGTTCCGGAGGTAGACGACCATGCGTATGCTCCCAACGCACGCTGCCACGCAGCGCGTTCCGTTCGCCTGGCTTGGCCTGGCATTATGCTTTGCGGCGCTGGCCGCCTTCGTGATGCCGGCCGGCGCGGCGGGGCGCGGGGATTGGTGGACATTCCATCACGACGCCGCGCATACCGGACGCAGTGCGTTTTCCGGCCCGACTTCGCCGCTGCAGAAGTGGATGTATACCACACCCTCGCTGAGCGCGTATTCCTATTCTTCGCCGGCCATCGCCGATGACGGTACCATTTACGTCGGGGCGTGCGATAACAATCTGTATGCCTTCAACCCGAACGGCACAAAGAAGTGGCTCTTCCCCACCGGCAACAAGATTATCGGCTCACCGGCCATCGGCGCGGACGGCACGGTCTACATCGGATCGGAAGACAACTACCTCTACGCCATCAACCCGAGCAACGGCGCCCAGAAGTGGTCGTATGCCACCGGATTCTGGATCGACTCATCGCCGGCCGTCGGCGCAGACGGCACGATTTACATCGGATCGTATGACGGCAGCCTCTACGCCATCACCGCCAGCGGCGCAAAGAAATGGGCGTTCGCCGCCGGCGGCTTTGCCGGCGCGCCGGCCATCGGCGCCGACGGCACGGTTTACGCGGGAGGACAGGACAACAACCTCTATGCGCTCAATCCGAACACCGGCACGAAGAATTGGTCCTACACGATGGGCAATATCGTCTCCTCGTCGCCGGCCGTCGGGACGGACGGCACGATTTACGTCGGTTCCTTCGACAATAAGCTGTATGCCATCAATGCCAACGGCACGCTGAAGTGGACCTACACCACCGGCAATCAGATCTTTTCCTCACCGGCGATCGGAGCGGACGGCACGATTTACGTCGGTTCCTTCGACGACAAACTCTATGCCATCACCTCCGCCGGCGCACTCAAGTGGACATTTACCACTGGCGGGATGATCCATTCCTCGCCGGCGATCGGCGCGGACGGGAAGATTTACGTTGGCGCGGACGATCAAAACCTCTATTGTCTCGACCCGGCGACCGGGAACAAACTGTGGAACTTTGCCAGCGGTGGGCTGATCTACTCGTCGCCGGCCATCGGCGGGGACGGCACGCTGTATTTCGGCACCTATAGCGGCAATTTCTACGCGCTGGCGCAGGCAACCCTTTCGCTGACGAAAAGCGTGACACCGGTCTCCGCGGCACCCGGCGGCACGGTGAACTACACCATCACCGCCGCCAATAACTATGGTTCCGCGATCAGCAGCGTCGTGCTGACCGACCAGTTGCCCACCCAAATCAGCTATGTGAACGGCAGCGTCACCGGCGGGGGCGTCTACGACACGGGCTCGCGCACGATCACCTGGACGCTGGGATCACTGAGCAATGGTTCCAATACCTCCCTCGGCTTCCAGGCCACAGTGAATACCGATACCCCCACCGGCACCGCGGTCACCAATGTGGCGCAGGGAAGCTGCGCGCAGACCACCCAGGCGGTCATCAGCAACTCTGCCATCTGCACCGTGCTGGCGCCCGCGTTGGCGCTGGCGAAATCCGCCACACCGTTAGCCGTCACTCCCGGCGGTATAGTGACTTATAAGCTGGTTGCCACGAACACCGGCAATGCCGTCGCGACGAATACGGTGCTGACCGACACCCTGCCCGCGCAGCTCACTTACGTGACCGGCAGCGCCACTGGCGGCGGCAGCTATAATGCTGCCACCGGCACGTTGAGTTGGGCGCTGGGTACGCTCGCGATCGGCGCTTCCGCGCCGGCGGTGACGTTCAAAGCCACCGTCAATGCCGCGACGCCGTCCGCGAGTTCGGTGGTGAATCAGGCGAAGGTCACCTGCGATATGCTGCTGACGCCGACAACCAGCAACAACGCAACGGTTTATGTCGGCACCACGCGCGCCGGTGATTGGTGGACCTTCCACCATGATGTGAAGCATACCGGGCGCAGTACCTTTACCGGTCCCGCCACCGCGCAGAAGCGCTGGTCGTATGTCACCGGACTCGACGTCTATTCCTCGCCGGCCATCGCGGCGGACGGCACCATCTACGTCGGCTCGTTCGATTACAATCTCTATGCCATCAACCCGAACGGCACGCAAAAGTGGGCGTTCCCCACCCAGGGTTATCTCTATTCTTCGCCGGCAATCGGCGCGGACGGCACGATCTACATCGGATCGAACGATAAGAACCTCTATGCCGTCGACCCGACCACCGGCAAGCAAAAGTGGGTGTTCACCACCGGCAACTGGATCCGCTCTTCCCCGACGGTCGGACCGGACGGCACAGTTTACATCGCTTCCTTCGACGATAAGCTCTACGCCATCGATCCGACTCTCGGCACGGCGATCTGGTCCTTTACCATGGGCAGCGATGCCTATGCCGCGCCGGCCATTGCCGACGACGGAACGATTTACCTCACCTCGGAAGACCACAAGCTCTACGCGCTGACGTCCGCCGGGGTGCAGAAGTGGGCTTACACCGCCGGCAACATCATCTTTTCCTCGCCGGCTATCGGGTCGGACGGCACGGTTTACTTCGGCGCGGAGGACAACAAGCTCTACGCGGTCTCGTCCACCGGCACAGTGAAATGGACCTACGCCACCACCGGCATGATCTACGCGACGCCGGCCATCGGCTCGGACGGCTCGATCTACATCGGCTCCGACGATCACAAGCTATATGCCATCACCTCAGCCGGCAAGCTGAAGTGGAGCTACGCCACCGGCAACACCATCAAGTCCTCGGCGGCCATCGGGGGAGACGGCACGATCTATGTCGGCTCCTACGACAAGTATCTGTATGCGCTCACCTCAACAGGCAGTAAGAAATGGTCCTATCTCACCGGCAATTGCGTGGAATCCTCGCCGGCCATCGGCGCGGACGGCGCCATTTACTGCGGTTCCGACGATCACAGTCTCTATGCGTTCGGCGCCCCGATTGCCTATCAGCCGGACCTATCGATCGGTAATGCCGGCGACACTTCTTATTTGGGCGGCGGCGTATACAACACGACCGGCAGTGGGCAGACGAAGAGTCAGACCACATCCACCGGTGTCGCCGCACAGTACCTGGCGCGCTTGCAGAACGCCGGCGGCGCTGCCGACAGCTTTACGCTGACCTGCCCCGCTCCCGGCAGCGGATGGACGCTGAAAGTAGTCGATCAGACCAGCGGCCAGGATATCACCGCGTCGGTGACCGGCGCCGGCTGGTTGGTGGCCTCGTTCAACGCCGGCTCCGCGCTCACCTATACGGTGAATCTCACCCCGGATACCACCGTCGCCGGCGGCGCGTCCGCCACCGTAAGCCTCATTGCCGTGTCGGTGGGCGATAACACGAAATCGGACGTGGTGAAAGCCACGGCTACCGTCGTTGCCAGCTATCAACCCGACCTGATCATTTGCAATGCCGGCGACGCCACTTTCGCCGGGACCGGTATCTTCAACCTGGATGGAACGAACCAGACGAAGAGCCAGGCGGTGCAAAATGGCGCAACGGCGTCCTATCAGTTCCAGTTACAGAACGCCGGCAATGCGACGGATACCTTTGCTCTCACTTGCTCCGCTGCCGCGACCGGCTGGACGATGCAGTGCCTCGATCAAACGTCCGGCAACGATCTCTCCAGTACGATCACTAACGGCATCAACGTGAGCCTGGCGCCGGGCATGACGGCGAAATATACCCTGAATATCACCCCCGGCAACGCGCTCCTCGCCGGCGTGGCGAATACCGTGAAAATCACTGCCGTCTCCGCGGCCGATAAGACCAAAGCCGATGTGGCGCAAGCGATCGCTACCGTCGCCTCCGGTTATCAACCTGACCTGGCCATCAGTAATGCCGGGGAGACCGGCTACACCGGCGTCGGTATCGTCAACCTGGACGGCACGGGACAGACCAAGACTCAGTCGGTGCCAAACGGTGCGACGGCGCAATACCTGTTCCAACTGAAGAACGCCGGCAATACGACGGACACCTATTCCCTTACCTGTCCGACCACCGCCGCCGGCTGGACGATGCAGTTCATCGACACGGCGACCGGCAACGATATCACGACGGCCATGCAAACCGGAGTGCCGGTGAACCTCGCGCCGGGCGCGGTGGCGAAATATACGCTGAATGTCACCCCCGGCAGCACAATCCTGGCCGGCGGCGCGCTGACGCTGAAGATCACCGTCGTCTCCGCGATCGACACCACCAAAGCCGATGTCGTACAGGCGATCACCACCGTCGCCTCCGGCTATCAGCCCGACCTGGCGATCGGCAACGCCGGAGATCCCAGCTACACCGGCGTTGGGCTCATCAACCTGACCGGAACGGGACAGACGAAGAACCAATCAGTACAGAACGGAGTGGCGGCATCATACCAGTTCCAACTGATGAATGCCGGCAATGCGGCGGATACCTATACCCTCTCGTGTCCGGCCGCCGCCGGCTGGACGGTGCAGTGCAGCGATCAAACCACCGGCAACGACATTTCCGGTTCGCTCGCTGCCGGTGTCAGCGTAAGCCTCGCGCCGGGCGCGATTGAAAAATATACCCTGAACGTCACCCCCGGCAGCACGCTCGTCGCCGGTGCCGCCGCTATCTTGAAGATCACCGCGGTTTCCACCGCCGATACCACGAAAGCCGATGTCGTGCAGGCGATCACCACTGTCGCGGCCGGCTATCAGCCGGATCTGGCGATCAGCAATACCGGGGACAGCAGCTACACCGGCGGCGGTATCTTCAACCTGACCGGCACGGGACAGACGAAATATCAGACCGTCCAGAACAGTGTGACGGCGCAATACCCGTTCCAAGTGACAAACGCCGGTAATACGACGGATACCTTGACACTGAACTGTCCCGCTGCTTCCACCGGATGGACGGTACAGTTCATCGACACGGCGACCGGCAACGATGTCACGACCGCCATGCAAACCGGAATGCCGGTGAACCTTGCGCCGAGCGCGGTGGCGAAATATACCGTAAATGTCACCCCCGGCAGCACACTGACGGCGGGCGCGCAAAATACGCTGAAGATCACCGCCGTCTCCGCGATCGACACGACAAAGGCCGATGCCGTGCTGGCGGTCACCACCGTCGCGTCCAGCAATCAGCCGGATCTGGCGATCTGCAACTACGGGGAGACCACATACACCGGCTTCGGCATCTTCAACCTGACCGGCAGCGGGCAGACGAAAAGCCAGGCGACGTCCAGCGGCGTGGTCGTCCATTACCTCTTCGAGTTGAAGAATGCCGGCAACACGACGGATACCTATGCGCTGAGTTGCCCATCGACCCTCGCCGGATGGACGGTGCAGTTTGTCGATCAGGCGACCGGCAAGGACGTCACCGCCACCATGCAAACCGGCATCAACGTGACGCTCGCGCCCGGCGCCATCGCGAAATATACCATTCACGTCACTCCCGGCAGCACGCTCCTCGCCGGTGCGCTGTCGACGCTGAAGATCACCGCCGTGTCTTCACTCGACACAACGAAAGCCGACGTGGCGCAGGCGATCACCACCGTCACCGCCGGCTATCAACCCGACCTGGCGATCTGCAATTACGGCGAGACCACGTATACCGGTGTCGGTGTCTTTAATCTGACCGGCAGCGGGCAGACAAAAAACCAGTCAGCACAAACCAGCGTGGTATTGACCTATCTCTTCCAGTTGAAGAATGCCGGCAACACCGGAGACACCTACACGCTGAGCTGTCCCGCGGCGCCGACCGGCTGGACAGTGCAGTTTGTCGATCAGACGTCCGGAAAAGACATCACCGCCAGTCTGCCGGCCGGGGTCAAAGTCACACTGGCGGCGGGCGCCATCGCGAAATACACCGTTCACGTCACCGCCGGCAGCACGCTGCTAGCCGGCGCGGTGAACACCTTGACCATTAAAGCGGTCTCTGCGGGCAACACGACGCAGGCCGATGTGGTGCAGGCAGTGACCACCGTCACCCCCGTCTACCAGCCGGACCTGGCCGTCTGCAACTATGGCGATGCCAGTTATACCGGCGTCGGCATCTTCAATTTGACCGGCAGCGGGCAGGCCAAGAGCCAGTCGGCGGCAAACGGGGTGGTGCTGACCTACCTCTTCCAATTGAAGAACGCCGGGAACACGGCGGACACCTACGCGCTGAGTTGCCCCTTCGCCGCCACCGGCTGGACGATACAGTTTATCGACCAGGCCACCGGCAAAGACATCACCACCAGCATCAAGACCGGGATCAACGTTCCCCTCGCGGTGGGCGCTCTCACGAAATATACCATTCACGTCACCCCCGGCAGCACGTTGCCGGCGGGCGCGGTGAATACGCTCACCATGAAGGCGGTCTCTGCGATCAACACGACGCAGGCCGACGTGGTACAGACGATCACCACCGTCACCCCCGTCTATCAGCCGGACCTGGCTGTCTGCAACTACGGTGATGCCGGTTACACCGGCGGTGGCATCTTCAACCTGACCGGAACCGGGCAGACGAAGAACCAATCGACGCAAAACGGGGTGGTGCTGACCTACCTCTTCCAACTGCAGAACGCCGGCAACACGGCAGATACCTACGCGCTGAGTTGCCCCTTCGCCGCCACCGGTTGGACGATTCAGTTTATCGATCAGGCCACCGGCAAAGATATCACCACCAGCATCAAGACCGGCGTTAACGTGATGCTCGCGGCGGGCGCCCTCACGAAATATACCATTCACGTCACCGCCGGCAGCACACTCATCGGCGGGGCGATGAATACACTGAAGATCACCGCGATATCTTCAACCAGCACAACCAAGGCCGACGTGGTGCAAGCGATCACCACCGTGCTGCTCTACGGGCAACCGGACCAGGCGATCTGCAACTACGGGGAAACCGCCTATACCGGTCTCGGGGTGATCAATCTGGACGGCACCAACCAGACAAAGGCGCAGACAACGAGCAGCGGCACCGTGGTGCACTATCTCTTCGAGGTGAAGAACACCGGCAGCACCACCGACACCTTTACCTTGCAGTGCTCGCTTCCCGGCGTCTCCGGCTGGACGGTGCAGGTGGTTGACCGTGGCACCGGCAAGGATATCACCGCGACCATCACCGGCTCGAAAGGCATCGCCACCGCCGCCCTCGTTCCCGGCGCGCTGGCGCTCTATACCTTGAACGTCACGCCCAGCACCACCCCCGCGTCGGGCACTTCCTACCCCCTGTTAATCACCGCCGTCTCGAAGTATGACACGACAAAGAAGGACGCAGTGAAAGCGGTGACCACGAAGCAATGACATGAGCGTTAAAGACCAGTTATGGGCGGTCCGCAGCTGGCGCGCGAGCGTCCTCGCGAGCACCGGGGAAATACCCGACCTGCTCGCGGGGACGCTCGCGCGCCAGCTGCAGCGGAATCGTTGATCGAGGGTACCCGTAATGAAGTGCCCATCATGCAAGACGCAGCAAGAAGATACCGAACTGAGTTGCCTGGTTTGCGGCACGTTGTTGGCCGTTACTCCGGAGGAATTGGCGCGGGTTGAGCGCTTTCGTGTTGGGGCCAACACGGAGATGCTGACGATCCTGTTTGCGGATATCAGCGGGTACAGTCAGATCTCCAGTACCAGCCTGTCGGTGTCGCAAAAGTTGTTGCGCCTCCACCATACCGTCGCGAAAGCGATCATCGAGCGCAATCAGAGCGGCGAAATCGTGAATACGGCGGGTGACGGCATACTGGCCGTCTTCGCCAATCCGGCCGTCGCCACCGAGTGCGCGCTCGAACTGCAAGCCACCGCACAGCGTTACAATCGCAGCACGCTCAAGACCAGTTACTTTGTCGAAGAGTTGCGCGCGGCTAACATACCACTCGAACGGCAAGCTGACGAATCGGAATACCACATCCATATCGGTCTGCACCTCGGATTAGTCACTCGCATCGGGGAAACCTCACGCGATGTCTTCGGTCACCATGTCAATGTCGCCGCCCGCTTGTGCTCGCTGGCCGGCGCCGGACAGACTTACCTTTCCGAAGCGGTGTTTGACAACGCACGCTTGATTCTGGGGGATCGTGGCGGGCTGGCCTGGCAGGTTTGGAAGGAACAACCGATCAAAGGACTGGCGGAGCCGATGACGATCGTCGGCGTTGCCCAGCAACCGTTTTATACCGTCACCGCACCACGCATGGCCCAAGTCGCGAAGGTGGATACCGTCGCCTGGATGAAGAAAAATAACCTGGTAGCGATGGCGGCCTTGCTGGCGATCATGGCTATCGTGGTGATGCTGACCACCCTCCATCACCCGGCTCCGACCGCCAATAGTTCCCAGGCCGGAGTGACGGCGCCGGGCACTGCCGCTCCCGAAGATCTGGCGCCCTTGATCGCGACCTTCAGCGATCTCCCGGTGGAGACCACGCAGACGAACGGGCGCGCTTCCGCGCTGAATAGCGAGACGACGGCGGTCACCGGCACGCTCATGCCGCCGGTCGCGGCTTTAGGGTCGGCTACGGCGATCAACATCGTTACTCCTCCTGCCGAAGGCGAGAAACCCACGCCAAACACTTATGGCAAAACGACCGGTGACAGCGACGATGCGGAATTCAAGCAGCTTCCGTTGGAGCAACTTTTTACCCATGCGTCTGCGATTACCCTGACGGATGGCACGGAAAAGATTCCGGCTGAGGTGGTGGCCAGCAATACCAACAAATGGATACGCCTTGCCATACACATCAACCAGCATCCCGAAGCCAAGGCGTCGCTGGCGATTCTTCTCGATGGTGACGATGACGGGACGCTGCGCACGCAGAGCATCGAGCCGTATTATGACTTGATCGTCAATCTCGACAGTCCGATCACCGACGAAGCGAAAGCGCGCTTCCGCCGGCTGACGGATGGCCAACCCGGCGACGCGCTGCCGGCCATGCCGGAATTGAAGGCGCGGGCGGCGTGCCGGAACGCCACCTCGTATTGGATCGTCAATCTGCCATATAACGCGATCGGCCTGAAACGGCAGAGCTTCATCCGCTTTCGCATCGAATATCGGCCCACCGGTAAAAACGGCAACGCCTATGCGCACCCGGGTGGCAAGGAACAAACATTGCGACGGTTGTGGATTCCGTGACAGGGAAAGCGAAGATGTGTTAGACTGATCGTGTTCCTTGTTGAATGCGTATGCCTACCATCACTGCTGTAACTGAAAACAATGCCCCTACTCCGGCGCTGTCGCTCGACGACTTGCTGCCGGCCTTTCATGCGCTCACCGCCACCTATGCGCGGTCGTGGGGGCGGCTTCCCGTGCTGGTCAATGCGCAAGGCGAAGCGGTGGCCGGCATGGAGGACGCGGAAGACGATTGCACCTTCGCGCCGCGGCAGGCGGCGTTTCGTCGCCGGCTCATCGAGGAGTCGGTTCGTTGGGGCGAACCATCGATCGAGCTGTGCCCGCACGGCGCAATGGTGTGGGCCGTGCCGTTGATGACGAACGCGCAAATCCGCGGTGGTCTCTTCGTGACGGCGGGCGCCGATACCGCTGGTCAATCTCCGTTGCCGTTGAGCGAGGTGCGCCGGGCCACGCTGGAGTTGCTCACGCTGGCGGAACAGGCGAACCTGACCAATGCCGCGTTTCTGGAGATGCGCCGGCTGGCAGCCCGGCGCGAGTCGGACCGCGCGGAGGCGATCCACGCGCTCAAGGAGCAGAATTACCACTCTATCCGCGACATTTACCTGGTGGAAGAACCGGGATTATTGTCCGCCATCAAGGGAGGGAACCGTGCCGCCGCCCGCGAGATCCTCAATCGCATGCTGGTGGGCATCTACTTCATGGGCCGCAACCGCCCCTCGCTGCTGAAAAGTTTTCTGCTCGAACTGGTGGTGATCATGTCGCGCAGCGCGGTGGAAGCCGGCGGCGATCCCACCGAGTTACTCGGCGCCAACTATTCCGCGTTTGCCGAGTTGGCGCATATCGACGGTGAGGAAGCGCTCTGCGAATGGTTGGTTGCGCTGCTCGAGCGCATCATGGACGCCATCAACGCCGGTCATTCTTATCCGATCGGGATGCTGCTGGGCGCGGCGATGCAGTATATGCACGATCACCTGCACGAGGAACTCTCCCGCGATGATATCGCCCGCATCGCCTGCCTGTCCCCGTCGCACTTCAGCCGCGTAGTCAAGCAAACCTTCGGCGACTCATTCACCGACCTGCTGGCACGGATGCGCGTCGAACGGGCACGCGAAATGCTGGTGCTCACGGAAAAGAGCCTCATCCAGATCGGCATGGATTGCGGTTTTCACGATCAGAGCTACTTCACTAAAGTGTTCCAAAAATATACCGGACGCCCCCCCGGCGAATACCGGCGCCTGCATCGATCGACGCTCTAATGCTCCGCTTACGAATTCACGGGATGTGTTTCAGATAAATGTAAGCGTTCCGGGCATCCTGGCACGCGAGGACGCTCGCGCGCCAGGATGCCCGGAACGCTTACCTTTGTGCAAACGCGATTCCGCCTTCGTGATATTGTCCCATCTTGCGCTGACAGGATATAACCACTTCTTTGCATCTCCGCGGTAGCATCATTAGCACGAAAGTGCCAGAGCGCATGAAATGACAAAAGTGTGCGCCGAGATTCCCAGGAAAACGGCACGAGAGTGCCAGACCTTTTCTTCCTTCCGGTCTATGCTATAGAGGTAAAGCGCGGCCGGCCCAACCTTGCACCGATGCCGGCCATGGGAGGAAGAAATGGAGCGACAATATTATCTGGACCTGGCAGCATCCGGCTTGCATATGCCGATCGGCACCGACCTGGTGTTGCATGAATATCTCGATCCGCACGCGATACTGACGGACGGCACGCGTCTCGGGCAGGTGATCGAGGAAACCGCGCGACGTTTCCACACCCCGCTGGCAGTGCCGCATATGGACCTCGAACTGGAAAAATTGACGCTGCTGTCCTCGCTGGGCGTTGCGGAAGCGGAGATCGCCAAATATCACTTCGCCACCCCGCCGACGCAGACGGACTTTGCGAATCTGCACCAGCGCCGGCATGAGCCGTTTCATCCGCGCCTGCAGGCGCATATCGATTCGATTGCCTACATCGCCCACCACACCACCTTGCTGCCGATCGGCATGGTGATCGGTCCGTTTTCCTTGATGACGAAGCTGGTGGCCGATCCCATTACGCCGATCGCGCTGGCCGGCAATGGGTTCACCGTCCAGGAAGACGAGGAGATTACCATCGTCGAAGGGGCGCTGGAACTGGCGATTCGCACCATTCTGCGCTCGGTGGCCGCGCAGGTAAAAGCGGGGGCGAAGGCGATCTTCGTCGCTGAGCCGGCCGCCAATCGCGTGTATCTCTCCCCCAATCAAATGGAAGATGGCGCGGACATCTTCGACCGCTTCGTGATGACGTACAACCGCCAGCTCAAAATGTATTGCGAGGAGCAGGGGGTGGATTTGATTTTCCATTGTTGCGGCGAATTGACCGAGGCGATGGTGCGAAAATTCACCGAGCTTGACCCGGCGATTTTGAGTCTGGGCAGTTCGCGCAAGCTCTGGGAAGACGCGGCGCTGATCCCGAAGAATATTGTGCTTTTCGGCAACCTGCCCAGCAAGCAGTTCTATTCCGACGCGCTGATTACCGCGCACCAGGTGGAAGCCCAAGGGGAAACATTGCTGGCCAAGATGCGCGCGGTCAACCACCCCTTCATTCTCGGCACCGAATGCGATGTGCTGAGCGTTCCCGGCTGTGAATGGTGCATCCAGCAAAAAGCCATGGCCATTTTGCACTGCGAGCATTCCTCGCGACCGGTAGTGATGGCGGCGAATTAACTGCGCCGGTTATCTACACCAATAACCAGCGCGAGATGCGCTAAAGGCAGGTACCTGTTCAGGTTGCCCTGGCGCGCGAGCGTCCTCGCGAGCACTCCGATGGTTGCGATACGACCCTTCGTAGTCTACTCAACCACCGGAGTGCTCGCGAGGACGCTCGCGCGCCAGGGCGGCCTATAGGTACCAGGAATGGTTCCGACAGGCCGGTCGTTCACGTCCGCTGGACGCCTGCCGTCGCCTCCGGTATGATTATCCCCGCAGACCACCGCTGAGGAGCATCGCCCGTGAAAGCCGTTATCACCGTTTTGGGTAAAGATCGCGTTGGCATTATTGCCGGTGTCAGTGCCGCACTGGCCGAGCACCACGTCAATATCCTGGATATCAGCCAGACCATCCTGCAGGATTATTTCACCATGATTATGCTGGTGGACATCGACAGCGAACGGCTGGCGATCCCCGAACTGGCACAACAACTCGATGTCGTCGGCGAACGCCTCGGTGTCCAGGTGCGCGTGCAACACGAAGAAATCTTCACCGCTATGCACCGGATTTAGGAATTTTTCGCGCACAGATTTAAAGGTACCACCATGCCGTTGATGAACCCGTTTGATATTTTGGAAACGCTGCACATGATCGAGGCGGAGAAGCTGGATATCCGCACGATTACCATGGGCATCTCGCTGCGCGACTGCGCGGATCACGATGGCGCGACGGCGCGACGACGCATCTTCGGCAAGATCACCCGGTGCGCGGATCGCCTGGTGGCGGTAGCAGACGAGATCGAGCAGGAATTCGGTATCCCGATCATCAACAAGCGCATCGCCATCACGCCTATCGCGCTGGTGGCGGAAGCCTCGACGGATGCCTCCTACGTGGCTTTCGCGGAGACGCTGGAGCATGCTGCGGCGACGGTCGGGGTGAACTTTATCGGCGGCTTCTCGGCGCTGGTGCACAAAGGTTACACCGAAGGGGATCGGAAGCTTATCCAATCCATCCCGGAGGCGCTGGCAACCACCGAACGCGTCTGCTCCTCGGTGAATGTCGCCACCACGCGCGCGGGCATCAACATGGACGCAGTGCGCGAGATGGGCGAGATTATCACGCGCACCGCGCAACTCACCGCCGCGCGTGACGGCATCGGTTGCGCCAAGCTGGTAGTCTTCGCCAACGCCACGGAGGACAATCCCTTCATGGCCGGCGCATTCCACGGCATCGGTGAGCCGGAGTGTGTGATCAACGTCGGCGTGAGCGGTCCCGGCGCGGTGAAGAACGCGCTGGAGAAGGTGCGCGGCGAAGATTTCGGCGTGGTGGCGGAAACGATCAAACGCACCGCGTTCAAAGTCACGCGCATGGGGCAACTGGTGGCGCAGGAAGCTTCCCGCCGGCTGGGGGTGCCGTTCGGCATCGTCGATCTCTCCCTCGCCCCCACGCCCGCCATTGGCGACAGCGTGGCACAGATTCTGGAAGAGATGGGGTTGGAGCGCTGCGGCGCGGCGGGCAGCACCGCGGCACTGGCATTGCTCAACGACGCGGTAAAAAAAGGCGGCGCGATGGCGTCTTCCTACGTGGGCGGTTTGAGCGGGGCGTTCATTCCCGTCAGCGAGGACGCCGGCATGATTCAAGCGGCGGAAGAAGGCGTGCTGAGCATCGAAAAGCTGGAGGCGATGACCAGCGTCTGCTCGGTGGGGTTGGACATGATCGCCATACCGGGCGACACCCCGCCGGAAACAATCTCCGCCATCATCGCCGACGAAGCGGCCATCGGGGTGGTCAACCAGAAAACCACCGCCGTCCGGTTGATCCCCGTCCCCGGCAAAGGCGTCGGTGAGCGGGTTGAATTCGGCGGTCTACTCGGTCACACGCCGATAATGCCGGTCAGCAAGCTGAACTCCGCCCCCTTCATCGCCCGCGGCGGTCGCATCCCGGCGCCGATTCAAGGCTTGAAGAATTAGTAATCGTTCCGGCCGTCCTGGCGCGCGAGCGTCCTCGCGAGCACTTCGGTGGTTGAGTAGACTATGGATGGTCGTATCGAAACCACCGAAGTGCTCGCGAGGACGCTCGCGCGCCAGGATGGCCTGGGAATATTCCTGAAAAACCAGCGGGTGCGCTGCCTTCTTACACCGCTTCCTCACTCCTCATTGTAGCGGTTCGATAAAATCAGTAGAATATTGCAGCACTGCAGAACGAGGAGCACCCATGAGATATCTGGCGTTGGCGTTACTCCTGATGGCCTCCCTGGCCTGGGCGGCTCCGAGCGGGCTGGACTTGCTCACCGCGCCGGATTCGCCATTACGGTCCGGTGATCGGATCATCTTCATGGGGGATTCCATCACCGCGGCGGCGGAGACGCCCACGGGCTTCATTACGCTGGTGCGGCAGGCGCTGGCGGCGAAGCGTCCGGATTTGCAGGTGGTGGTGCTTGGCTCCGGCGTGCCGGGCATGCGCGCCACCGGCTATGTGGGCTGGCGCACCGCCGTCGCCATCCGTCCTCATCAACCCAGCATCGTCTTTTACTATATCGGTGTGAACGACGTCTGGCACCGCGAGTTGCGCTTCGGCGGCAAGGGTACCACACCGGAGGAGTATGAAGCCGCGCTGCGCAATACCATCGGTACGCTGCAAGCCATCGGCGTGGTCGTCGTGCTGGCCACCCCGGCGGTGATCGGCGAGAAGACCGATGGCAGCAATGATATGCGCCATGCGATGACCAACATGCCCAGTAAAAACGAGCAACCGGTGCCCGCCGACGCGCCGCTGGAGCAGTATGGCGCCATCAGCCGCAAGGTGGCCGCCGACCTGGGCGTGGAACTCTGCGACCTGCGCAAAACTTTCCTCGCTGAGTTGAAGACGCGCAACCCGGAGAACAAAGAAAACGGTATCCTCACCCTGGACGGTGTGCATCTCAACGCCACCGGCAACGCGCTGGTCGCGAATGAGGCTACCGCTGCCATCGTCCGCGCGCTGCGCCGGCCTTCCGCACAGTTGCTCGTGCCGGCGGAGGACCCCACGCGCGCGAATGCGATCACCCGCTCCGATGCCGAATTGCGGTCGGACAAGCGCAGTGAATGCCGCCTCGCACCGGCGACGGTACCGATATTGGCGCGCAGCCCGCTGGAAATCCACTATACGCTGGATGGCGCGGACCCCACCGCCGCCTCACCGCTGTACCATACCCCGCTGTTGCTGACCGCAAAAGACGGCAAGGCGACGGGGTATCCGTTGAAGGCGCTGGGCATCAGCAAAACCGGCGTCTCGACCACGCTGGCGATGACCATTACCGTGCTGCCGCCGCTGGCCGCGACCGGCGCCCCGGCGGAGGTTATGCGAGGATTGCGCTATGAAGTCATCCCGGCCGGCACGCAACAAGCCACGGAGCCGAAGGTAGTCACGGACCTGACGCTGAAACCGGAGACACGGCAGCAAGGCGCGCGCTACCGCTACAGTGGATGGCTGGAAATCCCGGCGGACGGCATCTACCTGGTGCGCTCGCAGGCGCGCGACACGTATACTGTGACGCTGGATGACGCCTGGAGCCATACGCAAACCGGCCCCGGTTGGACGAGCGAAGCCGTGGGCTTGGCCGCGGGCCGCCATCGTTTCCAGTTGGAATACACCGATACCAGCGGCAAGGACATCTTTTGCAATTTTCTCATCATGCAGGGGCATATCGAGCAAGGAAAGCGCGTCCCGCTGGTCTTTTGGACGACGAAATAGCGTTGGCGTTATACCAACATAGTCCACCCTTTCAGGGTTCACATCAGACCTAACCGGTAACCCAGGACGTTGCCCTGGGCTGATATAGCTTTGCCCTTCAGGCAATGTGATTGTTCACGACAAATGACTTTCGCGTGATCTGACCCTGGGAGCCCGGCAGTCCGCTGCCGGCCAATAGGAGTCCCAAGCCTGGGAGCCCGGCAGTCCGTTGCCGGCCAATAGGAGTCCTAAGCCTGGGAGCCCGGCAGTCCTCTGCCGACCACGGCTCACCTAATAATCCGGGAGAGTAACCATTAAGGAGTATAGAATACGGTGCTGAATTTAACCATTGATCTGAACCAATGTCCGGCCAATTTACGCGCCGGGCTGGGGGAAATTATTACCGAGCGTCCTGAACGGTTTGGCACGGGAGTGGCGGTCACCTTCACGCCCAACGGCGAAGCGCGCGGATACGCGGTGCGCGGCGATGCCGCCGGATTGACGGTGAGCTACGCGCGACCGATCGATGCCTTCCGCGCGGTGGGACGGCTTCTCGGCAGCGAGGCGCCGGCCGCGATGGCGGAAACACCGACCTTCGATATGCTGGGCGCGATGATCGACGTCTCCCGCAACGGCGTGCTGACCGTGCCGGCAGCGAAGAACCTGTTGCGCCGCAGCGCGCTGATGGGCGTCAACCTGATCATGCTCTACAGCGAAGATACCTACGAAGTACCCGGCGAACCGTTTTTTGGCTACCTGCGCGGACGCTATACCTTCGAGGATTTGAAAGCCCTGGATGATTACGCCGACGCGTTGGGCATCGAGATGATGCCGTGCATCCAGACGCTCGGACACCTGGAGATGATCCTGCAATGGCCGGCTTACGCGGCCTATAAGGATGCCCCGGGTATCCTGTTGGCGGACGATGAGCCGACCTACGCGCTGATCGAGAAGATGATTGCCGCCGCCAGCGCCCCGTTCCGCTCGAAGCGCATTCATATCGGCATGGACGAAGCCTATGGCCTGGGCACCGGAAAGTATAAGGAACTGCACGGGGAAAACAACCCCAGCATGGTGCTGAACGATCACCTGGCGCGCGTGCGCGAGATTTGCATTCGGCACGGCCTGCACCCGATGATCTGGAGCGACATGTATTTCGCGCTGGCTGCCGCCGGCACGTACAGCAACTATTACGACCAGGAATTTCGCGTCGCGCCGGAAGTGATCGAGCGCATTCCGAAAGGCGTCGAGCTGGTGTATTGGGATTATTACCACACCAAAGTATCCGACTACGAGAATAAGATCGATCAGCACCGCGCGCTGGGCTCCGAGCCGCTGGTCGCGGGCGGGGTGTGGACGTGGAACCGCCTGTGGACCGCGTTGCCGTATGCCTTCACCGTCACTAACGCCTGCATGACCGCCTGCCGCAATAAAGGCATCCGCGAAGTCTTCGTGACGCTGTGGGGCGACGACGGGATGGAATGCGACGTCTTCTCCGCCTTGCCTGCCCTGCAGTATTTCGCCGAATTCGGCTACGCGGGCGCGGTCGAGCCGGCGACTATCGCCGCCAACTTTCGCGGCGCCTGCGATGCCGATTGGGACGATTACTGCACTTCCAGCAAGATCGATTACTTCGCCACGCTGCATGACGGCACCAAAGGCCCGGACAACGTGAGCAAGTGGCTGCTCTGGCAGGACCCGTTGCTGGCGATCACCGATCCGAACCTGGAAGGTTTCGATGTGCGCGGCTACTTTGGCGAACTGGCCGACACGCTTTCCGCCGCGGCGGAGAAGCCGGGGCTGCTCGCGTCACGGCTGCATTTCCCCGCCGCCATTGCGCGCGCGCTATCGCTGAAGATTTCGCTGCGCAGCCAACTGGCCAGCGCCTATCTCGCGGGAGACAAGGCGACCCTGCGCAAATTGGCGATGACGGAATTGCCCGCCGCGCGCGCGGCCGTCGATGCGCTCTGGCGCTGCCATCGCGACTGGTGGCTAGACACCTATCGTCCATTCGGCCTGGAAGTGATCGAACTGCGCTACGGCGGCATCCGCACGCGGCTGGAAAGCCTGTCCGAACGCCTGACCGCCTATCTCGACGGCACCATCGATGAGATACCGGAACTGGCGGTGAAGTTAGAGAAAGTCTACCTGCAACCGCTGCAAGATGTCTCTCCACACCGGCAGCGCGTGCAGACGCCGAGTGTTATCTTGTAAGGTGTCAGGTGTCAGGTTCGGGGCCAGTCTTACACTTACACATACACTTGCACTTGCACTAAATCCCAACGTATTAGTGCAAGTGTAAGTCAGGTCGGTTGGCTGAACATGGCGACGGGAAGGCGAGACTCCGTAAACCCAATGAGGAGGCATTCCGATGAGATACACCCTATTCTTCGCGCTCTTTGCGCTGTGTAGTCTGGGATTTGCGGCGGCAGAGCCGGTGACGCTGTCGTTCCGCGCGCCACAGACGGCCGGCATCAGCGGGTTTCTGACGTTTTGGGACACGCCGGTCATCCTCGGTGAGGATGGAAAAACAGAGGTGATCGATCACGGATATTCCGGCATGGGCCCCAGCGCAATCTGGAATCCCGCCAAGCGCGAGAACGGGATGAAACCCGGCGCGTTGGTTTTCGACGCCGTGCATCGCAGCCTGCTGGTGCGCTTCCCCGGCGCGGCGGAGCAGATCGCCATGCAGGTGAACGCGGGTTTCGCCATCCGGAAGGTCGAGCTGCTGCTGCCGTTCAAGGATACGGAATTTTGGCCGGAAGGCTACGACGATCCCTCCGGCATGTCGTTTCTCGGCACGCAATGGAAGGACAATCCACCGCAATGGCACGCGGTGGCCTGGGCGCTGCGCAAGCCGTGGGTCGCCGATCCCAAGCTCGGTCCCACCTACAACGCGTATCTCAACGGCACCGGTTATTGGGCGAAATACGGCGCGCAGGACACCGAACATGATCGTTATCCGACCCGTTTCGGTCCGGTGGCAGTGTCATATAAGCACCCGGAAGGCCGGCTGGATCTCACCGCGCTGCTCACCGATGCCACTTATGGCGCCTCCCTCGCCACGCGCTTGCGCGCGCTGGAAGATAACGGCTTGCTGGTGCGCAAGGAAGAATATTATGACGCGCGCTATCTGACGGGCGGCTACGAGTGGGGCACCAGCACCGGCGGTCGCGGCATTTTAATTCATTCGCCGGTGCTGGTGCCCCACTCGTAGCC
>Ga0209697_10003688_pt1 | contig 20543 bp, 14 predicted proteins | sample AliMusrvi5mmetaG_FD_184115 | JGI IMG/M metagenome (GOLD analysis project Ga0209697, IMG submission 184115) | Freshwater lake bacterial and archeal communities from Alinen Mustajarvi, Finland, to study Microbial Dark Matter (Phase II) - Alinen... | ecosystem: Environmental > Aquatic > Freshwater...
AGACCCACCCTGCCGACACATGACCCACCCGGCCGAAGCCGACAAAAAAGCCTGAAGATTTTCCTTCCTTTAGCCGCCCGCAGCCGCTATTCCTGCGCTTGGAAAATGGCCTACTTCAGCACAGAACCCGCGTCCCAACGCCGCAATCCCACCGGAAAAAGCCGCGCCTGGGATTTTTTTCGTTTTCCTAACAAAACGCACCCTGCCAACCGCCGCCAGCCCGCACAACCACGCCGGATAATCCGCCCTACGCCTACGAAAACCGCGTCGGGTATCCCCTATTGGCCATCCAGGGATCCAATCGGGGAGAAGGGTGGGAAGAACCTGTATGGGTTTGTGGGGAATGACGGGGTTGATGAAATTGACATCTTAGGAAACCGCTACATGCGACCAACTCTACCATCTCCTGAGCAGGTTGCAGAGACTTCTTTGACATTGGAGGAGGCTGAAGCCCATTGGAGAGGCAAAAGTGGCACATCTATAAAGATTGATTTTTCAGAGTTAAAAACTGAAGATGTAAGAGTTCTAGATTTCCCTGACGTTTCATCCAAAATTACTGAATTACGAGAGAAAGTAGGGCCTTTCCCTGAGTGCAAATCCCCCAATACGGTAGAAATAAGAGCTGCGAAAAAATCTTGGAGTCCGTCTGGAGACATATGGTTTGTTTTAGGTCATGTAACACTTGTAGCTAGAGGTACTTTAAGCTTGGAATGTAAAAAAATGAGAACTTCACCGTGTTGTGCTTGCACCCCACATTTTAAAGGAATTTTGAAATGTTTCGACGACCGATATGACTTCGACATGCACCCATGGATAAGTCCTAAAAATTGGCCGGGAAATGTGGAAACCATAGTCGGACGTATGCATGCGGGAGATGGTGATAAATTTTGGATTGAGATACGAGGAGAAAGGAAAGTCGATGAATAATAACACTTAGGAACAATCAAGCAATATCTTCAATTCCGCCTTGCTTAACTAAAAAAATTCCCGATTCTGTATTTTCAGAAAGAAGGTTAGTCGCACGAGTATGGCTTTTTTTAAATTTTTATTCATCGTAGCAATGCTCGTTATATTGTTGCAACTTTATTGGATTATTGCCGGTTTCATCTTTCCCATGCGAATTGCCACGGAAGAATTTGTGAGATTTTTCGAGAAGAGCGAACTCACGCATAGAGACTACAAAGGGCCTAATATTCATGGCAGGTTTTACGAATGGAATCATAAAGAAACAGGAATTGAAGGTGGACCTGATATTATTGGAATTTATGTGACTTACTGGGGCACCACAGACACCTATTTTAAGATAAACTCCAAACAATGGTGAGATCCACCGGGTCAGTTCCAAATAATAGATATTCAGCTTCTCTTCTGGAGAATTTTCTCTTATGCGTAAGCGTGATTACAGGGTGACCATAAATAGTCGATTTTCCATGCTTTCACCGTGATTTGGGACCGCTGTGGGCGTGAAATTCGTCCGATTGTTCCTCAGCCCGGCGGGGCCAGGAGAACTGCGGCGGCCAGGGTTACTTTTGAGTCGGCGTGCTTCAACTCAGACAGACCGTGGCTTCAACGTCCACGACCGGTCCGGTCGCGGTGTGAGGTGGTTTCCAGCGGGGCGGCAGCAAGGCGGAGGTCGTCTTGGGTCGTCATGGCTAGCTGACGTTGGAGCACGTCGGCGAGGTTTCCAGCAGAGACCGGCTAAAAAGGCCCGAAGATTTTCCTTCCTTTAGCAGCCAAAAACCGCTATCCCTGCGCTTGGAAAATGGCCTACTTCAGCACAGAACCCGCGTCCCAACGCCGCAATGTCAACGGAAAAAGTCGCGTCTGGGATTTTTTTTCGTTTTCTAGCAAAACGCACCCGGCCAACCGCCGCCAGCCCGCACAACCGCGCCGGAAAATCGGCCCTACGGCTACGAAAACCGCGTTGGGTATGGCTGCCGAGGTAGAAGAAAAGGAACTTAACGATCTGCTAATAGTCAAAGCCAACGACCTAGAAGCTGTCCATACGCAAACTGACGGTTTTGACACGGCATCGGACGGAATTGGCCGTGGATGGCATGGCCCTGGCGGCCCCAATCCATGAGCACAGTATCCAGAAAGCATTTGTTCTCATTTGCCATGCGCTTCCTTTCCGTGTTGCTGATTGTGTTTCTCGTCTCAAGATTAGCAGTTACCTGCAATCGGTTCAGCGAAGCTACGTCGGTCGTGGCAAATGACATCCCTCGGGATGCGGGAAGTAGTATTCTTGAGACTCTTGAGAGAGGCAATGCGCAGAACATGCGTCCCGTCAAGTTTTCCGAGGAGGCGCGCAATTTGCTCCCCAATGCCGCTGTCGGTCGCTACAAGTGCGCCCATGAACAGTTATTTTCGGAAAAGTGCCACGCAGGTTCGGGTCTCCCCCTGGACGACGACGCGTCGTGTACCCTACAAAATCCGACCGAGCGTTAAACAAAAGCTATTCGACAAGTACAATGACACTAGCAATAATATTAACCATATTGATTGCCCTTGCGCTTCCTGCGATTGCCTTCAAAACAAAACGGGGTTTTCAGATCGTGGCCCTGACCCTCCTCGTAATGGCACTGCCGCGACCGATTTACAGTGTGAGAGTCTTCTTTTGTGATCCTAGGATCTCTTGGGATTTGGAGTTATCTGAAACAGCCAAAAATCAAATTCTCACTTGCGTAAGAGCAGACGATCACCGAAATTTCAGCCCAGTCACATTCTCTGTGTTCGCGTTTATTGAGCAATTCGTGGGCCTTGAGGAGTATGGAACAACCGTTGATATTAAACGTGATGGTGAGTTGTATGTCGTATTGGTCGATCGGAGCAATGATAGCTCTGCCCGCCAACGATGGCAATATAAGGTAACACCGAACTTTCAAATCGTGGAAAAGAGTCCGCTCAAACTTCCGATATACTGATGCCTATTTGCTGGCCACCTCAAAAAAGCCTGAGGATTTTCCTTCCCTTAGCCGCCCACATCCCCTATTCATGCGCTTGGAAAATGGCTTGCTTCAGCACAGAACCCGCGTCCGATCGCCGAGATCCCACCGGAAGAAACCGTGTCTGGGATTTTTTTCGTTTTCCTAACGAGACGAACCCGGCCAACCGCCGCCAACCCCTGCAACCGCGCCGGAAAATCCGCCCTACGCCTACGAAACCCGTGTCGGGTATCCCCTATTGGCCATCACGTGACCCTATTGAGGAAGAGGGCGGGGAGAACCTGTATGGGTTTGTATTGAATGCAACTGTTGCCACTGTAGATCTATTGGGTCTTGCAGATGGGAGTTGCGAAGTCGTCAATTTTGTCGGGCATAATAACAAAGTGGGGAGAGCACTGAAACGTTGGGATGGAATTAGAGTTCATCCGTCCTTGGCTGCAGGGAACGGCTGTGGGAGAGACTTTTCTAACTCCATTTATGGAATTAGCAACGGATTTGTAGGGGATTGTACTGCCGGTAATATTGGCTGGGGGGATGGCTCGGGCGGGAAGGGTGGAAATGGCGGCCTGAATCCAGATGGACCCGATACAATAGCGAATAGAGCAAAGGGGTATATTCTGCTACTCCAAAAGAACTGGGGGGCCACGTTGAAAGCTGCCGATGCGCTTGCAGATAATTGCTCTGATTGCGATTGTGAAGAAATTGCTGCTCGTATAGTTTTCACTTCGGATGATCCGAAATATTCAAATGTTCCTATCGGTTCGTTTGAACCTGAATCCCAGTTTGGAGTAGCGTCCGCGAGGCGGGCCTTGACGCTCTCTGAAATGAAAATTGGCTCATTAAAGGGACTAAGAAACTTATCGATCAAGAACGATCCGACCGACACGCCTCTTGGTACACAATCTGTATTCTTCAAGTGTGCAAAAACAAGAACGACAGAAGCCAAAAGGGTCGCAAAGGAAAAAATCGAAAGGGATCGAAACGAGCGTCGCCTTAAGCAAAAGAAATAACATACCAATATACGACACCATGAAAAGAATTATATGGTTCGACTACTTGTACTTATTCGCATTAGTTTTAGTACTTATCTTCGAGCCTGGAATGGCAGATACTATAACATTGCGAGTTAGAGGAGATTTGGAGGGCGGTATTTTCGCCCCGACTGTCGAGTCTCTAGCACCTAGTGAAAAATTGATTGTTTCGAAAATTGATGAGACTGCCGAACTTTCGACTTGGCAGTTCATCGGAAAATCCCCTAACGACAGTTACATTATATGCGTATTTGATCACCATCCAAGCATTAGTTCGTCGTGTGTATTTTCAGGAGTATTGAAGTCTTCATCTGGCGTAATTGATGTGAATATTTCTGAGATAAAGGAAAAAACTGTAAATCTAGTTGTTTCTGACTATAAGTCAATCCCGTTCTATTCCAAGAAGAGCGATCAGTTGGTTGTTGGCAAACTTAGACGGATTGACGACATTGGACGGGTTAGTCGATGGCTGCTCCTAAAAAAGAATGGAGAATTGATGTCGTTTACTACCAAAGTTAAGAATCTTCAAAGTGGCACCTATTTGTTTGATCTGTATGAGCAAGACGGAATGGTTGCAGAAACTGACCCTGACATTGGCTATGCGGTCATGACAGCAAAGATTTTTATTTCTGGCGAAAAAATGTTGACTTTTCACCTGAATAGCCAGTTAGATGTGAAAAATGAATAATATAAGAACACGCCCTTTTTGCACCGCCGATGGGCTGAAAACGATGGGACTAACTGGGGCGGGAATTGAATCGTCGTCGCTTCGATCGCGTAGTGGAGCACGCAGAAATTACCTTTTGATGGCCGAATTATAAGCGTAGCCCCAAGCACCGTACGAACTTTCTGGCTGGCGTAGCGTTGCGGTCATAGCGTAACCACCTATGACTGCTACGCACGACACTATATTGAAGGCAAGGTGTTGTTCCTCGGTGTCGATTTCGAGGTAGAGTTCGCTGGCGACGATGGGCGCAGCCTCGGGGTCGCGCCACGAGACGGCGTCGAGGATGGTCTTGAGCTGAGGCGCGCCGGGCTTGAGTTTGAGTTTCTTGATGGCGGTTTTGACGTCCTCGGTGAAGAGGGTGAAGTCGTTCCACGTTTTCGCACCGAGTTGTCTGTGGAGTTTTTCGGCGATTTCCAGCAACTCGCGACGGGCGAGCCAGAGCTTGGGATCAAGGATTTTTTTCAGGTTCGCGCCGGTGAGTTCGATTTGTTCGTGGTCGGGCCAGCGTTGAACGGCGTCATTTTTCCCGGCGAGGAAGTCCTTTTTGTACACGTCCTCACTCCATTGGGAAAAGATCCACTCCATTTCAGTGGCGAGGGATTTGTCGAAGCGCAGCGGGGCGATGCGCTCGGCAGTGAATTGGGCGGACTTCCGCAGCGGGCGTTCGACGGTGACTTTCCAGAAGCCAAATTCCTTGTTATCGAAGACCTGAGATTTGAGGCCATCGACCGACTGCTTGCCGGTGTCCAGCAGGTCGAGGTAGGCGCGGGTGATTTGGGTGATGTGGTCGCCGGTGAAGGCGCAGTTTTTGGCCCCGAGGTTTTTGCGGAGCTTTTCGTAAAGCTGGGAGGCGTCGATGAGCTGGATCTTGCCCTTGCTGTCGGGTGTTTTCTTGTTGGAGAGCATGAGTCGAAGCGGAGGCCGGAGAACTCGTCGGTGGCGAGGGTGGAGCCGTAGCGGATGTTCTCGGGGTTGTTGACCTTGATCATCATGTCGGACTTGCAGATGGCATAGGTCTCCGGGTTGACCTCCTTGCCGTAGAGGTAGATGGCGGCCTTCGAGCGGATGGAGCCCTCGGGATCGAGGATGAAGTCCTGGGCGTCGGTGAGCATGCGGCCGGAGCCGCACGCGGGATCGTAGATGGTGATGACGGGCGGCAGCTTTTTCTTCACCGGCTCGAACAGCAGGTGGACCATGAGCTGGATGACCTCGCGGTATTTCCCACGGACAAAGACATCGCGGAGGCAGTCGTCAGCGATGGACCAAATGAAGGGGACGATTTTGTTGTGGGTGGCGTGGTCCATTGGGGATATTTGAAATTATCTGCAATCATATTCACATATTATTGGAGGTTCCGCCGCTGGCAGCAGGAGGATTGAGTGACGGGGAGTTGCTGCAGCGGCTGAAGCGCCTGTACAATAGTGTGATGCTGGTGGAAATGGCGAAGCGGCTCAAACGATGGCGGCATATATCGATTTGAATCCAGTTAGAGCGGGGATGGTTGATGATCCTGCAGAATTATCCGAAAGATCCGAGTCATACTTGTTTCATCTGACCTTGAGTCTTATGAAACTCGGCCTACATAGTTAGGGTTTAGCTTGTTTGCCAGTGTTCGCCGCCGCAGCCCGCTCCGCGAGCACCTTGTTGAGTTCCCGGTCATAGGTGAGCAGTCCGTTGCACTCGGTTTCAACATCAGTCAGCTGGGTGTATATCACCGCAGACAAACCGGCTTGGGCATTGAGCTCCCATGCCTTGGCCAGCAACTTCTCATACCCGCTGGTTAGATCATCGATACTCTTGGTGCCTTGGTAGCCCCAGGTTTTCTTGCTCCAAGTGTGGCCGTCCACCGGCAGGCCGAGTCCTCCAAACTCGCCCAGAACCGCCGCCCTGTTAGCTTCCGGCTTTGGAGAATCAGGACCGGGATAACTGTGCTTGTCGATCACGTCGCCACAGTTTTTATCATCATTGCCGCTGGCATTGTTGACCAAGCGCGAAGGATCGAGAACATTGACAGCCGCCACAAGCTCCTCCGTGTCGTGTTGGCCCTGGTTCTCATTGAAAACCACCCACATGATGATGGCCGGGTGATTCCAATGACTTGTCACCATGTTCACCAGTTCCGATTTGAACTGTGGATTATCGAGCGGCTGATGCTTGTCTGTGTATGAGTTGGCACAGGGCATATCCTGCCAGACCAATAATCCGAGCTTGTCGCACCAATAATACCAGCGGTCTGGCTCGACTTTGACGTGCTTGCGTGTGGTGTTGAAGCCGAGCCGCTTGGTCTCTGTGATATCAAAGCGGAGGGCCTCGTCGGTGGGTGCCGTATAGATCCCGTCTGGCCAGAATCCTTGGTCGAGCGGCCCAACCTGAAACACCGGCTTGCCATTGAACATCATGCGGGTGACGCCTTTATCATCCTTGCCAAGCGCGATCTTGCGCATGCCAAAGTAACTCGTCACAGAGTCGGCTTGAGGCGACAATCGCTGACCACTGGCGGTCACTTTCAAATCATATAAAAAGGGAGTCTCGGGCGACCACAATTTGGCACTGGGAATCTTGACCACCAGTTCGTCGCCCGCTGCACCTTTTGCCTCACCGATCTTAGTCGGCCCGTCATAAACTTCAACGCCTGCCAATAAGTTACCGTCGTCTTTTCCCGCGACGGCAGCCACCTTGATCCGCACACACCCTTGATCGACATCGGGGACGATCCTCAGCGATTCAATGTGAGTCGGGACCACCGGCTCTAGCCAAACAGTTTGCCAGATCCCGGTGGTCGGAGTGTACATGATACTGCCGGGCTTAAGTTTCTGTTTGCCGCGCGCTTGGCCGCCGAGATCTGTCGGATCAAACACTTCAACCGCAATCTCCTGAACTCCGTCATTCTTCAGGGATCCCGTAATATCATAACTAAATGCATCATAGCCGCCACGGTGCATACCGAGCTCTTTGCCGTTGAGAGTCACCTTGGCTTCCCAATCCACAGCGCCAAAGTGCAAAATCACCTGCTGCCCGCTCCATGCCTTGGGAATGTCAAAGCTTCGGCGATAGGTCAGGCGGTCCACGTGCTTCATCACGCCAGACAAAGCGGATTCAACCGCGAAGGGCACCAAAATCTTTGCCTCCGTACCATCACCAAGCTTAATGTCCCACAAGCCATTGAGATTCTGCCAGTCCTTGCGGACCATCTGTGGCCGCGGATACTCCGGCAGGGCGTGCTCCGGCGACACGTCCTTCGCCCAGCGCGTCTTCAATGGCCCGGCGGCAGGCTGCCAATCGGCCGCCGCTGCTGGTATAATCAGCGGAAGAGAGAACATGGCTGCAATAAGGAAATTCAGTTCGAAGGTGGATTGCTTGTTTCGTCTTGCTTTCATGATTATATGTTATTGATTCGTTAGATCCTTCAGTGAGGCTATTTAGCGGCTTCCAGCGGCACCTCGCAGAACGTTAGCGCTGCGATGCCATTCTTCCCGTAAAGCAGGGTCTTGGGATCCCATTTCTTGTCAGTTAGATATGTGATGGTCTTCGCGGTGACCGAAGCCGCCAACTTGAGTGTTAGCACGTTTCCGGAGACGCTGCCAGAGGTGATCTTGCCACCCTCACCGTCCAAATACAACTGACTGGCCACAGCGTCAATCCATGCCACTGGCTGGTCAAACTCCAACGCAATCTCGTCGTGCTTGGCGCTGGTATAGCTCGCGTGTTTCAGATCGGCCGCGCTAACCGGCTGGGCAAAGACCCTGCCGCAAGCATCCCTCTCCAAAAGAGGTGCCATGCGCAGGCCCATGACCTCGTAGTCAGATGTTTTAAAGTGGCAGTTGGCTCCGCTAGGGATGTCAAGCGTGGGCATGACTGTGAGGCTTGAATAGAGGCGTGCCAGGCCGCGCTGGACATCGCGCAGCTTGTCACTATGGCGGTTGCCACCCTGGGAGCAGGCGTTGGGCCAAATTTGGAAGATGTAGTAATTCCTGAGGTTAGGAAAATCCTGTTTCCATGCCGCAGTCAGATCCAGCCAGTACTGCTGGTACATTTCGCAGCCATAACAATTGTCCGGGCCGTCAAACCCTTGGTCGGCTTCGCCTTGGTGCCAGAGCACACCGCGAATACCATGGGTTAACTTCGCCGCAATCACCCGCTGCTTAAGATTGCTATAGATTGGCCGCTCTTTGTTGGCCGTTCTTGTGTGATCTGGCATGTGTTCATCAATGCGCGTGCCGCCCACAGCCCCGTTGAGAATGCAAATGGGAATCTTCTCATCCTCAACGAGTTTTTTGGCCATTGCCATGCCCCATGCACTGATGAAATAGATGCGGTCCGGAGAGGTGGGCGTGAGCCTCTCGACCACGGCGTTGCCCCAGCCTCCGGCAAGTGGGTCGCCACCGACCTCACCGTTGCCGCCGAAGGATCGGATCCAGGGACTGTTGGTGCGGGTCAGATCCTGCCGTTTGTCGGTGTTCTCGTAATTATAGCCAACCGCATTGGACTGGCCCTGGATCATGTAAGCATCTCCACAGACCAGATTATTGACTGTCTGCTGGGTTTTCTCGACATTGCCGGTCTTGGTGCCGAACTCGACCTTGTAGATGATAAGGCCCGGCTTGAGCTTGACCGTGAACGCATAACTCTTGTCAGCCTTGGGCTGCTGGATCTCGGTCTTGAGCGGCTTGCCGTCGGCATAGACCTTCAGGAAGACCGAGTCAGCATGGTCATCTAGGGATCCGTTGTAATACAGCGTGCCTTCGTTTTTGTCATCGCGGGCAAAGAACTGATTATCAACGGCTTTCTCATCCTTATCTGGCAGGCGCTGCACCCACAATTCTCTGGCAGGTTCCTTGACTGTGATCTGGATCGTCTGTGAGACGGGCGTTCCGCCATTCGTGGCGGTGGCGGTTACGGTCAGCTTACCACTGTTTTGGGAGCGTTTTAGGATCAGTTTTCCTGGGGTTTCCTCTTTGAGCAGCGCCATACCGGAAACCACCCACTTGCATTTCACATCAGCGGCCCCCTTGGTCTGCAATGCCTGAAGATTGGCAATCTGCGGCAGCACGTCGATGGTGTCTCGGCCATTCCACGTCGCGGGGGCCTGCAAGGTAAATACAGGATCGGGAATATCCTTCTTGATGGCAACGGGGATGTCCAATGTCTTTATCTGATCGCCAAAAACCGCCTTGAGTTGGAGGGTCAATGACGAGTCAGCCGCAACCCGGCCAGCATCCAACGTGTAGGAGAACCGGTCAACTGCGGCGACGGTTTCCTGAGCGCCCCGTTTGATGATCCAGTAGAGTTTCTGAGCTCCACCCGCCTTTGCGAGAACGGTAACACTCTTGCCTTCTAGCAGGCTAATTGATTTGACAGATACCACAAACTCGGTGCCTGCCTGCACCAGTGGACCAACCACGGTTTGCTGAGGTTTCTGATTTTCATACTGAAGCTTCACCCAATCGGCTGAGCGAGCGACCTTGGAGATACGCACCTCATCCATATCGCCTTTGAACACATAGCCGCTCCACCCTCCCATCCACATCTTTGCCGGACTCTTGATATCCAATGGATTATCTGCACTGGCCGAGCTACCCTCGAGACGGCCATTGACATATAGCCGGGAATCACCCTTCTGGCAGGTATGAATCACGTGTATCCACTCGTTCATCGGAATCTTGCTGGTGGCCGAAATGCCCGAACCGGATCCATAACAATCCATCGACATGTGCGGCGGCTTGCCCAGAATCATTTGCACGACAGCCTTGGGCTCGCCATTGCCCCAGCACACAATGCGGTCCCCCGATCTCTCGGCTTTGAACCATAGCTCGGTGGAATGCGGACTGGAACCAGTAGGAAAAGTGGTAATGCTATCGCCGCAATTGATGCCTTTGCCAGATTCAAAATGCCGGCCCTGCCCTATCACACCTGCTGCGGCCACGGTTCCCTGGTCCTTGCCTTCGAGATTTTGCGTCTCATCCTTGGCTGGGTCATCCAAGTGCCAAACGCTGACGTATCCGTTTGATTCATTGAACACAGCCTTGCCATTCGACTCAGTCTTGGCATCGGACTTGCCCCAAAACATGTCAATCTTTTGGTGCGCGTTGCCCTTGATCGTCGGGATGCGCAGCCAGATGATGGACCCGGTGGCATTCCACTCCTCAATCTGATAGGCCAGAGGCTTGCCCGCCGCAGCGAAGCGCAGATCCTCGCCCTTGGCCTGGGCCTGAGTAAAATCAAAGGCATCCTTGTCCAGCCTTAACAACAGCGGAAATCCTTCTTCCGTGGCTGTGGCTGGTAAATCAGCCCCTTCCGGGTTAGTTAGTATATAAAATGAGCCTGTGTGTTGCCAGCCCGGGTATTGGGCGAATCCCGCTTGAATTAGAGCGAGCAGGGTGAGCGCGATGGTTGCGATATACTCTTTCATGGGTAGGATCATCGATTCCTTATTTAGATTCAGCTGGTTTCACCGTGGCGGGCTTTGGTGGCACGAATGCCGGGGGCATGGTGGCATTCCAAGCATCCCACGCCTTGTTGAGATCAGCCACCATGTCCGGCCTCTGGCTAGCGAGATCATTCTGTTCAGCCGGGTCCTTGCCAAGTTCATACAACTCCGGTTGCTTCGGCTTGCCTTTGAATCGCACTGCCTTCCAATGGTCGCGAACGATTGCGCATTGGTCGTTGAGTTTCCAGAACAGGTCGCCATGTGGTGCGTCAGTCTTCTCACCCCGGAGGAATGGCAGCACATCCAACCCGTCCACGTCTTTTGGCGGCACCGTGCCGGCCATGGCGGCAAAGGTGGGCATGAAATCCAGAGAGCTAACTGGCTCGGAATACTCCATACCCGCAGGCAGCACACCGGGCCAGCGCCAAACGAACGGCACCCGTTGGCCGCCCTCGTAAATCCCCCATTTCCCACCGCGGAGGGGGCCATTGTTGCCACCTTGGGAGATCCAGCCACCGTTATCGGAGATATAGATGACAAGTGTTTTCCCATCAAGACCGCTTGCCTTTAACTTGGCCATGATGCGGCCAATTTGCTCATCCATCTCAGTGACCAAAGCGCAGAAGTTTCGCCGCTTGGCATCATTGACCGGCGAATTGGTGAAATTCGGATCTGTGACATCAGAAAACTTGTCCGCCACAATGTCTTTTCGAGCCCCTTCTAACGGCGTGTGGGCCGCATTGAATGCAACTTCCAAAAAGAACGGTTTGTCTGCATGGCGGTCTATGAAGGCACAGGCTTCTTCGGCGAACGCGACGGTGCTGCGCCGGGTCTCCTTCACCGGTTCCTCACCCCGGATCAGACTGGCTGGAGTGTAGCTCGTTTCATAACTATAAAAGCCGAAAAACTCCTGAAAACCGCGCCGCAACGGTGTGAATTCCTTGTTTTCGCCCACACCCAAATGCCACTTACCCACCAGACCCGTGGCGTACCCAGCGGCGCCAAGCACATCCGCCAATGTCTTCAGGCCGAGATCAAGCCCCATGTTCTTCGTTTCGGCCAGCCGGTTATTCTCCAAGCTATTGCGCTGCTGATATCTCCCCGTCAACATCGCCGCCCGCGACGGACTGCACAGCGCGGCTGTGACATAGCCGCTGGTGAAACGCATGCCTTCGGTCGCCAACTGATCGATGTTTGGCGTCTTGATCTGCTTCGAGCCGTAACATCCAATATCACCCCAACCAATATCGTCACCAATCATAAGTAATATATTTGGTTTAGCCGGTGGCGGAGCGGCGGCCTGGAGCGAACCCGCAAGCGCACTAGCGACAATGAAGCAGCAGCAGATGAATTTGGTAGTCATGATAATCGGTCTATGGCAGGGTTGAAACAAATGGATCATCCCCATGCTAAATTTATAAGGTAAGGATCCTATCTATGGATGAATTAGGTCATTTTCCCTCTGCGGGGCCTCGCTCGTAAGCGGCCTGACGCGATGTAATAGCGTGGATCTTGGCCACATCGAACTTGGGTTTTCGATCATAGTAGTAGAGGCCGTTCTTTTCCTGTTCGACGTCAGTCAACTGTGTATAACAGAATCCGAAGAGATGTGGGTTATCGAGCATGGCGTCGATCGTGCCTTGGTATCGGGCATAGAACTCGTCTAGGCTTTTTGGGCCCTCGCCATAACTCCAACCGCCTTCTGTGGACCAACCGACGCCTCCAATTTCACTCACCATGCACGGGATGACGCGCTCGGCCTTTGATGGCGCGGTGGTACTGTTACCCACTGGAGCCGACCCGTCTTGAACTGGGACGGCAAGTTGCTTCATCCAGCGATTGCGGAGGATTTCAGGCTTGCCTTCATAATCGTGGGCATCCATGACTTCCGGGTGCGGCAGCGTGTGTGTCCAGCCGCTTGTTTCTAACGCCGGCCGGGTCGGATCAATGGCTTTAGTTAGACTCCAAATCATCTTTGAGAGTTCACCTGCTCTTTTGTCTTGTTCATTGAATGGGCACCAACCGACGATAGCTGGATGATTGCGGTCGCGCAGCAGAACCTCAGTCCACTCATTGACATAAGCCGAGTAGGCCTCGGGTTTAAAATCGAAGCCCCAGTCAGGAAACTCGCCCCAAACCATGTATCCGAGCTTATCGGCCCAATACAAGAATCTCGGTTCAAACACCTTCTGATGGAGGCGGGCACCATTATAGCCGCAGGCCATCGACCTTGTGATATCATTTTTGAGTTCCTCATCTGAGGGAGCGGTCCACAGGCCATCCGGATAAAACCCCTGATCGAGGATCAGGCGTTGGAACACCGGCTTGCCGTTGATCAATATTTTTCGGCCGTCGATGGCGATTTTTCGCAAGCCGAAATAGCTATTGAGTTCATCGATCTTATCTTTGCCGCTGTAGAGAGTGAGCTTCAAGTCATACAGGAACGGAACGCCGGGTTCCCAGAGTTTCTTATCCTTGAGATTAAGCACCAGAGTGTTGAGCCACGGGCCTCTGCCACTGTCTGATCCGCTGAGTTTGCCGTCTGCGAACGCCTCCGCCGTGAGAGTTAGATCTGTGTCATTGCCGTTTATTTTTGCATCGATGAGCACCCGCGAGTTATCCGGATCGGGAATCACTGAGATATTTTCGAGGAATGATGTCCCTACGGCCTCCAGCCACACACTCTGCCAGATGCCGGTGGTTCGGGTGTAGATGCAACCACCACTGTCATCGGGTGATTGTTTGCCCCGCGGTTGAAGGCCGGACCACATGTCGTCGAGCACCTTGACGACAACTTCGTTAGGGCCGGTTTTGAGAGATTTGGTAATTTCGAAATTGAAGGCGGCGCTCTCGCCGATATGAGAGCCGGCGAGTTGGCCGTTGATATAGACCCAAGACTGGTAATCGACGCCACCGAAGTGAATACGCACACGTTTACCGATCATGGTCTGGGGCAGGTCGAAAGTTCGGCGATACCAGACGTGCTTAAGTTTCTCTTTGTTGCCGAGGCCGAGGCCGGAGAGTTTGCTCTCGGGGCAGAACGGGACGGTGATCTTGGCATTGAGATCTTTGCCATAACTCAGACCACGAGCATCGCCATCGGCTGCCTTTTCGATCTCGAACTGCCACTCGCCATTAAGCGTTAGCCAATTGTCGCGCTGCAGATCCGGCCGAGGGTGCTCGGGACGCGGCACTGAAGCGGTGGCGCTGGATGCGGCGGTGAGAAGGCCAGCAAGCACTGCCAGAGCGTTCATCCAAGGCTGATACATTTTCATAATTTTGATTATTTGTTATCTATGGTTTCTGCAGTTAGGTGAGTATGGGTGGATGAGTGAGGAATGGGAAGCATTGCAAGCTACTTAGCGGTGACGGGCACGATCTCGACCCGATGAGCCTGGATGACCAGGGATTTTCGGATCGCCTCGAACAACTCAGGCATTTTCTTCATGCGTTCGTTAAAAACCGCGCTGCGCTTGGCTTCGACTTGTTCTTGAGTTATCTCCATAAACTCGGGAACGCCACCAGCACGCAACACCCCGCCAAAGATTTTATCATGGAAATAGCTGTTTTTGGCATTGATGGCGGACCAGACGGACTTCAGTTGTTCGGCAATTGGGCCGGTGCTTAGAACTGCTGCTGCCAGATTGACCCCGGCACCTAACTCGGCGGCTGAGCCATCGGCCACCTTCACCCCGCCCAAGCGAACCTCATACTGTCCAGGCTTGAGGCCGACGATCTTCAAGTGGTAATCGTTCATTTGCTCGCGGATTGGCACCCATTGGAGAATGCCTTTGGCATCCGTCTCGGGAAAGAATGGCAGGGCATTGTCCTTCTGTTGGAACTGAATGGTTCCATCGGCGGCGATCTTGATTTCGTCGATCGTGCAGTTGACTTGTTGGATGACTTTGCGCGAGGCGACGTTAATTTCGGCTGCTGCCACTAGCGGCGGGAAGCCCATACCCTTGAGAATTTCGGCCGCCATTAGGGCTTGGCCAGGAGGACCGGGATGGACGACATCACCGCCACCGATGCGGTTTTTGGGATTGGTGGCGCGGGCCTTGTCGATGGCCGCAACGAACGGATGGAACTGGTCAATGAACAGGGCGTTGCCGTTAGCTGCGGCGGTCTGCTTGACAGCGGCGGAGAATTTTTCGAGGTTTTGGATGAATGGCAGGACAGACGGGCCCTCATCCATCACTTCGGCGGGGGTCGTGGTGCACCAGGCGACTCGGATGTTAGCAATTTTCGCTTGGTCGGCGATTTTCTGCATGGCGGTGGTGAAGTTCTTGTACTGGCCCTCATTGAAAGTGCTTCCGGGCCCGCCGCAATCGTTCATTCCGAAGTTCACAGTCATGGCGGTGGCAGCGAGGGTCAGCACATCGCGCTTGAAGCGTTCGCTGCCGCCGCCAGCGCCATCGCCGCCGATACCTACGTTGAAGAAACGTATATCTTTAGCTGGGAAACGGGTGAGCGCCCAGGCTTCCACATAACTGCTATACAAATGTTGTTCGGTGATGCTGTCGCCCATCATGACGACCTTGTCACCGTCTTTCAGAAAGAAGTCGTTGGCGGCACACGGGATGGCGGACAGGAGCATGCCAGTGAGGGCGGCGGCGGATTGCAAGGAGTATTTCATGGTTGGATCGTATCTTGGTAAGCTGCTGCGCAGCAGATACGGGAGATCTTGCGAGTTGTTTCACCGATAGGTTCACTCGTCGGCCCGGCGACGCGGGTTGCGCAGTTCCATTTCGCGGGTCCGCTTGCGCCAATCGCGGCGCGGGGATTTTTCACCGGGCGTGGGAGCCGGGACTGGGGCTTGGTAGTCGAAGCCTCGCAAGCGTTTGTGCGGGAGTCTTTGGCCGATGAAGAGTTCGAGCCGATCCAGGAGGTTGAGGTCTTGCTTGGGAACGAAGCTGATGGCGTTGCCTTGTGCTGCGGCGCGCCCGGTGCGACCGATGCGATGGACGTAGTCCTCGGGATTGACGGGAAAATCAAAGTTCACCACGTGGGAGACAGCATCGATATCGATGCCACGGGCGACGATATCGGTGGCGACAAGTACCTGGATCTTGCCGTCCTTGAAATCCTGCAGAGCCTGTAAGCGCTGGTCCTGGGAGCGGCTGGAGTGAAGTTTGGCGACTTTGATCTGGGCAAGCCTGAGGAAATTGGTCAGGCGATCGGCACCATCCTTCATGCGGACGAAGACCAGAACTTTTGCAAACCCCGGCTGCCCCAACAACTCTAGCAAAAGTGCGTTTTTCAAATGCGTCGGCACCTCATAGACGCATTGGGACACGGTATCCGCCGGGTTCGAGCGCTTGCCGATCTGGACCATTTTCGGTTGATAGAGGAAGCGCCGAGCCAGCGACTCGACGTCTTTGGAGAAGGTGGCTGAAAACATCAGCGTTTGTCGGCGCTTGGGCAGGGTGGCCACAATCGCTTCAATATCATGCACAAAACCCATGTCCAACATCCGGTCCGCCTCATCGAGAACCAGCACATCCAGCGGTTGAAAATCGAGCTTTTGGCGGCCTAGGAGGTCGAGCAAGCGACCGGGGGTGGCGACGATGACATGGACGCCCTTGCGGATGGCCTTGATTTGGGCGTCCTCTTCGACGCCACCGTGGATGACAGCGGTGCGGATGGGAAGGTGCTGGCCGTAGTCGCGGATATTGGCGACAATCTGGACGGCGAGTTCGCGGGTGGGAGCGAGAATGAGCGCCTTGATGCCGCGCAACTGGCCTTGGCGCTGGGCCAGACACAGTCGATGGAGCATTGGCAGGACAAAAGCCGCCGTCTTGCCGGTGCCGGTCTGGGCGATGGCGATCAAGTCATGCCCTTGCATCACCTTGGGTATGGCCGCCGCCTGGACCGGGGTTGGGCGGAGATATCCAGCGTGTTGAATGGCACGGAGAATATCCGCCTCAAGTCCAAATTTGCTAAACGGCATGCGCGGAGCTTACGACAGGCAGGCGGCGAATGGCACGCTTTTACTGTGGCACCCGGAGGATTGCCAATTTCTTCAGGTGAATTGGGGGCACAAAAATGGCGGCGGGCCTGGTGCCCGCCGCCACACTGAGGCTCAAAAATCTCAAGGAGCAGCCGGAGCCGGAGGTGCGGCTGTTGCCGGAGCCGCACCAGCTGGAGGGCCGCCACCGCCACGGCGGCCGCCACCCCAGAGGGATTTACCGGCGGCGACTCGGTCTTTCTGATCGGCGGTGAAGGCATCGGAACTAGCAACATAGGCTTGAGCGGCCGTCGGATCTTCCTGTATCCAACGCATGGTGGACATGCCCAAGGAACGAGTGCGGCTTCCTTCATCGGTGATGGTCGTGGCCAGCGCAACCAAATCGGCGGGGGCGCTCTTTGAATTGCTCATGATGTAGGCAGAAGCGGCGCTGTCGCGCACCTCGCCGGGTTGCTGGCCATTGACAAACTTGAGGGCGGCGGCGGGATCCTGGTTGACCCAGTTAGGCATAACTTCGCGCATGGCACTGCTGGTTGCGGTGGGGTCGTCTTGTTTGAGAAGCCAAGCGGCAGCCGCCTGAGGATCTTGTCGCGACCAATTTTGAGCGAGGGTTGACACAGCGGAATTGCGGTCATCGCCAGCTGGCAGGGCTGCGATTTTTTCAGCGGCAAGTTGGGGATTATCCTTGGAGAGGCCGGCGATGGCGGAGGCCATGGCAGCAGGCTGTTGATCGGCAGGCAACGTGCGCACCCAAGCTTCGGCGGCGGTAAAACTCTGCGCACCCCACTTGCGGGCAATGTCGTCATTGGCACTGCCTTGGCTGGCGGCATCCATCCCGGCCACCAAGCCTGCGGCCTTTTTGGGGTCTGTGCTGGCGATCTCACCGATCACCGAAGACATGGCCGAACCTTTTTCGCTGCCAGTGAGGGTGCCGGCCCAAGCCAAAGCCGCAGTGGGATCTTGGCGCGCCCACTCGGTCGCGATCGTCGATGCACCACCGCCACCCATTGGGCCGCGTCCGCCACCCATCATGCCCATCATGGAGAATTGGCGACTGTTATCCGTATAATATTTGGCGGCGACCTCAGGTTCCTTGCTGGCCCATGCTTGCAGGACGGTGGGGCGAATGAAATTGCCGGTAAAGCCCATCTTCTGGGTATAGGCCATGGCAGCGGTAGGATCGGTTTCCGCCCATTTTCCAAACAACAGGAACGAGGCCATGATGCGCTCGCCCATCGGCAAGTCCTCGAGCTTGGCCGCTTCCGCCTCGAGTTGGGTCGCTGTCATCCCACCATAAAAATTGATCAGCGCCTGAATCCGGTCGGTTTGGCCGGGAGTGTGCATAATGTCTGCCAGGCTGCGGGCACGGGAGGTGCCGTGCTTGGTTTCCGAACCGGCCGTGGCAGAACGACCAGAGGAGCGGGTCCGCACTGCCGGGCTCTCGTCCTGGGAATCAGTGGCGGCGGGGCTCGTGGTTTTGCCAGCGAGGAAGCCGACAGCGGTACCTAACACCAGTGCGGCGGCGGGGAATATCCAGGGATTTTTCATGATGAAGTTTGTTGATAAATGAAGCCAGTCGGAGGATTAAACCGGGGTTATTCGGGAAAGTTGCCTTATTTTTTAGGGATTGTATGGAGATCGAGTTCGAGTTCCGGGCGTTTGCGCTCGCCGAGTCGTTCGATTTCGGCGAAGCAGGAGCCGAGGATGCGTTCGTCGGGCCATTGGCCGGAGAACCAAGCTTCCAGATCCAGTTCACCGGCTGGCAGGTCGAGGTTGAGAGTGGCGGTGGTGGCGCCCTTGAGGAGGTCCATTTGGATCTCGCGTTTGCCGGTGCGGAGGTGGACACGACCGGCCTTGAGTTGGCCGATTTTCGTATGTTCGGCGGCGTCGGCCTCGGCGGGAAGGGGGGCGAGGGCGATGCGGTAATGGCCTGGGGCGGCGACGCGGAGTTTCCACAGGCCGGCGGTTTCGGCTACTGCCGAGCCATCGGTGAGTGCCTGCAACTTGGCACGAATGGCAGTCTGACTGGCAACACGGATGGCCGAGGCCGCGCCGGGCCGTTCGCGGCTTGGCCACCAATCTGCGGCAGTGAGGCGGACCACGGGCTGATGGGGGTCTCCGATGACGTAGCGCACTGGTTCGCGGACCACGGAGCGGATGCTGTTCCACCAAGTGCCGTAAGCGCCGAGCAGGCTGGCTACGGCAGCCGGTTGTTCCTCGAAGAGATTGGCGCGCTGGCCCGGATCGGCCGCTATGTCAAACAACTCCAAGCCACTCAGCAGCCAGCGCGAGTCACGCACGGCAAACCCCTGCGAACGGTAGCGCTCCGGCGGATCGTCACCGGGCCACTGGCCGACGTGGGTAAAAAGCATCCGCTGCTTGGGAAAGTCCGCCTTGCCGAACCACGCCGGCGAGAGGTCGATCCCATCCCCGACCCAACCCTGCGGCAGCGCAACGCCACAGCAACCCATGAGGGTAGGAAACAAGTCCAGCGGCGAGATGAGTGCGTCCACCGCACGTTTGGCGGGGAATTTGCCGGCCCAGCGGCAGCAGGCCGGGACGCGCACGCCGCCCTCATCCGGGCTCCCTTTGATACCGTGCAGGCCGGCATTCCAGGTGCCGATGGCCGAACCGCTAGCGCTGAGAAAGACCACGAGGGTATTGGATGAGAGGTTGAGTCGGTCCAGCTCGGCGAGCAGGTCACCGACCCGCGTGTCGAGATCCTCGATCATGGCATAAAAAGAGGCGGTTGGTTCTGCCAGACCGGCTTTCAAGAACGGTTGAGCGGCACCGATGGGCGCTTCATAAGGCGCATGAGGCACATTGAGGGCGAGGTAGAGGAAAAACGCCTGCTGCGCGGCGGCACGAGCGGCGAGCCAGCGCTTTGCCTCATTGACAAACACCTGAGTGCAATAGCCAGTGGTCTTTTCCCAGCCGGTCTGGCGGCGGAGCCACGGATCGACGTAACTATTGCCCCAGCGATCCTGGGTTTGGCCGATGGCGTCGCCGCCATGCACCAGCACATCCTCAAACCCGCGGTCCTCCGGCCGGCACGGAAAGGCCTCACCGAGGCCCCATGTGCCGATGATCGCCGTGCGATAGCCCGCCGCGCACAGCACTTCGGACAGCAGCGGCACGTCCGGACGAATCAAATTGCGCCCTGCCACCCGATGGCTCACCCCGCATCGGAATTCATGCTTGCCGCTCAAAATCTCAGCACGCGTCGCCGTGCCACTTGGTGCCGCGATGCAACGGGAAAAATCCGTGCCGGTTGCTCGCAGGCGGTCAAGGTTTGGGGTGTGCAAGTGCGGGTTGCCGCTAGACGACAAATCTCCGTAGCCTTGGTCGCTCGTCAGAACAAGCAGTACATTGGGACGTTCCGGTGCCGCCCTCAACGCAACCACCGAGAAAAATACCATTATCATCGAGCGCCCTACGTGAACCA
>Ga0209697_10003689_pt1 | contig 20539 bp, 16 predicted proteins | sample AliMusrvi5mmetaG_FD_184115 | JGI IMG/M metagenome (GOLD analysis project Ga0209697, IMG submission 184115) | Freshwater lake bacterial and archeal communities from Alinen Mustajarvi, Finland, to study Microbial Dark Matter (Phase II) - Alinen... | ecosystem: Environmental > Aquatic > Freshwater...
TCGATGTTGGCCGGGTCGCGCGGATGGTCCAGCACGTCGGCAATCAGATTGGCCGTCAGGCGCGCTTCCTCGTCCTTGAAGCCGCGCGTGGTCATGGCCGGTGTGCCGATGCGCACGCCGCTGGTGACCATCGGCTTTTCCGGGTCGTTCGGAATGGCGTTCTTGTTGATCGTCATGTGCGCGCTGCCCAGCACCGCCTCGGCTTCCTTGCCGGTGATGCCCTTGGCGCGCAGGTCCACCAGCATGACGTGGCTCTCGGTGCGCCCGCTGACGATGCGCAGCCCGCGCTGCGTCAGCGTTTCAGCCACGATGGCCGCGTTCTTGAGCACCTGCTGCTGGTAGGCCTTGAATTCGGGCGCCAGCGCCTCCTTGAAGGCGACTGCCTTGGCTGCGATGACGTGCATCAGCGGGCCGCCCTGCAAGCCGGGGAAGATGGCGCTGTTGATGGCCTTCTCGTGCTGCGCCTTCATCAGGATGATGCCCCCGCGCGGGCCGCGCAGGCTCTTGTGCGTGGTGGAGGTGACGACGTCGGCGTGCGGCACCGGATTGGGGTAGACACCAGCGGCAATCAGGCCGGCGTAATGCGCCATGTCCACCATGAAGATGGCACCGACGTCTTTGGCCACCTTGGCGAAACGTTCAAAGTCGATGCGCAGGCTGTAGGCCGAGGCACCGGCGATGATCAGCTTGGGCTTGCTCTCATGGGCCTTGCGCTCCATGGCGTCGTAGTCGATCTCTTCCCTGTCGTTCAGGCCGTAGGAGACGACATTGAACCACTTGCCGCTCATGTTGAGCGCCATGCCGTGCGTCAGGTGGCCGCCTTCGGCCAGGCTCATGCCCATGATGGTGTCGCCGGGCTTGAGAAAGGCCAGGAACACGGCCTCGTTGGCCGAGGCGCCGCAATGCGGCTGCACGTTGGCACAGTCGGCGCCGAAGAGCTGCTTGACGCGGTCGATGGCGAGCTGCTCGGCGATGTCGACGTACTCGCAACCGCCGTAATAGCGCTTGCCCGGATAGCCTTCGGCATACTTGTTGGTGAGCTGGGTTCCCTGCGCGGCCATCACCGCCGGCGAGGCATAGTTCTCGCTGGCGATCAGCTCGATGTGCTGTTCCTGGCGTGCGTTTTCGGATTGGATGGCAGCAAAGATTTCGGGGTCTGTTTGCTCGATGAGGATGTTGCGGTTGTACATGGATGTAATCAGAGGCGTGGCACCTGCGGGGCCAATGGAGGATCAGAAAGGCGTAAGGAGTGCCACTTTATCAGGGCTGTGATCCGATCGACCGGATCCTGCCGGCGCTGCCACCGTCTGGTTCGCGTTTTGCGGAACCTGGCGGCCTTTTGCAACCAACTGCAGCCGGGCATGTTCCGCCATCACCTTGCTTGCATAACCACCGTCATCCTCAATATGGGCCGCCCCCACATACGAACGCAGACCGCCTTCCAGTGAGCCGGCCCGGCTGATGCACTCCTGCAATACCTTGACGCCCACGCGCAGGTTGGTCAGCGGGTCGAAAGCGGCCAGCTTGCCGCCAAAGTCCTCGTACTTGTCGCTGTGCACCTGGGTCATGACCTGCATCAGGCCCTGCGCGCCGACCGCGCTCTGGGCGAACGGGTTGAAGCCGGATTCGACCGCCATTACGGCAAGGATCAGAGTCGGGTCCAGCTTGGTATGGGTTCCGATTTCATAGGCTTCCGTCACCAACGCGCTGAGCGGCTCCGGCGCGATCCGGTACTTCTTGCTGAGCCAGTAGGCGATGGCGGCCTGTTGCTTTGGCAAATCCTGCGGGTTGCTCGCCGTGGCGCGATCAACGGCATCGAGTTCGGTGGCCGATCCAGTCACCGCGATTTGACGCGTCTGCAGCCAGCTGAACAGCCGGATCTCGCCAACTTGACGCAGCTCCGGACGGGCCGTCAGGGCAATGACGGCAAATATGACGGCCAGCCCGACCAGGGCAAAACCGTTGTGTGTGATTTCAAAGAAACCCTGGGCAATGTCGGTTGCGAAAGTTCGCAGGCCCAGAGTGATTTTTTTTGACGCTGTCATAGCTCTTCCTTCGTTCGCGCGGGCTTCTGTGGTGCACTGCATGCAGTGCGGCAACAGGTGTGGCACCTCGTTTGGGTTGGTACGCTATCAATATCCTGCGTTGTCTATCGGTGTTTGGCAGAGACTTGAATATGCCGGGTTCGGCAGCGGATTCGGGTTATCCCTAGACTTGGCTGGGATGGGCGGATTCTAGGTTCGCATTATATACCAAGTCAACCATATCAAGTCGATTCGTTATTCCGTAAGTGGATTTGAATGTGGGCGGCTTTCTTTCTAGACTTTGTTGGCCTGTCATGCGACAGGTAACCTGCCGGCAGTAGCCAGTCCCTACCTCAGGGTAGCTGCGATAAAGCGGCCCCGGCAATTAGTGGTGGCAATCTATTGCCACCCAGCGTCTTGGGACTTTTCCCTCCCATTGCGCGAGCCCTGACAGCATGGACCTTGTGTCAGCTGTCAAGCCCGGCGGTCTGGCGTCAAGCCAACCCGACCGGGCTTTCGTCATTTTGTTGCCGGATCAGGAAAATTGCGGCGAAAATAGCGGTTCAAACCTGTCCGTCACTCGGCCGGGCTCTCTTCCTTGTTTGTGCGATCCATGTTTCCTTTTTCTGCCCTCAACAAAAACACCCCAGCCCCCGAAGTGACACAAATTCCGGCCAAGACAAACGAACTCCATCCATTGGACGCGCTGACGGGCGGCGCTTTTTCTGCGCACACTTCCAGCGAGCGGACGGCGCGAATCCGTGACTGGCTGGCTGGCGCGCCCAGTGCCGAGCAGATGCAGGCTGTCTTCAAGGAACTCAGTGGCAAGGACAAAGGGGCTGCCAAGTTGTTGCGCGAGAAGCTCGATGAAATCAAGCGCAGCAAGGGACAGGAATCGATTGCACAGGAGTGGGCCGACAAGGCGCAGGCGCTGCTGGCCGTTCCCAAGCTCAACATCGCCGATGCCATGGCCTGGCAGCGGGACGCCGCCCGGGCAGGCGCGCCTCTGAGCAAGGAGCCGTTGGCGACCCTCAAGGGGCAGCTCAGCGACCGGGTGAAGGTGATTGAAGACCTGCAGCATCGGGTGCAGGTGCAGCGCGAAGCAGCGGTATTGCTGGCCCAGCGCATTGAAGTGCTTTCGACCAAGTCATGGCACGACGCGCAGACCCTTGTCGAGGCGCTGCAGTCCGATGTCGAGCACTGGCAGGCCCAGGCAAGTTCCCTGCTGAATGATGCAAACTGGCTCAGCGTTGAGGCCAAGTTCCCGAGCCTGCTCGATGCGTCGCGCGGTCAGTTGCTGGTCGTGTGGGAAGCGTTTCGAGCTGCGTTGGCGCTGGCTGTTGCCGCTGCCAGCGATGCGGCGGCCCCTCTGCCGCCTGTCGTGGTCTGGGCCGATGAGTTGCGCGCGGCGCGCGGTGTGCCGCTGGAAGCTGCGCCACGGCCGAAACGACCGGCGATCGACCCTGAAGTCAAGGCGCGGGCTTTGACCACGGTGCGCGAGGCCTTGCAGAAGCTTGAGTTGGAAGTGGCCGAAGGTCATGGCAAAGCCAGTGCCGGCGCGGCAGCGTCCCTGCGCAATGCACTCAAGGAATTTGGCAAGATCATCGATGACAAATTGGAAAACCAGGCGCATGCCGCGCTGGCGGCCGCCGGCGAACTCGAGGGCTGGCAGCGCTGGCGCGCAGATCAATTGCGTGAAGAACTGGTTGCCAAGGCTGAAGCTTTGCTCAATCGGCCGGATGGGCAGGCAATCGGCGGACGCAAGATGCAGGAAAGTCTGCGCGCGTTGCGCGAGCAATGGAAGCAGACCGACCAGGGCGGTGTTCCCAATCATGGCCTGTGGAAGCGCTTTGACGACGCCTGCAACGAAGCCCACAAGGTGGTAGAGGCCTGGCTTGAAAAAGTGAAGGCCGAATCGGCGGAACACCGGGCTCAGCGCATGGCGCTGATCGAAGAAGTCAAGGCTTGGGCTGCCGACAATGTCACGGCACGGGATGACGACTGGAAGGGGTTCAATCACGTCTTGCACCAGTTCGGCGACCGTTGGCGTGAAGGTGGGCATGTCGGTGAAAAGATGTTTGCCGAATTGCAGCCGCTCTGGAAGGCCGCCATCAACGCGGCCGCTGCGCCGCTGGAGGCGATGCAGAAGCAGAGTCTGGCGGCACGGCAGGCCATGATCGAAGAGGCCCGCGTTCTGGGTGAAGCGCCGGAGTTGCGCATCGATACGGTCAAGGCCTTGCAGCAGCGTTGGCAGGCCGAAGCGCATCGGGTGCCGATGGAGCGCCGATACGAACAAAAGTTGTGGGATGCGTTTCGCAAGCCGATCGATGATGCGTTCAATCGCAAGACCGCGGAACGCCAGAAGGCCGATGCCGCTCTGGGCGAGCGCGACCGTTCGGTGCTCGATGCCGCGAAGGCGCTGGAAGCAGCCAATCAGTCTGGTGATGCGCAACGCATCCGCAGCGCAATGAATGCGCTTGATGCGGCACTGCGTGGGCAGGCCCAAGCCAAGGCAGCGGTGGCCATTGCAGCAACCGAGTTGGGAACGGCTGTCGCCGCCGTTGAAGCCGGGCAGGAAGCCGCAGCGTCGGCATTGCCGGAAGCGACCGAATCAGGTGCCGAAGCCGTGGCGCCAACGGCCGAACCGGCGGTAGAGCCGGCGGAGCCACCAAAACCCGTGCCCAAGCCGGTGATCGCGGTACGAGGCGATGACCGACCCGGGATGAAGAAGGCTGAACCGGCGCCGGCCGGACGCGGCGCCCGCTTTGGCGACCGCAAGGACGGTGGCAGGGACAACGCAAGAGACAAGCCGCGCGGTCCGCGTGACGGGCAGTTTGCCGGGCGAACGGACGACCGGGCGCCGCGTCGAGACAATCGTGATGGCACGCCCGGCGGCTGGCAGGAAGCGCCGCGCTTGGGTGATGCGGCTTTTCGCGCGCAGCGCGACGCGGTGGAGCATGCACAGCTCACGCTGCGCAAACTGGCGGCACAGGCGCACGGCGAGGCCCTGACCCAGTTGCTGGCGGCGTGGGAGCATCGTGATGGCGCGCAAGTGCCATCGGTGCTGGAATTGGGCAGTCGCGTCAGCCCGGCGACTCGCGGCGCCTGGGTCAAGGCGTTGGCGCAGGCGCAGACCGGCGACTCTGGCGTTGCCCTGTTGCGTCTGGAAATGGCGGCAGAAATGCCCACGCCGGCGGAACACCTGAATGCGCGGCGTGCCCTGCAACTGCAGTTGCTGACGCGGCGCAACGATCCAGCGCCGGTCCAGACCTGGGGCCAGGATGCCGCTTGCGTTTTGGCTGGCGCTTTTGACTCCGCGGCCGCGCGTCGACTGCAAAATGTTCTGAAGGTGCTGTTGAAGCCATAATCGGCTGACAACACGGACACAGGTTCGAACCGCAAATTGATCGCTTGCGGACGATCCTGAAGGCATGTCCCCTACACATCTGGAATTATACGGAAGGAGTGCCGATGGATTCAGCTGACAGTTTGCTCAAACGCCTTGAGCAGCTCAATGACATCGGCGCTTCGCTATCCAGGGAACGCGATATCACGCGCCTGCTTGAAGGCATCCTGCTGGCGGCAAAGACCATCACGAACGCGGATGGCGGCACCGTGTACCGCATGCTGGAGGACGGCCAGGCGCTTCGCTTCGAGATGCTGCGCACGGATTCCCTGCACATTGCCATGGGTGGTACCTCGGGCACCCCGATCAATTTCCCGGATCTGCCGTTGCGCGACGCCTCCGGCGCGCCCAATGATTCGCTCGTGGCCGCGTATGCCGCGATTCATGTCGAGACAGTCAACATCGTTGACGCCTACACCGAGCCCAATTTCGATTTCTCCGGGACGCGCCGCTTCGATGAACGCACCGGTTATCGTTCGCAGTCCTTTCTTGCGGTACCGATGAAGAGCCACGAGGGCGAAGTGATCGGTGTATTGCAGCTGATCAACGCGCAGCGCCCGGGCAGCAGCGAAGTCGTACGCTTCTCGACAGCCGACCAGCAACTGGCCGAATCCCTGGCCTCGCAGGCAGCCATCGCGCTGAGTAATCGGCTGCTGATGACACAGCTGGAGGAACTGTTCGAATCCTTCATCAACATGATCAATCTGGCGATCGATGACAAGTCGCCACATACCGGCGGTCATTGCCAGCGCGTGCCGGAGCTGACCATGCTGCTGGCGGATGCGGCGGCCGCGACGACCGAGGGACCGCTGGCATCGTTCTCGATGAGCGATCGCGATCGCTATGAACTCAAGATCGCCGGTATGTTGCACGACTGCGGCAAGATCACGACGCCCGTGCATGTGGTGGACAAGTCGACCAAGCTGCAAACCCTGTTTGACCGTGTCCACCTGATCGACACGCGCTTTGAGGTCCTCAAGCGCGACGCCGAACTGCAGGCATTGCGCCAGCAGCTGGCGCTGCGCCCGTGTGTCGATCCGCAGGCGGAAGCGGCCATCATGGCAACGCAGCAGGTGGCGCTGGATTCAATCGACGCGGATCGCAGCTTTCTTCGCGCCGCCAACGTCGGCAGCGAGACCATGAGTGAGAGTGCGATGCAGCGCGTGCGGCAGATTGGCAGTCAACGGGTCTGGCGCGATCCGGATGGTGTCGAAACCGGGTTCCTCAGCGCCGACGAAGTCGAGAATCTGAGCATCCGGGCCGGCACGCTGACGATGGCCGAACGCGAGACCATCAACCACCACATCGTCGCCACGATCAAGATGCTCGAGCAGTTGCCATGGCCCAAGCATCTCAAGAATGTCCCGGAGTATGCCGGCGGCCATCACGAGCGCATGGACGGCAAAGGTTATCCGCGCGGACTTTCACGCGAGCAGTTGTCGGTGCAGGCGCGTGTCATGGGCATTGCGGACATCTTCGAGGCCTTGATGGCGACCGATCGGCCCTACAAGCCCGGCATGAAACTGTCGCAGGCGATTGGCATCATGGAGAAGTTCAAGAACAATGGCCATATCGACCCGGACCTGTTCGACATCTTCGTGCAGCAGGAAGTCTACCGGCGCTACGCTGAAAAGTTTGTGGCGCCGTGGCAGATCGACGAGATCAAGCCTCCGTCGGTGCCAGGCGCTGCACCTTGACCGGTCCTGTCAAGCTGGAATCATCCAGGCGCAGGCGCAGCACCTCGGCGCGCATCGGGGATGTATGGCTGTCCCAATCGCTCAGCACGATGCGACGCAGGCCGTCGGTCAGGTCGTGCTCGGCAGGGCGGTGCGTGTGACCATGAATCAGGGTTCCGGCCCCGGCCGCCCGTAGCCAGTCGCGCGTGGCGGCGGCGTCCGGATCGGCCAGCGTCATGGTGCTGACCGGATCGTGTCGGCGCGCTTCGCTTTGCTGGCGCAGCGCCCGGGCCACGGTCTGGCGCCGGGCCAGTGGCTGGGCCAGAAAATCCTGCTGCCATTGCGGCTTGCGCACCTGGGTGCGGAATTGCATGTAGTCGGTGTCCTGCAGGCACAAGGCGTCGCCGTGCGAGAGCAACCAGCGTTGGCCGGCAAAGTCAAGCAAACAGGGGTCGGCCAGCAGGGTCATGCTGCATGCCCCGGCAAATGCCGGGCCCAGGAGAAAGTCGCGATTGCCATGTATGAAGAAGACGGACAGCCGCCGCGAGGCGGCTCGCAGCACCTGGGCGCAGCGTAACTCAAAGCTGCCGGTCGCATCCGGGGCCTTGCCATCGATCACATCGTCACCTACCCAGACTTCAAACAGGTCGCCCAGAATGAACACGGCGTCGGCCCGTGTGCTGAGCATGAAATGCTGCCAGGCGTCGAAGGTGGCGGTGTCGCTGCCCTGCAGATGCAGGTCCGAGATGAAATCGATGCAGCGCCAATCGGCTGGCGCCTGCAACAGGGCCGGGTGTGGCGCGGAGGGGCGCGCGCCGGTCCCGGCTCCGGTGGCGTTCATATCAGAGTGCCACGGCCTTTTCGATGATCACGTCGGCCACCGGGACGTCGTCATGGTAGCCACGGCGTCCCGTCTTCACGGCGCCGATCTTGTCGACCACGTCGGTACCCGAGACGACCTTGCCGAACACCGCGTAGCCCCAGCCCTGCGCCGAGATCGCGGTGTGGTTGAGGAAGCCGTTGTCAGCCGTGTTGATGAAGAACTGCGCGGTGGCCGAGTGCGGGTCGCTGGTGCGGGCCATGGCCACGGTGTAGTGCAGGTTCTTCAGGCCGTTGTTGGCTTCGTTGTCGATCGGCTTGTCGCCTTTCTTCTCTTTCATGCCCGGCTCCATGCCGCCACCCTGCACCATGAAGCCAGGAATGACGCGGTGAAAGATCGTGTTGTTGTAATGCCCCTTGTTCACGTAGCTCAGGAAGTTGGCGACCGATTTCGGCGCATTGTCCTGATCGAGTTCAATGGTGATGACGCCGTAGTTGGCGATGTGGAGTTCGACTTGGGGCTTGCTCATGGTTTTTTCTCGAGGGTTGCGGAGTTGATAAGAATGGTGGTCTTGGGCACGTCAGTGGGGAAGGGGCCGCCAGCGCCGGTGGGCGTGCTCTTGATTTTCTGGATCACGTCGGCGCCGCTGACGATCTTGCCGAATACGGTATAGCCATAGCCGTCAGGGGAGGGTGCGTTGAGCATGGCATTGTCCTTGACGTTGATGAAGAACTGGCTGGTGGCCGAGTTCGGGTTGCCGGTGCGCGCCATGGCAATGGTGCCGACGTCGTTCTTCAGGCCATTGCTGGCTTCGAGCGGAATCGGCGCACGGGTCGGCTTCTGGCTGAACTTCGCGTCGAAGCCGCCGCCCTGCACCATGAAGTTGTCGATTACGCGGTGAAAGATGGTGCCGTCGTAGTGCTTGTCCTTGACGTACTGCAGGAAGTTCTCAACGGTCTTGGGAGCCTTGTCGGGATAGACCTCGACCACAAAGGCCCCGGCCGTGGTGTTGAACCGGACGCGCGGCGCCTCCTGTGCCAGCACGCTGCTGCAGACGCTGGCCAGCGTGAGCGCTGCCAGCCACGCCGCTGTGGAAAATTTCTGAAAACGCATGAATATCATCGGGTGACTCCTTCAATAAAAGTGTGGACGTGTTGCTTGGCGGTCCGGCCCATGTGCAGACGTGCGACCGGTTCGTCGGTTACCGCGTCAGCGGGCCGTCGCACCGGGCTTGCTCGCGGCTGGCGCCGTGCTTGGCGCGGCAGGGGCCGACGATGGTGCTGCGACCGCGCTGGCGCGCACGCCCTTGCTGGAACTGTCGAGTAACTCATGGATGAGAGCCATTTTGGGCAGCAAGGATGCGTTCGCGCTGTCGAGTTGCAGCGCCTTGCCGTAGGCCCGGCTGGCAAGCCTCGCATAGACGTCGCCGAGATTCTCGTGCGCCGTAGCGTAGTCGGGGTTGGTCCGGATCGCCATCTCAAGCGCGGCACGGGCCTTGTCAAGCTGGCCCTGGCCAGCGTAGATCACGGCCAGGTTGTTGTAGGGCTCGGAGAGCTCCGGGTAATCTTCATTGAGTTTGGTGAAGGTGCTGATCGCTTCAGCGTTCTTGCCCATGTTGCGTTGAATCACGCCCTTGACAAAACGCATCTGCGGATCGCGTGGTTTGGCGGCGAGGTAGGTGTCGGCCCTGACCATGGCCTCCGCCAGTTTCCCGTTGCGCACCATCTGGCTGACGTCGCCATACTCATCCGCTTGTGCGGGCAGCACGGCGCATGCCAGCGCCAGCGTCAGCAGGCGCAGCGCGGTGAAGGTGATCGATAGCCCGTGCTTCATGGCGTCGTATGGTTCCTGCTAGTTGAATGCCCGCTGCAGGCGCTTGGCTGGTGGGGCTTTATACTGGCCTTAATTGTAGCCCACGGGGTGCGTTTTGACGCTCGCATGATTGCCTGCCCGCCGGCAGTTCCCGTCGATGCCGCCCAAGCCTGGATCCGCAGAATTTGCCGTTTGAATTACCCATGACCTTACGCATTTACAACACGCTGTCGCGTGCACTGGAGCCTTTGTCGCCGCTCGAACCCGGTCACGTCCGCATGTATGTCTGCGGCATGACGATTTATGACCTGTGCCACATCGGGCACGCCCGCATGATGATGGCTTTTGATGTAGTGCAGCGCTGGCTCAGAAGCAGCGGGCTGCGCGTCACTTATGTTCGCAACATCACGGATATCGACGACAAGATCATCAAGCGCGCGGTGGAGCGCGGCATCACCATACGAGCACTGACTGACGAGATGATCGAGGCCATGCATGTCGACATCGCCCGACTCGGAATCGAACCTCCAACATTGGAGCCACGTGCGACCGAGTACGTGCCGCAGATGCTCAGTCTGATTGGCCGGCTCGAAGCCAAGGGACTGGCCTACCAGTCGGGCAGTGGCGATGTGAACTATGCAGTGCGGAAGTTTCCGGGCTACGGCAAACTCTCGGGCAAGTCGCTCGACGACCTGCGCGCCGGCGAACGCGTTGCCGTGCTGGAGGGCAAGGATGATCCGCTGGATTTTGTTTTGTGGAAGTCCGCCAAGGCCGACGAACCGGACGACGCCAAATGGGACAGCGCCTACGGCAAGGGCCGCCCCGGCTGGCATATCGAGTGCTCGGCCATGAGTTGCCAGACCCTGGGCGAGAGTTTTGACATCCATGGGGGTGGCGCGGATCTGCAGTTCCCCCACCATGAAAACGAAATCGCGCAAAGCGAAGGCGCAAACGGCAAGCCGCTGGCCAGTATCTGGATGCATAACGGTTTCGTTCGGGTGGACAACGAAAAGATGTCCAAGAGTCTGGGCAATTTTTTCACCATTCGCGAAGTCCTGCAGAAATATGACCCCGAGACGGTGCGCTTCTTCCTGCTGCGAACGCATTACCGCAGCGCCTTGAATTACAGCGACGTGCATCTCGACGACGCCCGCAACTCGCTCAAACGCCTGTACACCGCGCTGTCCCTGGTGACACCGGCGTCGCTGGTGGCCATTGACTGGGCGAACCCGCTTGCGGCGCGTTTCAAGGCCGCGATGGACGAGGACTTCGGCACGCCCGAGGCCGTGGCGGTGCTGTTTGATCTCGCCTCCGAGGTCAACAAGACCCGCTCGGTGCAACTCGCCGGTCTGCTCAAGGCGCTGGGTGGCTGCATCGGCCTGTTGCAGGGCGAAGCAAGCGTGTTCCTGCAGGCTGGCGCCAGACTCGATGACGCGACCATTGGCCACCTGATTGCGCAGCGCGCAAAGGCCAAGGCGCTGAGGAATTTTGCCGAGGCGGACCGCATCCGGCAGGAACTGCTGGCGCAAGGCGTGGTGCTGAAGGATTCGGCAGCCGGCACCACCTGGGAGACTGTGCAGTGACGCTTGAAGTCGACCGTTTTTCCAAATCGGAAACGCTGTGATGAGTGCTGCCAAGAAGACGGAGCCGCTGGTCCTGACGCCGGACTACTGGGAAGATGCCTGCAAGCATCTGATGAAGAAGGACCGGGTCATGAAGCGGCTCATTCCCCAGTTCGGAGAAGCCTGTCTGCAGACGCGCGGCGATGCCTTCGTCACGTTGGCGCGCAGCATCGTGGGCCAGCAGATTTCGGTCAAGGCGGCCCAGACGGTATGGGATCGCTTTGCCTTGTTGCCCAAGAAGATAACGGCCGGCAATGTGCTCAAGCTCAAGGTCGATGACATGCGCGGCGCCGGCCTGAGCGCGCGCAAGGTGGAGTACCTGGTCGATCTGGCGCTGCACTTTGACAGCGGCGCCGTGCGCGCTGCCGCCTGGAATGCGATGGACGATGAGGCTATCATCGCTGAATTGATCGGCATCCGCGGCATCGGTCGCTGGACCGCCGAGATGTTCCTGATCTTTCACCTGATGCGCCCCAATGTTCTGCCGCTCGATGACGTCGGGCTGATCAACGGCATCAGCAAGAGCTATTTTTCGGGCGACGTCGTGAGCCGCAGCGATGCGCGTGAAGTGGCCGCCGCCTGGACCCCGTACTGTAGCGTGGCAACTTGGTATATTTGGCGCTCGCTGGATCCGGTGCCGGTGGAGTACTAGAAGGCAGTTGCCTGACGGTCGTCGTGGTTTGCAAGGCCTGACGACGGACATATTGATGCATAGGAGCGTTTGTGGCCAAGAAAACATTCCTCGATTTCGAAAATCCGATTGCCGAACTCGAAAACAAGATTGAAGAACTGCGTTATGTGCAGACCGAGTCGGCAGTGGATATTTCCTCCGAGATCGACCAGTTGGCGAAGAAGAGCCAGCAGCTGACCAAGGACATCTACAGCGATCTGTCGCCCTGGCAGATCACCAAGATTGCGCGGCATCCGGAGCGTCCTTATACGCTCGACTATGTCAATGAGATCTTCACGCACTTCGTTGAACTGCATGGCGACCGGCACTTCGCCGATGACCTGAGCATCGTCGGCGGGCTGGCGCGCTTCAATGGCACGCCGTGCATGGTTCTGGGCCAGCAAAAGGGACGCGACACCAAGGAGCGTGGTCTGCGCAACTTCGGCATGAGCAAGCCCGAGGGCTATCGCAAGGCTTTGCGTCTCATGAAGACGGCCGAGAAATTCAAACTGCCGGTGTTCACCTTTGTCGATACGCCTGGCGCCTTTCCCGGCATCGATGCCGAGGAGCGCGGCCAGTCCGAGGCGATCGGGCGCAACATCTTCGAGATGGCGCAGCTTGAAGTGCCGATCATCACCACCATCATCGGCGAAGGCGGCTCCGGCGGCGCGCTGGCGATCTCGATCGGCGATCAGGTCCTGATGCTGCAGTATTCGATCTACTCGGTGATCAGCCCCGAAGGCTGTGCCTCCATCTTGTGGAAGACCTCTGAGAAGGCGCAGGAGGCGGCCGATGCGCTGGGCATCACGGCGCACCGCCTCAAGGCCCTGGGCTTGATCGACAAGATCGTCAACGAGCCGGTCGGCGGCGCGCACCGTGACCACAAGCAGATGGCGGCTTTTCTCAAGCGCGCGCTCAACGATGCTTTCCGCCAGGTCAGTGACCTCAAGGTCAAGGAACTGCTGGACCGGCGCTACGACCGTCTGCAAAGCTATGGTCGCTTCACCGACACCAAGAACGCTGCCAAGTAGGGTGGTGCGCGAGCGGACCTTGCGGGGTCGCGCGTGACGACAACGCTGGCAGACGCGGTTTCCCGATTCTCGCCGGACCTTCCGTTGGCCATCGCCTTCAGTGGTGGCCCGGATTCGACGGCCCTGCTGTTGGCCTGTGCCCGGAAGTGGCCGGGCCAGGTCAGTGCGATTCACATCCACCATGGATTGCAGGCGGCGGGCGATGACTTCGAGCGTCACTGCCAGACCTTCTGCGCGCGCCTCGGTGTGCCCTTGCGTGTACGCCGCGTCGACGGTCGCCATGCGCCAGGGCAAAGCCCGGAGGACGCGGCACGGATTGCCCGTTACCAGGCGTTCGATGCCGTCGCCGGGCAGGATCCGTCGATCCGGAGCATTGCACTGGCGCAGCACGCCGACGATCAGGTCGAAACCCTGCTGCTGGCATTGAGCCGCGGCGCGGGCCTGCCCGGTTTGAGCGCCATGCCTGCGACCTGGGTGCGCGCGGGCATCCACTATCACCGCCCGCTGCTGCAGGTCAGCGCCGCTGAAATTCGGCGCTGGCTGGCCGAGCACGACGCCGGCTATGTGGAAGACCCAAGCAACACCGATGAGCGCTTCACGCGCAACCGCATCCGCGCGCGCCTGATGCCGGCGCTGGACGCAAGCTTTGCCCATTTCCGCGACACCTTTGCCCGCAGTGCCACGCACGCGGCGCAGGCGCAGACGCTGCTGCTGGAACTGGCCGTTCAGGACCTGGCCGACATCGGCATGCCGCCGCTGATTGCCGCCCTGCAGCGCCTGAGCCGCGCGCGCCAGGCCAACGTGCTGCGCCACTGGCTCAACACCGCGCACCAGACGGTGCCGAGCGCGGCACAACTTGAGGAACTGCTGGATCAGATCGACGCCTGCCGCACGCGCGGGCACCGCATCCAGATCAAGGTCGGCAGCGGTCTTGTCGAGCGCCGGGGCCCATTGCTGCATTGGTACAATCACCTGGTTTTGCAATAAAAATCTACCTCCAATGGCATTGATCGTTCACAAATACGGCGGCACGTCGATGGGTTCCACGGAACGCATCCGCAATGTCGCCAAGCGCGTCGCCAAATGGGCGCGTGCCGGCCACCAGATGGTGGTCGTTCCGTCCGCCATGAGCGGTGAAACCAACCGCTTGCTGGCATTGGCCAAGGAACTGGCGCCGGTCCGGACCACCGAGGCCTACGGTCGCGAGCTCGACATGCTGGCCGCCACGGGCGAGCAGGCATCGAGCGCGCTGCTGGCGATTGCGCTGCAGGCCGAAGGTCTGGAGTCGGTAAGCTACGCCGGCTGGCAGGTGCCGATCCGCACCGACAGCGCCTATACCAAGGCGCGCATCGAATCGATCGACGATGCCCGCGTGCGAACCGACCTGAAGGCCGGCCGCGTTGTCATCGTCACGGGCTTTCAGGGGCTCGACGAACTGGGCAACATCACGACGCTCGGGCGCGGCGGCTCCGATACTTCCGCTGTCGCCGTGGCAGCCGCGATGAAGGCCGACGAATGCCTGATCTACACCGACGTGGACGGCGTCTACACCACCGACCCGCGCGTTGTGCCCGAAGCGCGCCGCCTGCACACGGTGAGCTTCGAGGAGATGCTGGAGATGGCCTCTATGGGCTCCAAGGTGCTGCAGATCCGCTCGGTGGAGTTCGCCGGCAAGTACAAGGTGCCGCTGCGTGTCCTGAGCAGTTTCACCCCCTGGGATATCGACATCAACGAGGAAGCCGTCTCCGGCACCCTGATTACTTTTGAGGAAGACGAACACATGGAACAAGCCATTGTTTCGGGCATCGCATTCAGCCGCGATGAAGCCAAGATCTCCGTGTTGGGCGTGCCCGACAAGCCCGGCATCGCCTACCAGATTCTGGGCGCCGTGGCCGATGCCAACATCGACGTCGACGTGATCATCCAGAACATCAGCAAGGACGGCAAGACCGACTTCAGCTTCACGGTCAACCGCGGCGAGTACAACAAGACGGTTGACCTGCTGAACGAAAAAGTGCTGCCGGGTCTGGGCGCGCAAGAGGTGGTGGGCGACACCAAGATCTGCAAGGTCTCGATCGTCGGCATCGGCATGCGCAGCCACGTCGGCGTGGCGAGCAAGATGTTCCGCGTCCTGAGTGAAGAGGGCATCAACATCCAGATGATTTCGACCTCCGAGATCAAGACCTCAGTCGTGATCGACGAGAAGTACATGGAACTGGCGGTGCGCGCCCTGCACAAGGCTTTTGAACTGGACCAGCCGCCAGCTTGACGAAAATTGCGCAGAGTCGTGAGATAATCTGCGCTGTTCAGGAAACGTGACCGAGTGGCCGAAGGTGCTCCCCTGCTAAGGGAGTATGGGGTGTAGAGCCTCATCGAGGGTTCGAATCCCTCCGTTTCCGCCAAACCTAAAAAACCCTTGTAAAACAACAACTTACAAGGGTTTTTTTCGCCTGTACCGGGCTGAGATGAAATTTTTGAGACATCGAAACACCCAAAAACATCGTTCAAATGTCCCCGAGTGTCCCCGTTTTGTCCCCGCACTGTCCCCGTTTTGTCCCCGTACTTGCCTTTTTAGTGTCCCCGTTTTGTCCCCGTTTGTAAGTTTTGACTGAAATCCAAGTTTTTTGACGGTAATGCGGCTTTTTTTGGCGATGCTTTCAGCCCGCGCTCTATTCGTTGAACCAAGCCAACCCTGCAGAACGCCCGGATTGTCTTGTCCCATTCGGGTAACGATCGCTATCGCAACATCCGAAGTCCGGGTTCAACTCATTGGGGATGTCGTTCGACAACCCCAGCCGTAAGGCTAGCCCCTGGACGACGCTCAAACGGACTGTCAAAACAAAGTCGCTTCGTTTGGTTCGCTTTGCCAGTCCGTTTCAGCCCGGCATTGCAAGTCAGGGTCTTTCCCGGATGTCCCTTGTGATTGGTCAAGCCAAGGTCCGACATCGTCCTCATTTGCCAGCAGTCCTGTGATTAACAGAATGCGCGGAGAACGCAGTTGCGGTAATTTCAACGTCACCAGCGGCAATCCCCGCCCGCCGCGCAGCATCTTGCCAACTGCCAACTATGTTTGCAATTTCATTGACGACTCGTTTGGCGCGGTCAGGCATTAGCCCGTAGAACTCCGCGGTACTAAGAACCGTGTCCAGGCTTGGGCGATTGTCAGTGTCGTCAATGTTCAGAACGTGTTCCGCTTTGTCGATGTTGGGGTTCACGTCGAACGCTGGCGCAAGCCGCCACCCGGTGGTGCCAAGCACGAATCCGTGGTTGCGTAGGTGGTCGTCCCTGTTGCCAACGGCCACGTTAAAAGCCACCCTTCGGAACAACTGTTCAAGGTCTGCATCCGCATGCTCGGCATCCCCCTTCGAGCGAAGAAATTGTGCGAGCTCAAGGTAGCTCGTTCCCTCGCTGTGTTCCTTTCGAAGGAGGGTCATCGCAGATGCATAAAACCGGCGCGCTCCTTTGACGCGGTCAAAGCGTTGAACACAGAAGGTGTGGAAGTCATTATTCAGCCTGACCATCTTGGCCGGCGGCACGTCGATACCTGCTTTCGTTGCCAAGCCGTGGACAACCCACTCCCATGCGCCCACGTCGCGGTCATCGTCCCGGGCAGGGAACTTGCCGATCCAAAGGGAACCGTCGGTCTCGGTGAAGTTTGCTTTAGGCCGCGCTCCACCGAGCGATGCGCCGGGCGCAACCAGAACAGCCAGCCACTTTCGCAGCGCGTCGAGGTCGTCGATGCGACGGCTGCTGAGTTGATAGGCGACAGCTTCGAGTTCCCGAAGTGTCGAAATGGGCGGTGCTGCCATCTTCTGGTTGCCCAGGAATTCATCAGTACCGGCAAGGCGAAAGCGCAGCGCACCTTGACGGGTGAAGTCCTGAACGCCAATGAGAAAGTCCCACGCGTAAAGCGTGCGTGGGGTGCGCTTTTCGTCCTTGGCTTGCAGCGCCTCACGGCGTTTCATCAGCGTCTGTCCCCAACGGTCCGGTGACGAGTCCAAGAACACGCCGAAGTTGCCCAGTTCAGGTTTCGGAAAGAACGGGTGGTCGTCTAGTGACAGATCCGGGTCAAGTGCGAAGGCTCGTGCATCCCTGAGCCAACTCGGCTCATAGTGGAAACGAATTTGCCCACGATCATGCGCGAGCGTGCCCACCAAGCACGGGGGGCCCAGTTCACAGTCGAGCCAGACCTCCAGGACATTGCCTTGGTTATTCATGCCGACACCCCAGAGTCGCGCTGTGCCGTAGATACTGGCTCGTCCTTCGCCTTGGATGTCAAGAAACGCCGCCGAGGTAGAGACGGGGTTGGTTCCAGTGCCAAATCCTGCAGCTTGCGCCCAACTTTATCGTCGGCTGCCAGCGCATTGATATCGGCTTCCAGGCCCAAGACGGCAAGTACTCTAAGGTAGGTGCCCAACGTCGCGCCAGCGTCGCCTGCCTCCACTTTGTACAAGGATGAGCGAGAGATGCCGGCGCGCTTAGCTATCACCGCATTGCTCAGCTTGCGGCGCAAACGGGCGAGTTTCACCCGCTCGCCAAGTTGAGAGAGCAGTCTTTGCTCCTGGGGAAAAATGGTCGGTGGTTTGCGTGGCATATTTCTATTGTAGATAATTTAGTCATCATTTGTCCATAATAGAAAACAACATCGATAAACTTAATGCGAACAACGTGCGCCGATGTCTGCCGAGAGGCGCGAAAGCCGGAGCCCTACGTGCTAACTGGAACTGCAATATTGGCCGACTGCCCAAACCAGCAGGCTACAACTGGTGGCCGGCATTAGCTAATCTATGGTGGGCGAATAGGCAAAATGGTTTCTTTTCGTTTTTTACAGTCTGGTCAGCCCAACCCATCGCTCATTCGCGCGTTCACACTTGCGACTTACCCGTATGGGCTATCCGCCGTCGTGGCGGATAGTCGATTGGAGTTGCAAATGAAAAGCATGCCTGTGGTGGCTTTGTCAGTCCGTGCGTCTGCCGTCGTGGCGGCGACATGGCGCGCACAACGCGGTGAACTGTTGAATGATCCATTTTGATCATGCAGCGGACAACGTTTTTAAAACTCAGGGTTTCGCGCGACGAAGTCGAACGCTTCAACGAGCGAGCAGCATCACTTGGTGTGAGTGTGTCTCAGCTGATCCGTGACACCGCATTGCATGGTGCTGTGTACGTCACCCTTGAAAAATCTCAGGCCGGATATGAATTTCGCCGACTGGGTGCCATGCTCAAGCATCTGTACCCAGCCAGAGATAGCCGCTGGACGGCAGAAGAGCGCAAAAAGTGGTGGGCGTTGATCAATGAGTTGCGTGAACGTGCCGACACGCTCGAATCAACCGCATCAGGCGGCAAAGACAAAGCAGTCGGAATGGTCCATGCTGGCTAAAGTCATTCTGCTGAAAAAGTCCTGGAAGACCGTGGCCAGCGCAGCGAACTATGTGGTCGATGACCTGAAAAGGAGTCCGGAGCAAGCAGAACCAGGTCGCTACGAACCGGAGGATGCCGCCAATTACCTTGCACGCGAGGGTGTGCTGGAAGCAGCCTCCTTCCACCTGGAAGGACTCAACCCCACTGACCCGGACGACCGCCGTCAAATCATCAAATTGATGGACAGCACGGCGCGGGCCTGGGCCTCAAGATCAAAGGCCAATCCCAAAACCAATCCGTTTTATCACGTGGTCTTGTCATGGAAGGAGGGCGAGCAGCCCACCATCGACCAAGCCACGGCCGCCGCCGTTAAGGCACTCAACGCAGTTGGCATGGCCAACAACCAGGCATTCTTTGCGATTCATCGCGACAAAGATCACCACCACCACATTCACATCATTGCCAACCGTGTTCACCCTGACCATTTGATACTGACCGGTCCACCTCGATATGACTTCCTGGTGTTGGACAAAACCTGTCGAGAAATCGAGCTTGAGCAGGGCTGGCAACACGACAACGGCCCCCATGTGGTCATCGACGGGCAAATCAAGCGGTTGACGCATGCCCTGCGTCGCCAGCTCGGACTTGAAGCTGACAAATCACTGGCACCCTATGCACCGGCCGTTAAGGCACGGATGGGCGAGGTCAAGGCAGGACTGCCATCACTGGCGGGTTGGCTCAAAAACAAGGTTGCGCCTGAGCTCCTTGCAACGCAGAACTGGCAAGAGTTCCATTGCGCGTGCGCCGCCAGAGGCCTGCGAGTGGTGAAAGTTAAATCCGGCTTGATTTTTGAGGCCAACATGCTGGACAAGGCGACGCAAACCAAAGCATCGACCGTTCACTATGCGCTCAGTCTGGGGCGTTTGCAAAACCGATTTGGTGCGTACCAGCCGCCAGACATCATTACGGCACCTGCCACATTTGCCAATGGGCCGAAATTCGGATCCACTTACAACGACTATGTTGCCCGTATCGCCTGCGGTACTGACCTTGACTCGCAAGAACATCCCAGGCGTACCGGGCGAGGTGACCAGCGCGATCAAGCCAGACTTGACCGTGCCATTGCACGCACAGCGCTCTTTGAGCAATACAAAGTAGAAAAATTCACGGCCAAAGACAACCGCAAGTCCGCAAGGCTGGGGCTGCGGGTGCTACATAAGGCAGAAAAATTCGACCTGCTCAAACAGCTTGCGGCTGCCAAAACCGGAACAGTGGCCCATTTGCAAAACCAATATGGCAGCCAGATTGCCCGGCTATTGTGGGCTGCACAACGCACTGCGGCAATGGAAGGCATGGCAGATCGGCAAAGACAGGAACGCCTGGCACTCACACGTGCGAACGCAATGGAATGGTTGCCGTGGCTGGAGCGACAGGCCGCGCTTGGCAACGAGGCAGCTATTGCGGCACTTCGCGGGTTGCGCTACCGTGCCCAGCGTGAAAAGAACAAACAAAAGGCGGGCATCGAGGGCGAAGACCTTGGCCCCATCGGTCCTTTAGCTGCGCAAGAAAACAGCATCAGGGGCACGGCGCGACCGGACTACTTCGACATCCGCACAGCCCAGCTCAGAATCACACCAGAGCACAGCATTGAATACCTTGACACCCGTGGCAAGGTACGACTGACCGACAGCGGACAGCGAATCGATTTGGCGCAAGAGAACGACGAACTGGCCATGCAGGCTGGGCTGCTGTTGGCCATCCAAAAATTTGGTGGTGACGTGTTTGTTACGGGGTCACTTGCGTTCCGGGAGTTGGCAGCAAAAGAAGCTTTGATGATGGGTATCCGCGTGAAGAATCCAGAGCTTGCTCACATAAGTGTGGATAGGAAGCGCAATATTGAAATGCAATTGTGATATTTTAAATATCCGAAAAAATTTTCAAAAAACTGTTTGATATATATTGGTTGTAATCGAATATCGTGTTGTGGTTTGTGAAGTGGACCCGGATTTTGGGACAGTGATTTAAGTAGGACACTGTCGAAAGAAACGGGAAATCCAAATGAGTGAATCGAAGAAGAAACGCAACGTGCACCTGCCGGAATTCAAGGCCAAGGTGGGT
>Ga0209697_10003691_pt1 | contig 20537 bp, 29 predicted proteins | sample AliMusrvi5mmetaG_FD_184115 | JGI IMG/M metagenome (GOLD analysis project Ga0209697, IMG submission 184115) | Freshwater lake bacterial and archeal communities from Alinen Mustajarvi, Finland, to study Microbial Dark Matter (Phase II) - Alinen... | ecosystem: Environmental > Aquatic > Freshwater...
AGCGGTTTTGACGAATTGATATTTTCCGCTGTAGGGGAGACCTGAACCTTCAGCACCGCCTGACAGTGCTTTCTCCCAGTTAAAGTCAACCCAGTACGATTTGTAGTGTTGGAATATGCTCAGGTACATGAAAGTCGAATCCATCGGGAGATCACCTTTGAACAGCTTATACGGATATATCCTGGCTGTTTTATCTTTTATGTCTCCGACAGGCTGTGTGATGATCACCGGTTTCGACGAATCCTTGATAACTTGCCCTTTCATGTAATGATCAATGGCGCCATTATACCAGGCATACACCGGCTTTTCGTCTTTTCCCCATACGAAGCGACCCATCTTTTTTACGTAGGTGTCTTTGTCAAACTGTTCTTCCGACTTGATATCCTTGCCGGCCTCTGACCAGTACCATTCCATCTTTGTTGCCTGCGAACGTGCAAAGTAAGGAATATGACAGGTCTGGCAAGCAACAGAATCGGAATGTTTTGCAAGTATGGTACGGTTTTTGGATTTTTGGTGCGGGGCTTTGGCACCACTGTGGCAATTCTCGCAGTTGACACGCTCGTCATAATGGGCCGTCATACTGGAAGCGCCCGCAATCTTGTGATTCTTTGTTGTATGACAGATCTGACAGGCCATGTCACCACCACCGCTTGCTGTCGTACCCATATGGACATCAAACTTTCTATCTTTTTTCTCCAGTGTGGATTCAATGCCGGGGATTTTTACCGAATCTGCACCACCGCCATAATAATGGCAGGATCCACAGTTATTGCGCGTGGGAACGCCAACACTTTGGGCCGCGAGATCGAGATTCATGGAACCTTTCTCCATGGCTTTTTTGTCGACATTCCCACCAATAGCTTTGGCGTAATTCCCTTTCTGGGCATGGCAGATCAGACAGTCAACTTTACTTTCATCACTGAAATCAAATTTGGTGTTTGTCCAGCCATAACCGGCATGACATTTCGAGCATTGTTCGTGCACAACACCGTCCTTGCCCCCTTCGATGGATGTGCAGACCGCATTAAGCATATTCGCTTTGCCGTATTCTTCAGAGTTCTTCTTTTTACCGTTCAGATGATTAGGTGTTCCTTTCCACGTCCAATGTGTTGTCTTGATAAAATCCTTGGCCTGTTTTGCATGGCACTTGAGACAGGCCTTGGTGACCTCTTCTCCGGTTTTAAAAGGACCCTTAACAAGCGTCGAATGATCAGTTGCAGCAAAGGCTGCTGAGAGACTGCTGGACAAACAAAACAGCGTGAACGTTACGAATATGGAACAAACGAATTTCATATTTTCTCCTATTTTCAGTGTTGAGTAAGTCTATTTATTTTATCTATGCGTGAGATCCCGGTAAATTCGGTATGCAAGCAACAAAAATGGCCAGGCATGCCAAGCCAGATCAAATATGTCGATCGATTTATTAAGGTTTCCCGCCGCCAGCATCCTGATCTTTTCCACGATATGTGGCTGCGGATAAAACGGTGCAAAGCCCAGAAACAGAACAATGGGAATAAGAAACTTATATTCGAGCAGATTTTTCATAACCGCGTGTCATTCTCGCTGGTGATATGCTCCGGAGGTAATTCGCACTCTGAAGGGATCTGAAATGGGATTGGGTATCGTATCCCCGCCTTATGAGTAGCAGCAAGCCCCTCTGCTGTGCGTTCAAGCCACGCATAGGGAATACCGACAATCATTTCGTGATCCTGCGTCATGGCAAAGCGTCGGTCACCCATACAGGGAATTTCAACTGTTGGTTCGCCGGTCAGTGCAACCTGGGCAACAGCTCGGGAGCAGACGCCCGCATCTCCGGATGTTTTCATGACAAACTCTCCTCCATGATGATAAAGGAAGGCTTGTACGAAGCGCATAGCCTGAGCAGAGTTGACATAGAGTACTACCAGATCGGGAGTGATTTCTTTAAATGGACGTATCAGAGGATACGTCAAGACCCCTATAACACCAGGCTCAACACGCGGCATCAGCTGTTGCATGGCGGCAGCAGCCTGCTGGGTTTCCTGATAAACCCCTGTATTGACCGAACCGTCAATAATTCGCAGAGGAGGTCGTATCATACCCGTGCAGGCAGTTCCTATTGCACAGTGACCGGTCTCAGCATCTGTCCAGGTAGACCAGGAGTACATTCGGCTATATGCAATCTGCTGGCAAATTGCCAGTCGCTTGCCGCGCATCTTGATTTTAAGCCCTTCGACCAGAGAGGCGTCCCGCACCAGATTGACACCTACAGGTTGAGTGGCCGGATTGACGGTGTCCTTGACTGTTGCCAGAAAATGTTCCATTGCAGACTCCTTTGTGCAAATTATGAGTATCTCCTGCGCAACACGTTTAACCGCCGTTCGGCTTCAAGAATGATGCCGTTAACGGTCCTATGCCTACTGAGGTAAGACTTCACTTCTTCAATAAAATTTTCAGGTTGTTGACGGTACCCAAACAACATATTGTCAAAGAAGTCATCGTAATTGTCGAATTGGAACTGTGTGCAGAAATGAATTGTCTCTCCCATCATCCAGCCCTCAAAATCGCACATGGCAAGAATAGCCGCATTTTTTTCAGAGCGCTCGTTTCCACACCCCACTCCGAAGCGCTCTTCCACTTCGGTAAACGAACCAGTTGTTCCAGGTTCCACAACAAGAATAACTCCGTCTTTTTCAAGAAATTTTGCTGCCTTGTGCAGACTATTGGACATTTCTGCTGCGGGAACATGATGCAGGGACAGGGTGTAGATGGCCATGTCGAAACTTTTGGCTGGTAAGTCGGGCACACCCGCTGGAGCTCGCACAAACTCTACGTTTTCGTCCGTAATGGTTGTTCGTGCCGTTTCAAGTGACACAGCATCGGGATCACTGGCTACAACATGTTTGGCATGTTTTGCCAAATCCCGTGTGATCCTGCCTTTCCCGCATCCAATCTCGAGAACCACTTTCCTGCTGAGATCATAGTGGGACATAATTGTCGCTATGTACTGACTTGTCGGATCTTGAATCACCAGCACGCTCCTCTGTCATGCATCCGCTTAATCATAAAGTGCTCTGGTGGCATCGTCACACATGATTGGTTCGACAAGTGGCTCCCACTGAGGATTTTCCCATGTTCCAAGTTGGCTGTGCATATCAAGATATTTCTTGGGTATTGGATGGGTGCCGACAACAACTTTTACCCCATAGCGTTTTTCAAGAAATGATTTGAATGTGGTGATTGAAGGACAGGGAGGATAGCCAACGACCATCCCGGTCGCAAGATGAATGACTTCAGCTCCATTCTTGACCATCTCTTCACCCGCATATTCTACGTTACCGCCAGGACAGCCATTGCAGGTTGTAAATCCAACCAACTCGGCACCCGTGCCAGCATAGATACTGAAGGCCCCTTCCTTGTTCCGCATTGCTCTGAGGCACTTTCCTCCCGCACAGCAGCGATAGCGATCACAGATGATTATGCCAACCTTCGTCTTTGAATTCATATGATCTCAGCCTTCTGTGTTAACTTCCTTCACCATCCTGCTTCCGTCTAAGACACTGAAGGACTTTTTTTACTTGCTCAGTATCCTCAGGATCAAGGTCGCGAGGAACACAATTTTTGCCGAATGCCATTTTCAGCACCTCGATTATTACTGTGTTACTTTGTCACTATCTGCCGGATAGTTATTCCTATCGTCTCGGCACTAACGGAAGTATCAAAACATCCTGCGCCGGCATAGGTATCATAATTGCCGATCTGGGTGATAAGCTGTTTGACGAGTTGAACTTTATCTGTGTATCGATCGGGCTTGTCGGCAATAGCCAGGATATCCGACAAGAGCCAAGTTGGGAATTCACTATCTTCATTTTGTTGAAGTGCGATGCGTCTTAGTTGTTCAAATAATTTCACAGATGGCCTGACCTCAAACGTTAGATAGCGTTGTAATTATAATCGCTGAACTGTGAGGTACGGATAATCCGTACCTCTAGTCGTCCAGTCGTTTTCCGGTTTTAGCAAGGCTGAACATTTGAACTACCAACAACTTTTAGTGCTACGTATTTTCTCTCCATGTGTCATCCCATCGCTTCATTCAGTCGGCAAAGAATAAAGTCAATATGAGCAAAACAGCTCAAAAATACATAAAAAGTTGCTATTAAAATCGTCACCTACCAGCCCAAAGAAATGTACTTGGTGATGCTGCATTCCAACCGGTTGCACCTCTCCAGCCACTGTAGCCCAATACTGTTGTACCGCAGCGTGCAGAGCAGAAGCAGCAATGTTTGAGCAATGCATTTTTTCTTCCGGAAGACCGTCCAACGTGGCAGCTATTCTTTGGTCATTGAGGGTTAACATCTCGTCAGGATTCTTGTCCATTACCAGTTCTGTCGCTACTGATGAGGTTACTATGGCTGCGTCACATCCCTTGATGAGAAACTTGATGTCATTGATGATTTCATTCTCGATTTTGATAAAAAAGACGAGTGCATCACCACAGGTTGGGTCGCCCGCCTGTTCAACAACGTTGGCATCTTCAATTGAACCGATGTTATGCGGGCTGTGGACATGATCCAGAACTTTTGCTTAATATTGCGTACTCATTGACAACTATGACTACCGCATGTGTGCCCAGGCAGATATTCCTGAAGTGATCCGACCTTTAGCATGTCAATGTTTTCATAAATACTATTCAATAATATGAATGTCAATATGTAATTTACAGGGGTGCAAAGCTCACAGGTTTGAATAGGTGGTGAAAAAAATCGAAATTAGGGTGCAGATACGTGCAAGCAAATTATCCCGATCACAAATTTTGCACCAAATCAGCGATGTGATTATTTATGTAAATCACAATAACTGTCTAGTTTTAGATGGTTATTGGCAATATTATATTTGGCATGTTCCGTGGAACATATCAAACGAAACACACCCTAACCTAAATTCCCGAAACTTTATAACTATATGTCTTAGACACCTTGCAACTTTCGCAGGCATTGTATAATCTTTTTTACTTCTTCAGTGTCATCAGGATTAAGACCAGGTGGGATGTTTCCACTACCGAACTCCTTATATATTTTATATCTGTTGCAGGAGATATAATCACCGAAACAGAGCCTTTTCTTTATATACTCTTCACTTTTTGGCATGTCTTTCATGTTGTCGATAAAAAACTTGCAACATACTGTTAATTCGCAAGGCATTTGTAAACCTCACTTCCAGGTCATTCAGAATACTTATTCCTTCGTCACAAGCCCGTTCTGCACTTGACATAAAAATGCCTTCTTTTGGCTTGAAAATGTGTGCAGGGGGTCTGCTGCTCTGCGGAAATATTAATTCAGATAGTGTTTTTATGTTTTTCCTATCAGTACAAGTTCCATTTTTTTAGCAGCCATTCTGCTCCAAATAAAGAAGCCGCAAGCAGCAGTAACCAGACGAACATAATCATATTCTTTCTCCTTTCTTAGTAGCTTTTGCTGTCGCCAGTCACTTCTTCGAAACCCAGCCTGCGGGAATCCATCTGACGCCAGACCCAGGCGATATAGGCCAGCACGAACGGCACCAGAATCGCCACATACGACATCATGGTCAGCGTGTAATGGCTGCTGGATGCGTTGTATATAGTCAGACTGCTACCCAAATCAGTCTTGGATGGGTAAAATGGTGTGTTGTGGTAACCGGTCAGAAAAAATACCGACAGGCAGGTCAGAACTGTTCCCAGACCTGCCGGCCAGATACCTCTGCGGGATGTTGTGAAGCGGTTGAGCATCGCTCCGAGCACCACAAGGCTAAGCCCGGAAAGCAGCATGGCCAGTACTGAAGGCATAGAAAGCATATTGTCGAGATATTTGCCGGCCACTAAACTAATGACTTTGCTGGCGGGATCGACGGTAAAACCATTCATGGTTATCAGCCGATAGAGGACAAACAGCAAAAACGGCAATGACAACAGCAGGTTGGTGAATGATGATTTTCTGAGACGCGCTACCAGATCGGCATCTTCGATGTTGCTGGTCAGATAAAGCGTGCCCAAAACCCTCGCAAGAAATACCAGGAAGAGTCCAAAGCTGACATTAAAAGGCTCAAATGCCGCTTCAAGACCTCGCAGGGGATGCGTCCATTGAACCAGGCTGTAATCGTTCAAACGAAAATTGGAACCGGTAAAGAACGTTCCGATTGCCGCTCCGATCAGCAGGATACCCACGGTACCGTTAATCAGCAGAAACACTTCATAGGTCCGCTGGCCGAGAAAGTTGTTCGGCTTGCGTCGAAATTCGTAACTGATCGCCTGAAGCACAAAGGTCAGCAGAATAGCGATCCAGACCCAGTAGGCGCCGCCGAAACTGGTTGCGTAGAAAAGCGGAAAGGCCGCATACAATGCGCCGCCGAACAGTACCAGCGCCGTAAATGTAAGTTCCCACTTGCGCCCGAGTGAATTGACGATCAGACTTTTTTCTGACTCATTTTTGGCAAGGGTAAGAATCAATGTCTGTCCACCCTGGACAAAAGTCAGAAAAATAAACAGGGATCCGACGAGCGAGGTAATCAGCCACCAGAGCTGTTGCAGAGTTGACCATTCAAGATTGCCTATCATAATGCGCTCCCTTCCGGACCGAGTGATATCTGCTTGGTCATGATTTTGACCTCGGCGATCAGCATGACGGTAAACAGGGCAAGAAAGATGAAAAAGGTCACCGCCACTGTACCGGAATCAAGATTCGAGCGAGCCACACTGACCGGCAACAACCCCTGAATAGCCCATGGCTGACGGCCTACCTCGGTAACAATCCAGCCGGCCTGCTGCGCTATATAGCCAAGAAAGACTGAAATGACACCAATCCTGAGCAGCCAGCGGTTTGCCGTGAGTTTGTCTCGTGCAGACTGGATAAGGAACAGGGTGAAGAGTAGTATGAAGAACGTGCCAAGCCCGGCCATTACTCGAAAACTATAAAAAACCAAGGAGACGGGTGGCACAGCATCAGATGGTTTCTTGAGATAACCGTAACCAAGAAATTCCCGGTTCTGGTCAAATATGGCAAGAGCCGCCACTGCAGCAGCGGAATCCCCAGTCTTACGCGCCTTCTTAAAGTCTGCCAGTGATGAGACGGCCTGTCTGCCGTACTTCATTTTCCGGTCAACTCCCACGATGTCATGTTCAGGATTGCCCCAAACAAGATCGTCGATACCAGCGACAAACGAGCCAAGCTTCCGGTTGGCAAGAAGCGACAGCATTCCGGGAACCTCAATCTTGGTTACGAAGGGATCGCCGGCATCACCTGTCTGTTTATCCGGGTTAACCACACCAAAAGCAATCAGGCCGGTCGGCTTCTTCCCCTTGTAAAGCCCCTCCATGGCAGCCAGTTTCATCGGTTGGGTCTTTACCGTAATGTATGCATGCTCATCACCGGTAAAAGCGACAAACATCGCACTGAACAGGCCGAATGTTGCCGCAACGGTGATCGAACGCCGGGCAAAGGTCTGGTGGCGTCCCTTGAGAAGAAACCAGGAGGAAACAGCAGTCACAAAGAGTGAGGCGAGCAGAAAACCTGATGAAGTGGCGTGGGTAAAATGGCTTATGGCAATTCGAGACGAAATGACTGCCCAGATATCAAGCATCTCGAAGCGAGCCGTTTCCGGGTTGAAGCGCATACCGATCGGGTTCTGCATCCAGCCGTTGGCGATCAGAATCCAGAGTGCTGACAAATTGGAACCAAGTGCTACCATCCAGGTGGAAAACAGGTGCATCCGCTTAGAGAACCGATCCCAACCAAAAAACATTACGGCAAAGAAAGTGGCTTCGAGGAAAAATGCCAGAATTCCTTCGATAGCCAGTGGTGTCCCGAAGATGTCACCTACCATCCAGGAATAATTAGACCAGTTGGTGCCGAACTCAAACTCCAAGATGATTCCTGTGGCAACTCCGATAGCGAAGTTTACGGCAAACAGGCTCATCCAAAACTTGGTAAGCTGCTTCCATTCGTTATTACCGGTACGGACATACAGTGTTTCAAAAAAAGCGCAGAGTACGGACAACCCAAGTGTCAACGGAACAAAAATCCAGTGGTACATTGCCGTCAAGGCAAACTGGGCACGAGCCCAATTCACTTGGCCGAAATCGACTGATTCAATCAAACGAGACCTCCCTTTCTACAAATTGATGACTATTTTTTACCAGCGACCGGAGGCAGCGGCTCTTGATCCGTTTCTGCAGACTGCGTAAGACGACGTAACACATGCTCCGCTCGATCCGTGTCGTTGTCATAGGTTACCTTCAGAACATCCGGGAAGAAAAATAACTTGATAACTATAAAGAGAAACAGAATCTTCAACAGGACAATTTTCCAGAGAGCCCTTCCCAGACGCATGTTGCGAAACCCTTCTACGTAAAAGTTCAGTGCATGACGAATCATCGATTTGTGACTCCAGCGGGTTACGCCGTTGTTTCATATACTCTGTAAAGTTTTGTATTCCATATGCGGTGTTTCTCCCGCAACAGTTGAACGGTACTGTTGTTCTGCAGTTTGGGGGGCTGTTGAACAGTGCCTCATGAATCCCCCAAGCGGATTCCCGCTTCTTCCTGCGTCATCCCTTCACCATCACATAAATGCAAAGCATCCAGTCCATCCGGAGCAAGACGGATAATCTCCAAACCCTTTAGAGGTGTCCCGGTTGGCTTGAAAACTACTGAGAAAGCTGCACGGTGCGGGCAGGCACATTTTTTTGCTTGCGAGAGCGTGGTATGGTTAGTGAGAGCACCCATGGCTATGACTATGACCACCGCAGGTGTGCCCAGGCAGATATTCCTGAAGTGTTCCTACCTTTAGCATGTTTATATTTTCAGAAATTGTTCCGTTATGAGACTTAAATGCCCGTATGCCGGCAGCATTTAGTTTATGCAGTGCTCCACCGCCAATACCACCGACAACAATAGCATCAACTTGATGTCCGCCAAGGCCTGCCACTGGATTACATGCGCCATGCTCATGTACTTTGTCGCTGTTGCTGATTGACAGAAATTCGCTGGTAATACTATCGACAACCACAAACTCCGGGGCAGACCCGAAATGGTTGAATACATGACTGGCCAATCCCTGATTCTCGCTTACTGGAAAACAAACTTTCATTGCTTACTCCCTTTTATTTGTGAAATACACAAAACAATCTGATTAATATACTGCGGGATAAAATATACGCCCTACTGAGAACCAGCAGGGCGCTAGTTGCTAAGCTTCTTTCTGCAATAATTTGTCCAGAAGCCATATCGCCACAATAGGAATAACAAACCCAAATACTCCGCCAAAACCTCCGATTCTACAGATTCCACCTCGCATAATACGCACCTCCTCTCTTATATTTCGGACTCGTTGTCTTTCCTCCACAGCTTTTCAAATACCCACATTGCCGCAATCGGGAGAATAATACCGAGAATTCCTCCCGCTCTTCTTACCCCACAGATTTTGACACTCATTGTGGACCCCCTTTCTTCATTACGTTGCTTGCCGCGCCTTTCCACTGACATGATTACCTTCTGAACAACCCGGCATGTCAAAGTTTCTGCTGTCAAGGCCACCGTTACACCATGCTGCGATCACATCGCCAAGGTCTCCGGCCACGAAAGGGATTACCCTGATACCGTAGGCGACCATTACCTCACTCAACTGCGTGGAGATCGCACCGCACACTAGCGTGCTTATACCGGATTCAGTCAAGTACTGCGCCTTCTGTACCGGTAAATCCCCTGTAAGAGTTTCTTCTGTTTCGCCGATAACCCGGCCTGAATCAATCTCAACAACACGAAGCCGCTGCGCGATATCAAAGACCGGTGCAATTCGTCTGTTCCAGTATGAAAATGCCGTTTTGGTCATCTAAGCCCCTTCACCATCCAATCTTATGCCAGTAGCAAAGCATACTGCATGCCAACAGCATCCAATCATAAAAAAATTACTAACATAATGATATTAAAACATGTTCAGCTGTAATAGCTGGTTGGTAAAATGTATATGGGTACTGTGTGTGCTACTGCAACAGGTAGCGACAGGAGCAATGTCGCTACTCTATGGGGGGAGAGCGGAGCGACCATCCTGCTCGGTAAATCCCCCCACAATTAACAGCAATTTTATCCGGAATAGTTTTCAAAAAACTACTGTAGAAGATGGGCCAAGCTAAAGCTTGGTAAGGAGGGAATCAATAGACACGTGGCATTTGGTCTGCTTCCAGACAGACCTCCATCCTGAAAATTGTAAATCTCTTAGCATTATTGGCAACTATATGGCCACTGGGTCAACGTGAATAGTGATAGAAAGGGGATTGCATTGGATACAACCAGAGTTGCTGACACTTTCAAGTAATATCCAAGTTGCATGGTCGTCAAAACGTGTCTCAATCTCTTCAAGCTCAGTGATATTAATTTTGTCCGTTTGTTTGTAGTTCTCATATAACTCTTTGATTTTGTATTCACCACTTACGAATTCATTCATATCGTCGTTAATGCTAATAACCTGTCCCACGTGAATTTCTAAGTCCATTGATTTGCTCCCTATTTTGTTACAAATACTTACCAATCCCCATAAACTTAATTGGATTGTCAATATTTGCCTCCACTATTATGCCAACCATTTTAGCAGAAAAAACCATTCTAAGGGCAGGCATACGCTCCAGACCTGGTTCAGTGCAGACGTTGCATTCAGAAAACACCCTTTTTTTTTACGAAATCGGTCGGCAGCATGACTTCAAAAACGTTTTCCTACATCTGATAGCTGCGATATTTTTTTGCTCCACCCCGCACTCTCCTTTGACCATGGGGTACCGATCGATCAATATACTGTATAGAATACAAATAGTCAGTCCAGTTGCTTGCCCGTACCACGGTGTCTCTCTCGCAATAAATGGATAGATAGACCTTAATGCTGTCTGAGTAAAGCCTTCACATTAGCCATCTGATTCATACAGCAGCACTTTTCCGTTTACATAAAATACCGGTGCTACCCTAATATTCCATACTGATATTGCAGTTTTCATGGCACCCTTCATAAATTCTGAGCCAAGCTAAAGCAACAGGCAAGCCAAGTTTGCACAACTTTCATTTTTCCCCACAACCTGCAGATATACATGAAGAATGCAAAATTTATTGCCCAAAGGGCAATCGAGTATAAGTCGCAGTTATGCAACTTATGAGAATATTATGGTAGCAACAACGCTACTATACGTTTTTTGTGGAACGACTGTTTTGCTTCGGCAGGGGTACGTCAAGAACGGTCTTTAGTTTGCGGAAAGGGTCGTTTTGTGAAAGCCTATGCGTCTGCGTATCAGTAACAATGACGCAAATGGTCAACCTGCAATGGAATGGACTTGCTCTACCATCAGGATATAATTTTGGTGGACGAGATAATTCCTGACGGAGAAAGCTAGTTGTCACGACGAAACTCAACAAGGAGCACCCGCAGTAAGGGGCCGTCCCAACTGACATCTGATCTTATTGGATGCTCTGGGCTGATACCCGTCTTTGTGCCGATCGTAAATGGCAGGACAAGCATAAAACAGCTCCCAATCCGAGGGTGCTTTCAATGGTAATACTCCCCCCCATTTGTTCAGCCAGACTGCGACTGATGCTCAAGCCAAGTCCTGTGCCCCCAAACCTGCGGGAAATGGAGCCATCCTCCTGAACAAATGGTGTAAAATCTTATCAAGAGCGTCAGGTGAAATGCCGACTCCAGTATCCCGTATGGATCGTTTTCCCCTTTCACTACGAGACGTTATCCAAGACTTGCTTTTTCATCTTCACGCCGTTTCATAAATTCGTCGAGACTCTCTTCATTCTGTATTTTTTTACCAACAAGAATCATAAGTAACGCGGGGATTACGGTTACCGCAATTAATCTGCCGAGACCGTAGAAATGTTTTATTTTTAGAAGTTTCATGACCATTCCTCCTTCTCTTTGGGAAGCTTGATTCCAACAATAATAAACAGTAGACCAGCAGCTATCAACGAAGCGAAACGACAAATATATTTGAGTTTCATGACAGTTCCTCCCATTATTATTCATTTACAACAAGAACTACTCTAAACTACCGGGTCGAATTCCTGTGTGCACCCCCCTTCCAATCATATGCTCTTTTCCAGCGATCGTTTTTCAAGTTCCTGCCCTGCGACACACAGAGCCGACTCACTATTATTTTTCCGAACCTTTTCTACAAGCCAGGTAACGACGGGAATTAAAATACCTAGGACATTCATCACTCCATTTAATCCTTTGAAGCTGAAGATCTTGATACTCATGGCACACACCTCCGCTTTTCATATCTTCCCCTTAAACATGTAACGAATCATTACGTCTCAACGCCCCTAATGTGAGCACCCAAGAGCGTGGCTGCGCCCACCACAGGTGTGTCCTGGCAGCTATTCCTGAAGTGTTCCGAGTTTCAACATGTCAATATTTTCTGCAATAGATCCACAACTTGCCTTAAACCCCGTATGCTGGATAAATTCGATTTATGCAACGCTCCTCCTGTACCACCAACGACTATTGCATCATCATGCTCTCCACCAAGACCTTCGACAGGGTTGCAGGAGCCATGCTCATGCACTGTATCACTGTTACTGATAGACGTAACCTCACCGGTAACCACATCGACAATGACAAACTCAGGTGCAGAACCGAAATGATTAAAGACTTGACTGGCCAAACTGGTTTCATGGGATCTCCTACTATCTGCTCTTCACTCCACTATATAGTGTAGCAACAGACAGGCCAACTTTACACATGACACACGAAAACAGTAACACTCGGTATATTTTAGATTATTTATTATTATTGGAAGTGTGTCTTGATGAGCGGCACACTCGATCCCGCACTTTTTCAAAGCGGCAACGAGCCGATCTGCTTCTCCGACAGCGACCACTATCAAAAGTCCGCCGGAGGTCTGAGGGTCAAAGAACAGATCCTGAACACTCTGCGACACGTCCGCGCCAAAATCGACACAAGATCCGCGAAAACTTTTGTTGTTATAAGCCCCAGCCGGAATCAGCCCCATGTCAGCCCATTCCAGCGCCTCCTGGTACCTGGGAACAGTGGATGATCTAATGCACACCCCGCAGCCCGAATCCACAACCATCTCGGCCAGATGCCCCAAAAAACCGAAGCCGGTGATATCCGTGCAGGCATGAACCGGGAAATCCTCCATGATTGATGCCGCAGCCCGATTCAGTGTCGCCATAGTCTGGGTGCCCCTTGTTGTCAACTCCTGGCCGGCAAGTCCAGCCTTGATGGCGGTGGCAACAATGCCGGTACCGAGCGGTTTGGTCAGAATCAGGCGGTCGCCGACCTGCAGATTCCGTTTAGTCAGGATGCGGTCAGGATGAATGTAGCCGGTTACCGAAAGGCCATACTTCAGCTCGCTGTCTTCTACGGTATGTCCGACGACCAGCACAACACCAGCCTCCCGCATTTTGCTTAGGCCACCTTCGATAATCGTGCGGAGAATCGAAATATCCATGGTTTTACCGGGAAAGGCGACAATATTCATGCGGTCTTCGGCACGCCCCCCATAGCGTAGATATCGCTCAGCGCATTGGACGCTGCGATCTGTCCAAAACGGAAGGAATCATCAACCATCGGCGGAAAGAAATCGATCGTCTGTACCAGGTCCAGTTCGTCCGACACCCGGTACACCCCGGCATCATCAGCGCGGTCAAGCCCAACAAGCAGATTCGGATCAACCGGCAGATAAAGACCACAGAGCGCTTTATCCAGAATCCCGGGGGGATTTTGGCAGCGCACCCCGCTCCTTTGACAGTTTGAGAGAGTCGTATCGTTTCGTTGGTCATGAAATGTAGCTCCTCTTATTTGCCATGTACCGGTTTGTACAATTTCGATGTTGTCATCCCTTTGTGGACGACATCCCATATGGGCCGTAGATGGATTTCAGCACCACCTCCACCTTGGAGCCTACTGGCGGCATACGGTTCCAGTTAACCTTGTAATAGTTAACTGTAGTTTTCAGCGGCAGCACATTATCGGTTATGATTCCGCCGTTACAGTCGGACGGGCATACGATGCAGCCGGATGGAAAATTAATCGCCTCTGCCGTACCATGGTAGATGAAGTGCGGCGTGAACGGTTTAAAAACGTCCTTGCCATCGATTATGATCTTCTCGTCGATGAAGTCCTCCAATGCCGCCTCAACAATATCATTCCCTTTGACAAAGCGGATTGTGCAGATCATTGGATCTCCGTCCAGATAGTCTTCACGAACTGTTGTAGCTTTCAGCCCGGTTCGCTGGGCAACTTCACTCATCGGGATCTGCCGCCGGGAACGAATTCCCAATCCCTTGATTGCCTTATCGATTTCTGCTCGACTTACGTCAGTAGTAAACACAAAAAAAGGTTCCATCTTCCCACCCTTAGCCCCGAAGAATGCCTGAAAACGCCGCCCCCAGTCAGCAACTGACGGTTGGGAAGAATCTTTGGTGACAGTGGCAGAGATTCGCAACTCTTTTATCTCATGATCAATGATCATGCGATCAGTAGCTCCTTTTACGACCTTGGCGCTTTTGCGCTTCACCGAAGCAGCAAATGCCTTGGTTCCGGATATACAACTGAGACCTACAATTCCGGCACCCAGCACTTTCATGAAGTCAGCGCGATTGACCCCTACAGTTACGTTTTCAGTAAGTTCGGTTTTTGGTTGTCCAAGCAGCACCGAGTTGGAACCGGAGCAGCAGGAGCACCCTTCCTGTTTTGTTTCATTCTCTGACATAATGACTACCTCCCTGGAAATTGGGTTTAAGTACTTACTGCACCTGGAAAATACAGTATTTCTCATAAATCGGTGAATAACATTTGAGCGACAAGCAGTGCTTCATGAAGGTCAAGACAAAATACATTTTCTTCCTCTACTCTATTCGCCCTTGTCCATGCATCGTAGTGATTCTTCGTACAGAAGAAATTCATGATGTTTCAACAGCTGCCTGCCCAGTTGTTAGCCTGTTTCAGATCGGCGTGGAGAACCTTGAGGTATGGCGGCTCAAAAGCAATAACCTTTTCGGACGTGACTTCTATGGATACCGGAACGCCGCAGGCACTGCATTTGGAGCTGATAGTAGTGTCCTGGCCGAAGGTGAATGCTGCCCCAAGAGCATCCACAGCGCACATAGCATAAAAGGAACGCCCGTCGGCAAGCTTTACCTGGTGATGGGTCGGCAGTGCTGATACAGGGTAAACAAACTCGACCATTCCGTCGTGGTTTCGAACTATTACCCTTTTGGCTGCCATCCGATTACAAAGTGCCTCAACGCAGGCAATGTCAAAACCTGAGACCTGTAGCAGATCCCGGGCCTCGATTGGCCTGCCGGCATCAATGATACGCTCCATCAATATGCTTCGGAATTTTCGTTCCATCAGGTCGAGACGCGAGGTAATACTCGCAATATGAAGCCGTTCTTCTGGATAATTTTCAAACATTTGGTTGGCAACTCCTGAAATTGAATAAAAGTTAGATTATAAACCGCTTGCGCATCTATGTGACCGGTTCCCTTTTTATCGTGCTGCAACCAGAATAAGTATACGAACGGCAAGCCCTGCAGCGACGACGGCAACGGACCGGATCAGTGGAATACGGAACGCCCCAACCCATACTCCGCATATCAATAGCGGAAAACCAGGAATCGCCGCCATGACAGCAGCAGACCACCAGGCCCAGTCATTAGGGAGAGACAGCGGAGCAACGCCTTTGCGACGATTGTAAAGCGGCAGCAAATCTCCGAGAAATAACCGGCCAAACATTGCGGCCAGAGCTGTTGCAACCAAGCCGGTAACGCCTGTGTACAAAACACCCGAAAGTGTACCGAATGCTGTAGTAAATGCGGCGACAACCGGAAGAGTGGAAAACGGAAAAGCAAATGTCTGCATCACTTGGCAGACCAAAGCAATCCCTGCAGCGCGTGCGGCAGACATTGGTCTCAGGTATTCAATAAACCCGATCAGGTCTGCATCTCCGAGACGGTGAGCAACAGAGAGCAGGTTGAACTCAAGAGTATACAAATGGGCATTGAGTGCCCAAAAATATTTTTGTATCAGACCGTAGACGATTGCAGCGACTAAACCAGATATCGCAATAGTAATAGCTTTTTGCCGCAAACTTACCTGTAAACTCCAGGGCGCTTCCGGACCGGGTTCCCGCTTTTTGCGGTTATTGTACCATCCTGCAATTTTAGGGATCAGTGAAACGGCAACAATCAGCACAATCCCGATAAAGAACTCGCGGGAAACATTGCCTTTCAACAATCCGAGCAACGAACTTGAGAACGTGACAAAGGCGATCGTACCGGGAAGCATGAAAATAAAAGTTGCGACGGCGTAATGCAGAAACGGTATCCTCGTCAGGCCGAAAGCAAAATTGAGCAGGTTGAAGGGGAACAACGGGATCAGCCGTGTAAACGCAACCGCTTTCCAACCATTTTTGGCGGTCTCACTGTCAAGCTTGTTCCAGCGCGAACCGACCAACCGGCGTTCAACCCAATCCCTGGCGGCATAGCGGGCGATCAGGAAGGCTACACAGGCGCCCGATGTTGCGCCAATGATGGTGTAAACCACCCCCCAGACCGGGCCGAAAACCGTGGCTCCAGCTATACTGATCGGCAAACCGGGCAGCATCAACGCGGGAGCAACCGTGTAAAACGCAATGTATGCCAACGGTGCGACAACGCCAAAACGAGCAAACAGAGCACGCAGTTTTTCGGGTTCGAGATACTGGCCAACACCGCTCGTCCGCAAAATAACAATAACGGCGATCAGGCCGGCCAGGAAAAACAGCGGACGAAGCACCCCTGAGTTGCTGCCGCTGGAGACGATCCTCTCTCTTGTTACCACTGCTGGCACTATTTTCTTAAAGCGGAATTTGAGCCGCAGTCGATTGAAATAGGTAATCAGCCCCGTCGACGGCTTCGGAGTGTTGCAGATCAGATCAAGTATATGGCTGACCTTCAGCTGCTTGCCGAGAAGATTGGCACAACCAGCACAGTAGGTAACGACCTGGCGGCCTGCGGCTTCAACTATCCGGGTTTCTCTACAGCTATTCGCCAGATCTGGAGCCAGAACCCCTACCGTGCCACCTTCACCGCAGCAGAGAGCCGACTTGCATGTGTGCGGCATCTCTTCGATCATGCGGCCGGATCCGGAGATCAAAGCTCGCACTGCTTCCTGAGGAGCGGGAGAAAACCGGATCACGCATGGGTCGTGGATCGTCACCGCTGCAAAGGGCTCCTCCTCCGAAGCGCACTCCGAAACAATATCGGCCAGCTTTTCGTAGACCGTCTCCGTATGAAACTGCGGGGCATATTCGGAAAAAACCTTGTAGCAGTTAGGACAGGCTACCAGTATCCGCTTCACCCCATGAGACTCCAGCCACGCAGTCATCTCGCCGAACATTTTCAGAAAATACTGCTGCCTCCCCAGGTCATGCGACGGCTTGGTGCAGCAATCCATGACCAGTCCGAGGGTAGGAATCGCTTCCTTTAACTTTTCATAGACAGCAACTGTCGCTGCAGGGCGTGTTCCCGGCAATGCGCAGCCGGGGAAAAAAATCGTCGTGCACCCCTCCGGCAGACCGTACCAACTGAAGCGTCGTGACATTCCAGTCCGTTCATAGCCAAGCAGTCCCTTGTGTTCGGGAAACAAGCCATAACCACGATCTACCGCCTCGCGACGCATTTCCAGAAAGAGGGCCTGAGGATCACAACCTTCGGGGCAGACAGCGGTACAGAGAGAGCAGAGGTTGCACTCAAAACAGACAACATTTTTTTTGGGATCATCGGGGTCATATGAGCGGGCAATTTCAAGAGGCGAACCATATAGTTTCAGGAACTCGCACTCGCTGACACAGACGCCGCAACCTGTACAGCCGTCGGTTTCGTCTGTCAGGAGCATCTTCAAATCCGGACGCAGCGTCCTGATGTCACTTGATGAGGCACTCATTTTGGTGCATCCTGCGACGATACAGGTTTGTGGCAATCACAGGCGGAATTTCTTGCAGCCGCCCCCGTGCCGGTCACGATGGGGTACACTATTTGCTACCCACTGCCAATTCCTTATACGGCCAACCCTGCATACCTTTTTCAAGGATAAAAATCCTCTTCTCATCTATGCCCTTTTCCTTCAGATAGTCAAAAGTGTTTTTGGCACCACCACCGCCACGAGGGCAGATAACAACCACATCATTTTGCGATGCAAAAAGTCTGGGTAAAATGGTATCCAGTTTTTGCTTGTCGACTGCTGATTTGACCGGATAGCTGTTGGTCTCCAATGAGCCTTTGAAGTGGTGCTGCTGAAATTCTTCCGGGACCTGAATGTCTACAATCGCCATATCCTTCCCCAGTTCGAGCCATAGCTTGAACTGGGCCGGATCGACATAGTTGTAATCGTCGGCCAGTGAAGTGGTTGCACAACAGAACAGTAGTACTACAGTTACTAATATTCGTCTCATTTTGGTCTCCCTCTTCGGTTTTACCAGCTATTTCGGTATTCCGGTCTCCCATTAGCAGAATTGGTCGACCATAGATACCATCTCCTTCATAGTTTGCTGCTGGCCATCCCATTATGTCGGCATAAAAGGTATACATGGCTGATCTCGCACCTCCACCTCAGTAAAAACACACTTTTTTCGCAGGCGTAAATCCAGACTGGGTCCATTTGAACTTTACCTCTTCAAAGGATTTAAAAGACTGGGCGTCGGCACTTGAAATGTCTACCCAATCTCCTATCCACTTGGCTGTAGGGATGCTGCCTTTCTGGTCAAACCACCAGTAATAAGAGCTTGTCGCACAGATGAATTCATCCCACGTTCGGTCATCGACTATCATTGATCCCGTGTTTACACCTGTAATAACATCAGAAAGGTCTTTAGTTGTAGGGACATTCATAATTCTTACGCCGACATCTCAAAATAGTACGAGCTTTCCTGATCGAATAGATCCGGAATCAATACCTGTTCAGTCTCCTGCTGCAGTTTCATCTGCAGTTGCATCTCCAGCCAATTGCACATCTCCCGAAAAATTGTAATATCATTGATTGCTGCGAGATTCCTCAGGTCAACCGGTATCCCAGTCCCCTTCTGGACCAGAAATTCCATATCCCATACAGGACACGATTCCATTTTTTGTGTCCGGTAGTTTAACTTGCAGCAGTCATAGTCATTCATGTTTCTGGTAAAATAAGTCATCTTTGCAACGCAAAGGTCATAGAAACTGAAGACAAGTTCAAGCGGACTGCATCGTACAACTGCCCGGTGTGTCGCATAGGGATGGTCCGGGCGGTTGCCGAATCGCCGCACCCAGAAAAGTTTATTATTGATCTTTTTTGGAACCAACTGAAATTTTTCAATCAAACGGGCTTTGTCCTCATTCACCCCGTCAAGCGGCACATCTTCCCGCATGGATATCCTCGTTTGCTGGAATGTTCGGTAAAAAGAAATGGTGGGCATGGTTGGGATCGAACCAACGACCTGCCGATTAAGAGTCGGCTGCTCTACCAGCTAAGCTACATGCCCGGAAAAACTATGCAAACAATGTGCGTCAAACTACTCAAGCGGCGAGTGCATAACGCTTGTGGCTCTCATCATACCCGACTAATCCATTGCGTGATGAGCTGTTAAGGTGCCGTCTCAGCGGGCACAAAATGTAAAATGTCAGAAGTTTCCCTGATGGAATGCGGTTTTTTCCCCAGTAGCATAGTAATCAGGCTTATTGCGAACTTATCGGTAACCAGATCGCGAATTAACACATTCACCTCGTCGCGGCTGAAAAAGGTGTCGTATTCTTCTTCCGTACCAAAACGCACTCTCAACTTCTCCCGCTCCACCAGCTTAAGGGGAGTATTTTCTTAACGGCGGCAAGTTCGAGCTTTAATACATCGGTATCGATTCCTTCCCGTTTGCCAATCGGGCCTAATTCATTCAGTTTTTTGGTAACGTCGGTAACAACTTCGGCGTAACGAATCCCTTCGGATGCTGAGACCCACTTGAGCCGTAACCGTTCAGGGTTCACTCCGATCTGTTCAAGAACTTTTCTTGTGAGATGCATCAAGCTTAACGCATCGTAATTGCCTTCAGTTACATAATGACATTCACCCAGCAACCGCTAATAAATACACAATCCACGCAGTCTTCAAAAGCCCGCAGTAGATGTTCAGATTCAACTCTGCCGGAGCACATCACCCGTATTATTTTCATATTCGGGGGGTATTGATGGCGGGAGACACCACAAAGATCAGCTCCTACGTAGCAGCACCAGTTACATATAAACCAAGTATTTTTGGTTTATACTCCTGATTTCTACTCACAAGCGCTCCATGTAATTAAAATATATCAATTCGTAATTTGTAAATGGTATTGTTGAACTAAACCGCTGTGCGGTAATTTAAAAACAAATCAAAACTTGAATTCAAAAGGCATCTTTCCGGAGGTGCCTTTTTTCGTTTCTTCAAACTGCGTGTCCTTTCATTTACCTTCTTCATGGCCTCTGGCCGAAAACCCCATGAAGAGGAGAATAACAATGACTGAGTTGACAC
>Ga0209697_10003692_pt1 | contig 20536 bp, 18 predicted proteins | sample AliMusrvi5mmetaG_FD_184115 | JGI IMG/M metagenome (GOLD analysis project Ga0209697, IMG submission 184115) | Freshwater lake bacterial and archeal communities from Alinen Mustajarvi, Finland, to study Microbial Dark Matter (Phase II) - Alinen... | ecosystem: Environmental > Aquatic > Freshwater...
GCCCGAGCGGTGGAGGGTAATCTGGATTTGAAGCAGGCTGAGTCACGGATCCGGCAGGCCCGTGCCCAGAGAGGGGGGGTCGCCGCCGGATTCTGGCCGAGTGCGGATGCCACGGGTGATTATCGACGCAGTCGCCAGAGTGGTGCGGGCATGAGTGATATGAATCTGGTTCAAGCCGGATTGGATGCAGCCTGGGAAGTGGACGTTTTCGGCGGCACGCGGCGGGCGGTGGAGGCGGCTGACGCCGATATAGCGGCGAGCATCGAGGATCGCCGGGATGTACTGGTGACGCTGGTGGCGGAAGTGGCCCTGAACTACATCGGTTTGTGCGGCGTCAAGCAGGAGATCGAGATTGCGAAGGAAAATCTGGCGGCTCAGAAGCATAGTGTGGATCTGACCCGCCAACTGTTTAGCGGAGGTTTCAGGAGTAAACTTGATGTGGCCAATGCGGAAGCGCAGGTCGCGACAACGCAGTCTCAGATTCCCGTTCTGGAATCAGAGGCCAGACAGACAATCTATTCCTTAAGCGTGTTGCTGGCGCGGGAACCTTCCTCGCTGGTGGATCAATTCTCGAAGGTGGCCCCCATCCCGTTGACGCCTCCTGAAGTGCCGGTCGGTCTGCCCTCGGAACTCTTACGTCGGCGTCCGGACATCCGCCGGGCGGAAGCCAGGTTGCATGGCGCGACGGCCAGGATCGGTGTGGCAACGGCCGATCTGTTCCCCAAGTTCTCACTGACCGGCTCCCTCGGCGTGTCCAGCGCCACGTCCTCGTCGTTGGTGAGTTGGGATAATCGGTTCTATTCGTTTGGGCCGACGGTGAAGTGGTCGGTCTTTCAGGCGGGTGCGATACGGGCGGGTATCAAGGTGCAGAACGAACTTGAGGAGCAGGCTTTGCTTAATTATCAGAAGACCGTGCTAACCGCGTTAAACGACGTGGAAAGTGCTCTTGTCGCCTACGTTAAAGAGCAGCAGCACCATCAAGCCCTCGTCGAAGCGGTGTCCGCCAATCATGAGGCCGTGAGCCTTGCCACGCAGCTCTATACACAGGGACAGACTGATTTCCTCAGCGTGCTGATCGCGCAACGCTCATTGTTCGCGTCGCAGGATTCCCTGGTGCAGAGCGAGCGCAACGTGGCGACTGACCTGGTGGCCGTGTATAAAGCGTTGGGTGGCGGATGGGAATTTGCAGGTGGAAAATGAATAATAATATGCGCGTTATAATCCTGATCGTGGTGGTGTTCGCCAGTGGTTTGTTGGTTGCCGAAGGCGCCGCCACCGGCATCAAGGATGCCATCGTTAAAATCTACACAGAGGCAAGTCTCCCGGACTACGGAAATCCCTGGAATGCGGGTAATCCGAGTTCCTTCACAGGATCCGGCTGTATCATCAAGGGTCGCAAGATCCTGACAAACGCCCACGTTATCAGTGATGGAACGTTTATCCAGGTGCGCCGTTACGGTCAATCAAGGCGTTATGAAGCCCGCGTGGAAAACGTCTCGCATGAAGCCGATCTCGCCTTGTTGACCGTGGATGATCCTGATTTCTTCAAGGGCTCGGCCTGTTTGGAGTTGGATGATTTGCCGGCCGTTCAACAGGAGGTGTCAGTTTACGGATTCCCGCTGGGAGGGGACACCATGAGCATCACCAAGGGTGTTGTGTCGCGAGTGGAGCACCAGGTGTACGCTCACAGCGGGTTGTCGTTGCTCGCCGTTCAGATAGACGCTCCCATCAACCCCGGCAATAGTGGTGGTCCGGCGATTGTGGACGGCCGGGTCGCCGGAGTGGCGATGATGGCCTATAACACGAAAGATGCAAACAGCATCGGCTATATCGTGCCGACCGTTGTGATCAAACATTTCTTTGCTGACATAACCGATGGGCGGCAAGGCGGATTCCCCTCGGCGGGGCTTGTGTTGCAGAATATGGAAAACCCTGCCATGAAGCGTAGTTACGGGATTCCCGATAAACAGGATGGTGTACTGGTCTCCAAGGTGGTGCGAGGGGGATCCTCCGAGGGACTCCTGCTGGAGGGGGATGTCATCATCGCCCTGGATGACGTGCCGGTTGCCGGCGACGGGACGGTGGAATTGCGAAAAGATGAAAGAACGTCCTGCGAACTGATCGTTCAGAAGCATCAGGTAGGCGAAAAGCTGAAGGTCGAGTTCATCCGCAATGGGAAGCCGCAGCGTTGCCAGATAACGCTGTTCAGCAGGATGGCTGATGATCTGCTGGTGCCGCTGGAACGGTATGATGTCATGCCCACCTACTACATTTTTGGCGGTTTAGTCTTTTGTCCACTGACAACTGACTTGATAAAGTCATGGGGAGAGAACTGGCAGAAGGAGGCGCCTCCGTATTTCTTGACGCTGCTATCCTGCAATATGAAATCAGACACCCTGGATGAGGTGGTGGTTCTCTCGCGAGTGCTGGCGGGCAACATCAATCAGGGATATCAAGGTATCGAAAACTTGCCTGTCAAGAAGGTGAATGGTCACGAGATTCGCAGTCTGCGTGAATTGATCGCCAGGATTGAAAGTTCCAATGAGCCTTTTATCACGATGGAGGCCATTACGGGACAAAGGATTGTACTGGGACGTGAGCGCTGCCTTGCCGAGCAGCCTAATATTCTTAAAATCTATCAGATTGCCCGCGACCGGTCGGGAGACCTGGCTCAATCCATGTCAAGCCCGCGGGAGCGCTGACGCACAGCGAGGTGAAAAAGTGAGCGGCACGGCGATCATTGTCGCCCGGTGCCGCCCATTGAAGCTCGGCTGTTTCGCAAGGGGTAGTTCGTTCACGCCTCACCACGCTTGAACTTTCAGACCGGTTGCTGCACTATTTCCTCCATGCAAGCATCATTCGATAACCAGCCTCAGCCCCCGCCACCCCTGTTACCGCCGCCAGTTCAGCCCGCAGGTCAAACGAGCGGTTTCGCGATTGCCAGCCTGGTACTGGGGATACTGTCGATTATTCCCGGCATGTACGTGGGCGGGTTGGTCATGGGAATTCTGGCAATTGTGTTCTCCAGACTGGCCATGTCCCGAATCAAGGCACAGCCAAGCCGCATTAATGGCCAGGGGCTCGCAATAGCAGGGCTTGTGACGGGCATTGTCGGCCTCTGCCTGTCGGTGCTCATCATTCTGATGTTCGGTGCGATTGCGTGTATTGGCCTCGCTTTCATTGCCGCGATTGTGAAGGGGATGGCGGGAGGTATGCTGAGATAGAGTGAAAAGGAGACATTGGGGTCAGGACTAAAATAGAGGAAATCAACGCCACCGGCTCCGGGGAATATAAGGCTGTGGCACATCCTGATTTCTTCCTTCAACCGCTGAGGAACTCTGATCAGGAATCTTCACATGAGGGTCATTATAAAACACAAACTTGCCGAGACTCGAGGCGCTACCCGTGAATGACACGTCAGTCAGATTAGTGCAGCCAGCGAACGCCCAGTCTCCGATGCTGGTGACACTACTGGGAATGGTTATGCTGGTCAGGCTGGTGCAGCCATAAAATGCCTTGTACCCGATGCTGGTGACACTATTGGGAATGGTTACGCGGGTCAGGCTGGTGCAATTATTGAACGCCCAGTAACCGATATAGGTCACTTGATTGCCTATCGCCACATTGCTCAGCCTGGAACAAGAAGAGAATGCGCCGATTCCGATGCCGGTCACGCCGTCGGGGATTGTTACGCTGGGCAAATTGGAGCAGTGGGCGAACGCCAAGTTGTCAATAGTGGCGACACTGCGCCCTATCGTCACCTCGGTCAGGCTGGAACAATTGTAAAACGCACTGTCCCCGATACCGGTCACGCTGTCGGGGATTGTCACGTGAGTAAGGCTGGAGCAGTCGGCAAATGCATTGCTCCATATGTAGATGACGCTGTTGGGAATCGTCACGCTACTCATTCTGGAGCACCCTGCAAAAGCCCCGATCCCAATGCTCACAACCGGCAGCCCCGCAATGGCGCCAGGGATAATCGCCGTACTGCCGAGCCCGGTGAATTTAGTTATAGTGATGGTGTCGCCATTGGTCGTGCAAGTAAATTGGGATGGTGCTGCGGAGTGAATGGGCATGTCCATAATGCCAGCGGAGCCCTCGTGTCGGGTGATTGTGCGATCATCTACGGTGTAGGGAAACTCCAAGACTTGCCCGGTGGCGGGCATTGATAGCGCTGCCACAGATGCCGAGATCAGTACCAGTCGTGTGATGTTTTCCATCGAAGCCCTTTTCTCCCTCTTTATCGAAACCCAATGATGGGATGCGAATCCGGCGAACATCGTATCGATTTCCTACCCCTCCGTTGAACCGCACTGTAATCCCGACCCTTTTGCCAGTCCATCCCGTTTTTGCTGGCACCATATTCAAGTCAATGGTGTTCCAGCGTACGAGCCGCCGGTGTGGTGCGGATCAATTCCTCACATGGTTCCGTTGACGAGCATCTGACCCGTAACCCGTAAAATAAAGCAACCGCGGGGGTTTAATCCGCGGTTGTGTTGGCAAGCAAATACCTACTGCCGGGTTCCCCAGTCGGTCAGTGGAGTCTGAACTTGTGACGCTCTCGCGCCGTTCCGAACATCCCCGACCTCAGGTCGACAGATATATAGAGCATACCCCGTGCCGATGCGGGGTGGGGGTGTGGTTTGACAATCTCCTCGCATGTGGGCATCCATTGCAGGCCCCGAAATGGGTCGGGATGTCACGGAATTATCAGGATCAGGATTCCGGGCCCAGACTCGAGGATGTATCACGGTGTTGTATTGAGACATGAGGCATCGAGGTGCCTCAATTGGATTGTCTGGATCTGTTACCGGGCGTAATAACGACTCATTCTTTCGGAATGCAGTTTGGGTTCGATTTCATTTAGCCAGGCATTGATTTGGTCGCGATGAAAAGGCTTGGAGAAGACCTTGACACCCCTCTTGTTTACCCATGTCAGAAGGGGCGTTGTCAATGTAGCCATTGTCATAAGCGCAATGTGGTGGCATTTACAGCCTTTCTTGCGCAGGGATTCGATGAATTCGATCCCATTGACATGCGGCATGACGAAGTCGGTGATAATGACATCCGGACAATGCGAGGAAGTCTGGTCGAGGCAGCCCTGCGTTGTGTAGAGGGGGCAAAGGGTTGGATCGGTATAAGACTGCACCTCAAAGCCGCGCTGGTACAATACAGAGGCCACCACCGACAGAATCAGAAGATCATCATCCAGGACAATCGCTTTCATGAGCCCCTTCCCGTGTTTATTGGGTTCCCTTCCCAACATCAGGAATCACTTGGCGTATTACCTATCCCATGTTGGAGGTAATGTAACGTATCTTTTTGAAAGAACAATGTTAAATGCGTCAGGGGCTGATGGAATGTGAAGGTGTTCTTGATCTTGCAATCGGACACTTATCTCCCGGACTTTGCCCGATGCGCAAATTCCCGTTTCTCACGGGCGGTCATCTGCTTGACCAGGTACTCCGCCTGCGAGGCTGCGGAGCGATTGACATATTTTACCACGGCGAGGAGTTGCCGAGGCCGGTGAGAGCGGGTATAGCGGGCGCCGGTGCCGTTTTGGTGGGCCGCATAGCGGGCGGCAACATCCAGCGCGATGCCCGTGTAGATGCTTCTGTCCTCACATTCAACGAGATAGAGGAACCACGGTTTTTGCGCCTTTACGCCATTCTTTCGTTCAGTTGTCATTCAGGTAACGCGCATGATCTCTACCACACTTGTGCGGCCGATACGGTCTCTAATTTCTGTTGCAGGGGATCCTGTTTGAGGCGTGGCTTTCTGGGCGTGAGGTTGCTCCTGGAACGTCGGAAACAGCAGGTAAACAAGGCATACAATTGAGACGACAAGGATAATGAACACCAGCCACAACAATAATGATTGTCGGCGCGGGGTTAGGCCATTTCGTCCTTCGACTTCCATGCCGGGACATTAGCACCGTTGTGGGGTAATGGAAACCGTGATGTCATGCTCACGGGAGTGCTAACGCATGGTGAGGTAAAAAAAGGAGCGGCACTGCGATCATTGTCTCGCCCAGTGCCGCTCAGGTTCCGGAGAGCCCCCAAAGGTCAACTTAGTTTATCCAATTTTACTGGCCGGAAGCCGGCCTTGGCTTAGCTGTGCCTTTGTCTCTCCCTACGACGATATTATACCGCTGCAGGATGCCGGCGTCTATGGGGTACGTTAATGTTTTCTTGTGGAAGGAGAGATGTCAGCGACCTGTCAAATTCCAATGGAACTCCTCGAATAACCGTTCAGTCGTCGCAGAGGATCAGAGTTTTTCTTGCGTAAACACCTTTAAGGATACTGAGCGTCTCAATGTCGGCATAATAGAGATTGGTTATGCCGGCTGCGCGGGCGGCTTCTTCCACGACGCGCGATGTAAAGCTTACCGAAATACCGGCCCCGCTGTGCTCTTCCAGAGGGAGATGTCAAGGTGGCGAATCAGAAAGCGCTGCGGCGTGTGTTGCCAAATTTTCTTGTGATTGGCGGGGACAAGGGCGAAAGGAGGTGGTGTTTGTCTCTCAAGTGACGCGGGATGTGTATGCGTTCACGCCACCCAATCTTCACGTTGCATTATTCCGCACGATAACACAATGTATCCGCAGTCCGACATGACCAAAAAGGAAATCCATCAACGTTTTATGGACCAGCTTGCCGCGGAATTGGAATCCATTACCGCTGTGGCCAAGAAGACCTTTGCCACAGCCACCAGCGAGGAGCATCATGCGGAACACAAATATGACACCTTCAAACTGGAGGAGTCCTTTCTTGCCCGGGGTCATGCCAAGCGAGTGGAGCAATTGACGGGCGTACTGGATAGCCTTCAAATGTTGTCGCTTAAGAAGTTGCGTGACAACAGCCCGGTGCAACTCGGAGCCCTGGTCCGGCTGAAATCGGACATTGGAGAAACACGCACTCTATTGTTCGGGTCCGCAGCAGGCGGTGAAACAATCAAGGAGGGTGGGGAAGAGATTATCATCGTTACAGCCTTCTCTCCGCTAGGGCAGGCCGTGTTGGGCAAAATGGTGGGCGACACCTTCACCTTTAAAATGGGAGCCGCCACTCAAACCTTTGAGGTGCTGTCAGTGGAGTGATTCGCAAGGAGGATTTTGTGCTGCATATTTTTTTGTGCCGGATAGAAGACTTCTAAACATCGGGAAAGGAATACATGCGATCAATCTTTCTCTGGATACTGAACCTGTTCCTCGCATTTCTGGCAACCCCTCTCAATGCAGCGGAATCCGTTGCGACGAAGCCCGCCTTCCGAGACTTCATGGGTATCTGTGGCCACACTGTGCAGTTCAAGCCTGAGCTCTATTGCAAGGTGTGCCGCCTGGTGCGCGACTATCATCCGGTGCATTGGGATCTGGGCGATGATACTGGTTACACCACCACCTTCCCCTTCGCTCGCAACAAGGTGAACTGGGAGCACGTCTATGGGTAGTGGCGAAAATCGGGATTCGACATCCAAGCCAGTCTGATGTTCGAAAGCATCAGGCAAGAGCAGTGGAAAGACATGCCGCGGAACGCATTTGCCTATGGGCAGGCGTTCGCAAAGTATTTTGGACCGTCGGGCCATAGGCTGATGGATGCGGTGGAGATCGGTAACGAGCCAGGCAAGTGGAAGGATCCCGATTACCGCACTATGTTCGAAAATATGGCCAGGGGCCTGCGTGTCGGCGACCCGAAACTGCGTATCGCCACCTGCGCGGCGGATGCGGGCAAGGGCGACGATTATTCCAAGGCCCTGTCGTGCGTGCAGGGGTTGGAGAACTTTTATGACGTTAACCGTGGTGAAGAACTGAGGTGTCTTCGGTCATCTTCACAGTCATCGCTTGGGCGTGAGCCATTAATATATCCAGATCGCCCTCCAAAACTGGCGGTCAACGTTGGGGATCACGGTATTCGTTACGAATATAGGTGTGGATGACATTATGTTGGTGGAGACGCTTACCCAGGATGCGAGGTTGGTTGAAGTCTGGATCCAATAGGTCTGACCTGAGAATCCGTTCAGCATGACATCAGACCGGCCATTCCGTGCTGTGGGCGGCACGATGCCAAGCGTGGGCGCAAAGCCACTGTTAAGTTGAATGGAGTCAACATAGAACGTGGTTGTTCCAGAAAGCGTGGGCCATATCCAGTAGCCCTGGCAATTGGTGACATTCGCCACCCCGAGGGCGGTAAGCGGGATATCGAATTGAGCCCAGGTGTTGGGTTCCAGAGTTGGCAGGCTGAAAAGGGCCTGATACGTATTGGTGATCACGCCCATCACTTGCAAACCGTGTGCTCCCGCCGCGCCACCATTGATCCAGAAACTCAGGCTTGTAAAGGGCATGGTATTGAACGGGGTATGATAAAGCCAGAGTGCCATATAGTTGGTAGTGCTCACCGAAATGGAATGGGTTCCGGAATATACTGGCGATGAATTGAGCACATTGACGCTCGTCGCCCAACTCCAGTCCTGGAACCCGTTAAGCAGGCTGTCAACGTAGATCGGTAGATTCGTTTGCACCGTCAGGACCGTGAAGGAACTGGCACTCAGGGTATTGCCCCCGGGTACCGTGACGCCAATAGAACCTGACACAGCGTAGGCGGGCACGATGGCAGTGATCTGGGTGGATGCGTTGACCACAAAGCCGGAAGCTGGCACGGTGTTAAACGTTACGGTAATGGCACCGGTGAAATTTGAACCGACGATGGTCACGGATGTGCCGGCCGCACCACTGGCGGGCGAAAACGAGGTAATGACCGGTACGGGCAGAGCACTTGCGGAAGATGAGACCAAGAGGTTCAAGGCATTGGTTGCCAGACGGTTGATTGTAATCCACAGTTGTTGGTTGGTAGTGTCGACAGAGGCGAAATAATTGACTCCTGCATTGGTCATGCCAGACCCAACCGCAATGTTGGTTGGCAATCGGGTGCTGGTATAATTGTCGATAATGAAGACCGGGTGATCGAGTGGCTCATTGGCGGCTGGCACGAGAATGGCATTGACTGTATTTGTCATGGCGGTAATTTCCCATGCCGAATATGTCGGATTATAGCCAATCGGGGAATAGGTAATCATCGTATTCGTGGCGTTGCCTATGCCTGCCGACCCATTGGTAGCCACTGTTCCAGTCACGGTCGATAGCGTTGCAGCGGCGACGTTCTGCATCTGAATGACCTGTTTACCGACAGTACCATTCGTGTAGCCCCCGGTATGGGCCCCGAAAACAACAAAGACGGAATAGGCAAGAAGCATCCCGCTGGCCCGCTGGCCTGTCAACGACACACCCACCGGATCGGTCACATGCTGGGAGTAATTCGTTATGTTTGCCGTTGTATTGGGGTAATCACCGTAGTCGTTGAATCCACCGACACGTCCGAAATTACTGCCCCAAGCTAGCCTCTTCGAGGTGATGGGGGTGCTGCCGGAGAACTGGTAGTTAAGAATCTGGAAAGCCCAATCCTCATCACCCAGCATAGGCCCACTGGGCCGGCTGATCGTGCGCGGATCTTTGGAGGGATAGTTGCGACTGTCGCTGCCCTGGTCATAAACGGAAATCGGAACTGTGGCCACGTGTCCCATTTCCGCATCAACCTGAGAGGGATTGGCCCATTGCATCGCGTAAGGGATGGTATTGTGTTCCGTGTCCTTCCATCCGGAAGCGGCCGTCACTTCTTCAGGTCCGGAAGCGAGGGTCACGAATTTATAGGTATCCCCATAGGATGCACCTCCCACATATGCATGGATTCCATCGCCGTCATAGGCCATATCTCCATACGGTGAACGGGTATCGGCGCCGACATTGCCGGGTGTCAGACGTGCATCTTGACAGATCGCAAAGATCGGATCTGACCGGCCGTCCGCGAAGAACCATTGCACCGTTGTGGGCACCGTTTGAGTAATGCCATTGTTGTCCATAATGTGATAACTCGACATGGTATAGGTAATCCGTGCAAAGTTGGTTCCCGTTAGCGTAATGGTCGTGGATCCCGGTATTCCTGACCCATTGCCACTCGAATAGTCACCGCCGTTGCCCGTGTGATTCTGCACAAACCCGTCACCGGAGAATTCAAGGTTTCCCCCCGTTCCATAATTCTCGGTTCCCGTGCAGGTTCGCGTCTGTCCGCCAATCTGGTAACTATATTGTCGGAGATAGCCGGTATACGGCGGAGCGATTGAATTCTGATCCACCATGACTGCGGAACGTGGTTGACCTGCACTATCCATCCACTGGATTTTATGCGAGGGATACCCATTGTCAGAAGTAACGGATGACACAGTTAGTGCGTCAGAAGGATTGACAGGTAACAGGCCAGCCACAAACAATGCCAGAACAACGGATCGGATCCGTTTGATCAATTGCAGCGAGAAATCAATTGTCTGATGTGCTGTGCGATCTTCGCTCACAACTGCAATTATACTCCTTATTGACCCCATTTCAATACAGGGTCAATGAGATTCCGCTCCTCAGCATCACTAACCCCTTCCCACCGGTCCTTAGGAGTGCCGACAGTGGGCTAAGTTATCAGCAGGATCCAGCGGCGCGATCCTGATTCCCGTCATTTCCCGAATCTTGCCCGACGTCCAAATTCCCGTTTCTCTTGTGCGGTCATCTGCTTGGCCAAATACATCGCCTGCGAGGCTGCGGAGCGGCTGGTATACTTGACCACGGCGAGGAGTTGCCGGGGTCGGTGAGAGCGGATATAACGGGCGCCGGTGTCGATTTGGTGAGCCGCAAAGCGGGCTGCAACATCCAGCGCGATGCCGGTGTAGATGCTCTTGTCCTCACATTCGATGAGATAGAGGAACCATGGCCGCCGCATCTTTTTGGGTGTCCAGTCTTAATTGCGGAGACAGGGGCATTTTCTCTACTCGGAAGGTTTCCAACTTGCGTCAGGATCATATTCCTCTATTTTCCTGACCAGATCCCCGGTCTTTGCGCCGAGGTTCTTCTGGTAGATCCTGCCCTGCTGGTTCACGATAAAGGTCATTACGCCTGAGTTGCCCCACTGGGCCGGGTACGCCAGAAAGGCAAACCCGGCAACCATATGGCTGTTTATAACATAATCGTACTTGCCCCCGGGAGCATGACGGCCTTGCTTCTTCAGGATCCTGAAAAAATAGCCATGGAAAGGATCATGCTTACGGTGGCTTGCGCTCACATCTTTCGCGGTGTAGCCTTCCTCGCATGCATGGGCCACCAAGGGTCCGAAAGGACTTTCCTCCTCGCCGGTTTTGATGGCCCAGAATAATCCGTCTTTCTTTCCGGAGGAGCTTTGAATCCTCTGGGCATATTCCATGATCCCGTTGCTGTCGTAATCCTTTTGAATGAATTCCCGCTGGGCACGGACATAGGCATGGCAGACCTCCATGGCGCTCAGTTCATTGTGGCCGATGCGACGGTTCTGGATCTCCTCCTTGCCGGAACGGCTGTCGAAAAACCATTGTGCGTTGGTCATGACAAGCGGTATGGGGAACGGCCAACGCTCATTTCCCAGAGTGAGCACCACCGTCGTATTATCCTGGGTTGACAGTCCTGCATACTCGCCGAAGTGCTGGGCGAGGTCGTGAAGTTCATTGGCGCGTTGCACCGGATCTGGATTTTCAAATTCATCCGAAACCGGACCAAGAAGCAGACGGACGGCATTGGTGTCCGCCGCTTTCACGGCATCCTGCAGGGCGGTGAGCGCCTGTCCGGGTGATCCGAACATCGCCTGTCTATCCCCTGCACCTGCGGAGGCGCCTGTTGTAATCAGAATCCCGATCAGCATGGCCGATGGCCCATGATGAAAAATGAAACGCATTCGATTGGTGGTGCTCATAATCTGTTTCCTCTCCCGTTCCCGGTGATGCCCGTCGCCGGAGGCGTGCCCGGTTCTCGTCTTCTTATGGATAATATCTCCTGTGAGTGGATCCTTGGCCACCGGTTGCCTCCCGGCTGTCGGCGCCCCGCTGACTGTCGATGGTGGCCTGTCTTCCGTTACCATAGCCCTGCACTGTTCCGGACGGGGTGGGTAAGGGAGCCGTCGTGCGTTGGTTTTCGCGTTGCCGTATGGCTTCCTGGGCGCGGCTAAGTTCCATTTGCCGATGTGCGGCGGCCTCTTCTGCCTGCCTTTGCGCACGAAGTGACTGCTGCTGTTCCGCCTGCTGTTGTGTGGCGGCCCGGATCCGTCTTGTTTCCTCCTGCCGACGGAGCGCATCCTGTTGCTTGGACAATTCCTCTGCCCGCCGTCGCTCTTCCAGTTGCCGCGCGACTTCCCCGGCGCGTTGTTGCTTTACTGCGAGCGCCTGTTCCTGGGCCAGCCGGCGCGTTTCGTTTTGGTGCTGGATCAGTTGATCCGCCTGGTGCTGCTGTTCTTCCCGTTGACGAGCCGCGGCCTCCTCTATCTGCCTTTGCCTCGCGACGGCTTCCAGTGATTGTGCATGCGTTGACGCTTCCATTGTAGGGCGGTTGCGTTCCTGCACTCGTAGGTCGGGTTTCGGAACCTTGGCGGGAACTGTGACGGTTGTGGATGTTCCTAAACTTGTTCGCCCCCGTCTCTGCTGATCGCTGATGAGAGAGGGATTCTGGTAGCTACGGATGATGCTTTCGCGGTTGGCCGATTCGCGATGCGCTTCCGCCAGCCGTTGGCGCCGTTGCACGACCTGATCCGGGGTTTCCTGTGCCGTTGCGGCAACGGGTGGACGATAGACGGTAAACGTGGTCGGCGATATCGTGGATCGCCTGATGGGGTCGCCTGCCCGTAGGGTGGCATCCACGATGGTCAACGGTCGCAGAACCTGGTGAGTGGCGGCCGTGATATGCGTGGCCGGCGGCCCGTCGTTGAAAACACGGTTGTCCTGATGCCGGTAACGGTTCCCGACTATGGTGGCGGATTGAAATATCCGTGACGACTGGTCCCCGCGGAAGCGATGGTTTCCCACGTTGGAACTGAAGAAGTGTGCGACCGGGACGAAGGTGTAAAAGGAAGGGATCAGGGCGAAGTCGAAATTCAGATCCACGGCGCGACCCTGGACGCACAGTCCCCGGTTGGGATCAAAGACGGCTTCAGGAGGCAGGGGTGCCCACCCGATGACTTCGTTGGAATACCGCCAGCAGACCCAGGCCGGTCCCCAGACATTTCCCGGATTCCAGAGCCAGCCATAGCGGGAGTGATGTCGCCAACGCCCGTAATGGAACGGCGCCCATCCCCAGGAGTAGGAAGAGCGCCAGGCCCAGCCGCTATCGGTATAGACCCAGTTGCCGCGATGGCAGTAGGGGCGCCAGTCCGAATGGAGTATGCTGGCCGTGGGTTGCCAGCACCAGTTGCCGTCCAGGTTGATCCAGGTACCGTATGGCGCCAGTCCATCGTAAAAGGTGGAATAATCGGCTGTATCCAATGGAGGAGCGGTCACGACGGGTGCCGTGACATCCATTTCCTGAACCATTTCCCGGGCTGGGACTTCGCTGGCTGTCTCAAGTCCGGGCGTGTCTGGCACTGATGTTTCGACGTCCTCCGCCGGAGTTTCCTCCAATACCGTGGCCTCGGTTGCAGCCGTCACGGGTTCCTGGGCGTGCCCGTGCCCGTTGATGGCCTTGATGGCGTCCGCCGACAATCCAAGATCACTCAAATAGATGATTTCCTCCTCGGTCAGGTTGTAGGCTGTTGGGGAGACCTGAACGTATCCAAGGAACGTTTTCTCAGCCATGCCGGTCTTGACCAGTTTGACGAGATCCTCGAATCCTTCAGAGGCGTAGACCCGTTCCCCGTACCCTAGAACGAGAAGGAATGTAAGGCAAGAGACCGTAATCCCGGGCATCATGATGGTTACCTCATAGCATGACTTTCAACTGTGATGTTATAGCAATGAATCGGTCCGGTAAATGAGAATGATGTCCTTTGCGTAATGATTATCACTGAAGAGGGGATACGACCTTCTCGCTGAAGACGCCTGCCAATCCGGGGACCTTGACACCTGTCGCACCGCCTTGGCTGGGGCGGCGGAGTACCTGCCGACAGCACGGGCGGACTTATCTCAATGCTTCACTCAGTACGCTCCGTCGATCCGCATGTTCGAACGGGGTATCTCACTGGCCCTTGATGATGGGGATTTTGAGAAAGCGCTTTCGCTGTGTGATGAAGCGATCACCCTCAGCCTGGGCAAGAGCTACGCGGCAAAACGGTCCTCGATTGAACGGATGATGTAGTGAGGAGACCTCGATCCTCATTAAATTTCCATAGAAGCACATCCGGACTCATAAAGGTACCTTCGTTCTCAAAGGGGCTGATACAGTCGCGTAATTTCAGGGCAACGCTTATTTGTTGATTGTTGTACCCACGTCAACTGAGTTTGCTACAGAGCCTGAGTCTCCAATGGGACCGCTAAACCCAAACCCTATAAATGTGCCATTGCCGGTTAGGTATTCCATAGTGAGGTTTTCGGGAGAAGAGGCCGGCGGTTGTCCAAAGCGCGCGACTATTTCCGCCGCAGTCGAACCTGTTCCGACACTAAGATACTTAAAGATTCCCTGCCGATTAAAGTCGCTTCCGGTTATGCCCACAACAGTGTCGGCATCCGAAAACTGACCATTGCCGTCAGTGTCGGAGAATACAATCTGGATGCCCCATGGAGTTGTCGGGCCATAGTTGATCACTCCGATTTGGGGGGCACTGGGAGTTGTAAATGAATCGGGTTTTCCATGAGCAGCCTTCACAGCGGCATAAGTATCTCCTAGCTGGACTCCGCCGACCGATACCGCTGGGACATATGTTCCAGAGAATGAACTTGCCGCGGAGCCTGGAACGGGTTGAGATTCAGCGGGATTGCCGCCACTGCCGCCGCTGTCACACCCGCACATCATTCCAACTGCTAAAGCCAGCAACCAATACATGTGTTTCATTACGTTACTCCCTTTTCGTTGAGCCGAACTCTAATCCCAACCGCTTTGCCAGTCCACCCAGTTTTTGCTGGCGCCATATTCAAGTCAAGGTTGTGCCAGAGTATGAGCCGGCGGTATGGTGCCGAACCGATAATTCAAAGCGGCCGGAGGCCTGTAATGAGTGTTCGGATTGGCGATAAGGACAACGGTACCAAGGCGAGGGTACCTGAAAGTACTCAAACGGGCGCATAAGGTACCTTCGTTCTCAAAGGGGCAGATAACATCCTATGGAGGGAGAGAACTCCATCAAACGACGGGATTCTGCCCACACACAGCATTACAGCTTTCCGATGCCCCGGTGACGGCATTGTGCCACTACCACAGTCACAAGCAACAGGGTTCCGAGTGCGCAGACGATTGCCGCTCCCGTCGGCAAATCGAGCGTGAACGAACTATAGAGGCCAATGAGGCTTCCCAGTGTCGCTGTTATCCAGCCCACGGCAAGGCGTGCCACCAGGGAATCCACCAGGAAACTGGCACACACCGCCGGCACGATCAGGTATGAGAACACCAGTAGAACGCCCCCGATGTGCACGAAGCTAGTCACCACAAGTCCGAACAATCCGTAGAACAGAAAATCCCATAGGCGGACACGAATCCCCTCATTGATGGCACGGTCAGGCTCGAACGAGATCCGCAGGAACTGCTTGCGGAAGAAGAAATGCACTGCCCCAATGGCCACATACAGGGCGAATGTCCTGCCCACTTCCACCGGACGTACCAGCAGTACATCACCAACCAGCGTCCGGCGAAGTTCTTCGTTCCCTTCCGGGTTTCGGCTCAGCAACAGCAGTCCCGCTGCCGCCGCCACCACGTACACGATGCCGATCAAGGCCTCTTGCGGCACACGATGTTGCGTGTTTCTTGTCAGAGTGAATACCGCAGCACCGAATAGCGTCAAGCCAAGTGACCAAAAATACGAACCCGGACCATCAAGGTCGCATCCCAGCAAAACGGCAACACACGTACCTAATGCGGCCATCTGCGCCAAGGCCAGGTCAACAAAGATTATTTCCCGCCGGACGATGTGCAGTCCCAGGTAGACCAACATACCGGGCAGCAAAAGACAAGCGGCCAGGGGCCACTTCATAATGCTAAGAGCTTCGAGCATGGAATACGTTTCCTTTCCTGAAGAATTTTCAAGGTTTCTGTTGTTCAAAGGCTTTGGCAATGGAATTCACGAGGGTATCCACCAACTCGATGTAACCCCCCTCTGTTCCTTTAACTCCTCCTGGAAACTGCGCCACATCCACTACCGTGGCACCGGTGTCCTGGGCCACCATCTCCGCAGTCTTGCGATCCAGATATGGCTCCACGATGATCACCGCTATGTGTTCTGCCTTCATGACCGCCTTAACATGAGCCAGATTAGCCGGTGTTGGGGGAATACCTGGCTAGGCCTCAAGAAACAGGTCTATCTTCAGCCCGAATCGTTCGCCGAAATAGACCCATGAGTTGTGATAGGTCGCGATGCGTTTGCCGTGGAACGGTGCCAGACGCTTCTGCCATTTGGCTATCTTCACGTCCAATCGATCAGTGAACTTCGCAAGATTTGCCCGATAGTAATCCGCAGACTGGCTGTCGAGTTGGCAGAAGGACTCACACACCTCCCTTGCGGCGATCTTCCCGTTTACCGGATCAGTCATGAAATGCGGATTCCCCGCCGCATGGATGTCACCCTTGGAGCGGTCCAGCGTGGCGGGCACTTCGAGCATCTGAACCCCTGTCGCACACTGAACCCGTCCGGGTTGGCCCACATCGAGCTTTGGGTTTCGCCCCCCGTCCAGCAGCGGCGGCAACCAGCCGGTCTCCAGTTCTGCGCCACCCTCAATGAGCACATCCGCCCGGTTCAACTTCATTATGAAACTGGGTTTCGCATCTACGAAATGCGGGTCTTCGGTGGGTTTGCCAAGCGTGGCGACAGTGACATGGTCACCGCCGATTTCTCGGGCAATCGCACCATATTCCGCCGTCGTGGCAACCACATTCAGTTTCGCATAAGTACAGAACGGCAAAGTCGTCACCACCACCAGAACCAGTATAATCGCTTTCATTTTCTTGTTTTCCCCTCTCTTGAATGATTTGTTTAGAATTTGTGTGCGGCATGGGAGCCAAGCATGAACTCCACCTGACACCAGACCGACTCTTCATTTCCGAACCGGTCGCCATGATCGAAGTTGTACTGGAGCCTGACTTTGGAGAACTCTGAAGGATACCACGTCAGGTTAGGGGAGACGCGATCCCGCATGCCTCGATAGATATCGTTCTGATCAAATTGCCCTTTGTTTCCATTAACATACTCACCTCTCAGGCCGACGGCCCATCCCTCTTGGAATCCCCATAGCACTTGCGAATATAGCCCCCAATCGCTTAGCGTTTCAGCCGTCAGAGCATTCGTGGGATCGGCACCAGCCTCGTAGTCGCGATGAAGAGCTTCGGTCTGCCAGGAAACAAAGGGGAATCCGCCGTGTGCTTTGGGGGATTTCCATTTCCAGTAGGCGTCGGCCCCGTAGATGCGGGTTTGAGTATCGGAACCACTGTCGTTCGGCCCGACTGCGCCCGAAACCCCCAAGACCAGTGTTTGCGCATCCGTCAAATCGAACGATGAGGCGATCCGAGGTACATACAGCAGATCCCCGGCCCCGCCGAGATTCCTTTCGACAGGGGTTCTTCCATGGGTTGCATCAATCGTGGGATCACGAAAACTGAACGCCGTGCCCCCTTCCCCGTTGAATACTCCCAGAGTCACCTCCGTGTAGAAAGGCAGCGGCGTGAGCCACGATAGTTGCGTACCCACGTTCCTGAGCCCTTCCCCGCCAAACATCCGGTTGAGCACCAGAGGCTCATCCACAAACGCCCAGGCATGGGGGTGTTGGGCGTTTTGCCTGCCAAATGCGGCGAAGAACTGCCCAGCCTTGAGTTGGAGGTTGCCGGGCAGTGAGGTGGTCTGAAGGTATGTCTCTTCCAGCTCAATTTCCGTTTCGTTTGCCTGATCAAGTTTCAACACTATATTCGCAAATCCTTTAAGGTAGGGATCCACGGCACCATCCAGTGAAAGTTCCGCGTTGCGAAGCGAGAATCCCCGTTGCTGGGGATCATGGTCGCCCAATTCTAGTTCATCGGCTGGATGCGGTGCAGTTGACCCACCCCCATCTATTACCGCATCGAAACTCATGTTCATATAGGACGAACCAGCCCTGACGGACGCTGCGGCGGGAGCAGCCGGAATAGTCTCCGACAATTTTCTTTCCAGAGCCTCTGTGCGTGTGCGTAATTGTTTGAGTTCCTCGACTATATTGGTTGTTAAACCGTCGTATGCTCCATGGCCGACAAGCGGCGGCAGCAGAGTCATCAGTGAAACGAATAAGAAAAGTTCTCTTCTCACGAATATCTCCTGTTTCCCGAAGGAAAATTAAAAGGACAATACGGATAAAGCGATCCGTGACGCATTTCGTGTAAAACCTGACCTATTGAACTGTCAGGCGTCAGGAGGGCCGCGCGCCTGAGCGGTTGCACTCAGGGGGGCAGAAGGAGTCGGTGACTGAGGAAGATCGATCCAGACAAAAACGAGGGCTTTCGCAACTGGCTCAACATGTGGAACCGTTGTGACAACAGGTGTATGCGCAATCTGGCAGATCAAGCACTGCCCAGTGCCGTGAGAATCGTGATCGGCAGTGCAATGTGACCGGTGTACGACCAGGACAAGCAATGCGCCTGTCATGAACAGCAAACTCAAGAAAACTGGAATATATCGTTTCTTTTTCACAGCAATCGGATCAATTTCGAGAACCTACGCCTTTTCCCTATTGCTGTCAACCGGCTCGCCACGCCGCCACGCCGACTCGCCATGCCAGTACCGTGGGTACGAAGCCACCCCGAAGATGCTGGGTGCTGATCAGAGCTGGCAGATCTGGACAACGGATCCAAGCGGCGTGAGGATCGAGTTCCATAATTCAAAGCGGCCGGAGGCCCGTAATGAGAGCTCGGATTGGCGATGAGGACAACGGCACCAAGGCGAGGGTACCTTAAGGGCTCATACGTGCTTATAAGGTTCAACGGCACGATATAAGGGCAGGGACCAGACAGCGATCTGTGCCGTGTGTGCCGTTGGTGCCGTTCAAATATGAGACACCATGCTTGTCGGGTTTGTCGGGCGTGTCAGTGTGTCGGGTGCAGAAAACGCATGACGATCAGGCCGTTTCGCGCCAGAAACCGTTACAAACCAGTTCACCTACTCAAAATACAACGGCACACTCGGCACCAACGGCACCACGAATCCGGTACATCTGGACTGGAAACCGGTACAAATGTACTGATTTCAGGTCCTGTTGTACTCGGTTCGGTGCAATTGAACGCGTTTATTGAAGCAAGGAGGGGGTCAGAACGGCAGTTCATCCTGCTGAATCGAACGGTGAGGCCGGTGGGGATTACGTCTGACGGGTCTATCCTGCTGAGCCTGCCGGTTGGCCAGACGATCAAGGCGGGCCAGTTCCCGCTGTATTTCGGTCAAGTTCCACTCCAGGTTGTTCACCATGTCCTCCAGATCGATTTTGACTCCCCGGACAAAGTTGGGGTTCCTGGTCCGGGTTTCGAAGTCCCACGCCACATCCCTGCGCATGTTCCGTATCTCGCGCTTCGTGGCTTGGGAAGAAGCCTTGAGTTGCTGGGTCAGTCTGCGGATCAGGGAAATGGGACTATGGTCGCCCAACCCCGCTTCGCCGTTGTCGCACCGCGCGAGGATGCTGTGGAGGGCATTCAGATCATGGCGGCGATAGGCGTCCTGAGCCTCGTGCCAAAGCGCCTTGCGGACGTCTGTCATCTGGCCGTGATGATCAGGGTGAAGCTGGCGCACGATGCTGCGGTAGACTTCTTTGACTGATTTCTGGTCGGGATGCGGACGATGTGAATCACGTGACGGCAGGCGTAATCCGGTTATTCTCTCAAAGAACTCGCTGAAATCGTCCCACTGGCCGTTGGGAATATCCTCGAAATCATCCCCGCCGAAGATATCGTCCAACTCCAGATCATCGTCATCAAAGATGTCATCAGATTGGTTGCCTTTGGCATGGGATTGATGGCGATGGGTTTCGGCCTCCTCGAATTGACGGTCCTCTTCCTGCGCCTCGTCGGGGTGGGCATGCCGCCACAGGACTTTCCGGTAGGCGGCGAGTTCGGAGAGCCGGTAGCGTTCGGCCATGGCTTGCATCTCATATATGAAGGCCCTCTTTTCCTCAAGGGCGTGTTGCAACTCCCGCTGCCGGGTGAGGAGATGACCAAAGGTCCGGTGAACCCAGGAACGGAAGCCGGGGACATCCTGTTCGTGATAGCGCTTGATCTGGTTCTTGAGCTGGTCGAGAGCACGTTCCGCCTTGTGGTGCGCCTGCAAGGCTTTCTTGCGGAGAGAACGGGTGTCGAGCCGAATAAGGTCCTTGCGGCGGCTCTGGACCGGCTTGAGGGGTGTTTGCGCCCGGGGGCCGGGTTTGGTTGTGTCGTAAACTGTGCGCCGTGACTTCATATGAATCGGGCAGACTGTGCCAAAGAGTAAGCCGGGGGACAAGCGAATGAAAAGGTTCTGCCTGGCAGGTTGAGAACGATGAAATGGCCGGAGGCGGACGGTTTGAAACCAG
>Ga0209697_10003693_pt1 | contig 20535 bp, 20 predicted proteins | sample AliMusrvi5mmetaG_FD_184115 | JGI IMG/M metagenome (GOLD analysis project Ga0209697, IMG submission 184115) | Freshwater lake bacterial and archeal communities from Alinen Mustajarvi, Finland, to study Microbial Dark Matter (Phase II) - Alinen... | ecosystem: Environmental > Aquatic > Freshwater...
TTTGTAAGCCATTCTGTTCTCCTTGTGTTGGCGCACATGAAGAACGTACCTTACCGCGTGACCTTTTCATATCACGGGTGTTGCATTAGCCGCTGGCGCGCGGGATCCAAAATCCGGAACTTTAATTGCAATAAACAGGCTAGTTGTGACGTTATACTAGGTAATACAGGCATTATACGTCGCGACGTATAACGTCCGAAAAAGGGATTATACGTCAAGGAGAGTTTATGCAAACATTTGATCTGGAATCGTTTGTGCAATATATCAAACAACGCAATCTGGCCACTGAACACCACATTCCGTTCTATGTGCAGTGGGTTCAAAAATTCCTCACCGCTGATTTACCTCCCATGGAAATGCCAAGGGACATACAATCTATCCTCATCCTCGCCGGATGAAAAAATTGCTAAACACGCAGTTTATTGATCTATGCAGCTAATTGGCGCCTGCGGCGTGGTTAATCGTTATTGGTCTGAAAAAGATGGTACTGAGGAATCGGCGTCCGTCGGCGGCGTGGGCGGTGAATCTGGCATTGAAGGCGGCGGTATCTGGGGTTCTGGTTCGACGACCGGCAGAAGTGGTTCACTGGGTGTCGGTGTTATGACAACAGGGTCAACAACCGGCAAGACCGGTTCCTGGTTTTGAACAGAGAGATCGGCTTCCACCGGTGTCGGTACCGACGGTGGCGGTGTCGGTGTGGGCTCCGATATGGAAGGCGGCGGTATCTGGGGTTCTGGTTCGACGACCGGCGGAAGTGGTTCACTGGGTGTCGGTGTTATGACAACAGGGTCAACAACCGGCAAGACTGGTTCCGGGTTTTGAGCCGGAGGTTCGGCTTCCGCCGGTGTCAGTACCGATGGTGACGGTGTCGGTGTGGGCTCCGGTATGGAAGGCGGCGGCATCTGGGGCTCTGGTTCGATGGCCGGCGGCGGTGGCTCAGCGGGCGGCGGTGTCATGTTGACGGGCTCGATGACTGGCGATACCGGCTCCGGATTCTGGGCCGGTGCTTCGGCTTCCACCGGTATCGGTACCGACGGTGGTGGTGCCGGTGTGGGCTCCGGCATGGAAGGCGGCGGCACCTGGGGCTCCGGTTCGATGGTCGGCGGTGGCGGTATGGGCGTCGGCTTCAGGTTTTGATCCTTAGGTCTGCCGTCTGACGTCTGTGGTCCGTCGTCTATTTCAACTGGCCGATACCGAATCATCGGACCTGGTACATATCCCAACTGGTTGGCAACTGAACGAACATGGCTTTGCGTGGTGGGACTGATTCGATGCGTGGATGCCTTACCGGAAAGCACCATGGAAACGGTCGCCTTACTAACTCCTGCTGCCTTCGCAACATCCCGCATCGAAATCATCTGACTCATGCTAAACACACTTATCATTGATCAATATTAAAGACAAGTGACTTCAGACGCCGGGAGGTTCAGTGGGCAGTTGGCATGTATCAATAGGCTGTTGGCAGTGGGCAGTGACATCCGTAACGCCGATGGTATGCCTGAACCAGCCTCGGTGGCGGTGATGGAAACGCTTGAGAGGGACGAACCGGGCGCCAGAAACCCCTCACCTCAATCCTCCCCCTCAAGGGGAGAGGAAGCAGATGGCGGCAGGATAAAAATGCAGGGTTTTCTGCGTCGAATTATCCTGTCTATCCTGTGCATCCATGTTAAGTCCGCTCAAGTCAATACCACACCCGCCACAGGAATAGCCCCTCGGGCGGGGCGGTAGGAACGCGGGCGGTGCGGATTTTTGACGCCAGGATCTCCTTGACTTCATCCAGTGCAACAGCGCCTTCCCCTACCCTTAGCAGAAGGCCTGTAAGGCTACGCACCATTTTATAGAGAAATCCTTCGCTTGACGCACGAATGACGATCTGTGAGCCGGTCCGCTTGACGGACAGGGAGTAGACTTCGCGCACGGTGCTTTCCACCACGCGGTTGGGGTTGGCGGTGAAGGCCGCAAAATCGTGTTTGCCAATCAAAAGGTTAGCCGCCGCCTGCATGGCCTTTACATCAAGCGGTTTCCGGACATGCGTCGCATAGTGGCGGCGGGTAGGATTCATCACCTTGGCGTTCCAGATGAAATATCGGTATTCCTTTTTGATGGCACTGCGCCGGGCGTGGAAATCGGGTTTGGCCCGCGATACTTTCAATACGCGGATATCCTGGGGGAGCTTGGCATTCATTCCATTCAGGAGATTCCCGCAGACCCATTTTTTCGATAAATCAAAATGGGCCACCTGACCTTCAGCGTGAACCCCTTGATCGGTTCGCCCGCTTCCGTGGACCTTGACGATTTCGCCAGAGAGGCTGTGGAGCACTTCTTCAATGCGTTGCTGCACGGTTACATGGTTTGGTTGAACCTGCCAGCCCGCATAGGCGCTCCCATCGTAGGCCACCGTGATTCGATAACGGAAAGCGACTGCTTCTGACTTGAGACGTGGATCCATAATTGGGGCTGAAAATGCAGGAATAGGAAATGGAATTCAATGTTAAACTGCCACTCTTGACTTCATTCGCTTCAATCTGCACCATCTCGGGCATGGATTTTGAACAGAAACCGGCCGGGCTTCTTGTGATGCAGAACTTAGCGACCAGCGGGAAAATTTTTATTCCCGTCCTGTTGGTTATGATTCTGCTATCCGGCTTCCGTTCTGCCACCTATTCCCTGGAACACCTGCAGGCAGGCGGCCCACCCATAGCCAACACCCTGCTAATTGCCTGGCTGACCGGCTCCCTGCTGGGCCCCATCCTGCTCCCGTGGCTACCGGGCAGAAGTCTTGCCGTAAAGGGACTGATGGCAGGCCTTCTGGGCCTACTGCTTTATCCTGCGGCGTGTTTCGCTCTCCATCTTGAGCCACTGGATGTTTTGATGGCGCTCCTCGTCATCCCCACCGTAACGCAACTTCTCATTACTCAACATATTCATCCGATTCCACTGGCTTTGGTGGCCCTGGCCGCAGGAGTCTGGATTGCTGCAAGGTTCATTTAATATGGCAAAATACAGCATTTCATGCGGAGGAACCGGGGGGCATGTATTTCCGGGCATGGCAACCGGCCTGGCCCTTCAGAAACGGGGACACGACGTGGCCCTCTGGCTTTCGGGCAAAGCCATCGAATCGGCCACCCGTCAGGCCTGGTCGGGTCAGGTGATTGATATTGAGTCCACTAAAATCTCATTTCATCCGCTCCGATTGCCGACGACGGTGATCACGGTGATCCGAGCTTACCGCGCCAGCATCAAGGCGCTCAGGGCACAAAAGCCCGCGGCCCTGCTGGCTATGGGAAGTTACTCCTCGCTTGGCCCTGTGCTCGCCGCAAGACGACTGAACATCCCCGTCATCCTTCATGAAGCCAACGTCATTCCCGGAAAAGCAGTCTCGGTTCTCTCCCGTTTTGCCTCGGCTGTTGCCATCACCTTTCCTGAAACACGTCACTACTTGAAACATCCAAACATCCATGTGACCGGTCTTCCACTCAGGAAGGAAATGGAAAAAGCCGCCCTCGTTCAAACGGAGCCTCCCGCCATATTTACAGTGCTGACCATGGGGGGCAGTCAAGGAGCCCAGCGACTGAATGAGATGGTGCCCCTTGCGTTGGGACAACTCCGCAAAGAGGGAATTGTTGTTGCGGCCATTCATCTTGCTGGAGAAAGCGCCAAGCCCTATGTTGAGGAGGCCTATCGTCAAGCAGGCGTTCCGGCAACCGTGTATGGTTTTTGCTCCGATATGGTCTCCGCATACCGCCAAACCAGTCTGGCCATCTCGCGATCCGGGGCTAACTCCTGCCTCGAACTTGCCCTGTTTGGAATCCCGGCCATTCTCATCCCCCTCCCCTCCTCCGCCCGTGATCACCAGAAGGCGAACGCGAAAGCCATGATGGCCGCCGGCGCGGCAACCATGCTGGAACAGGGTGCGCTCACTCCAGATCTGCTGGCAGAATCGCTCCGGACGGTCATCGCCCGCCCTCAAGAATTGACGGGAATGAGCGCCAAAGCCCGAGCACGGTCTGCCGCCGGTGCTGACGAATCTCTCGCGGATTTGATTGTGAAAGTCGGAGGCAGTCGATAAGGTAAAGCCGCTTTTCCGATCCCATTGTTTGGAGTGATTTATGCGAATTGAAAATGGAACTGTTGTCAGCCACGAACCCATGGGGCCCTATTACCGGGTGCTCACATTAAATCTGCCCGAAGTAACCCGCACGGCGGTCCCCGGGCAGTTTGTGCATGTCCGCATTGCGAAACTGCATGACGCCGTGCTTCGGCGTCCCTTCAGTATTTACAAGGTTGATGGGCAGCAACTTTCGCTCCTCTATAAAGCCGTTGGGCGTGGGACCGTGACCATGCAAGCCCTGAAAGCCGGCGATTCGGTCAGTATTGTCGGACCTCTCGGCAATGGATTCCCGCTGACCGAGGACTCCGGCGTGACGCCGGTTTTGATCGGTGGTGGCTATGGTGTGGCCCCGCTGTATTTTCTGGCACGACGGATGACCCAGCGCGGCGTTCTATTTGTCGGGGGATCCAAGGCCGTGGACATTCTTCTGGCAGACGACTTCCGGGCCATTGGCTGGGATGTCCGTATTGCCACGGATGATGGTTCCGTCGGAATAAAAGGACTGGTAACGGTGCCACTGGATGCCTGGATCAAGGCTGGCAATGGAAAGTTGAATCCCGAGTTTTATGCCTGCGGCCCGAATGGTATGCTGAAGGCGGTTGGCGACCGTGCCATCAACGGGAATTGGAAGGCTTGGCTTTCGCTTGATCGCCACATGGGCTGTGGCGTTGGCGCCTGTCTTGCCTGCGTGCAAAAAGTGCGATTGAGCGGACAGGAAACCCTGGCACGGGTTTGCAAGGATGGGCCCATATTTGAAGCGCGGGAAGTGATTTGGGAAAACTAACATGAAACCGACACTGAATATCAATCTGGCAGGGATCCGGATGAAGAACCCGGTGATGGTGGCCTCCGGTACTTTTGGCTATGGTCCTGAATATGCCGACCTGGTTGACCTGAATCAACTGGGTGCCATCGTGGTCAAGGGAATCAGCATGGAGCCATGGGGTGGCAACAAAACGCCGCGGATGGTTGAAGTCTCCGGCGGTCTGATCAACGCCATTGGCCTTCAAAACCCGGGCACCAAGGGATTCACCGAGAAATATATGCCCTTTCTCCGAAAGTATGATGTGGCGGTAATTGTTAATATATGGGGCAAGACGCTGGAAGAATACGCCGCCGTGGCGGAGTGGTTCGATAAAGTCGAAGGCGTACACGCTTTAGAGATCAACATTTCCTGTCCCAACGTCAAGGCAGGCGGCAGTTCCTTTGGCGTCCATCTTGATTCCACCGCAAGGGTTGTATCCGCAGTACGTGCTAAAACCAAATTACCCATCATCCCGAAGCTGGCTCCCAATGTTTCCGACATCGGGGCATTCGCGAAGGTGTGCGAGGACAATGGTGCAGACGCCATATCCCTGATCAACTCCTTCCCCGCCATGGCCATTGATATCGAAACGCGGAAGCCTATATTGGCGAATGTCTCAGGAGGCCTGAGTGGTCCCGCCATACATCCCATTGCGGTCAAACTGGTCTATGAGGCTGCCAAGGCCGTGAAAATTCCGTTAATTGCCATCGGCGGCATTACCTCTGCCAGGGAGGCGATTGAATTCATCATTGCCGGCGCTTCCGCTGTGGCCGTAGGTACCGCTAACTTCACAGAACCCCTTACGGCCTTGCAGGTGGTGGACGGGCTCTCGGCCTATCTTACCCGGCACAAAATGGAAAAAATCCAGGATCTTGTCCGTAGCATCAAATTATGAAAAATCTCCGTCAACCAGCCTTTTGGCTGATTCTCATTGCGAGTTTAGTGGTCAGCATTTGGTGGATCTTTTATGTGCCCTATCGGCCGGAGCGTGTTTTCGAGGCCATCCCCTCCAATGCGGCTGTCGTCAGCGTAAATCAAAAATTGGCGGGTAAATGGGATGAAGTGTTCACAAACCCGTTATTGCTGCGTGCATTAAAGGCTGCGGAGGTTCAAGAGGGAGAAATTGAAGGACTAAGAACCAACGCGGTGGCAAGGAAATGGGCTGAAAAACTAGCGGCTGACCAGACCGTGCTGGCCTATGTTCCCGCCATGGGTCCCGACCAGAAACCGGCTTTGATTGCGGCCTCCTGGATTGGGAATCAAAGCCGCCTTCTACGCTGGCAAATGGCCTGGATAAAAACACGGGATCTCACCCCTGTTTATCTGGATCACGGCAATCTAACGGTCTGGCTGAGCCGTGAGAAATTCGGCAAAACAAACATGCGGCTTTCCCTGGCATTATCCGAAGGACTTGTCCTGGCTTGTATTTCGGAAGACCCCATCGGGGTACGTGTATTGCTTGAAACAGCTGAAAATTATCCCTATCGGCAATCCGTATCTGAGTCAGGGCAATCGACCCTAGCCAAAAGTTTGGTGGAGGGGTCTCCGCGTCATTGGGGCTGGTTTGAGGCCAATCATAAACCCATTGCCTTTCAACTGGACTTGAACCCTCAAACTTTGAATTTCAAAATGTTTGGACTCGAAAAGCTCCCTGCCGCTGTCAGTCTTAAAGAAGCGGAGGGGACTGTAAAGGCCATGAGTTATTTCCGTTCAAACTCCGATTTTGCGGCCCTTCTGCCATTAAAGTGGGTATCGGGTTTTATCGCTCCAAATCCTGCGTCCATGCTGCTCAAAACAGTAAGGGAATTGGCTGATGATAATGGCGTGCCGACAAATGCCCTTGCCTTTATCGCTCTACTGGATCAGGAACACAATGGACGGGTTCGTGGGCCTATCAATAAGAATCTGAGAGGCCTGATCAAGGGAGTCAAGGCCCCTACTCTGCTTCTGGGTATGGAAGTGCAAAATGATGCGGAAGCCGATAAGCGGATTAGCCAGGCACTGGATAAGCTGAATAGCCTATACGGAATGGAGTTGCAGGCGGCCCCGTTTGAACCTGAGAGCGGTTTGAGAATGTCGTTGATCCAGGATGCCCGCAAAAGCTTCTATGGATCTTTTGAACCGGAAGAGCGGGTTGCCTATGCGGTGCGCGGAAATTGGCTGATCATTGCCAGTAACGGGGCGATCCTCAAGAAACTCCTTAGCCAACAGGACTCTGACGGCAAGAATGGCTGGGTACTGGATCCGGCATCACAGTCAACCGCAAGTGCCTGGGCCAATTTGAACGGTATTGGCCAGACCCTGAAAAATGCCGCCGGGTTGGCCAAATTGGCCACGCTGCTGGACTCCTCCAATGGCTCACAAGCCATGCGGGAGAAAATGGACCGGGCAGGAACGGTGGCGGCCATACTCAGGGAATTGGGGCAGGCGAATCTCACAGTTCATTCCTCCCCCTCCGGCTTTCAACTTACGATGATGATAGGCGACCCAGGGAATTCCTTGCCCTGATTGCAGGGTCTTGCATCTGCTCCATTAAGTCCCGCGTTGCGATTTCCGGATCTGGAGCAGCGGTTACCGCAGTAACAAGCGCGATAATGCGTGCGCCGGCCTCCATCAGGCCGGGGATGTGGGCCTGTTTAATGCCACCCATTACGGTAAATGGAATCCGAGTCACAGCGGCAATGGTTCGCAATCCATCAAGCCCGAGATACGCCCCGGCCCACACTTTGGTACCGGTTGGATATAGCGGCCCGATATTGATATAGGAAGCCCCTTCGTGTTGGGCACGCAAGGCCTCATCCACATTATGGGTTGATGAGCCGATAATCATATCAGGCGCTAATTTCCGGGCTTCCGGCAGGGGGAAATCATCCTGGCCCAGATGCACGCCGTCTGCCCCGACAGCCAGGGCGACGTCCACGCGGTCATTGACAATCAAAAGACACCCGGCCTTCAACGTCATCGCCCGGACCCGTTCCGCCAACCCGACATATTCGCGCAACGACATCTCTTTTTCCCGCAGTTGAATCAATTTTACGCCGCCCGCCAGTGCCGCCCGGACTATTTCGATCGTGCTGCGGCCAGCCGAGAGCGACTGCGACGTAACCAGATAAAGCCCCGCCGCCTGAAACCGTTGCATGCGCTCTGTATGTAATTTGTGCATGTTCTTTATTGATCCAAATTATACACCCGATCCCAATTCTTGAAGACCGGTTCCAAACCTTTGGATCGTAATGCCGCGAAGAATGTCTCGATATCCCGGTCATCATTGATCTGGAATTGACCATCGGGCGACGTCGTCGGCTCGCCATATCCACCGACGGTAGTCCGGCTGGCGATACTCATCTTTGAAATCCCCACTCCGGCAATACCATCGCGGAATCCGGCATTTTCGCGGGTGGACATGTTCAACGGAACATCCGGCATACAGATCCTGAAAGCAAAGATGATCCGGGCCAGAAATCGCTCATCCACTGGAAACGGGGGCTGATAGCCGCCCTCCTGGGGACAGACCCTCGGGAAGGAAATCGTAATGCCCGATTGCCAGTATTTGCGGCGCAGGGCCCGGGCATGGCGATAGAGAGCCAGGGTATCCAGCATCGGATCGCTGATTCCCAGGAGGGCGCCCAGCCCCACCGTGCGGATTCCCGCCTCCAGAACCCGGGAAGGCGCCTCCAGCCGGTTGGCAAAATCACGTTTGGGTCCCCACCGATGAAGGACATCATATTGTACCGGATCGTAGGTCTCCTGATAAAGGGTCACGCCTACACAGCCGGCCGCAGCAAGTTCTCGATATTCCACCAGGGTCATGGGAAAAGCCTCGACAGTTACCGCCGCGAAATGGGAGGCGGCCGCTGCAACGGAATCCCGAAGATAAGGAAAGTCTGCCTGAGGCGACCGCTCGCCGGTAAGCAACAACACTTCCTCGAAACCCATTGCCTTGAGCGCCGCAAACTCACACAGCATCTCATCCCTGTTCAAGCATCGCCGGGGCTGATTCCGGTCAGCGGCAAACCCGCAATACGCACAGCCGCCGGGACAAAAATCGGAAAGGTAAAGCGGCGCATAGAGGGAGATGGTCCGCCCGAAATGGGTTTCCGTCAGGCGTTTCGCGCGTTGAGCCATTTCTTCCAAAAGCCCTTCCGCCGCCGGTGAGACCAAGGCGGCAAAATCGGCCTCTGTGGGCACGGAAGCCGACAAAGCCCGGCGCACATCCGATTCGGACGCCAAATGCGCGAGGGAAAGCCAGGATGAAGGATCCAGTTCCGGCGGGAGTTCTGTAATCACGCCTGATCCCCTGCCAGAAATGAAGTCAACGGACTTGTGGCCACGGCATGCCCGCTTTGTGCCATAAGGCCGGCCTGCCAGGCCGCAGACCCGGCCTTGACGGCCATCGCAAATGCAGAAGCCATGGCCGCAGGGTCCCCCGCGGCAGCAATGGCGCTGTTGACCAGGACGGCACCGCAGCCCATCTCCATGGCCGCCGCAGCTTCAGAGGGGGCTCGAATGCCGGCGTCCACAATGACGGGAATCCCACTGTCGGCAATAATCAGCTTGACCATCTCGGCCGTGGATAAGCCATGCCCGGAACCGATGGCCGACCCCAGAGGCATAACGGCGGCACAACCGACATCCTCCAGCCGCTTGGCCAGAACGGGATCAGCCGGCATATAGGGCAAAACAATAAACCCTTCCTTGGCTAATTGCTTACAAGCGTCATAGGTCTCAAGCGGATCGGGCATCAAGTGATGCGGATTGGGATGAATTTCAACTTTCACAAACCGGCTTCCCGAGAGTTCACGCCCCAGCATGGCCGCCCGCACCGCCTCTGCCGCATTACGGGCGCCTGAGGTATTGGGCATCAGTGTGATTCCCAGCTTGATCAAAGGGCTCAACAAATCGTCCGACGGCCGTTCCCGGTTAAAACGACGCAACGCCACCGTGACCAGTTGCGCGCCCGACGCCGTGATGGCCGCCAGCATGACATCGACAGACGAAAACTTGCCGGTACCTACCAATAAGCGGGATTCAAACTTCTGGCCGCCTAAGATTAAGCTGTTTTCAATATTCATCAGCAGATCACCCCCCACCCATAAATGACAACACTTCAACCCGGTCCCCCTCTTTCAGGGTGATGGCGGTACGATCCGTCCTGGGGATCACCTGATCGTTCACCATGATGGCAACGGCATCAGGCTGGGCACCCAACTCATTGAGAAGCATATCCAGGGTCCCCCGCCCCTTATGCTCATGTTGAATTCCATTAACTAAAATTTTCATAAAAAAAAAGCGCCTCTTTAATGAGGCGCCTCCCATTTCAAGTCCCTACGCTGGAATGACCCAGACAGGTTCAACGGGTATAATCTCAGCCCTTAAAGGGGCACCCCAATAGTCCGTGATGATACTCGCCTCACAGACCCTGTCAAGGTCGCGAAAACATTGAAATTTAAAACATTTCGTTTGCGGTCAATGCAAGACCCGTTTAAGTTGCTGGCAACCCATTGAAAGGACCCGCCATGAATAAGCCGATTCTGTTGATTGCATCATTGTTGATTTCATCCCCCTTATTGACTATGGCAACTGAGCAGTCCCTGCTTGGCGCCACCCAGTTTCTTCAAAGAGTTGAAGCCGCGACTTCGCCAGACGATGCCTCCAAACCCACGCAGGCAACGCCTCTTTACCTATTCGGAAGAGATTTGGCCGCCTATCAGGCCAAACAAGCATCATTAACCCCGGATGCCGCGGCCGCAGATTGGCTGGCCCTTTATGAACGCTTTCTTGCCCTGCCACCATCCATGAACAACGAATATGGCGACGAAAGCTCTGAGCCCCAACTCAATACGCCCACACTACCAACTGTTCTGGATGCAATGCCCGGCCCCGCATCCTGGCCCGCCCTGTCGCGGCTGCTGGACCAGCGCCCAACTGAAACCGGAATCAAGGCCATTCGAAACGGAACCTTGCAAATTCTATTCTCTCTCATCAGCGGAAATTCGACCAACCTCCAGAAAGACATAATGGCCTTTGATGTTGCCAGCAAGGCCCAGACGGGAAACGGCCATTCTGCCAACGACCCGCAATGGCAGGTTCTTAAACAGCAGCTACTGCACGCAACCAGTAATGGCACAAACTTGGTTGATGAATTCAGGCAACTCCTCGTCGATCTCAAAAAGATCAACCGCGAAGAGATGACGGTGGTCAAAGCCCCTGATCTCGTCACATTGGGTGGCGCCACGGAAGCCGAGAAACTACTCCTCGAAACTTTTGCCATGCCTCACATCCACTTGATCATCTCTGAAGGCGGTGAAACCAAGAAACTGGCCCAACGCCTGGCACTGCAACATATGGCCGACTTGAAAGAACCCCAATGGGAACTGATTTCATCGGTTGATCAAACCGAGTTGTATGAGGCCATGGCAAAGAAATTTCCTCAAAAGAACAACGCTGAACCATCGAACATTTCGTCGCCCTTTGTCGCCGGAGTCAACTACCCATCCTATTCACGGCAGGATTCCGAACAAAACCGGTATCGCCAAAAAGCAACCATTTACTATCTGCTGGGACTACTCCTTCAAAAACGCAGCGAAGAAGCCGTCAACGTCGTGAACGCCAACTTCGTTCCCGCCAATGAATCGATGTACAACTGGTACGGTTTCAAATGGGCCAGTGTCGAATCCCTGATTTCCCGCAACGCGCTCTATGATTTCCTCAAACAGGCGCTCCAAAAAAAACCGGATCTCCCCTTCTGGGATGAATACGGCCGGCTTGCCCTTCTTGAAGGAAAATCAGAAGAGGTGGCCAATGATCTCAAAGCTCAACTCGCGACGAAAAAACTTCCTCTGCCCAAACAAATCAGATTGATGACTCAACTGGCCAACACCTATTTTGCCGCCGATCAAATAGAAGCCGGCTTCGCCTATCTGAGCCAGATACCGGAGCTGAAAATAGAGGGTGAGTCGGCCAGGGATCAGATCCAACTCCGGTCCGAAATGATCACGGCGGCAAATGAAATCGCCCAACTCGGGAAACTACTCGAACGCAAAGAATGGGTTGACCAAGGGATCGCCCTCACAATGAAACTGATTAACAAGGCGAACGAACAAAGCGAAAGCGCGGACAATTATTTCCATAGCACACTTATCAACCAGCTTATCTCCCTGGGGCATTATGCTGACGCCGAGGCAGCCATACTCCAGTCCATCGAAACGAAAGTGCAAAAAACAAAGGCGCAAAATTCGATGACCCGCCAGTATCAGAATTATGATGAACTCCTTTCCATGGATCTGATGATGCTCGTCAGTGTGTATAATCGTATGGGACACCACGCGGATGTCCTGTATCTGATGGAGAAATGTCCCTGGTGGTCGGCAAACGACTTAAAGGCCCTCAACGAAAACTGGTGTGAAGGGAAGCCGCTTTCCGTGATGGTCGCAGAAGCCTTGATCGCTGCAGGTCGCAGGGATGAAGCAAGTCGGATTCTCAAGTATACGGTCGAGCAAAATCCCGCCAACGACAAAGCCTATGAACCGCTGATCGGCATTTCATCTTCAGAGCTCCTTCCTTGGCTGGATAGCCTTTACCATGCGGATCGTCTCGAGGAGCGACCTTTGATTTGGAAAGCGGCCCTGTTGCTCAAGACTGGAAAACTAGACGAAGCAGAAATAACGGCAAGGGAAGCACTCCGGGTTGACCCCACCGACGGCGAAGAACCTGCCGGAGACCGGGTCCGCGGATACGGGGTCCTTTCCGACATTCTCAAGGCCAAGGGGAACGCGAAGGAGTCTGAATTCTTTGCCAAGGTGGTCAAATCAGTCCGTGTGGCCGAACAAGGCGATGCCCTGACAAATGCCAAGCTAATCAAGCGTAGCCTGTCCTGTTATGAAGAAGCGGCAGGCTTGTTTGTCGATGCGTATTGTGTGCAATGGCGGTTGGGTGAACGTCTGAATGCATTGGGTCGAACGGAAGAAGCTGAGAAACATTACGAACTGGCCTTCTCGCGGATGCCGGAACAGTTCGGGCAGGTGGCCAACTTGTGTTTCGGTTGTGAGGGCGTTTTTCAAAGCACGTCCAGCCGTGGTGCCGCGGACAGGATTCTTACCCGGATGGAGAAGTCCGGATCGACTCGGCCGCAAGTTTATTTTCTACTTGGTCAACTACGCGAGGCTGAGGAGCGTTATACCGAGGCCTATCACTATTACCAGCGTTCAGTGGAACTCGACCCCAGTTACCTGGATGGATGGAAACATCTGGCCGAGCTGACAGACTCGCTCTTTATACCGTCTGTGGAGCGCGACCGGATTACCCTGCACATGCTCCGACTTGATCCCTTGCAGCGCCACTCTTACAGTAGCTCTCTCAATAAGATTTTGGATTTCAAAGGACTCTGGGAGGTGCTTGAGACAAACCACCGTCCCGATTTGAAGGCGCCTGCGGAATTGTTTATCCTCAAGGCAGCTCGCGACCGGCATGAAAAGGACAAGTCCGGGAATCAGGGTTCCCATAGTTACCGGTATTACGGCTACCAGCGTAACCAGCAGCCGTCCTGGGGCAAGATCCTGACCTCTCACAGCCTGATTCAAGGATTGCTCAATCTCCAGCAAGAAGGCCAGAGAAACATGTACAATAGTTACTTTTGATCACAGTTTAGTCAGCATGATAGCATTTGAAATTTCGCCCGCGAAGCCTCCTTGACGTAACGCACTGAATCGGGATAATTTACACAGATATGAGCAAAGACAATCAGTCGCCAGTAAACTTAACCTATCGGCTCAATAGTCTTACCCGATCGCTGGAACACTTGGAAACTCAACCCCAAGCCGGAACCGAGAATGAAGCACGCCGATTGGTTTCCCTGTTGCGTGCCTCCAGTGAATTCCGGGGTATGGATGATTTATTGAATTCAGCCCGGCTCGCCGAGCAAGCTCCCTCGGCCACCTTTCCCGACAAACTCAGGGATTTAATTTATGAAATCAAGCAGGCTCTTGAACAATCCCCTCACAATACAGGCATAGTCCTGATTGTCTCATCCGACAGCCTCTACGCTACGCGTCTTTCGGAATGTCTGAACGAGTTGCAGCATGAAACCCTTATCGCCAACTCCCCGCAAAAGGCAAATTCGTTCATCGCCGACTCCACTGTGGCTTTTTGTATCGTAGACTTGGTGCTGGCGGATCTGGACGGCAGGGCGTTTATCAACACCCTGCGGAACCGGACCGAAACCGCCGCCCTGCCTGTCGTCGCTATCACTCCAAGTCCGTCTGAGACAAACTTCAAACCGCCATTGCCTGTCTCCGGGGCAGACGTGATATTCTTCAAAAATTCCGCCCTTGAGGACATCGCCAACTACCTGACCATTCGGCTCAAACGAAGCCACATCAGGGGGCTGCAAGCACGCCGCGATCCCGTAACCGGCCTGCCAAACCGAGCGGCCTGCCATGAAATATTCAGGCATCTTCAACGGTCGATTCAAAAGAATGATGCCATGGCTTTTATCCTGATTGGCATCAACCATTTTGCCGCCATTGCTAATCGCTGCACCCCGCTGGCCTGTGATGAACTCACTCGGAGAATTGGAGCCACCCTCTCTTCCTCTCTCCGGGCCACGGATGTTGTCGCACGGTGGAATGAATCTGAGTTTGCCGTTTTGCTTACCGGCGAAGATCATTTTGGAGCCACCAAGGCCGTTGAAAAAGCGCTGATGAATCTTGTGGACTTGACCATCAAAACACCAGAAGACGAAAACATCTCTGTCACCACCTGTGCAGGGATTACGATCAATAACGCTCAGACCTCCATTGAAGATGCGACCCTCAGGGCGGAAAGCCACCTCTACATGGCCTTCAGCGACGTTGATTCTCCCGACGGAGGGAAACGAATTGTATCGGACGCCATTCCCATCATTCACCAGGAAGAGCCGGTGGCCCTCTGTATGACAAATACGGGCATGGCCAAGATAATCAAACAAATTCTGGAGCGGGAGACGTTTCGTGTCGAAATCTTTCCAGACACTGAAAGTGTATTTGCCCGAATTACGCAACACCCCTTCAGCCTGCTCATCCTCGATGACGAACTTCCCCATGAAGGCGGCTTCCACCTTTTGCAGCAAATGAATGAGCAAGCCAATACAAATACCATTGGCACCATGATGATGATCAGTAAAGAAGCAAGTATTGAACGCATCATCAAGCTGGGTGCCAACGATTATTTCCTCAAACCCCCCACCATGCCGGCTTTCTTGAGTCAAATCAGGCGGGTGATCAACCACACCAGTCATCAACACTCGAGTCCCGGTATCACCATCATGGTCGCCGATCACGAACTTCCTCAATTATTGCTGGCAGGAACTACCCTGCATCAACTGGGGACCTGTCAGGTTCTGTTGGCAAAAGGTGCAGCCGATGCACTCCAACGTCTCAAAAACGCCCATCCTGAATACTTGATCCTGGATGCCCTCATGCCCCATATCAGCACCGCTGAGTTCATCACTCAAATTGGACACATGGAGTGGCTTAAAAACACTAAAATCATCTTATCAACTGAAAATCCGGCGGCCCCGATCCCTTTCCCGGTTCAGCACCCCATTCTAGGAACCATCTCGCGCCCCTATAAACCCGGAACCCTGCTTGAGGAATTACACAACCTGATTCCCACCCTGCCCAAAAGTATAAAGGGCCGCATGAACACGGATCCCCGTCTGCTGGAACTGGAAGTTCAACGTATCCTCTCCCTCAAAGCCTGATTATGAAGACATTGTCATCCAAACGCATTTTGATTACCGGCGGAGCCGGCTTCGTGGGTTCCCATCTCTGCGAAACGCTGTTAGCGCAAGGCCATGAAGTTATTTGCGCGGATAATTATTTTACCGGTACCAAGGCCAATATTGCACATCTCCTGAGCAATCCTTTTTTCGAGCTCATGCGGCATGATGTCACGTTTCCCCTTTATGTCGAGGTGGATGAAATTTATAACATGGCCTGCCCCGCCTCGCCCGTTCACTATCAATACGACCCCGTCCAAACCACCAAAACCAGCGTTCATGGTGCCATCAATATGTTGGGACTCGCCAAACGCGTACGCGCCAAAATTCTCCAAGCCTCCACCAGCGAGGTTTATGGTGATCCCCATGTTCATCCGCAACGTGAAGATTATTGGGGACATGTCAATCCCATCGGTATTCGTTCCTGTTATGATGAAGGCAAACGCTGTGCGGAAACCCTGTTCTTTGATTATCATCGCCAAAACAATGTCCGAATCAAAGTGGCGCGGATTTTCAATACCTATGGGCCGAGAATGCATCCCAATGACGGGCGTGTCGTATCCAATTTTATCGTGCAAGCCCTCCGCAATGAACCCATCACCATTTACGGGGACGGACGGCAAACCCGATCTTTCTGTTATGTCAATGATCTGGTCAGCGGACTGATTCGCCTCATGAATTCACCCGATGAGGTGACCGGACCGGTTAACCTTGGCAACCCGGGCGAATTCACCATGCTGGAATTGGCAGAGAAAGTCATTACCCTCTCAGGATCAAAATCCCAATTGAATTTTATGCCCCTTCCCTCTGATGATCCCAAGCAACGGCAGCCCGATATTACGCTCGCTAAAAAACTTCTCAACTGGCTGCCGACCATTGCGCTTGATGAAGGGCTTACCAAAACTATTGCCTACTTCAGGGAATTGTTGAATCGCCCATGATTGGCCTCACCCCCGGCACCGTAAAACTGAGTCATTACTCCACCGTCTGGCGCAACCGTTATACGGCCGAAAAACGCCGCCTTAAAAAATATACCCTGCGCTCCTGCTATGTGCTTGAACATATCGGGAGCACGGCAATTCCCGGTCTAGATGCAAAACCCATCATCGATATGGCCCTCATGATCCCCAGTCTGGATCGTCTCCCATTCTGGATTAAAAAACTGGAAACCGCTGGATATATCTATAAAGGAGAATACGGATTACCCGGGCGCCACTTCTTCAGTCGCGGAAATCCCGTCACGCACCACCTTCATCTCGTGGCGAAAGGGAGCGAACACTGGGATCGCTGGATCCTTTTCAGAAACTATCTGCGAACCCATCCCGCCGATGCCCATAACTATTCCAAACTAAAAAGCTCGCTTGCCAAAAAATACAAAAAAAATCGTGACGCCTATACACGAGCAAAAACCCCACTGGTCAACCAAATCCTCAATAAAGCGAGAAAAGAACAAAAAACATTAAAGTTTGTTGACGACATAGTCAGTAGCGACTAATTTCCCTCTCAACAAAAGGAATCGAGGCGACCACAAGATATTGTGGTTTTTAGACGAACGAGAATATTGGATCACAAGCAGGAAAATATCAAGACTGGATAGTCAGAATTGACTAACTGGCAACGCAAAATGGACGACGAACCAGACCCTAGAACTGAGGGCAGAGCATCGCGAAGGGCTTCGAAAACCCGACAGCGTTTGCTTGACGCTGCCCTCTATATTTTCAATACCAAAGGCATTGAAGGGTGTGCCATTGAGGATATCACTGAAAGCGCGGATGTCGGCAAGGGAACATTCTACCGGCATTTCATGGATAAGCTGGATATCCTCCGAACCCTTCTCGATCTGGCCACCGACGATCTCGTTCTCCGGATGCCCCCTGTGCAGGTGCCTGCGATTTCATTCGAAGATCGAATCACGCAACTCTTTAACGCACATATCATGTTCTTGTCCGAACGGTCGGATCTTTTCCTCGTTTTCTTACAAGGTCAAACCATGGTGGCAACGAGGGCTTCCGCCATTCCTGGCCTGCAACCCCCCTTCGCCAGATACATTACCGAATTGGAACGGCGGTTGATCCCTGTGCTCTCCGGCCCTTCCAAGGCCGCCGAGGTGCGATCACTCGCCGTTACCCTGGGTTCCGTGATTTGCGGTAATGTCACGGTCGGGCTATCCATTTTAAGCAGTAAACATGACGTGATCAACAACCTCGAACTGGCACGACAGTCGTTGCTGGTCGGCACGTCCCAACGATTGAGGTGCACCGTGTAGACCGACCTTTCAGGTGTGGTTTGTTCGGGATTTCAGGATGTAAACATGGTTTTGTGGTGTTAATAAATTTTTGAAACAAGGAGTTTTTCAAGATGAACAACAATAATATGACAAACGAATCCGTATCGGTTAAAGAAGAGCCTCCGCTTAGTAGTAGCGATGAGCCTGCAAGTACAAGCGCTGCCGCGCCCCTGATCGCCTCCACGCTCAATCCTCAACAAAATCCCAAATGGAATGACTGGCGCTGGCAGGTTCGGAACCGTATCCGGACATTCAATGAGTTAACCGAGTTTTTTCCTTCGCTAAAGAACAATAAAGGCATCGCCCGGGTATGTGAGAAATACCCAATGGCCATCACCCCCTACTATGCCTCGCTGATCAAATCGACCGACCTTTCGGATCCGGTCTTTCAAATGAGTGTGCCCCAGGGGCAGGAACTCTTTGCTCCCGATTTTCTGCATGCCGACCCGTTGGAGGAGGAAGAGGATATGCCGGTACCGGGCCTCATCCACCGGTACCGCGACCGCGCCCTGCTGATGGCGACCACCATGTGCTCCATGTATTGCCGCCACTGCACGCGGAAACGTGTGGCCGGCTATCAGGAATCCTGCATTGATGTGGCCCAACTCAACACTATCACCGGTTACCTCCGTGCCCATCCCGAAATCAAGGATGTGGTGATCTCAGGCGGGGATCCCCTGACAATGGCCACCTCACTGTTGGAACGTATTCTGGCGGCGGTACGATCAGTGCCCAGCGTCGATATCATTCGGATCGGAACCCGCGTTCCGGTGGTGCTACCCCAGCGGATTAATGCCGAACTGACCCAGATGCTGTCGAAATACCACCCCGTGTGGATTAATACGCATTTCAACCATCCCAATGAGATCACCCCCGAATCCACTGCCGCCTGCGCCAAACTGGTCAACGCCGGAATTCCACTCGGCAACCAATCAGTGCTCCTGCGAGGAATTAATGATTCACCACTGGTGATGGAAGAGTTGCTCCGGGGACTCGTCAAGATCCGCGTCCGCCCCTACTATATGTTCCAGTGCGATCTGGTGCGGGGTGTGGAGCATTTTCGCACACCCATCAGCCGCGGTATCGAAATTATGGAATATCTCCGGGGCCGTCTTAGCGGGTTGGCCATTCCCACGTTTGTGGTCGACGCCCCCCACGGCGGCGGGAAAATTCCCGTATTGCCCAATTACATCATCTCGTCAAGCCCGAGTCATACCGTGTTGAGGAATTTCGAGGGCATGATCGTTAACTATCCTGAACCTATGGACCCCATGCCACGTACCCTCCCTTCGACAGGAGCACGCAGTGCCAGCCATGGCGTCTGGGAAGTGGCGGCGGGGCATTCCTCCGTTATCACCCCTTCCGGGTCCAACAGGAACAAACGCAGGGCCGCCCGCAAGTATCAGAAAGCGGACGCGGGACAAGAACATCCTGAATTCCGCATCCTGCTGGAATCCCTTATGGCGGAAGGCGGAGGTTGAGCCCTTGTGAGCTTTACCATTGGCTTGACCTACGACCTGAAGCGTGACTACCTCGCCCTCGGCTACAAAGAGGAGGAGGTCGCTGAATTTGATGCCGATATCACTATCGACACCATTGAAAGCACCATCGCCGAACTCGGGTTCAAACCCGAGCGAATTGGCCATGTTCGTGCGCTTTGCGCCAAACTGGCCACGGGCGCCCGCTGGGATCTCGTCTTCAACATTGCGGAAGGCGTCGCCGGAAGAAGCAGGGAGGCGCAAATCCCCTGCCTGCTGGAGGCGTTTGATATTCCCTATACCATGTCGGATCCACTGGTTTGTGCGGTGACCCTGGATAAGGCCGTGGCCAAGCGGATTCTCAAGGCGGAAGGGCTCAACACTGCGGGTTTCCATGTGGTTCACAGTGAACTGGATATTGCCAAGGTCAATCTGCCTTTCCCGCTTTTCGCAAAACCCATTGCCGAGGGAACAGGCAAGGGTATTGACCGCGCCTCGCGCATCACCAACTCCGCTGAATTGCAGACCGTCAGCCAAACCCTGCTGTCAAAATTCAATCAACCGGTCCTGATCGAGGAGTTTCTGCCTGGACGCGAATATACCGTGGCAATTCTGGGCACCGGGTCAAAAGCACGTGTGATGGGCACCATGGAGGTCTGCTTCCGGGACAACTCGACCCCTACGATCTACACCTATGAAGTCAAAGAAAACTATACCCATTATGTGGATTACCATTGCCCGCCCCGAACCCCTGAAACCGAGGCCGTCGAAACGCTGGCACTGGACTCTTATCGGGCTCTGGAACTCCGTGACGCCGGACGGGTGGATATCCGGTTGGATCGGAACGATAGACCTTCGTTTATGGAGGTCAACCCTCTCCCCGGTCTTAATCCCCTCCACTCCGATCTGCCCATCATCGGGAAACTCATCGGGATGAGCTATAAAGACATTATCGGAGCCATCATCGCTAGTGCCCGGTCCCGAATGGCCCCACCCGCATGAAATCCCCTCGCGAACCGATTCTGATTCTACACCACGCCCTTCCCCCGCCCGGCAGTTGCCAGAGCGTCGAGAGTGACGCCGGCGTGATGGAGGAAG
>Ga0209697_10003714_pt1 | contig 20474 bp, 19 predicted proteins | sample AliMusrvi5mmetaG_FD_184115 | JGI IMG/M metagenome (GOLD analysis project Ga0209697, IMG submission 184115) | Freshwater lake bacterial and archeal communities from Alinen Mustajarvi, Finland, to study Microbial Dark Matter (Phase II) - Alinen... | ecosystem: Environmental > Aquatic > Freshwater...
TCGTGCTCTTCGAGGCTTTCGATCACTTCCGCAGGGGCGAAGTAGTTCCCTTCCCCATGAGCAATTGGAATGCTGAGAACGTCATCCTCTTTATACTGGTCGGTAAAAATAGTGGCGCAATTCACTGGCTTGATATTTGTCTGGCAGCAGAGAAACTTTTTATCTCTGTTCCTCGAAAGTGCTCCTTCAAGAAGTCCGCTTTCAAGCAGAACCTGAAACCCGTTGCAGATGCCAAGCACAGGAAATCCCTTGCGGGCGAACTCTATAACCTCCTGCATGATTGGTGAAAATCGGGCAATTGATCCAGCCCGAAGATAGTCGCCATAGGAAAAACCGCCGGGAAGGATAATTGCCTTTGCCCCTTTCAGATCATGCTCATTATGCCAGAGCATAACCGGCTTTACACCCTCAAACGAAGCAACAGCATATTCAGTATCATGATCACAGTTTGAACCGGGAAATACAACAACACCTACAAGTACATCAGCCATAGTTGAATGCTATTTATTTAACGTGCTCCAGCTCAAAGGAATAATTTTCCATGACCGGATTCGATAACAGTTTCTGGGAGATCTCATTGGCGATGCGTTCAGCTTGAAGAGAATCCTGTTCATTGATAGTCACTTCGATATATTTGCCGATTCTGGCTGACTCCACGGTACCGTACCCAAGATTTTTCAAAGCATGCTCTACGGCTTTTCCTTGAACATCAAGAATCGACTGCCGCAGGGTAACCTTTATTTTTGCAGTATAGGGCATTATCACACGTATAGTTGAATGGAAGAAAAATTCAAAGCTGCCATTGACGGCACATCAAAGTGAACGACCTTACAATTCCGAGCAGAATATACAACAACATGGCAAGAAAAAAAGCCTTGGCATGAAAGAGAAGGACACAGAAAATGGCCACAATATAGAGCGACATTTGCAGAGGCTTCTGCCGGAAAGATTCAACCGTAGGCTTGGGAAGAGTATCATAATTCACCTTGCTGACCATAAGTATGGCAAGCCCTGTAGAGAGCCATGCCAGAACAGCCTGCATGGACTTGGCCGGAAAAACCGGATCAACGCTCATCCAGAGAATAAATCCGGCAATGGTTAACGCCTGGGCTGGAGTCGGAAGACCGGAAAATGAGTCTTTGGTATAGCCGATCATACTGATATTAAAGCGCGCGAGTCTCAGTCCGCTGCCAATCATAAGCAGAGAGCTGACTAAAATACCGGTAATACCGGGTAACCCTTCAAGACCGAATTTGTAAACAAGATACGCAGGGGCAGCTCCGAAAGAGACAAGATCTGAAAGGGAGTCAAGCTCAAAGCCGAAATCAGAAATACCATTGGTCATTCTGGCAACAAAACCATCTATGGTATCAAAAAAAGCTGCAAGAATAATAAACCAGCATGCCGTCATAAAACTCCCCTCTCCCGCCATAACAATTGCGATATAGCCGGAAACCATGTTCATCACTGTAAAAACGGAGGGGACGAATGAACGCGATACACGCGGAAACAGTTGGGGGCGATCCTGAGAACTGTTTTTCAGAAAGGGAGGATAGCGTTTTTGAACCTTTTTTTTGCCGGCATCATCCATATATAAAAATATTCAACATCAGAAAAAGGTTATCCGGACAGGCACACGAATGCCATATCGGAGTATATCTCCGAAAAGTACAATCTTTTCAGCAAGTTATTAAACAGAAAAAAGCGAGAGACCCCGAACCTCAGTAACTTTCATCAGCTGAAGGGAACTCCTTTTCCCTTACATCATGAACATACTGACGGACTGCATTTTCTATAACAGTATTTAAATCCGCGTACTGGCGGACGAAACGGGGATGAAATTCCCGGTTCAGCCCAAGAATGTCGTTGATAACAAGAACCTGACCATCACATTCAGGCCCGGCACCGATACCGATGGTGGGAATGGTCAGTGAACGTGTCACTTCGGCGGCGAGAGCAGATGGAATTTTTTCAAGCACTATGGCAAACGCTCCTGCTTCTTCCAGAATTCTTGCGTCATCAAGCAGCTCTTGTGCCTCCACTCCTTCCTGGGCTCTTACCTTGTAACTCCCGTACTTATAGATCGACTGCGGCATAAGACCGAGATGGCCCATAACCGGAATACCGACATCGGTAATTCTTTTGACGGTTTCGGCAATAATCCTTCCTCCTTCCAGCTTTACTCCATCGCACTCATGCTCCTTCATGATCTTTCCTGCATTGCGCAGTGCCTCTTCACCTGAAAGCTGATAGCTCATAAACGGCATGTCGGTAACTACCATCGCCCGATTGCTCTCGTCCTTCACTCCCCTGACAACCGCTTTTGCATGATAGATCATCTCATCAATCGTGATAGGAAGGGTGGTGCTGTGACCTGAAAAAACATTGCTTGCTGAATCGCCTACAAGAAGAACATCAACACCTGCACGATCAAGAATTCTTGCTGTCGTATAGTCGTAGGCTGTCAATACCGATATTTTCTCGCCGACCTGTTTCATGTCGAGCAGTCGTCTTGTTGTGACATGAGCGGCTTTCTGCTGGGCGCTTCTGTTCATAGTCCCTCTCGCTTGATTGATTTAATAGTGATGACATTCTTCCACAATATCTGATAACTGATCCGGATGCAGTACCTCAACGTTGCTGCCATGCAATGTTTTGAGTGCATTTCGCATAAGTTCCGTCAAAACGTCGTATTGCGGAATGTAGCCGAGAATCTCTTCAAGAGAGATGGTCTTTCGCTCCATTTCCTCACTGATACTTTCCGGATCACTCTCTTCTGAAAAAGTAACAAACCCAGAGAGCTCCTTGTGGCGGCCCGAAAGTGGAAGCGAGCCATGTTGCAAAAGGACATTCCTGGTCTTGCGCTGAGCTGAACCAACCAGTTTTCTTCCCTCAACCTGTAATTCATATTTGGCTGATGCAGTAAAACAGCTTACAGAACCGGCATTTTGTCCTCCCTCCGAGCTCTGAAGAGTGGAACGGCAGAACTCTGCATGAATCCCCAAAGGTTCGAGGGCTCGCCGGATCATTTCATGCACCATCCTGTATATCTCAGAATTCTGTTCAGAAGAGTCTGAAAAAAAACTGTAGGTAAACTCATCAGCATGAAAAACCGCACGTCCACCAGTAGGTCTTCTGACAACATCAACACCAGCCTGCCGGCATTTTTCGGCATCAATCCCCGAAGATGCCTGATTGTACCCTAAAGTAATTGCAAAAGGTCGCCAGGCATAAAAGCGCCAGAGACAACTCTCCTGACCGAATTTCAGTTGAAACCTGCCATCAAGAAATGCAGCCATGATCCGCCGGTCGAACTCCATATTCTCTTCGCCGGTATGAGAACCGGTATCAACACAATAAACCTTGGAAAAAGGGGCATTCACCAGAAAAATCCTTACGAATACATGAAACTGCCAAATGATAACAGGTAAAGATAGCTGAAAAGGATATCGCAACAAAAATAGAGAACACTCATAGCAATGATACCCCTGAACGGCATCACTCTATGGAAAGCTGAAAACTCATTTTCTGATTATTTTTCTCTGTTACATTGTTTCTATCCTTCGATACGGGTATTTTGCGAAAAACAGAACATTGATAATCACCTGCAGCCTCTTTATGGACATCATGGACTCAACGACCATAAAGGAAATCCTTACCTCATTCCGTAATATTGCCGTTGTCGGCATATCTGAAAAACCGGAACGCCCAAGCAACATGGTCGCGCGTTACCTGTTACAACAGGGGTTCACTGTTTATCCGGTCAATCCGGTTCTTAAAGAGGTACTGGGCATACCCTGTTTTCCTGCTCTCTCTTCAATACCTCCGGAGCAGAGAAAAAAAATTGAAATTGTCACTGTTTTCCGCAAATCTGCGGATGTTCCGCCCGTTGTTGATGAAGCTATCGCCATCGGAGCAAAAGTCATCTGGATGCAGAGTGGCATCACCAATGAAGATGCCGCAAAAAAAGCAAGAAACGCTGGACTTCTTGTTGTGGAAAACCGCTGTATCGCGGTCGAACACCAGCTCCTTTATCACTAATTACAGCTTGCCATCATTAACCGTCACCAAAGCACTCATGCCACTTATAACTGTTGCTCTCATTTTTGGAGGCAAGTCAGCTGAACATGAAATATCGATTATTTCTGCAAAATCAATAGCAGCGAACATCAGCACCCAGCGTTTCAGGGTTATACCGGTCTATATCACCCGTGATGGCGTATGGCTCTCGGAAGGAATAGCTCGTGATATTCTGAACCTAGATCTGTCGGCTCTCTTGAGAGCGTCATCGCAGGCCGCAGTTTCCTCTTCTCTCAGGAACATGGTACAACAGGCCCTTCAAAAGCCCTTCGACCTTGATTTCAAGGCAGCAGGAATTGACGTCGCATTTATCGCTCTCCATGGCTCGTATGGAGAAGATGGCCGCATACAGGGCTTTCTTGATACCTGCGGCATTCCTTATACAGGGTGCGGTGTTCTCGCCTCGTCACTCACCATGGACAAGGCTCTCACGAAACTGTGTGCTGCTGATGCCGGCCTTGTTGTAGCGCCATCAATAACGCTTTTCAGCGCTGACTACCATGCTGACCCCGAGGCGGCTCATAAGAAAATTGAAAAACAATTCGAATACCCGTTTTTCGTCAAACCGGCAAGTCTCGGTTCTTCAGTAGGAATATCAAAAGTGCACAGCGTCGAAGAACTGCCGCAAGCTCTTCATAGCGCCTGTTCTCTGGACTCAAAAGTACTTGTTGAAAAAGCTGTTAAAGGCAGGGAGATCGAAGTTGCCATACTCGGTAATGAGCAGCCGCTAGCTTCAATATGCGGCGAAATCGAGCCTGGAGGCGATTTTTATGACTATGAGGACAAATACATTCACAACGCAGCAAAGCTCTTCATCCCTGCCCGCATTCCCGACGACCTTCAAAAAGAGGTACAAAGTGCAGCACTCAAGACATACAAAGCACTGGGATGCACTGGTATGGCAAGAATTGATTTTTTTGTTGACGAACACAGTAGAAACATCGTCCTCAACGAAGTCAATACCATTCCCGGCTTCACCGATATCAGTATGTTTCCGAGACTCATGGATGCTACCGGCATAAGTTTTTCTGAACTTGTTGAGCGACTGATCCAACTCGCACAGGAAAACAGCAAGACATTCAACAGTAAAGATCTATGATCACGACCATTATACCCGCTGATCCCGATCTTGAAGATGGTACTGCCATGATCAGTAAACCGCACCTTTTTTTTGCGGAGGTTTCGCTTGACCTTTCCCGGGGAGAATTCCAGTCCGGTCTTGATAAACTCATGTTGGTTTCAGACTATTTTCCGGACTCATATCTTTTTCACCTGTTGTGTGCAAAAGCCTTCCAGGGCCTTGACAAACACGCTCTTGCCGGAGAGTATTTAAGAAAGTGCTGCACCATTGCTCCTGCCAACCAGGTTGCATGGAAAGAGCTCCTTGACCTTCAAGCTTCAGGAAAGGGCGACGAACACTCTCCCCCATTGCCCTTGTTTGACCCAATTTCCGACGAACTTGAACAGCTCACAGCGGCACTTATGCAGTTTAATCCGGTTCAAACGACGGAGAACTCCGACCCGACATCCCTCCTTGAACAAAAACAGCCTTTTTCAGACGATACAACCATTGCTGTTCCCACTGAAAGCCTTGCCAGCCTTTTCACCGCGCAGGGTGCCTATAAAAAAGCCATAAAAATCTACACGCTTCTCATACAGCTGAAGCCACAGAATGCTGATCACTACCAGAAAGAGATTGACACTCTTCTGAACCTCCTTTAAACCTGCAGTATCGAGATGAGAACTTCAATCAATGGAACTATTTAACCTCTCTTAACGTATAGAAGTCATTATATTACCATTTGTGACAATGGACAATCTAAACGGTTAGAATAGAGTATTTTGGTTTCACGGTTTTTTCTATTCCTCTTTATATCCGCGCTTTTTCTTGCGCAGCCTTGCTCCGGTGTTGGTTCCGAAGTGAAGGAGAGAACGCTCTCTCTCTCTGACTGCATAGAGTTGGCGCTGAACAATGCAACTACAGCAAAAAAAGCAAAAGCAAACCTGAAACTTCAGGGTTCTGACGTCCTGAGAAGTTACGGCAATTTTCTTCCGAAGGTTTCTGTTTCAGCGACCTATACCCCCTCTTCGCTAAGCCAGTCATACGTTCAATACTACCCCGATGCTCCTCCATTGAAAATAAAGAGTGAGAGCGGATCGGCTAATCTGGCACTGACGACTTCCCTGAATCTTTTCAACGGGTTCAGTGATTACGCATCTCTGCAATCAGCACTCAATAAAGAACAGGCAGCCGGATACACCCTTTCACGGGCACTGCAGACAATCGTCTATGATGTTACCCAGTATTATTATCAGGTTCTTATGAACCGTGAACTCCTTGATATTGCCAAAGAAAATCTTCTTTCGATTAAAAATCAGCTTACTCTTACTGATCGTCAATTTCAAATCGGCCTTAAATCCCGGACCGATCTCTTTCAGCAACAGGCTGCTGCTGCAGAAAGCAGCATGACTGTTATTCAGGCTGAAACTCGAATGCAGCGCAGCACACTCGAATTGCTCCGCCGCCTGCAGATCGATCCCAGGACCAGAATTACTCTTGACTCTAACCCGAAAGAACTGAACAGAGCACTTTCATCGAAACCTGATATCGATGCTCTTGTCACCATTGCTCTTGAACGACGAAGCGACCTGAAAAGCAAAGAGCTTGAAACCAGGGCGGCGAAATGGCAGATAACGCAATCAAGGTCTGCCTGGTATCCGCATCTGGCTCTTAACGCCAATGCAAGCACGGCAGGCACAGACTACCTCCGCCAGAGCTATAGCGGATCCACCATAGAGTACTCCTATCCATCGGTTTCAGATCAGCTTCGAAACTCAATAGGATATTCGGTTGGACTGAACCTCAGTTGGTCTATCTTTGATGGTTTTCAAACAAGCTATAATGTCCAATCCGCTAAAGTCAACCATCTCAACCAGAAGTTTGATTATGATGATCTGAAAAATAATATCGCACTTGATCTTCAACAGGCGGCAAATGACTATGCATCAGCTTTAATGCAGATCGAAACATCAAAAGTGAGTCTTACTGCTTCAAGCTCTGCATTTGAAGACATCAAAAGAAAGTATGAACTCGGAGCAACAGGATTTGTTGAACTCAGCACTGCGCGGGCATCTCTTTTCAATGCACGCTCCAATCTGTCGCAGGCCACCTACAATCTTGCGCTCCAAAAAAACGTTCTTGATTATGCGACAGGCACCATACCCATTACAATAGACACAAAAATCCAGTAAGCCATCCATGAGCAAACAAACATCCCTGCTGAACCGCAAAACGATATTGATCACCCTTGCTGCACTTCTCGTTGCCGGCGGAGCAATCTTTACGTTTCTAACCCTCAGGGAAAAACCCGTTGAGGTTACCACCGAGAAGGTGTCCGTAAAAGAAGTTATCCATATTGTTACAGCAACAGGAAAAATAGAACCTGTTCTTGTCGTTGCAATCTCACCGGACGTCTCCGGTGAAATTCTCGAACTGCCCATCCAGGATGGACAAAACGTAAAAAAAGGAGATCTGCTGCTTAAAATTCAGCCTGACCTCTACATCAACCAGGTAGAACAGAGCCTGGCTCAGCTGAATTCAGCTAAATCGCAAAGCCAGGAATCTCTATCAAAAAAAATGAAGTCGGAAGATGATTTCAGGAAAGCCCAACTCCTGTTCAAAGATAAACTGATCTCCGAATCAGATTATATTGCATCTAAAAGCAATGCTCAATCTGCTCGAGCATCCTACCAGGCCTCACTTCATGCCATTGAACAGAATAAAAGTCTGCTCGATCAGAATCAGGACCGTCTTAAAAAGACCGTGGTCCGTGCTCCGATCAGCGGCTCCATCATCGTTCTGAACAACAAGCTTGGAGAACGTGTTGTCGGTACAGGGCAATTCCCCGGTACCGAAGTCCTCCGCCTTGCCAACCTCGACAGTATGCAGGTCAAAGTAGATGTCAATGAAAACGATATAATCAATGTCAAGCCAGGTAATCCAGTCTCTATCAAAGTCGATGCTTTCGGCGATCGAATATTCCAGGGAGTGGTTCATGAAATATCGAATTCAGCAATCTCCAAGGCTAGTGGAACACAGGAGGAGGTAACAAATTTTTCGGTCAAGATTCACATCCTGAACCATCATCGCCTGCTTAAACCCGGTATGAGCGCTACTGCAGATATTGAATCGCAACGGGTAAAAAATGCTCTTGTTGTCCCTATTCAAAGTGTAACCATCAGAAGTTCAACCAAAACCCCGGAAAGCGAAAGTCCTGACAAATCCGTCACAATCGCAGCTAAACCCAAAGCACCCGACAGCCGGCAAGGGGTATTTGTCATCAAATCAGGCAAAGCATCATTCCGGCCGGTTAAAACAGGAACAACAGACAACACCCATATTATCGTCACAGAAGGACTCACAAAAGGAGAAGAGGTTGTTTCAGGAAGCTACACAGCCATTACCAGCCAGCTCAAAGAAGGATCCAGTGTCAAGCAGCAGCAACGATAGCCCTGCAGTGCAGTCGCCAGCTATCATCATCATGAAGTCGCTCTGTAAATTCTACACTATGGGCGATCAGGAGGTCAGGGCACTCGACTCGATCAACCTTGATTTCAAGCGCAATGACTATGCTGCAATCATGGGACCATCCGGCAGCGGTAAATCAACGCTCATGAATATTATCGGCTGTCTTGATACCCCGACTTCAGGTATTTATGAGCTCAACGGACAGCATGTTGCTGAAATGGATGAAGATGAGCTTGCCCGTATCAGGAATAAGGAAATCGGCTTTGTGTTTCAAACCTTCAACCTGCTGCCCCGCCTCAACTGCCTTCGAAATGTTGAACTGCCTTTAATCTATGCAGGCGTTCCGCCAGAAGAGCGGGAACAAAGAGCTGCCGAAGCGCTTGTTAAAGTAGGTCTCGGTGACAGGATTACTCATAAACCGGCTGAACTCTCCGGGGGTCAGATTCAGAGAGTGGCCATAGCAAGGGCACTGATCAATAAACCTTCGATCATTCTTGCCGACGAACCGACAGGAAACCTCGACACTGCGACCAGTCATGATATCATGGATATTTTCGGAGCACTGTCTGATGCAGGAAATACGATCATCCTTATTACACATGAAGAGGATATTGCCCGCTACACCCGCAGAGTCATCCGGCTCAGGGATGGAAAAATAGAAAGCGACAACAAGCAATGAAACTGACTTACCGACAGTTTCGCTATGAAACCACAGAGAGCCTGAAAATGGCTCTCTTCCAGATCAAGGCCAATAAAATCCGTTCGTTTCTTACCGCACTGGGGGTCATTATCGGTATTGTTGCCATTACCATGATGGGGACAGCGATCAATGGTATTGACCGGGGATTTGATAAAAGCCTTGCCATGCTCGGTTACGATGTCATCTATGTCCAGAAATCCTCGTGGACCACGATGGGACAATGGTGGCTCTACCGCAACCGCCCGGACCTGAAAACAGAGTATGCCGATCAGCTGAACAGAATTATTGCAGCCAATTCTCGATCAGAACTTCTCCTCGCTGTTCCTCAAATGTCCACCTATCAGGCATCTGCAAAATACAGGGATCGAATCCTTGAACAGGTATTTTCTCTTGGAACAAACAATGACTACCTGCAGACGGCATCAGGGGGACTCACCTCCGGCCGTTTCTTTACAGCTGTGGAATCCGCCAGCAGTGCGATGGTTTGCGTCATCGGCGATGATATTGCCACCGGACTCTTTCCAAATGAGCCTGCACTCGATAAATCAATCCAGCTGAAAAACGGCAAATGCAGAATTATCGGCATATTCAAAAAACAGGGGAAGTTCCTCGGCCTTTTCAGTTTTGACAATCAGATCATCATGCCGCTCGGTGCCTTTGAAAAAGTCTACGGCAAAAAAATGTTCACAACTATCAGGGTTAAAATCAAAGAGCAGACTCATGTTTCAGAAGCAAAGGAGGAACTGCTTGGCCTGATGAGAAGAATCCGCAGGATTCCGGCAGGAAAAGACGAAGACTTCTCGATCAATGAACAGAGAGCATTCAAAAGTCAGCTCGATCCCATCAAAAACGGAATTGCAATAGCAGGCATCTTCATTACAGGAATGTCGCTTTTTGTCGGAGCTATCGGCATTATGAACATCACATTCGTCAGTGTAAAGGAACGCACAAGAGAGATCGGACTTCGCAAGGCACTCGGTGCGAGACGGCAGACCATTCTCCTTCAATTTCTTATTGAATCGGTGATGATCTGCATTATCGGCGGATTTACCGGGCTCTTGACTGCTCTCCTTATTACGCTCTCTATCGAAAAAATAGTACCTGATTTTCCGATACAATTCTCTCTGGACCTTGTTCTGGCAAGTCTCGCTGTTTCAGTGATTACCGGTATTGTTTCAGGCCTTGCTCCTGCCGTAACGGCCTCGAAGCTTGACCCTGCAGACTCGTTGCGTTATGAATAGGAGTACGTATGCAGCTGCGTGAAATCATCATCCAGGCGGTTTATTCGCTGACGGTAAACAAGCTACGCTCGTGGCTCACCATTATGGGCGTCGCTGTAGGCGTCTTCTCCATCATTGCAGTGATGACAGCTCTTGATGCCGTTGACAAAAGCGTTGAATCGGGTCTTACAAGCCTTGGTGCCAACACGTTCCAGATACAGAAAAATCCTGCGACAGTTTTCGGCAGCGGCCACAAACGGAACGTCTATGCCAACAGGAAGGATATCACCTACGCACAGGCGCTGTTATTTAAAAAAAGCATGGGGACTCACGCCCGAAATATCGGCTTCACCATTTCCAGCCAGGCCAACCTTGCAAAATATGCCAATCGCACGACCAATCCTGATGTAACGTTGACCGGCGGTGATGAAAACTTTTCCGCATCAAACGGTTACAATGTCGTGATTGGTCGTAATCTCTCACAAAACGATATCAAGTCGGCAAGAAACACTGCAGTGCTTGGCAGTGAGCTTGCCGAAACACTCTTTCCTGCAGGCGAAACCCCATTGAACAAATTCATCAAGGTCAATGGAGAGGTCTATACCGTTACGGGTGTTTTTGATAAAAAGGGTGCGGCATTCGGTCAAAGCCAGGATAATTTTCTGCTCATTCCCATTACCCGCTATCTGGATCATGTCAATGAAAAGAGCAGCCTGAACATCACCGTTGAGGCACTCTCACGCAAAGACTATCCCCATGCGATTGACCGTGCAATCGGAGCCATGAGACTCGCAAGGGGATTGACGGTAAAGGATATCAACGATTTTGAAATCAGAACAAACGAATCTCTCATCGACTCGTTCAGAGATATACAGCGAGCCATCAGTACCGGCGCCTTCATTATCAGCTTTATGGCCCTCCTGACGGCAGGAGTCGGCATCATGAACATCATGCTGGTCAGCGTGACTGAAAGAACCAGGGAGATCGGCATCAGAAAATCGATCGGGGCACCTAACAGCAGCATTCTTCGTCAGTTCCTTTTTGAATCGCTTTTTCTCTCAATAGTCGGAGGTGTCATCGGCATTTCGGTGGGTATTGTGGCGGGCAATATCGTTGCCTTGAAATTTAATCTGCCCCCAATATTTCCCTGGCTCTGGATAACGGTCTCCATGATAGTCTGCTCTACAATCGGCATGACCTTCGGGCTCTTCCCTGCATGGAAAGCCGCAAATCTCAATCCTGTGGAAGCGCTTAGACCCAAGTAAGCCTCCGCACGCTACATTACTCTGGAATACATCGAGGTCCCCTGTAGGTTGGGGTGATTCCTGAACCCCAACAAAACTAAAGCTGTCCATAGAGAAAACAGTTTATTGTCTGGCGTTGGTGACTGTTTCATCTCCCTTAAGGGCATCACCGAGCATGGGAGAGAAGGGATCGTAATGCTGGAGGGCTTTGCATGCTTTTGCATGAGAGGAAACGGCATAACAATAGAGGCAGCCATGCGTGCATGTGTTGTAGCTGCCGATATCACGGCTTTCGACGCATCCACAGGTCGATCGTTGCCGGCTGTCTTTTTTCCGGCCAGTCATCTGCCTTCCTGTAATACGCCCGACAAGATCACTATCGATACAGCTGCTGTGCATGATACCATATTGCGACATGTCAACATCCTGGCTGCAGGTATAAAGCGAGATTCCATTCCGGTTAGCTGAATCAGCGAACGTTCCGGCAATCTCCTCCATCAACACTTTGTCCGGCATGGTGTAACGGATATTTCGCATCCGGGTTCTGAGCTTGCGGTAGTCATCAAAAAAGCTGATAATACAGCGTTCAGTATAGCCGGAAAGTTCTTCTGCAAGCCGGTCAAACGAGGCCCGGTGCCACGCAGGAGTATACAGATCACTTAGAATGACTGGATCGTAACGCCAGACAACTTTTTCCGGTCCGATTATACGCGAAAGCTGCTTGAAAACCTCAATAACCAACCGCTTATCTTCAACTCCGGGCTCAATCGCAACATCATAAGGATTGAGTGTAAAAAGGAAATAGTAGGCATATCCCAGCCGGTCAATCTCAGGCAAACGGGAGAGAAAGCTTGCAGGATTTTTTGTCCAGAAAACAATGGCGTCAACATTATCCTGAGAGAGCGAAATCCTGCTTACCTGTTTCGGCTGCATGGGGTTGCGCACAAGCACTTCACCTGCATGCAGACGATGGACAAACCACTCACCAAAAAAGGCAGGAATATCACTCCTTCTGCTTGCGCTGATAATCATTCAATGATCCACACTCTTAAACCCTTGTGACGCTTTTTTTGACAGTTTCCAGTAGCTGGTTGACGTCAAGAAGCTCTTTGTTCATTTCAATGACAGTATTCTGCAGATGAATGACCTTTTCGGTACACTGGAAAAGCAGATCGCTCAGTTCCTGACCCGATCCAGGTTTAGGTTTTTCTGCCTCCGTTCTTTTGCCGTAAAGGATATAGTTGACATCGACACCCACTGCTTCAAGTTTTTCACGAAGGATATTGCCGATGCGATTGTTTCCTGTGACATAGCCGGTAACATAAGAGCCGTCTTTTGCGCCTATGGCATGACAGAGGGCTATCTGAGTCTTGAATTTCTTCTTTATCTCTTCCCGAAACCGGACAGCTTCGTTTTTATAGGGGCCGGATATAGGCATGTTTCTATATTTTTTCCGCAATCGCCGATAGATCAGCGAACATTCATGGATAATAAGTGAAAAAATGTCAGAAATTATAACAATTCCTGCATAAGAATGCGAATAAAAACAGATCCGCATCAGCGGCAACTGCGATGAAAACCTATTGGGCTGAAGAGTCGCTTGCGGGGTTTTCGAGGCTCAGGATACCTGATCCCTCTTCGTAGGCGAAAAGTTCAGCATAACGACCCCACTCAATAGCTACCTGCAGCACTCTTTCGGCCTCTTCTTCGCTGAAGAAATCTTCGAGCTCTCGGAGGAAGCGGTCTTCGGGCGCACGATTACCGGGACGTTCATCGATAACATGACGGATATGGGCTGCCAGGGCGACATGGCGGATGACATCTTCTGCAAAGATCACCTTGCGTTGCAGGATGTCTGAATCGACATAGCTTTTCCCTGATGGAGTCAGTTCAACGTCACCACCCTCGGTACGGGCAAACGAAAGGATTTCCAATGCCTCGAGAAGCGGGAAAAGCTCTTCAACGTCAAATCCCATCTGATCTGCAAGTTCCGGCAGATCGGCTCTTCCATTATAGGGTTCTGCAGCCAGGGCTTCCATGAAACCTGCAAGCTGATTGATGGACGCACTGGGAAGACGGTACGACAATGGAACTGCTTCGACCTTGCCTGCGGCACTTCGAGGACGTTTGGTCATGAGTTCATAGACACGGTCAACAAGCTGCCGGAATGTGGGAGCTTCTCGATCGCGGGGATGCTGGAGGGGAATTTTGATTTCGGCCAGAATTCGCCCCGGATTTGTTCCAAGAATGACAATACGATCGGCAAGAAGAACAGCTTCCTCGATATTATGGGATACCAGAAGAATTCCCTTGGTTGGAATCCGCCTCTCAAGCCAAAGCTCAATCAGATCGGTACGGAGGGTTTCAGCAGTAAGCACATCAAGGGCCGAGAATGCCTCGTCCATCAAGAGCAATGTGGGTTCAACCACCAGAGCACGGGCAAAGCCCACACGCTGCCGCATACCGCCGGAAAGCTCTTTTGGATAAGCCGATTCAAAACCATCAAGGCCGATGAGGTCAATTGCGGCGAGCGCACGCCGCCTGCGTTCTTCTTTATGCACACCCAGGGCATCGAGCCCGAGTTCAACATTTTCAAGGACGGTAAACCAGGGAAAAAGGGCAAAGGTCTGAAACACCATGGCCAGCCCTTTTACGGGACCGGTCACCGGTTTACCGGAGTACAGGACTTCCCCGCTGCCTGGACGGGCAAGGCCTGAAATGATACGGAGCAGAGTTGACTTGCCAGAACCTGATCGCCCAAGGAGAGCAACAATTTCGCCCTCTTTGATGGTGAGGCTTACTCCGTCAAGAACAAGATGCTCTTCACCTCCTGACTTTTTGAATGATTTGCTGACATTCTTCAGATTCAGCAGGTCAGTTTCGGGATGCAATGTTTTCATACGTATACAGTTCTAATCCAGACGAAAACGGGTCTGGGACATGTTATAAAGCCGCCTCCAGAAAAAGCGGTTGAAAAACACAACGTAAAGGCTCATGACAGCGATACCGAGAACAATATGCGGATAGTCGCCTTTTTCGGTCCACTGGGCAATGTATGAGCCAAGGCCTGTAGCTGTAATGGTTGTGCTTCCCCAACTGACAACTTCAGCAACAATGCTGGCGTTCCAGGTTCCTCCTGAAGCAGTGATCAGACCGGTAATCAGTGAAGGGATTATGCCCGGCAGGAGCAGGTGCTTCCATAACCGCCATCCGGAAAGACCGAGGTTTTTGGCTGCCTCGCGAAGATCAGTTGGAATTGCAGCGGCTCCGGCAATAACATTGAACAGAATATACCACTGGGTACCGAGGATCATAAGTGGGGCAGTCCATATTTCCGGTGAAAGACGGTATCGTACCAGAAAAAATACCGCAACAGGGAAAAAAAGGTTTGCCGGAAAGGCTGCAAGAAACTGCGCCAGTGGCTGAACCTTTGTAGCAAGCCGGGGATTGAGACCAATGATGACTCCCAGTGGAACCCAGACCAGACTTGCAAGAAGCAGTAAAACCATTACCCGGGTGAGCGTTATAAGGCCCAGCATGAAAACCTTTACAATTTCCGTATGATCAACACCGCTCATGACAAAGCTCATCAGCATCCAGACGCCGATACTCATTCCAGAGATCAGGATACCATACCATGTGTACCCCTGTATCTTTATCACCAGAATAGAGTTTTCCTTGAACTCATGAGTGCGACGGGGCAGTTTCGGGAGTTGTTCTATGATGTTAACCCATTTGTCAGCAACTCCTTTTACAAGATTACGGAGTACATGGGCTCGCTGAAACAGGGTGAGAATCCATGATTCAGCTGCATCCTGACTTTCGGTCAGTTCAAACTTGAACTTTTCGGCCCATGCGACCAGCGGACGGAAGAGCAGTTGATCATATACAAGAATGACAATCAGCATGGTAAGAAGCGCAAAGCCGATTGCTGAGAGGTTTTTACTCTGGATAGCCTGTGCCACATAAGAGCCGATACCGGGTAACGTCACAGCAGTCTTGCCGACGGTGATAGCTTCCGATGCCACCACGAAAAACCAGCCGCCGGAAACCGACATCATGGTATTCCAGATCAGGTTCGGTGTGGCAAAGGGAGCTTCAAGTTTCCAGAACTTCTGCCAGGAAGAGAGCCCAAAAAGATTTGAGGCCTCCTGAAGTTCCTTGGGAACGGTTTTCAAGGACTGATAAAAGCTGAAGGCCATATTCCAGGCCTGAGAGGTGAAAATGGCAAATATGGCCGCCATTTCAACACCGAGAAGGTTGCCGGGAAAAAGAGCTATAAAACCGGTAACGGTAATAGAGAGAAAACCAAGAATCGGTACGGATTGGAGGATATCGAGTAAAGGCACCAGAATACTTTCTGCCCGACGACTTTTTGCCGCGACAGTTGCATAGATGAAGGTAAACGCAAAAGAGAGTATGAGCGCAGCAACCATCCGGAGCACAGTCCGCAAAGCATACAATGGGAGATGGACCGGGTCAAGGGAAAGAGGGATCTGCTCGCCGGGGATGTATGGGACTGCCATTTGATGACTCCCCCACGCCAGAAGGGTGATGAGACCCATGACAAGGGCAAATGCAACAACGTCCCAGAAATATGGCAGGTTTTTTTTAATGTTTTTTTCCACCATGCTCATGGCAACAATCCATTATCAACAGAACTCTCCATAACAACATAAATAATGGCGAATATACCCATTTCATGGTCGATTTTACCCTTTTATCGAAGGGCTTTCAAGCTTTATTCGGCCTTACTGACTCACAATACAGATCACTGCACCCTCTTCCATCAACAATCGAAAAAGGTAGTTCAAAAAATGAGATACTATTGTTACGATACTGTTAAAGAATAGAAAATATCACACCCTATCGTCAACGGGCACAGACCACTTTCCCAAAATTGTTTATACTTATTTATACCTATACCGTAAAAGGGAAAAGCAGTATGAAGTTCAGGGAAATTATGGTTCTCTAATTTGTAATCTTCAGATACTATGTCGGATCCTATGCTTCTTGTTATTGAGGATGACCAGAACCTCTCGAAACTGCTGGAGTATAATCTCGAACGGGCCGGCTTTTCATGTCATCTTGCATATTCCGGAGAAGATGGTCTTGAACAGCTCTCTCGAAAAAGCTTTGATCTTGTTCTGCTCGACATCATGCTGCCGGGAATGGATGGATTTGAAATCTGCAGGAGAATCAGGCAGAACCAGCTTTACAAAGATCTTCCCATCATCATGCTTACCGCAAAGGGGGAGGAGATCGACAGGATTCTCGGCTTTGAACTCGGGATTGATGATTATGTCATCAAGCCGTTCAGTCCCCGTGAGCTGACACTCAGAATAAGGGCAATCATGAAACGGGATCGCCGGCAGGGGGGCAAAACTCAGGAACTGCTTAAGGCTGGTGACCTTGAAGTTGATTTAACGCGTCATATTGTTACACTTGAAGGCAAAGAGCTTGTTCTTACGCTGATGGAGTTCAAACTTCTCGTTGCTTTGCTCAAAAGAAAGGGTGAGGCCCAATCACGGGAAATACTGCTCAGCGATGTATGGGATGTCGATAAGTCGATTAACACGAGAACCATTGATACCCACATCACCAGAATCCGTGAAAAACTCGGGAGTACCGGCAATATGATAAAAACCGTAAGAGGATTAGGGTACAAACTTGATGAGCATAAGGATATCGATTAGGCGGGCTAAGGTTGCATTCCTCTCTTTTTTTGTTTGTTCTCCGTCACAAAAAAAGCTTACATTTCCGGCCTGAACCTGTAAAAATGATTATGCTGATAGAGTTCTATCAGTAACAACGATAACAAGCGCACCATTATGTTTTTCAAAAATGCTGAAGAGGTTCTTTTTCAATGGGTTTCACGTGTCTGCAGTGGAAGTCCGGATGACATTGCAGCACTTTATCATGAATCTGCTGTTCTTGTCCCTACGTTTTCGCCTCATACTGTCGTAAACACCGAGGGGGTCAGAAACTACTTCGGCCAGCTTGCCTCACGAGACGGGCTCGGGGTGCGACTGCACAACAAGGCACTCAGAAAGCAGTCGTTCAGCGATACCCTCCATACCCTGAGTGGAATCTATTCTTTTGAATTCGAGGTTGATCAGGTACTGCTCTCCTTCCCTTCACGGTTTTCATTTATGGTTGACATCTCACTTGAAAGACCTATTCTTCACCACCACTCCTCACAGGTACCAAGAAACCTCTCGTAACCTTCATTTCAAGCATCCCCGGAACAACATATCAGGAATGTGTTGTTCCGGGGGAATTCGTTATTATTTCTGATAGAGCTTTTCAGTTTTTTTGTTTAAAAAAAACAGGGATTCAGAAATGTACCGTCGCATTGCCGATTACGGACTGATCGGAGATCTCCATTCAGCCGCTCTGGTCTCTAAAGACGGCTCTATTGATTACTGTTCCCTGCCCTGGCTTGACTCTCCGACAATTTTCGCAGCGCTTCTTGATGATGAAAAAGGAGGCTTTTTCTCTCTGCAGCCGGCAGAATTCTTCACCTCTGAACAGGAATATATCCCGAACACCAACATCCTCTCCTGCAGATTCAAGACTGAACACGCGGAAGCACTCCTTCACGATTTCATGCCGGTGGACAATGCAGAGGCCGGAACGAATAAAATTCACCGTATCCACCGCTGTCTCAAGATAATCCGTGGCAGTATGGCTTTTACGCTGACACTGATGCCAAGACCTGATTATGGAAGGGTAACTCCGGGCTCTATTGAAGAGAGTGAAAACCGCTTTATCATCAGATACGGTAGTGAAACCCTTACGCTTGCTCTGGATTGCCGCAGCACGACCACTGTCAGTACTGCCAATGGGCAACTCACGCTTGGATTGCATCTTGAGGCGATGGAGGAAGCTCACATTGATTTCCTGTATGGCACCCTTGATACATCTGATCAATTGTCTTGTCCTTTTGAAGAAAACAGGGTCTTCTGGCAGGAATGGGTGAATTATTGCGTGGGAGAACGATGTGCATTCCTTGGAGAGTTCACCCCGATGATACATCGCTCGCTTCTTTTGCTGAAGCTTCTCACCTTTCAGCCAACCGGAGCTATTGCCGCTGCACCGACAACCTCCATTCCGGAAACCCTGGGGGGGGAAAGAAACTGGGATTACCGTTTCAGCTGGCTGAGAGATGCTGCGTTTACCCTGAAGGCCCTCTTTGCTGTAGGTCATGTCAATGAAGCTTACAATTACATGCGCTGGCTGAATGCCACCTACCGGAAATATGGAAGCCGCAACCTCCAGATCATGTATACCCTGCAGGGCAATGACCGGCTTGAGGAAGTGGAACTTGGTCATCTGAAAGGATATCGAAATTCACGTCCGGTCAGAATAGGCAACGAAGCGCATCGGCAGAACCAGTGGGATGTCTATGGTGAAGTTATGGATTCAGCTCTCCGGCTTTCGGATTATGCGGGGAGAATTGATGAGGAGCTCTGGCCGTTTTTTAGGGGTATTTGCGGTCTGGCTATAGAAAACTGGCAAAAACCTGATGACGGCATCTGGGAGGTACGCAATGGGCCGCATCATTTTGTCTATTCAAAAGTCATGTGCTGGGTTGCGTTGGATAGAGGAATCTCCATTGCACGGCGTTATGGGTTTGAAGCTCCTCTTGAGCTCTGGATGGAGGAACGTGACCGGATCAAGGAGGATGTTCTTGCAAAAGGGTTTGATGAAAAACTGAACAGTTTTGTCCAGAAATACGGATCGTGCGAACTCGATGCGAGCCTTTTGCTGCTGCCGCTCAATGGATTTCTCCCTGCTGATGATCCAAGAATACTGGGAACAATCGAGGCCTGTGAAAAGCAGTTGATGCATCGGGGATTTCTGCTTCGCTACAAGGCTGATGATGGCCTGAAGGGCGAGGAGGGAGGGTTTGTGCTTTGTAATTTCTGGCTGGTGGAGTGCCTGGCACTGTCGGGAAAAAGTGAAGAGGCTCTTTTTCTTCTGAACAAAACGTTGACAGCATCAAATCATCTGGGACTTTTTTCGGAAGAATTCAACAGCGACACCCTTGAAATGCTTGGAAACTTTCCTCAGGCTTTCAGCCATATCGGCTATATCAATGCAGTATCAGCAATTCTGGCGGAACAGCATCTCTCGTCCAAAACAGAACAAGAGCCATCAATCACTACCTGGCTGCGAAATCTCATCCCTCTGCAGATAACGCTGAACAAAAGCGAAAACAATCCCCTGAAAACGACTCAAGACATTGGCGCTGAGTTAAAGAAAACACTCGGCCTTTTGCAGGGAGGATTTTTCAATGTGGAGAAAGGGACAGTCAATTACGAGGCAATGAAACAATCCGATGGGTTCAGCCGGTACCTTAAGCTTGCGGGCTCTCTGAACAACTTCAATCCTGAAATGCTGCAGACTGATGATGAAAAAAAAGCTTTCTGGATCAACATTTATAACATTCTTATCATTCACGGAGTTATTGAATTCAATATTCGCGGTTCAGTACTTGATGTCACCAATTTTTTTGGCCGCGTCAGCTACAATATCGGAGGGTTCGTTTTTACTCCGGATGATATCGAGCATGGTATCCTGAGGCGAAACCGTCCACATCCATTCTTTCCTTTCAAGCCTTTTTCAAAGTCTGATCCTCGCAGACGTTTCATTGTCGAGGCATTCGACTGCCGTATTCATTTTGCTCTGGTGTGTGC
>Ga0209697_10003720_pt1 | contig 20431 bp, 15 predicted proteins | sample AliMusrvi5mmetaG_FD_184115 | JGI IMG/M metagenome (GOLD analysis project Ga0209697, IMG submission 184115) | Freshwater lake bacterial and archeal communities from Alinen Mustajarvi, Finland, to study Microbial Dark Matter (Phase II) - Alinen... | ecosystem: Environmental > Aquatic > Freshwater...
CGACGTTCTGCGCCAGAAGCTCAAATGGGGTGAGCGTTGAAAAGACCGTCGTTGACGGCCTGGATCTTCATCGCCATGCTGCTGGGCGTGGTGTTCGGGCATTTCTTCCCGGAGGCCGCACGCAACTTGTCGCCGGTCAGCAACGTATTCCTGCGGCTGGTCAAGTCGATCATCGCGCCGCTGCTGTTCGGGACTCTGGTATACGGCATCGCCGGATCGGGGAGCGCCAAGGCCATGGGGCGCATCGGCGTGAAGGCGATCGTTTACTTCGAAATGGTCACCACGGCCGCGCTGTTCCTGGGTCTGGGCGCGGTGAACCTGGTGCGTCCGGGCGACGGCGTTACGCTGCACAAGGGTACCGAGGCGGCACTGCCGCAGGCGCATGCGACGCTGACCAGCACGCTCGAGCACACCTTCCCAGCCAGCATTATCGACGCCATGGCGCGCGGCGAGGTGCTGCAGTTGGTGGTGTTCTGCTTCCTCTTCGGCTCGGCCTGCATTGCGGTCGGCGAGAAGGCGCGGCCGGTGGTGGAGTTCTGCAAGTCGCTGGGCGAGGTGATGTTCGCTTACACGAAGTATGTGATGTACCTGGCGCCGCTGGGCGTGGGCGCGGCTATCGCGGCGACCATCGGCACCAATGGAATCGGCGTCCTGTTCGGGTTGGGCAAACTAGTGTTGACGCTCTACGTCTCACTGATCCTATTCGTGGTGCTCGTCCTGGGCTCCGTCATTGCGATCTTCCGGATTCCTCCGGGACGGTTCTTCCGCGCGGTGAAAGACCCGTTCCTGCTGGCCTTTTCGACCGCATCGAGCGAGGCGGCTTTCCCGACGGCGATGGAGAACATGGAGCGCTTCGGCGTCCCGAATCACATCGTCAGTTTCGTGCTGCCCACCGGCTACAGTTTCAACCTCGACGGCACCACGCTATACCTCTCGCTGGCCAGCGTGTTCGTGGCGCAAGCGGCCGGAATTCAGCTGTCGTTCGGGCAGCAGTTGATGATGATGCTGACCCTGATGCTGACCAGCAAGGGTGTCGCGGGAGTGCCGCGGGCGGCCCTGGTGATCCTGACTGGCGCGCTGGCCACATTCAACCTGCCGGCCGAGGGCATCTTCCTGCTGTTGGGCATCGATACACTGATGGACATGGCGCGGACATCGGTCAACGTGCTCGGCAATTGCCTGGCCTCCGCGGTGGTGGCGCGCTGGGAAGGCTACGACCTGACCCCGCTGCCGGACAACGCCGATACGCTGGCCGCGGTGGCGGATTAGGTTCGTTCGTACTGGAAGGATACCCGTAAGCAGTGAAACTCGGTGCAGTCACTTACAACCTCCTCAAAGACTGGGATGTAGAGACGATTATTCGCAACCTGGAAGCCGCGGGCTTCGAGGCTGTCGAGTTGCGTACCTCGCACAAGCATGGCGTCGAGCCTACGCTCAACCTGGACGAACGCTTGAAGGTGAAGGAGCGTTTCGCACGCAGCAAAGTGCGTCTGCTGAGTCTCGGTTCCGCGTGCGAATTCCACTCGCCGGACCCGGCCATCCGGCGCAAGAACATCGAGGAAGGAAAGCGCTTCGTGGATCTGGCGCGCGACACCGGCGCCATGGGCGTGAAGGTGCGCCCGAACGGCTTCGCGCCCGACATCTCGCGTGAGCAGACGATCCAGAACATCGGGCTGTGCCTGAGGGAATTGGGCGACTACGCGCACGTGCGCGGCATCGAAATCTGGCTCGAAGTCCACGGTCCGGAGACGCAGGTGCCGCCGGTGTGCGCTGCGATCATGAAAGCCACCGGCCACGCTTCGGTCGGCCTGTGTTGGAACTCCAATGCGACCGACATCGTGCAAGGCAGCGTGCGGCAGTACTTTGAATTGCTGCGGCCCTGGATTCGCAACGTGCACATCAATGAACTGGCCAACGACCAGTATCCGTGGCGCGAGTTGTTCACGCTGCTGCGCGAGAGCGGCTACGACCGCTACACGCTGTGCGAGGCGCAGGAGAGCAAAGAGCCGGAGCGATTCCTACGCTGGTATCGCGCGCTGTGGCGGGAGTTGAACCGGGCATGAGACGCGCCGCCGGAACGATCGCGGCGGCGGTCCTGTTTGCCGGCTGGCTGGTCGCGGCGCCGCCGGACCCCTCGGCGTTCCTGGGCCACCCGATTGGACAGGACAAGACGCCCGTGGAATGGGCGCAAGTGACCGGGTACTTCCGGGCGCTGGCGCAGAGCAGCGACACGGTGCGTGTGGTCGAATACGGCCGCTCAACCGAAGGACGGCCAATGATCGCGGCCATCGTCAGTGCGGCGGGAAACCTGAAGCGGCTCGACCGGTTCAAGGAGATTCAAGCGCGACTCTCCGATCCGCGCGTCACTCCCCGCGCCGCAGCCGACAAACTGATCGGCGAGGGCAAGACGATCGTACTCATCACCTGCTCGGTGCATTCCACGGAGGTCGCGTCCACGCTGACTTCGATGGAGTTTGCCTGGAAGCTGGCCTCGGGCGCGACGCCGAAACTGCGGCAGGTGCTGGAAAACGTGATCGTCATTATCGCGCCATCCATCAACCCCGACGGCGTGGACATCGTGACCAAGTGGTACCAGCAGACCCTTGGTACGCCTTTCGAAGGCACTTCCCCGCCCGAGCTGTACCAGAAGTACGTGGGCCACGACAACAACCGCGACTGGTACATCTTTTCGCAAGCCGAGACGCGCGCGGTGGTGTCGCAATTGCACAACGTATGGCACCCGCAGATCGTCTACGACGTGCATCAGATGGGCCCCGGGATGGCGCGCATCTTCGTGCCGCCCTGGATGGATCCGATCGACCCGAACGTCGATCCAGTGATCGCGCAGCAGGCCAACATGCTGGGCATGGGGATGGCCACGGACCTGACGGCGGCGGGCCGGAAGGGTGTCGCCGTGAACGCCGTGTACGACTTCTGGACGCCTGGGCGGCACTACCAGAGCTACCACGGCGGGATGCGAATCCTGAGCGAATCGGCGAGTGCGCGGCTCTACACGCCCGCGGTGACCAAGCTGACGGACCTGGATGCGACGGCGCTCGGGTACAGTCCGCGTGAGCGTTCGTGGAACCACCTGGAACCTTGGCCGGGGGGCACGTGGCGGGTGCGCGACATCATGGACGACCAGTTGATCGCCATGGAGTCGCTGTGCTGGCAAGCCGCCGTGCGGCGCGAGGATCTGCTGGGTAACTTCTATGCCATTAACCGCCGCGCCGTCCAACGGAGCGAGCCGAACGCGTTTGTGGTCCCGGCCAACCAGCGCGATCCTGGCGCCGCGCGCAAACTGCTGGAGACGCTGGATTTTGGAGCGTTGGAGATCGAGCGCGCGAGTTCGCCGGTCAGCGCCGGCGCCGTGACCTGGCCCGCAGGCTCCTACGTCATTCGCATGCAGCAACCCTGGAGCGCGTGGGCCAAGACGCTGCTGGAACGGCAGACCTATCCGGATCTGCGCCAATCTCCGGGCGGGCCTCCGAAACGGCCCTACGACGTGACGGCGCAGACGCTGCCGCTGTTGATGGGCGTCGAAGTTCAGACCGCGGGAGTGAAGCTCGAGGGCTCGCTCACGCGGTCTAGGGAATTCAAGTTTGTTGCGGCCGAACGCGTTGAGCCCGAACTGCTGGTCGCGTCCGACGGCGATACGTGGAAGCGCGTCACTGCGGCGTGGAAGTCGGGCACGGGTGTCTACCGAAACTCCCTGACGGGCGACTTCCGGCTCGCTGCGGCGGCCGGATTCGAACTCGTCCCGAAGCCGCGCGTGGGGCTGTACCGCAGCCTCATCCCGAACATGGACGAGGGCTGGACGCGCTGGATTCTGGAGCAATTTGGCTGGCCCTACGAATCCGTCGGCAACGCTGCCATTCGCGGCGGCGGACGGCTGATTGAGAAGTTCGACGTGATCGTCTTCGCCGACCAGCGGGCATCCGCCATCACGAACGGCTACCTGCCGAACTCGATGCCGGCGCAATACGTGGGTGGGTTGGGAGTTGAAGGAGCGGAGGCGCTGAAGCGCTTTCTAGCCGACGGTGGACGGCTGATCTTCCTGAACCAGGCGGGCGGCTACGCAGCCTCGCAACTGGGCGTCAAAGTCCGCGATTCATTGGAAGGCGTCTCCAACCGCGAGGTCTACTGTCCCGGCTCGCTACTCAACGTACAGAGCGAATCGCAGGGCGGGATCGCACTCGCCGGAATGCCTCAGACGTTCACGGTGTGGAACGAGTCCAGTCCGGTGTGGGAGCCGCTGGAAGGGGCGCAGGCGAAGGTGCTGTTGCGGTACGCACCGGCGAACGTGCTGGCGTCGGGTTGGTTGTTGGGCGAGAAATACTACGCCGGAAAACCCGCACTGCTGGAGCTCAGCGAAGGCCAGGGCCGCGTGTATCTGTTCGGGATGCGGCCGCAGTACCGGGCGCAAAGCTACCTGACGCTGAAGCTGCTGTTCAACGCTCTGGCGCAGTAGAGCGCGACGACGCCGATGGCTCGCGGTGTGTGGAGACCCGCGCCAATCGAACCTGGCCAGCGGCCCGGCCCGCTACCTCCGTTGGGCTTTGTCCACGACCCGCCACCAATCGCTTTGCATGGCTGCCGCGTCGATGCCGGTGTAGACGAAGACGTCGCGCTGGGCGTTTTCCGGAGGCGTGCGGAACTGCGCTTCCTGAGCGAGTTCGGGCCGGGCCAGCGCCTCCACCAGGGCCAGATCCCACATTACCCACTGCGCGGAATCGGGGGAGAACGAAAGCCAGCGCGCGGCCAGCGAATCCCAGATGCCGCCCTTGCCCTGGAGCCGTTCGAGCGTCGCGGCCTGGTCGAAAACCAGCTTGCCGCAGACGTTGGCGGGCATGACGTGCAACTCCAGATCCGGGGTGTCGAGCAGGAAATTGAGCGCGTTCAGATCGTTGCGCACGTTGAACTCGTCCTTGTTCCAAACCTTGCGGTCGGAGAAGTAGTGCGCGCCCATCAGGTAGACCGCAATCTTTGGAGTAATGTCCGGCGCGAGCTTGATCGCCGAAGCGGCGTTGGTGACCGCGCCAGTGTTGACGATGGCCAGCCGCTCGCCGGATTTCATCGCGCGCGCCTCGCGGATCATCAGACGCGCCGCCGGCGAGTCGCGCGGCTCATCGCCGCCCCACGGTTTGCCCATGATCATCTCCGAGCCCATGGGCGCGGGGATCTCCTGCCGGCCCATCAGCCGCAGGATCTCGGTGTTGAGCTTCTGGCTCTCCGCCACCGTGTCCGGCGGTGAGAGGCGGGTGTTCCACTGGGCCGAACTCAGGCCCACGATTTGGAATCCCGGCTCCAGCAAGGCCCGCGTGATCGCATACAGATCGTCGATCTCATTAGCAGTGTCCGAGTCGAGGAAGATCTTGCGTCGAGCCGTTTGTCCGGCCAGACTCAGGGGCAGGGCGGCCAGGGAACCGAGCGCGAGCGAATCGAGAAATGTCCGGCGCAGCATGTTTGCAGTCTAGCTTGAATGACGCCCGCCGACGGCACGCCCGCCGGGGCTGCGCGTGGTAGTTTGGACAACTAGAGGGCCAGCGAGGGAACCGCGAGTTGACTCCCTCAGCGTGCCTCCGAAAGCAGGAGCTTCCATGAACGCGACTCTCAAGGTGCTGTCGTCCTTCGCGTTAGCTTTTTGTGTTGCCGGATCGGGCCAGCAGCGGGATGCGGCGGCCCGGGCCGACCGGCCGACCCCTTTCCACACGGTCGTTTCCGGCACGGACGCGCGCGCTAAGGCGAGTGCGCTCAGGCCCGACCTGGTTTCTATCCCGCCCGGGATCACGAAGGCCGGCGTCCTGAATTCGGCCAATCCCGTACCGGGGGCCGCTCTGGCCCCGGGCAGCCTGGTGACGGTTCAAGGCGACTTTCCCGGAATCCCGGCGGCGAGCATAACCGCGTCACCGCTGCGCACTGCAATCGAAGGCTTTTCCATCCAATTCACGGGGCCTTCCGTGACGCCAATGAACGCGCCGCTGTTTTACGTGTCCCGGCATCAGGTGGACATTCAGATTCCGTGGGAACTGGCGGGCAAGAACCAGGCCGCGTTGGTTGCGAGCGTAACCGGCGGCTTCGTGAGCTCGCCCGAGTACATCCTGCTGGCCCCGTTCGCACCGGGTCTGTTTAGCCTGGATGGACTGGGCAGCGGCCAGGGGGCGATTCTCGACGACGCTTATGAGGTTGTCGATACCCATCACCCGGCCGTCGCGGGCAGCACGCTGGTGCGGGTCTATTGCACTGGGTTGGGAGCTGTAGAGAACCAGCCGCCGAGCGGGACGGCAGCGCCAGCGTCGCCTCTCGCACCGACCACAACGGCACCCACGCTGACCGTCGGCGGGGTCGCCGCCAACGTGCTTTTCTCGGGCCTCGTGCCGGGTTTTATCGGGCTCTATGAGGTGGACGCCACCGTTCCGGCGACGGCTCCGGTCGGCGACGCGGTGCCCGTGAGCCTGACCATCGGCGGAGTGGTCTCCAACAGCGTGACCATCGCCGTGGCGACGACAGCGGCGGTGCAGACGCCCGTCATCACCTCGGTCGATCCGGTCGCGGCGAGCCCGGCGGCATCGATTGTCATCCACGGTCACGGCTTCGGCAACGAGACTGTTTATGGCCGTTCCGCAGCGAAGTTGTCGCTCTCGGATTCCACCGCGAAGTGGAGCGGCAATTTCAATCTCAGCGTGATTTCGTGGACCGATACCGAGATCCAGGCGCAGTGCAGCGGGTGCAATTTGAACGCCGGCGATCAGCTGACGGTGAGCGTCAACAACGCCGAGACGAACGCCGGGCCAGCCAGCTACATCATCCCCGTGGGCGCGCTGCAAATCGTCTGGAGTGACGAGTTCAACGGCGTCGCGGGGGCTAAGCCCGACCCGGCGAAGTGGACCTACGATCTCGGAGGCAACGGCTGGGGTAATGGAGAATCGGAAGTCTATACGGACTCCGCCGACAACGCCCACACGGATGGGCAGGGCAACCTCGACATCCACGTGATTTCGAGTGGCAACGGATACACCTCGACGCGGCTCAAGACGCAAGGGCGTTTCGCGGTCGAGCACGGACGGATCGAGGCGCGCATGAAGATCCCGGCTGGGCAAGGGATCTGGCCCGCGTTCTGGATGCTCGGGACCAATATTACGACGGTGAACTGGCCGCAGTGCGGCGAGATCGACATCATGGAGAACATCGGGAAGGAGCCCAACATCGTGCACGGCAGCATGCACGGTCCGGGCTACTCCGGTGGATCACCCATCACCTCGAGTTACTCCGGCCCACGCTTCTCCGACGACTTCCACACCTTCGCCGTGCAGTGGTCCGCGACTGCGGTCAAGTTCTATGTGGATGGGAACCTGTATCAGACGGTAACGCCTGGTTCGATTCCGGCAGGGACTTCGTGGGTCTTCGACAACCCCTTCTTCCTGCTGCTGAACGTGGCTGTCGGTGGAGGCTGGCCGGGCTACCCGGACAAGACTTCGACATTCCCGCAGGACATGCTGGTGGACTACGTGCGCGTCTACCAGGAGGTGCCAACGTTCACGTTGAATCCATGGTCAGCCAGTCTCAGCGCGGCGGCGTCCAGCGGCACGCTGGCGGTGACATCATCGGCCTACGGCGCGGCGTGGTCGGCGGTCAGCAACGCGAGTTGGATCACGGTGACCACGGCGAGCGGCAACGGCAACGGTTCGGTGGCTTACGCGGTGCAGGCGAACACGACCCACGCAGCCAGGAGCGGAACGATTACGGTCGCCGGCCAGACATTTACCGTCAACCAATCGAACTGAGCCTGCGCGGGCGGGCTTAGGCTTGTTGGGCGCCAACTTGAATCGGAGTCGCAGGTGCGATAGCGTCACTGTGGATCAATTCCCATGACACAGGCGCAATCCTCCCCACTCCAAACTTCCAGACGCGACTTCGTCAAGCTCGCCACGGCGGCGACGCTCGCGGCGATCCCGGCTTCGGCCTACGTCGCCGGCAGCGGCGTCATCAAGGTCGGCATCATCGGCTGCGGAGGCCGTGGCGAAGCGGCCGCGATGAACGCCATGAACGCGGGCAAGGACGTGCACATCGTCGCCATGGGGGACATCCTGCTCGACCGCATTCAGGAGAAGCGCACCGCGCTGAAGCTGAAGTATCCCGATCAGGTGGACGTGCCGGACGCGCACTGCTTCACAGGTTTCGAGGCGTATAAGCACGTGATCGCGGTCTCCGACGTGGTGATCATCGCCAACGCAGCCAAGTTCCACTCGTTCTACGCGAAGACCGCCATCGAGGCGGGCAAGCACGTGTTCGTCGAGAAGCCGCACGCCATCGACCCGGTCGGCATCCAGCGCCTGAAGGCGGCCATCGAACTCGCGAAGCAGAAGGGGCTGTGCCTCGTTTCAGGTTTACAGAGCCGCTACCACCTGGGCTATCGCGAGACGATGCAGCGGGTGCACGACGGCGCCATCGGCGACATCGTCGCAATCCAGGAAACGTGGCTGCGCCCGCCCTACGTGCTCTACCCGCGCCGTCCCGGGATGAAAGAGGTGGAATACCAGGCCAGCAATCAATATCACTTCCACTGGCTCTCGGGCGACGACGTGCCGCAGACGCTGATCCACAACCTGGACCGCGCCAGTTGGGCCCAGCACAATGCCGTACCGCTGAGCTGCTACGCCATGGGCGGGCGCTCGACGCTGCACGGCGAGATTTACGGCAGCACGTTCGACCACAACGCGGTGGTGTACGAGTTCCCCAAGGGCGTGCGAGTCTACGCCTTCTGCCGCACGATCGACAACTGCTACGAGGAGAATTCGAGCCTGATCCTGGGCACGAAGGGCCGCTGCGATCTGCTGAAGCTGCGCATCACCGGCGAGACGAATTGGGAATCGGGCGGTCCGAAGTCGAAGAAGGACGCCTACGACCTGGAGCACGTCGCGCTGTTCGAGGGTATCCGATCCGGCAACCCGGTGAACAACGGCGAGTACATGGCCCGCAGCACGCAGATCGGCATCATGGGCCAGCTCTCCTCCTACACCGGCAAGCAGGTGACGTGGGACGAATTCGAAAAGTCAGACTTCTTCTACCCGCCACTGCCTGAGAACGTGAACATGGAGATGGAGCCGCCCGTGAAGCCCGGTCCGGACGGGATTTATCCGGTGTTTACGCCGGGCGTCACGAAGCTGCTGTAGGCCGTCGAATTGGGGCAGGTTGTTGACCAGCGGCGGGTTGGCACCCCGCCTGTCGGGCTTGGCAATGGGCGGTCCAGCGCCGGCAAACAACCGGCGCGCAGGATGCCATCCTGCCCGACATCCTGAACAGGCCGTCACTGTACTATGCACGCCTCACAAAATTCCGCAGCGGGTCGCGCTCTTTCCCATTCCCTGAATGCGTGGTAGTCTCATAAATCGCTCAACACGAGCTAGACCAGCTTGGAGGTGTAGGAGATATGAGACAAGGCGGCGCCGTTCCGAAGGATGTGGACGAGTACATCGCGGCGGTTCCCGAGCCGGCCCGCACCACGCTGACCAAGATTCGGGCCATCATCCGCTCCGTCGTGCCGTCCGAAGCAACCGAGGCCATCAGCTACGGAATGCCCGCATTCAAGTACAAAGGGCCATTGTTCGCCTACGCCGCCTTCAAGAACCACTGCAGTTTGTTCCCCATGAATGCGGCGCTCATCGAGGTGTTCAAGGACGAGTTGAAGGGGTTTGAAACGTCGAAAGGGACCATTCGTTTCCCGGTGGACAAGCCTCCTGCGACGGCTCTCGTGAAGAAGCTGGTGAAGGCCCGGATTGCGGACAACGAAGCGGGCAAGAAGCAGCGGGCGAGCTAAAGTCCGCCCATGCGCAGTGAGGAACAGATCGAGCGGGTGCGCAAGCTCTGCCTGGCGCTGCCGGGTACGATGGAGAAGCTGTCGCACGGCGAGCCGACGTTCTTCGTGAAGAAGCGGGTGTTTGCCATGTTCTCCGACAATCACCACAACGACGGCCACGTGGCGGTGTGGATACCCGCTGAAGCTGGGGTGCAGGAGTCGCTGGTGGCGAGCTTTCCTGCGATTTACTACCGGCCTCCGTATGTCGGAGTGAAGGGCTGGGTAGGAATCGAACTCGCCCAGATTGGCAACGACGAGCTTGCCGGGCACCTGAGTGAAGCGTGGCGTTTGATTGGGAGCCCGAAGCGCAGATGATGGCCACCGTGCCGCGCTGCAATCCGTTTTCGACGGCTCGAATGGCGCCGTGTATTAGGGTGTTAACAGGTAATACCTTGGAGCACCGGGGATGGCTGAACGGAGCGTAACCAGTTTAAAACTTGATAGGGCGACAAAGGAACGTGTCCAACGGCTGGCGGAGGCACGCCGCCGTACGCCGCATTGGGTGATGCGCGAGGCCGTGGAGCAGTATGTGGAGCGCGAGGAGAAGCGCGAGCAACTTCGGCAGGACGCGCTTGCCGCCTGGGCCGAGTATCAGACGACGGGTCTGCACATCACTGCCGGGGAAGCGGATGCCTGGCTGGCCAAGCTCGAAGCCGGGGAGAAGACTGCCGCCCCGAAATGCCACGACTGAGGTGGACCGAGCCGGCTCTGCTCGATGTGGCTCGCCTATATGAGTTTCTGTCTCCCAAGAATCCGGACGCCGCACGCCGGGCGGTCCAGACGATACGGCAAAGCGTGAAGGCGCTGGGCAAGCACCCGGAGATGGGCCGTCCCGTCGACGAGTTGCCTGTAGAGTTCCGGGAATGGGTGATCGAATTCCGGCAGGGGGCCTACGTCGCCCTGTATCGCCATGCCGGAAAGCTGGTTGTGATCCTGGCGGTTCGCGACGGACGCGAAGCAGGCTATTGAGCTTGATTCGGAGCTTGTGGCGGCCAAGAGTTGGGATGGAGTCGCTTTCCAGTTGGAGGGATCCAAACCAGCACTCTCCTAGCGACGCAGCCACTGATGCCGTAAGATCCACCTGATATTTCGATAGAATCGGGACGCCATGCTTTGCCGTTGCCTCGTCGTATCCCTAGGATGGTTCGCCGTGATGTCGCCGACCCTGCCTGCCGCTCCACCGCCTGATATCGAGCAACGGATCAACGCCTTGCTGGCGAAGATGACGCTGGACGAGAAGCTCGGCCAGATGTCACAGGCGACCGGACTGGCGGTCCCGCTCTCGGAGCAGAACAAGGAGGAGATTCGCAAGGGCCGGTGGGGTTCGTTCCTCAACGCCGGCGGCGCTGCGGAACGCTCCGAAGCGCAGCGCATAGCTCTGAAGGAATCGCGTCTCGGCATCCCGCTGATATTCGGGCGCGACGTGATCCATGGGTATCGGACCGTGCTGCCGATTCCACTGGGACAAGCCGCAAGCTGGGATCCCGAGTTGGTTCAAGCCGGTGCGCGGGTGGCAGGCCGGGAAGCCGCGGCGGCGGGCCTCCACTGGACCTTCGCACCCATGCTCGACATCACCCGCGACCCGCGTTGGGGCCGTATCGCGGAGACGCTGGGCGAGGATCCGCTGGTCACCTCGCGGCTGGGCGCGGCGATGGTGCGCGGCTTCCAGGGCGACAAACTTGACGCGCCGGACTCCATCGCGGCCTGTGCGAAGCACTACGTCGGCTACGGCGCGGCAGAGGGCGGGCGCGATTACAACACCACCTGGATTCCAGAGATTCAACTGCGTGAGGTCTTCCTGCGCTCGTTCGACGCCGCGCGAAAGGCGGGCGTGGCGACCTTTATGAGCGCGTTCAACAACCTCAACGGCTTCGTGGTCAGCGATTGGAATTCGATCACCGAGATGATCCCGCATGGCTACGCGGCGGACGAGAAAGATGCGGCATTCAAGGGCGTCCGCGCGGGTGTGGATATGGAGATGGTCAGCACCAGCTATCACGACAATCTGAAGGCACTGCTGGCTGCGGGCAAGCTGGATCAGAAGTTGATCGACGATGCTGTTCGCAACATTCTGCGGGTCAAATTCCGCCTGGGGCTATTCGATAAGGGCGTGCCCGTCGCGGCCGAGTTGCCCGCTGCTCCCGAGGAAGCCGCGCTGGGTGTCGCGAAGAGGTTGGCGACGGAAAGCCTGGTGTTGCTCAAGAATCAAAACGCGACGCTGCCACTCGCGAAAAGCATCGGCAAGATCGCGGTGATCGGGCCGCTGGCGAACAGCCCGGTGGACCAGATGGGTTCGTGGGTGATGGACGGCCAGGCACCCGAAGTGCGTACGCCGCTGGCTGCGCTACGGGAGCGTTTCGGCGAGTTCCGCGTTGCCTGGGCCGCGGGCTTGAAGACCAGCCGCGATTCGTCGCACGACGGCTTTGCAGAGGCCGTGGAAGCGGCACGCGGCGCAGACGCCGTGCTGGTGTTCCTGGGCGAGGAGATGATCCTCTCGGGAGAGGCCCACTCGCGGGCGTACTTGAATCTGCCGGGGGCGCAGGAAGCGCTGGTTGACGAACTCGCGAAGACTGGCAAACCGGTGATCGTGGTGATCCTGGCAGGCCGCCCGCTGACGTTCCAGAATGTGGCGGTGAGGGCGAGCGCCGTGCTGTATGCTTGGCACCCGGGAACGATGGGCGGCCCCGCCATCGCGGACGTGCTGTTCGGCGACGCCGTACCCTCCGGCAAGCTTACGGTCACGTTCCCGCGAACTGTGGGGCAGGTGCCGATTTACTATGCCCACCTGAACACGGGGCGTCCACCGTCGGAGAGCGAACTCGGCATTCCGGCGGGCACGCCGGTCGATCCGAAGGGCTTCACGTCCAAATACCTGGACGTCGATTTCACGCCAGAGTACCCGTTCGGATTCGGGTTGTCCTACACCAGTTTCGAGTACACCAATCTGGCGATTTCCACACCGCAATTGCGCACCGGGACGCGGATCGAGATCAGCGCCGACGTCGCCAACACAGGTACTCGCGACGCCGACGAGATCGTGCAGCTGTACATGCATGCACCGGCCGGCAGCGTTGCACGCCCGGTGCGGGAACTGAAGGACTTTCGCCGGGTTCATTTGAAGGCGGGTGAGAAGCAGAGGGTTGCCTTCCTGGTCGGAGCCGGCGATATTGCGGCGTACAATGCGACGCTTCAACTAGTCGCCGAGCCGGGCAAGTACCAGGTTTGGATCGCGCCTGATTCCGTCCGCGGGGCCGGCGGCGAATTCACGGTTGTTCCGTAGTTCCTGGGCAGGTTGCGTCAGCCGACTCGACAACTCTCTGTCAATGGTTGCCCGGCGCTGAGAATCCTGCTTCGATTCTCGACGGTGAGCGTGGCGGCCCGCCCGTCATCAGGATGCGATCGAATCGCGCCAGGGCTCCAGGCCGATTGACCGCTGCTGGTAAACTTGAATCAGATCTCTCCTGGGCTGACCTCTGGGCCGCATGACCTATTACTTCGATCACAATGCGACGACGCCGCTATCGGATCCAGTGCTGGCGTGTGTCTCACGGGCGCTGCGGGAATGTTACGGGAATCCGTCGAGCATCCACTCGGCCGGGCAGGCGGCGCGCAGCGCGGTTGAACTGGCCCGCAGCCAAGTCGCCGCACTCTTAAATGCGCAACCGGGCGAGATCGTGTTCACGAGCGGCGGGACTGAAAGCGACAACCTTGCGGTATTGGGCGCCGTGCGGCTGGACGGAGTGGCCGGCAAGCACGCGATTACGACGGCAGTTGAACATCCGGCCGTCCTCGGGGCGTGTGCGCAACTGGTCCGTGAAGGCGCCGAAGTCACTTACCTCAAGGTCCGCGGAGATGGCGTCGTCGATCCGGATGAAGTGCGGCACGCGGTGCGCCCTACGACGGTGTTGATCTCGGTGATGCACGCTAACAACGAGACCGGCGCGGTGCAGCCCATCGCTGAGATTTCCGCAATCGCGCGAGCAGCGGGCGTGCTGTTCCACGCCGACGGAGTGCAGGCGGCGGGACGGCTCGGCACCGATGTGCGGGAACTGGGCGTCGACCTGTATTCACTGAGCGCGCATAAGCTCAACGCTCCCAAAGGGACGGGCGCGTTGTTTGTCCGCAAAGGCGTGAAACTGCAGGCGCTGCAGTTTGGCGGACGGCATGAGCGGGAGCGCCGTGCTGGCACCGAGAATGTTCCCGGCATAGCGGCCATGGGATGCACGGCCGAACAGCTTGTGCAGCAGCGTGCCCGCGAGTCTGTGCGGCTGGCGGGGTTGCGCGACAGGTTGGAATCGAGCTTATTGGAGCGGGTGCCTGGGGTCCGCACCAACGCACACGGCGCGACCCGATTGGCCAATACGTCCAGCTTGCGATTCGACGGGATTGAAGGCGAGGCGCTGGTGATCGCGCTGGATCTCGCTGGCTTCGCCGTGTCGTCGGGGGCTGCCTGTTCATCGGGAGCCGTAGAACCGTCACACGTCCTGCTCGCCATGGGGCTCACCCCTTCAGAAGCGCGTGCCAGCATACGCTTCTCGCTCGGGCAAGGCAACGATGAGGCGCAGGTGGATGCGCTGGTTGAAGCCGTCGTCGCCTCGGTTGCACGTTTGCGAAAGCTCTCTCCGGTGTACGAGCATGCGTGAGCTGCGGCAGGATGCCTTCATCGCGGTAGCAATGTCGGGCGGAGTAGACTCCTCGACCGTAGCCGCGATGCTCAAGCGCGACGGTTTCCGGCTGGCCGGCATGACCATGCAGCTGTGGAATCAGCGGCGTTTGCCGGCACTTGCGCCGGAGTCGCCGACGGGGCGATGCTGCTCGCTCGACGACGTCTACGACGCCCGGACCGTGGCGGGTCTGTTCCGGATTCCATATTACGTCGTGAACTTCGAGCAGGCGTTCGAGGAGAGCGTCGTCAAGCCATTCATCGACGAGTATCTCGCGGGCCGCACACCGATTCCCTGCACGCTTTGCAACAACCACGTGAAGTTCGATCGATTCCTGGAGATGGCCGAAGGCGTTGGCGCGGACTACATTGCGACGGGACACTACGCGCAGGTTGACTTCAACAACGCGAGCGGCCGCTGGGAGTTGCGCAGGGGCGCGGACGAGAGCAAGGACCAGACCTACTTCCTGTGGGGACTGCAGCAGCAGCAACTCGCACGAACGCTATTCCCGCTGGGCGAAATGCGCAAGCCCGATGTGCGCCGGCTGGCGGAGGAATTGGGCGTGCCGACCGCGAGCAAACACGATAGCCAGGAGATCTGTTTCGTGCCTAACGGCGACTACGCCGAATTCATCGAGGCCTACTTCGCCGAACAAGGTAAGGAGTTCGTCGCGCCCCATGGCGAGGTGGTCGATGAATCGGGCCGCGCTCTGGCCGCCCATGCGGGCGTCCATCACTTTACGGTCGGCCAAAGGAAAGGGCTCGGATTCGCGGCTGGCGAACCGCTGTACGTGATTGAGACCAACGCCGCTACACAGCGCGTGGTGGTCGGGCGGGAAGCACAGTTGCAGCGCGGATCGCTGCGGGCGGCGCGCGTGAATTGGGTCTCTATTGCCCCCATAGCGGACGAGCGTCCGGCCCAGGTGAAAATCCGCAACCGCCACGCTGCCGCTGCTGCGACGCTCAAACCGACCGGAGATCCGTCCATCGTTGAGGTGGTCTTCGAGGAGCCCCAGCGCGCGATCACGCCGGGCCAGGCCGCTGTCTTTTACGACGGCGAGCTGGTGTTAGGCGGGGGCTGGATCGAATAACCTCAAAGCATGGCGCGCTCCCCACTTCGAAATCGTACCGAGTGGGTAGCCGTGTCCATCCTCATGAGCCTGCTGCGGGTGCTGCCCAGGCAGGCGGCCTTCGCCGTTGCCCGCGGACTGACCACGGTTTTGCGGCTAACGGTACGACGCTTCACCCGGATCGCGCATCGCAACCTGCAACTGGCTTTCCCTGCATACGACGAGAAGCAACGCGTCCACTGCATCGACGGGTGCTTCCGCAATATGGCTGGGGTTTTCACCGCGGTTGCGAAGTTCCCTCTGATCACGAAGCGGAACGTCGGCGACTGGATCCGCTACGAGGGCTTCGAACACTTCGAAGCGGCCCTGAGCCGGGGCAAGGGCGTGGTGTTTGCCACGGGCCACCTCGGCAACTGGGAACTGAGCGCGTACGCCCATGCGTTGCTCTCCGCACCGATGAGTTTCGTCGTGCGTCCGCTTGATAACCCCCTGCTCGACCGGCTCTCCATCCACTACCGCACGCTTTCGGGAAACCGCGTCATTTCCCGCCGCGAGTCCGTGCGGCCGCTGATCCAGATGCTGCGCGGGAACCAGGCGGTCGGAATCCTGGCTGACCAGAACACGACGGAGGATCGCGGTGTTTTCGTCAACTTCTTCGGGTTACCGGCGTGCGTGGATTCGGGGCTGGCGAAACTGGCGGCGCACACCGGAGCGGCGATCATCCCCGGCTTCGCCGTCTGGTCGACCGCAGAGGGCCGCTACATCCTGAAATTCTATCCACCGATTGCGGCCAGTGGCGACGCACTACGGGACACCCAGGCCGTCCAGAGCGCGCTGGAACTGGCGATTCGCGAGTATCCGGAGCAGTGGCTTTGGATCCATAGACGGTGGAAGACGCGACCGGCCGGGGAACCGCCGATCTATTGAGCTGCAGCTTTTGGAAGGCTTTTGCCTGCCTGGAGTTGCGGTTAATCGCTGGTGCGGTACGATGAAAGAGTTGGGCGCGTAGCTCAGTCGGTTAGAGCGCCTGCTTCACACGCAGGAGGTCACAGGTTCGAGTCCTGTCGCGCCCACCATCCCCCAACTCATTGAATAACAAGGGCTCTACGGCAATTCCGGGGATCGGTTCGCGTTCGCTTCCGGGTGTTTTAGTGAAGGTTCTTTTGAGTCTTGTCTTCCCGGTGCTTTGTTCCGGTCTGCTCCTCGGGCAAACTGCGTCTCTGCGCGGAGTGGTCACGGACGAGTCTGGCGGGGTTGTTCCCGGTGCCACGGTCTCGTTGGGCAGCTCATCGGCCCCTGGGAAGACGACGCGAACGAACAACGATGGAGCATACTCCTACTCCGCTTTGCAGCCGGGCGAGTACACTGTGCGGGCTGCGGCCGCCGGACTTGCGCTTCAGGAACCGGTCAGGATCACGCTCAAGCCAGGTGCCCAGACGCTGAATCTCGAGTTGAAAGTCGCCGGGATGACGGAGCAAATGACCGTTGGCGACACCACCGATTCGACCGTCACAACGGATCCCGCCGGCAACGCCAGCGCGGTGGTGATGCGCGGAGATGACCTGGACGCGCTCTCTGATAATCCCGACGACCTGGCGACGGACCTTCAGAACCTCGCCGGACCCGCCGCAGGTCCGAACGGAGGCGCGATCTACATCGACGGCTTCAGCGGAGGTGATCTGCCTCCGAAGAACTCGATCCGCGAGATCAGGATCAACCAGAATCCCTTTTCGCCGGAGTACGACAAGCTGGGGTTCGGACGTATCGAAATCTTCACCAAGCCGGGGACCGACAAGTTCCACGCCGACCTCGGATACAATTTCGCGAACGACGCCTGGAACTCCCGCAACCCCTACGCGGGCCGGAAAGCGCCGTTTCGCTTGAATGAACTGCGCGAGGCGTTGAGTGGCCCCCTCAACAAGAACGCCTCATTCAATCTGGTCTTCATGCGGGAGTGGGTGGATAACGGGAACGCGGTGAACGCCGTGGTCGTCGATCCGCAGACGCTGTCGATCACCCCATTCACCGCTACGCCCGTGTCCGAACTGCGGCGAACGGGCGTCACGCCACGCGTCGATTATCAGATCGGCGCCAATCACACGCTGAGCGTAAGGTACTCCTACAACCGCGACATCGTTCGCGACGCCGGCACCGGCGGGTTCAATCTGCCGTCGCGCGGTTATCACAACGATGCCCTCAGCCAATCCGTGCAGGTTACCGAGACCGCCGTGCTCAGCACGAGTGTCGTCAACGAAACCAGGTTTCAGTATTTCCGGCCGACTACGGTCTCCCAGGCGAACACGCCGGGGTATGCCCTCCAGGTTCTGGGTGCGTTTAATGGCGGCGGCACCCCGCTGGGCCGCTCCACGGATGCACAGAACAACCATGAATTACAGAACAACACCTCGGTGCTCCGCGGAAGTCATACGATCCGTTTTGGGGGCCGTCTTCGAGCCACCACGGAAACCAACGACGCACCCCAGAATTACGCCGGCACATTCACCTTCGGCGGCGGTCTGGCCCCGCAGTTGGACGCACACAACAATGCGATTCTCGATGGCTCCGGGCAACCGGTGCTTGTGAATATCAGCTCGATCGAGAGCTACCGGCGCACGCTCATGTTTGAGCGGATGGGCTTACCCGCGGGGCAGACCCGGCAACTGGGAGGTGGTCCGATACAGTTCGGCATCAACGCGGGAGATCCGGTGATTGCCGGAAGTCAATTCGATTTGGGCGCCTTCGTGGGCGACGACTGGAAAGTCCGATCGAACCTGACGATGAGCCTCGGGCTGCGCTACGAAAACCAAAACAACATGCACGACTGGCGCGATTTCGCCCCTCGCATCGGCCTGGCCTGGGCGCCCGGCGGAGCGTCCGGGAGGTCTCGCTCGAAGAACGTGATCCGCGCCGGGTTTGGCATATTCTACGACCGTTTCAGCCTGGCCAACACGCTCACGGCGCAGCGCTACGATGGCCAAGTCCAGCAACAGTACATCCTTGCCGATCCGGACTTCTTCCCGGCTGTGCCTGCCGTCTCAGCCCTGCCCGGCCCAGTCCCTAGCAGCACGATTCAACGGATCAACTCCAGCATGCGAGCCCCGTACCTGATGCAGTCGGTTGTCGCGTTTGAGCGCCAACTCCCGCTGAACACGACCATCGCGATCACATACGCAAACTCGCACGGGCTCCATATACTGCGCTCGCAGGACGTCAACTCACCGCTGCCGGGGACGTACATTCCCGCTATTCCGGGCAGCGGGGTGTTCCCGTTCGGAAGGACGGGCCAGGTGCTCATGATGGAATCCGCGGGTTTGTACAACCAGAACCAATTGATACTCAACGTGAACTCCAAGGTGAACCGGAACGTCTCGCTCACCGGGTCGTACATGTACAACAGGGCGCTGAGCAACACCGACGGGCTGGGGACTTTTCCGGCGAACCCTTACAGCATGGCCGGCGAGTACGGCCCTTCCTCGACGGATATGCACCACCGCGCCTCGCTGAGCGGCACCGTTACCTTCAAGTGGGGCATCCGCTTTAACCCGTTCCTCACCGCGAATTCCGGACCGCCCTTCGACATAACCGCCGGGAAGGATATTTACGGCAATGGCCTGTTCAACGCAAGACCCGGGATTGCGACAGATCCTTACAAGGCTGGAGTCATTCTGACCCGGTACGGCCTGCTCGACCCAAGTCCCACGCCGAGAGAGAAGCTGCTCTCCAGGAACTTCGGCCGCGGACCCGGCCAGATCATGCTGAACATGCGCGTGGGTAGGACGTTTACCTTCGGTTCGCGCGAAGGCCGCGCGCCGGTCGCGACCAATCCCGGCGGCGTCTCCGGCGGACCGGGCGGCGGCGCGGGCCGTGGGGAGCCGGGCAGCCCATTCGCGTTGGGTGGTGCGAGTACCATGGCCGCCACGGCGAACCGCCGCTACAGCATGGTTGTTTCGATGCAGGTTCGCAACCTCACAAATCACACCAATCCTGGACCGATCATCGGCAACATCACGTCGCCTCTGTTCGGCCACGCCAACCAACCCGCCGGCTCAAGCGGACTGTTCAGTGAGAGCGCCAACAACCGGCGCCTCGAGTTACAGACTAGGCTCACTTTCTGAACTTGGGCGAACCGATTTCGGGGAGGCTCCGCTGGGTCCCGAGGATCACTAACCGCCCTTGCATTTCTTGCCGCTGTGCCTTCAACCGGCCAGTCCCCTGCGCCCCTCCTGCGGCCGGTCGTGGACGCGCCAATGCCGGCGCCCGCCGTGAACCTGCTGATGCAATCAGAATCCGGACGGCAAAGCTGCCTCAAGGTTGATCGGTTCACCGGTGATGGGGTGGTGAAAGTTCAGAAATTGAGCGTGCAGAAAATATCCTCCATCGCCGGGGAGGCCGGGAAGATTCTCAAGCGGCAAACCGGCGAGGCCGTACAGAGGATCGCCTACCAGGGGATGGCCGATGGATGCCAGATGGATTCTGATTTGATGAGGGCGGCCCGAACTCAGGCTTACGTCGAAGGTTGTCGTGCAGGAGGTGCGTGAGATCACCTTTGCCAATGACTTTGACGGTTTGCCGCTTGGGCTGGCGGCCCACACGGAACCGATGAGCGGGTGCGGTACGAGGCCGATGGGTGTGAGAATTTCATAGGTGTCGTGGTGCGCAACGTCTTGAGCCAGCGCCCGGTAGATCTTTTGAATTTTGGATGTGTTCCAGTTTGCGGATAGATTGGACGCCGCCTGAGGCGTTTTAGCGAAAAGAACGATGCCGCTGGTTGCCCGGCCCAACCGGTGGACAGGGTTTGCGTTGGGGGTTTGCTTTTGCACCAGGCGGAAGAGGGTGTTTTCC
>Ga0209697_10003721_pt1 | contig 20429 bp, 14 predicted proteins | sample AliMusrvi5mmetaG_FD_184115 | JGI IMG/M metagenome (GOLD analysis project Ga0209697, IMG submission 184115) | Freshwater lake bacterial and archeal communities from Alinen Mustajarvi, Finland, to study Microbial Dark Matter (Phase II) - Alinen... | ecosystem: Environmental > Aquatic > Freshwater...
CCCTGCCGTTCCGGTCAGGGGTATCGGTACGTTGGCGCCATCCCCCCTGAGAACGCCTGCTGCCAGGACTCCGGTGCCAGCGAGAGGCCCCGCGGTCTTGTAGATCAAGCTCCATGTGGGCACGCCAGAGAGGTCCGCGCCAATGCCTCCGGCCGCCAACCCCACTTTCGTCCCACCGACGCGATAGATGGTGCCTCCGCCTATGGTGACTCCGGTAGGGATGTCCGTCCCGATCGATGGTATCCCGCTGCCTCCGGTCGCCAGGACGCCGCTGTTTTGGGTCGCCAGTCCGGTCACCATGTTCGCCGCGTTGGAGTAGAGGATTTCGTTGATGTTTGTCGAGAGCGGATATGTCGCATTGCTCCAGGTCGCGTCTGCGCCTGGGCCCTGGGACATCAGGAGCTGTCCATTGGCCACTGCGGTAAGCATGCGGGTCGAACCGACGGCATGCTGGAACGGCATCGAGCCCTGCGTCCCGCCGGCCAGACTGATCGCGGTGTACGCGGTCCCCGCGGCGGCAATATTGGTCCAGGTTGGGTTTGAGTTTAAGCCATTGGTCGTCAATATCTCTCCGCCGGTCGTGGGCCCCAGCGTGGTCATCACGTTGGCTGCGGAGAAATAAGGGATGGAGCCCTGCGCGGCGGGGGCTCCACTCAAGTTCCCGCCCGTGCCGCCGCTGGAAATGTTCAGTATGTTCTTGACCCCATTGGTCAAGTCAACCTGGTCCCAGGCCGGGCTGTTTGCCCCGCCGGTATTGGCCCCATAGCGTGGGGGCGTGGCGCTCTTGGCGAGAGAGGACACCGTGTTGGCCGCGGAACCATAGAGGAGGTCTCCCTGCGCCACCGAGTTCGGGTAGCTCGCTTGGGTCCAGGCTGGAACCCCGCTCACGCTGTTGGATTGGAGGATCGTGCTGGCTCCGCCGATGCCCAGCGGCACGACCGTGTTGGCCGCCGAGCCGTAGAGGAGGTCTCCCTGCGCCACCGAACCCGGATAGGTCATCGCGGTCCAGCCCGGGACCGTGCCGTTGCTCCGAAGGATCTTGCTGGCGGTCCCGATGCCTAGCGGCGAAACTGCGTTGGCCGCCGAGCCGTAGAGGAGGTCTCCCTGCGCCACCGAACCCGCCGAACCTGGATAGGTCATCGCGGTCCAGCCCGGGGCCGTGCCGTTGGATTGCAGGATCGTTCCGGCGCCGCCGCCGCCGAGCAAGGACATGCCCGAGGGAGCCAGCGAGAAATAGGGGATGCTACCTTTCGCAGCGGCGTGGAAATCCTGGCCCGTGCCGCCGGACTGCGGCAGCAGAGGGCTGCTCAAATGCAGCGTCCCCGCCCCATCGAAGTCTGACTGAAGGCCCGGGCTGCCGAACCACGCGGGCCCTTGGACATCGAGGTTGGTCCCGGCGCCGTCAATGGCCATCGGTCCCGAACTCAGATGAAGGCTGGCGCCGGCGCCGTCGATGGCCAGGGTGCCCGAGCTCATGGTGAGTAGAGTGTATGGGTGCGCGGTTCCGATGCCGATGAAGGCCGTGGCAGAGGAGATGTAGAGCGCCGCGTTATTGCTTGACGCCCCGGTCGTGACGAGGAGTGCCCCGGTGGAGATATCGATGGTCCCCTCTACGGCCTTGGCCACGAGTGCGTAAGGCATGGAGACAAGCTGTGCCCGCGGAGTCAGCGGGGGGACGCTTCCCGGGCTTTGACCCGGCTGGTAGATCTCCACTTCCAGCCAGCGTTGCTGGCCGCCCACCAAGATGTCGGTCGTCACCGGGATTTTGGCGCTGAACAGCCCTGAGACGATGTCGACGGCCGTCTGCATGGTCGGTCCTATCTGGGTGCCGCCGACTGCGGAATCCCAGATGCTGAAGATGACTCCCCATGGCGACTGCGAGGTCACGGGAATCCCGTTGAGCAGCAGTTGCCCCTGGTAGTCGATGCCTGCCGGCACGCTTCCCGGCTGGGCCGTGCTGGGGCGGTAGGTGGCGCCGCGCGCCGGGCCGGCGCACAACGCGCCTGCCAGCAGCGCCAGTAGAAGGGATGAGAGGAAGAGTTCCCTTCTCATGGCCGGGTCTCCGTCAGGAGCTTCATGGCATCATCACTCATGCATGATCACTGGAATTGTCCGCCGAGCGCGTCGGCGAAATTGCCGGCGGACGTGCCGGTCGCGACGACGATCTTTGGTTGGTTGCAGTCATTGCAGAAGTACACATCGCCGACGGTCGGGGCTATGCCTCGCAGTTGGCTTATGGTGCGGCTATATGACGCCAAGACGGCCGTTCCGCCCACGCTGCCGCCTGTGATCGTCACGGCCGCGGGATTGTACCGCTTGTAGGTCGTTCCGTCGCCGAGATCATCCTGGGTGGCGCCGGCTGACGGCGCAGCGGTGCCGTTGCCCTTGAGGACGCCGGTGAGAGCGGCAGTGCCGTTTAGAGTTGTGGCTGCGTCCTTATAGATCAAGCCTCCCGTGGGCACGCCGGAGAGGTCCGCGCCAGTGCCGCCTCTCGTCATTGCGGTCTGGTTCTCCCCCGCGATGGTGTCGGCAGCCGACCAATAGGCGTTTTGCCCAACAGCCGCAGTCAGGGCTGTCGGCGCTCCGCCGCCGTTGCTCTTGAGGACGCCGGTGAGGGGGGCAGTGCCTCCTAGAGTCGAGGCTGCGCTCTTATAGATCAAACCTCCCGTGAGCACACTGGAGAGGTCCGCGCCCGTTCCGCCTTGCGTCATGGGGACGGACGCCTCCGACCCGAGGGTGTCAGCGGCCGACCAATAGGCGGTCTGCCCAACACTCCCGGTCAGGGCTGTCGGCGCAGCGGCGCCGTTGCCCTTGAGAATGCCGGTGAGGGCGGCAGTGCCTCCTAGAGTCGAGGCTGCGCTCTTATAGATCAAGCCTCCCGTGAGCACGCCGGAGAGGTCCGCGCCCGTTCCGCCTTGAGTCATGGGGACGGACGCCTCCGACCCGAGGGTGTCAGCGGCCGACCAATAGGCGGTCTGCCCAACACTCCCGGTCAGGGCTGTCGGCGCAGCGGCGCCGTTTCCCTTGAGAACGCCAGTCAGAGCTCCGGTGCCCGCGAGAGGCCCCGCGGTCTTGTAGATCAAGCCCCCTTGGGTCACGCCGGAGAGGTCCGCGCCCGTTCCGCCGTCCGCGAACGGCACTGGCGTTCCGTTGGAGCGATAGATGTATTGCGAGCCGATTGTGACGGCGGCAGGGATGTCCGTCCCGATCGATGGTATCCCGGTGACGCCGGTCACCAGGACGCCGTTGTTTTGGGTCGCCAGCCCGGTCACCGTGTTCGCCGCGTTGGAGTAGAGGATCTGGTTGGCGGTCGTCGAGAGCGGATAACTCACAGGATCCCAGGCCACGTCCGCGCTTGGCCCCTGGGACATTAGGATCTGCCCATTGGTCCCTGCGAGAAGCATCTTGGTCGAACCGGCGGCATGCTGGTACGGCACCGCGCCCTGAGCTCCGCCGGCCAGATTGGTCGCGGTGTTCACGGACCCCACGGCGGAAAGATCGATCCAGGAGGGATTGAAGCCGGCTCCGTTGGTCGCCAATACCCATCCCGCCACCGCTCCGCCGGCCGTAGGCCCCAGCGTGGTCATCACATTGGCATTGGAGAAATAAGGAATGGAGCCCTGAGCGGAGGACACGCTCAGGTCCGCGCCCGTGCCGCCGCTGGATATGGACAGGATATTTTTCACCCCATTGCTCAAGTCCACCTGAGCCCAGGCCGGGCTGTTGGCGGCGCCCGTATTGGATAGGTAGCGCGTCGCATTGCCATCCTTGGCCAGCCGCGAAACCGCGTTGAGCGCGGAGCCGTAAAGCAAATCTCCCTGCGAAACAGTGGCCGGGTAGCTCGCGCTGGTCCAGGTGGGAACCCCGCTGTTGGATTGTAGGATGGTACTGGCTCCGCCGATTCCTAGGGGCGAAACTGAGCTTGCCGCATACCCGTACCAGAGGTCGCCTTTCGCCACCGTGTTCGGGAAGGTCGCCGTGGTCCAGCCTGGGACCGAGCCGTTGGATTGGAGGAGCGTGCCGGCTGCGCCGATGCCCAGCGGCGAGATCGAGTTGGCCGCGAAGCCGTACAAGAGGTCGCCCTGCGCCACCGAGCCCGGGTAGCTTGCGCTGGTCCAGGTCGGGGCCGTGCCTATGCCGTTGGTCTGAAGGATCGTGTTGGCGGCGCCGATGGGGAGCGGGGCCATGACCCCGAGTGCGGAGAAATAGGGGATGCCACCCGGCCCCACGGCGCTGAAATCCTGGCCCATGCCGCCGTACTTCAGATCCAGAGGGCTGGCCAATGTCAGCGCACCCCCCGCACCGAAGGACGACTGGGTGCCCGGGTTGCCGAACTGCGCGGACCCTTGGACATTGAGGTTTGCCCCAAGACCGTCAATGACCATCGGTCCCGAACTCAGATGGAGGCTGGCGCCGGCGCCATCGATGGTCAGGGTGCCCGAACTCATGGTGAGCAGAGTGTACGGGTGCGAGGTCCCGATGCCGATGAAGGCCGTGGCAGAAGAAATGTAGAACGCCGCGTTACTGCTGACCGGCGCGGTCGTGATGATGAGTCCGCCGGTGGAGATGTCGATGGTCCCCTCGATGGTCTTGGCCACGAGCGCGTAAGGCACGGAGAAGAGCTGCTCCCGCGGCGCTAATGTCTGGCCGCTTCCCGCGGGGCCTGTTTTGTCGACCTCAACCTCCAGCCAGCGTTGCCCGCCGCCCACCAAAGTGTTGGTCGTCACCGGGATGTTGACGCTGAACAGCCCTCCGACGAGGTTGACGGGGATTTGGTTGGGCGCGGGCGGGAAGGTCGCTATCAGGTTGCCGCCGGTTCCCGGCCCGAAGTCATAGATGCGGAAGACGAATTTCCATATGGCGGTCACGGGAGCCCCGTTATCTTGCAGTTGCCCTTGGTAGTTGATGCCTCCCGGCACGCTGCCCGGCACCGCCGTGGCTTGCGGGCGGAATGTGGCGGCGCCGCGCGTCGGCGCGGCGCACAGCGTCCCAGCCAGCAAGGCCAGCAGAAGGGGGGATGGTTTCTTCATAAGTCACCTCGATGGTCGCGATGGTTCATGGGCGTCGGCGCGGTAGCGCCGTCGCCCTGCGTGCCATTAGGAAGCGCGTTGGCACGCATGGGACGCACATCAGGACGTGTGTCGGGCGTCATGGGTGGATCCACTTCATGTAATCAGGGGATAGTATCATCTCCGAATCCGGCAGCGACTGGGGCGACTCCGGCCCCGGAGCCCGGGTCGTAGGAGCCTGGCGCATCCGCTCGAATCCGCGCTGCCTCAACGGAGCCGCCTGGTCCCGGGCGCGGCGCCACTCGACGAGCGTGCCGCGGCGCTCCTCGCGCAGGGTCTTGCCGAACTTGAGGACGATGCTGACCCGGTGCGTCTGTGCGAAGTCGCCGGAGTCCATGAAGGCGTAGTCGAATCCCAGTTCGCAGGGCTTGTGTTCGTCGCGGAAGAGGTAGAGTCCCATGCCGACCGTGTAGCCGGGCCCCCCGCCCGAGTCGCTGCGGCCGCCCAGGCGTATAGCCATGACTCCTGAGTACCACAGCTCGACGCCGCCGGAGACCGCCAGCGTCTGGCCCCGGGTCTCGACGCCATCCATGGTGAGGGTGAAATAGTGCAGGAAGTCACGCGGGTCATAGGGCGTCCACGAGGCGCCGAGCCGTGCCGTGATGGGAAGGGGAGCGGTCTCGGAGATGTACTGCAGGCCGTTGCCGAGGTTGAGCATCGCGGCGCCCAGGCGCACACCAGTCATGGGGATCCACAGCGTGCTTACGTCTGCCGCCACAGTGGCGGCGTTGGTGGTGTTGAGCCGCGAGGTGATGTACTTGCCCGAGCCGCCCACCGCCCAGGTGTCCGATAGGCGCAGGCCGTAGGAGAGCTGGTAGGCCGAGTCCGCGGCTGAGGTCTGGGCGGTGGTTTGGTCGGAGTTCGAATAGGAGTCGAAAGGCTCTACGCTGAGCGCGTTGACCGCCAGCCCGTAGGTGCCGAAGCGCAGCGGGTGTATGTAGCCGGTCCACGCGTGGTTGACTCCCGGGGCGTAGGCGTCGTAGACCATGCCGAGCTCTTGGCGCGAAAGGAACGCGATCCCCGCGGGGTTGTAGGCCAGGGCATGGACGTCGTCGGCGAACCCGGTGAAGGCCCCCGCCAGGCCGGTCGGGCGCGCGCCGACCGGGATGAGCAGGAAATCCGCGCCCGTGGTCCCGGGGCCGGAGCCGGCCAAGCTGTCCGCCTGGGCGGGCAGGGGGCGGCCCAGGCAGAGGAGGGCGGCCAGGCAGACTACGCCTTTGACATGGTTGCGCACCATCTGAATTGTGCATGATAGTATTTGCAAGAATATTACAGGAAAATCCTGTCCTAACGCGATGATGAGGACCGCCCGGACGGCTGGTCTTGCTGTTGGGCGCTTTGTTTGGCCAGATAAGCGCCCATAAGGGCCATGACGGCGATGAGCCAGGCGGCAAGAACGGACCAGGCCGCATAGCGCAGCCAGCGGGGGGCGGGAGTGATCGTCCCGCCGCTATCGAGCGCCAGGAACTCGGGGGGGATGCCTGGTCCGGGCTGCGGAGCCTGGCGGGAACCCTCAGTATCGGCGTTGGCCGCCGGACGCGCCGTGCGGAAAGGCTCCTTGCAGAAATCGCACCACTGTGCTGAATCCGGGGACTCGAAACCGCAGGCCGGGCATCTAACCACGGGCGTACTTGAGCCTCGTCTCCGAGAGGGGCTTGCCGACCCTGTGGCGCAGGCTGCCCAGCTTGTCCACGCGTAGCTCCACCTCGTCGCCGGGGTTCACCCAGCGCTCCAGGTCCAGGCCGCAGCCCCGGAAGAAGGTGCCTGAGCCCAGCACGTCGCCCGGATGGAGCGTCTCCTCCTGGGAGACGTGTGAGAGCATCAGGCCCCAGCTCCAATAGCGGTCCCCGGTGCGGCCCTGGCTCCAGAGCTCGCCGTTGACCCGGACTTCGATCTTCAGGTCTTCCTCGGGCCCCATCTCGTCGGTCGTCACCAGGCATGGGCCCAGGCCATAGGCGAAATCCTTGCCTTTGGCCGGCCCCATGCCGCAGGCGAACTCCGACTTCATCGTGTCGCGGGCCGAAAAATCGTCGAGGATGGTGAAGCCCGCGATGTGGGCGGGGGCGTCTGCGGGGGAGAGGTTGCGGCCGGGCGTCCCCACCACGCAGGCCACCTCCGCTTCGAAGTCGAAGCGCCGGGTGTAGCTCGGCCAAGGGACCTCTTGGTCCGGACCGTAGATCTCGCGGGCGTTGCCCTTGAAATAGACCGGATGATCGTACCAAGCCGTCGGCAGGGACGCGCCGGTCCGCGCCCAGGCCTTCAGAGCGTGGTCCTCGAACGCGAGGAAATCGCGCAGGGAGCGGGGCTGCAGGGGCGCCAGCAGGCGGACCGTCTCTGGTCTGTGGATGATGAGTTCTCCCCGGGGGCCGACGGGAGCCCCGTGCTTCTCGGTCTGCGCGGCCGCGAAGTCCAGGGCGTGACGGGCTTCGGTCAGGGCTCCCCGGCCCCGGTCGAGGAAAGCGAGCATGTCGGGCGGCAGCAGCACGTCGGCCAAACGGCGGGGTTGGGGCTCGCCGAGACGGGCCAGGCGGGCCGCGGCCGCGAGGTTGAGGTCCACCACGTGGCTCTGCCAGAGCGCGCCCAGGCGCGTGAAGGGTCCCAGGGGCGTGGCGACCTCGAAGGTGACGAGCCTCACAACGGCAGTATATTGAATTTGTCCCGAAGGCTCAATACAGCGGGACGAAGCGTTTCTGCTTGGCGTCGGCCCGGGTCATCGTGATGACGTTTTTCAAGGTGTCGCCTTTGGCGTCGAACACGATGGTCCCGAGCATGCCGGAGTGCCGGCTGGTCCGGAGGCATTCGAGCACCAGCTCGCGGTCGGCCCCGTGGCGGCGCAGGCATTCCACGGCGATGAGCCCGGCTTCGTAGGCGCAGTGGTCGAAGACCCGCGGCGTGATGCCGTAGAGTCTACGGTAATTCTCCACGAAGTCGGTCGCGCTGGGGAGGTCCTCCACCGGCACGCCGCTGACCGCGAGGTACGCCCCTTCGGCGGCGGGGCCGGCGATGGTGAAGAGCTCCGGAGCCTTGGCCCCGTCCCCTCCGAGGAAGGGAAAGTCCAGGCCCAGCCCCCGCGCCTTCTTGAGCATCAGCCCGAATTCCGTGTGGATTCCGCCGAAGAAAAGCCCGTCCGGCCGCCGGGCCTGCAGCTCGGAGAGCAGCGCCGTGAAGTCCGTTTCGCCGCGGGAGACGTTGCGGGACGGCACGATCATGCCGCCCTTGCCTTCGAAGCGGCGGCGGAACGCTCCGGCCAGGTCGCGGCCATAGGGAGTCCCGTCGTCTACGACGGCCATGCGGCGCAGCGCGAACCGGTTGTAGGCGTAGTCGGCCGCGTAGGCGCCCAGGACTGCGTCGGAGGCGGGGATGCGGAACGCCACCCGGGGCCCGGTCCAGTCCGGGCGGGTCTGCTGCAGGGTCACGTCGGGGCTGGTCGCCGAGGGGGTGATCATGGCCAGCCCCGACGCGGAGTAGACCTTGGCCGCGGCGATGGCGCAGCCGGAGGTGAGGTGCCCGATCACCACAGCCACCGCGGGGTCCGCCGCGACGCGGCCGGCGACCTGGGCCGCGGCTTCCGGTTCGGCGCGGTCGTCGTAGGGGACGACTTCGAACCGCCAGGGCGACTCCCCGCCGGCCACCGAGTCGGCTACGGCCATCTCCACGGAGTGCTGCATGCCCAGGCCCTCGGACGCGAGTTCTCCGGTCAGGGGCCCGGCCACGGCGATGCGCACCACGGGGTTAGCGCGGTTGCAGGCCCAGGGCCCGCCGGCCAGCACGCCCAGGGCCATGGTCAGGACAAGAGGGAAGCGGCACCGCATCCCTTTAGGATAGAAAGAAACAGGCGGCGATTCAATCGTGCTCTAGCAGCTTGAGCCAGAGCGAGGAGACCAGGAAGTCCTTGAGGCGCGCGTGCTCCACCCAGCGCGTCTGCGACGGCCTCGGTCCCAACAGGCGGGCCCGGTGCAGGGAGAGTGCGATGCGGTAGCGGGTGATGGAATGGCGGACAGTCTTCAGCCGGGGCCCGATCTCGACTGGGAAACGTCCCGCCTCGGGCAATCCCCAGTGGTCCTTGAGGAGGAGTTCGTCGAGGCCGCGTTTCCAGAGCAGGACCCGGCCGCGGCGTTCGATCCAGAGGCAGGTCCAGCGCAGGTCTTGCGGCGCGGCGCGCGGGCCGAGGACCGGCAACCGCTCCTGGAGGCCCATCTTCCTGGCCGCGCATAGCTCGCGCAGAGGGCAGGTCCCGCACTTCGGACTTTGCGGAGTGCAGACTACTTCACCCAATTCCATCACGGCTTGATTCCAATCCCCCGGGCGGCGCGGGTCGAGCAGGCCTTGCGCCATCGCCGTCAATCGTCTCTGCGCGGCGGGCCGGCGCGGGTCGGACCGGATCGCGAAGAGCCGGCACATCACCCGGGTCACATTGCCATCCAGGACCGCGTGGGGTCGGCCGAAGGCGATGGAGGACACCGCGGCCGCCGTATAGCGCCCCACTCCGGGCAGGGCCAGCCAGGAGTCTTGGTCGCGCGGGAAGTCCCCATCGGGCCGGGCCGCGATGCGGCGGGCGGCGGCGCGCAGGTTGCGCGCGCGGGCATAGTAGCCCAGGCCCGCCCAAGCGCGCAGGACCTCGGATTCGCGGGCGCGGGCGAGGGCGCGGAGGTCCGGGAACCGGCGCAGGAACCGCTCATAGCGGGGCAGGACTGCGGTTATGGTGGTCTGCTGGAGCATGGTCTCCGCCACCCACACGCGGAAAGGGTCGGCGTCGCGGCGCCAGGGCAAGGGCCGGGCCGCGCGCGCGTACCAGGAGAGGAGGCGCCGCCGCAGGAGCGCCGCGGCCGACACCGGGAGACTCACTCCGGGATGAGGACGTTGACGATGACCTGGTCTACGCCCTGGATCCGGCCCGCGATGCGCGAGACGAGGTCCTGCTCGCGCCGGTTCTTGAGCACGCCGGATAAGGTCACGACTCCGGTGTCGACGTCGATGGTCAGGTAGCGCGCGTCGAGATCGGGCTGGCTGTGCAGCGCGGTCTCTATGCGCGCTTTGATGGCCGCGTCGCTGAGATCCACCGGCTCCACATTGCGCAGGCAGCCGGAGAATCCGGCGGCCAGGACCGTCGTCGCCAGGAGGAGCATCCAAGCCTTCATGGCAATAATGTACAATTTTATCGACGAAGCGACAAACGGCGGCTACGATCCGTGTACGATCCGGTCTCGGGCTCGTCGATTTTTTTGGAATGGATATCCTTCTCGCCACCCGCAACCGGCATAAGGTCATCGAGATCTCGAGCCTTTTGGGAGGGGGGCTGCGCGTCCTCTCCCTCGATGAGCGGCCCGACGCTCCTGCCGTAGAGGAGGACGCTCCCACCCTGGAGGGCAACGCGCGCAAGAAGGCCGTCGCGACCGCGGCCGCGACAGGGCTTTGGTGCCTTGCCGACGACACGGGCCTGGAGGTCGCGGCCCTCGGCGGCGCGCCGGGGGTGCTCTCCGCGCGCTACGCTGGCCCCGGGTGTGACTACGCGGCCAACAACCGCAAGCTCCTGGAAGCCTTGCGGGACGTGCCTCCCGAGCGGCGGCGGGCCGCCTTCCGGACGGTCATGGCCCTCTCTGACCCGCGCGGCGGCAGCGTCGTGCTGGAGGAGGGGCGGCTCGAGGGCGTCATCGCCGTCGAGCCGGCGGGGACCAACGGCTTCGGCTATGACCCGCTCTTCATCGTGCCGTCCCGGGGCCGGACCCTCGCCCAGCTGAGCCTGGAGGAGAAGAATACCTTGAGCCACCGGGCTGCGGCGCTGACGCGCATGCTGCCCCACCTGCGGCATCTGGCCGCGCTGGCGGCGCTCCTGGTCTTCCTGTCGGCGCCCGCGCGGGCCGGGCGGACGGAGCCGGCCGGCCAGACCATCTGGGACCAGATCATGGCTGATCAGGCGGACCGAGGCCTGCGCCAGGGCGCCCGGTATCTCGATGGGAAGCAGTACGACCAGGCGGTCCGCGAATTCCTGCGGGCGGTGCAGGCCAATCCCAACGATCCGGCCACGCACACCATGCTGGGCGTGGGCTACTATTGGACCGGGCGGGTGGATCTCTCTTTGGAGGAGTACCGCAAGGCCCTGGACCTCGACCCGCGCAGCGCTCAGCCCTGGCTCCTCATCGGCATCTCCTTGGCCTGGAAGGGCGAGGACAAGGGCGCCTACGAGGCGTTCAAGAAGGCGGCCGAGCTCGATCCCCAGCGCGCGGACGTCCAGATGAATCTCGGCTCCATCGAAGAGTCCCTGGGCCTGATGTCTGAGTCCCTGGAGCATACCCGGAAGGCCGTCTTGCTCGACGGCAAGAACCCGCTCTATCACTACCAGCTCGCCATGCTCTATCGGAGGCTCGGCCGCGACTCGGACTGCATCGACTCCCTGCATCGGGCCTTGGGTCTCTTTCCCGATTTCGAGGACGCGGTCCTGGAACTGGGCGCGGCCGAGGAGCGCACCGGGGACCGCAAGGACGCCCTGCGCAGTTTCCGCAAGGCCGTGGACCTCAAGGCGCGCGACGCGGTGGCGCGCTTCCGCTTGGCGCGCCTGATGCTGCAGGGCGACGACTCCGGGCGCGCCCGCGCCATGATGAGCGAGGCTTTCCATCTCACTCCCGAGGAGGGCGGCGGGGGGCTGCGGCTGTCCGTTTCGTACGCCGGCGGCCATAAGGCCGCCTCCGGCCCCGGCACGGCGGGCCCAGCCGAGGCCCCGACGAGCCCGCCCGCGGCCGAAGGCGACGCCAACGACCCCCTCTCGGTCTTCACCCGAAACCTGGAGCGCATCCCGCTCGAACAGAGCGCGATCATGGAGGTCGACGTGGTCTTCGTGCCCAAGCCCAAGCTGGTCAAGGCCCCGCTCGAGAGCGCCTCGTCTTTGCGCAAGGCCCTGTCCCAGCGGCTCTCGGATTCCGACGGTACGCCCAAGGCGACGCGGCGGCAGTATCAACTGCGCGCGGCCAAGCCTGAGGAGCGCGCCGCGCAGGTCCGCCAGATCATGGACGATCTCCGGAAGCTCCTCAAAGCCGCGCCCGAAGGAGCCGACACGCGTCTGGGGATGAACCTGACGTTCACGCACCTCGCCGACGCGGGCGCCGCCCGCGGCGACGCGGAGAACCCTCCCAAGGTCTCCTACGAGCCCAGACAGGTGGGCAACGACCTGGGCCTCTGGGTGATCGGCACCGGCTGGATGGGCCTGGTGGAAGAGGTCCTGCCGGAGTCGGGGGAGGCCCCGCCCCAGCCGGATCAGAGCGACTGGTGGGTGGCCACAGGACTGGGCTACGCCATCCTGGGAGACGGCCAGAGGGCCCTGTCCGCCTTCGTGCGCGCGGTGCAGCTCGATGCCTCGAGCGTGCCGGCCCGGCTCGGCCGCAGCGTGGCCTCGGTCATGACCGGCGACGAGGCCGGCGCCATCAAGGCCCTGCTCGAGGCGCGCCGCCTCGACCCCAACAACCGCGCGGCCAAAGAGGGCCTCAAGTGGCTCAACCGTCAGGCCGCGCCCAAGCAATCGCCCAAGGGGGCCGGGCCCAAGGAGAAGATCTGATGTCCCTCGACCTCGGACACATGCAGGCGTTCGTCCGGCGCGTGCATTTCGTCGGCATCGGCGGCGTGGGCATGAGCGGCATCGCCGAGGTCCTCGCCAATCTCGGCTACCGGGTCTCCGGGTCCGACCTCAAGGAGAGCGCGATCACGCGGCGCCTCAAGGCCGCGGGCGTGCGCGTGGCCTTGGGCCACGGCGCCGCCAACGTCCGCGACGCGCAGGTCGTGGTGGTGAGCTCCGCAGTCCGGCCTGACAACCCGGAGGTCCGGGCCGCCCGGCACGCCGGTGTGCCGATCGTCCTGCGCGCGCAGATGCTCGCGGAGCTGGGGCGCATGAAGAAGACCATGACCGTGGCCGGCTCGCACGGCAAGACCACGACCACGGCCATGGCGGCCATGGCCCTGGCCGCGGCCGGGGCCGAGCCCACCATGATCGTGGGCGGGCAGATCAAGAACATCGATTCCAACGCCCGTTTGGGCCTGGGCGATTATCTGGTGACCGAGGCTGACGAGTCGGACGGCTCGTTCGTGCATTTAGAGCCCTTGGTGGCCGTGGTCACCAACATCGACAACGACCATCTAGACCACCATAAGACCATGGACAACCTGCGCGCGGCGTTCGCGGCGCACCTTTCCCGCCTGCCCTTCTACGGCGCCGCCGTGCTCTGCGCCGACGACCCCGGGCTGGCCCTCCTGCGCCCCCGCCTGAACGCGCGCGTCATCTCCTACGGATTTTCGCGGCGGGCCGACTGGCAGGCGCGCGCGCTCCGGCTGGAGAAGGACGGTTCGAGCTATGAAGCCTTCTACCTCGGCCGGCGCGCGGCCCGCATCCGTCTCCGGGTCCCCGGCCGGCACAATGTGCTCAACTCGCTGGCGGCCCTCGCCGCGGGGCGATTCCTGGGTTTCCCGCTGAGCGGCCTGGGGCGCGGGTTGGCCGCGTTCCGAGGCGTGGGGCGCCGGCTCGACCGGCTCGGATCGGCCGGCGAAGTCGAGTTCGTCGACGACTACGGCCATCACCCCACCGAGGTCAGGGCTGCGGTGGAGGCGGTGGCGACGCTCTGGAAGGGACGGCGGACGGTGGTGGTCTTCCAGCCGCATCGCTATTCTCGGACCAAGCTTTTGGCCGGGGAATTCGGGCCGGCCTTCTCCCGGGCGGACCTCGTGTTCGTCATGGATATCTATCCGGCCGGGGAGGCGCCCATCCCGGGGGTGAGCTCCGCGCTGATCCTGGATTCCCTGCGGCGCGCCGGGGTCGCGTGCGCGCCGTGCCTGGGCAGCCTCGACGTCCTGCGTCAGCTGCGCCGCGGCGATGTCTTGCTGACCCTGGGCGCGGGCGACGTCTGGAAGACGGGCATGGACTTGCTGCGCAGGCTGCAGACGGACCTGGCCAGCCCGGTCTGATATGGGCGCGCGTCTCGATCAGCATTATCTCGTGGACACCTCGGTGCGCGACGCCATCGCGGCCGCCGCGGGGGTCGCTCCTGGTGATAGCGTGCTCGAGATCGGACCGGGCCGCGGAATCCTCACCGTCGCGCTCCTGCCCCGCGCGCGCACGGTCGTGGCCGTGGAGCTCGATGAGCTGCTGGCGGCTCAGCTGCACGCGGCCCTGGGGGGGCCTGCCAACCTGCGCGTGGTCAACGCCGATTTCCTCGAGTTCGACCTGGAGTCCCTCGGGCCGGGGCCGTGGAAGATCGCGGCCAACCTGCCTTACGCGGTCGCCACCCCGATCCTCCAGCGCCTCCTGCCCTGGCCGCGATGGGACACGGCCGTGCTCATGTTCCAGAAAGAGGTGGCCGAGCGCATCGCGGCGCGGCCGGGCGGCGCGGATTACGGCCTGCTGACGCTTTCCGTGGCGATCCACGCCGAGGCCGAGCTCCTCCTCGAAGCGTCGCGCGAGAGCTTCCGGCCGCGCCCCAAGGTGGCCTCGGCCGTGGTGCTCCTTCGGCGCCGGCCCGAACCCCTCGTGCCCGCCGCCGAGCAGGCGGCCTTCTTCCGCGTGGCCAAGGTCGCCTTCGGCCAGCGGCGCAAGATGGCTCTGGGCGTGCTGGCCCGGGGCCTGGGCCTCGATCGGGAGACGGTGGGAGCGGCCTTCGCGGAGCTGGGCATCGCGCCGTCGGCCCGGGCTGAGGAGATCCCGTTCGAGCTCTGGCGCGCTCTGGCCCGCGCTCTCTCATCCCGCGAAGGCGCCTGAGTCCGGCATGATGTCCCCCAGATCAGCGCGGGTGGGCTGTCTGGCGGGTCTGGCGGTCCTCTACCTGCTCTGCCTGCGGGCTTATTACGTCGGATTCTTCAACGACGACGCCTTCTATCTCATCGGGGCGCGTTCCCTGCTGTCCGGGGGCTTCCGTGAGCTGAGCTCTCCGGGCGCCCCGCCCATGACCCTCTACATGCCCGGCTATCCGCTGGTCCTGGCGCAGTGGAGCTGGCTGGCGGGCTCTTCGCCGCTGGCAGCCCAGCTGTTGTCCGTGGTGATGACCACGGCGGCCGCGGGCCTGATGTGGGCGTGCTTCGCCCCCGAGCTGCCGGCCGCCGCGGCTTTCGCCTCCGTGGCGGTCACGGCCTGCAATCCGCTCACGGTGGGAATCTCGGCGGCGGTGCTCTCGGAGATCCCGTTTTTGGTCATGACGCTGCTGGTCTTCCTGGCGGCGCGGGCGGTCTGGGAAGAGGGCTCGGAACTGGCCTGGGCCGGCCTGGGCGCCATGACCGGGGCTGCCTTCCTCATCCGGCCCACGGGCGCGGCCCTCGCTCTGGCCCTGGTCCTGTCCTTGCTGGGGGAGAGGCGCTGGCGGCGCGCGGCTTGGGCCGCGCCCGTGGCGGCTCTGGTCGCGGCTCCGTGGCTGGTGCGCAACGCCCTGGTCGGCGGCTCGGCTTTGCCCTACGCTTCGCAACTGGCTGCGCCTTGGAGCGCCTCGGCGGCTTTCCGCGACGTCCTGCTCCGGTTGTCCCGCAACGCCGAGTTCTACGGCCCCGAGCTCTTCTGGCGGACGTGGTTCCGTTGGCCGGCCTGGCCGGGCGTCTCGGCCTTGAAATGGGCGACGGTCCTGCTGGGCTTGGCCGCGCTGGCCGCGGGTCTGCGCGAGTGGGGAGCGCGGGGCTGGCGCAAGCTCCTGAGCGTCTATCTGCTGGCCTACGCGGCGATCCATCTGCAGCTGCATCTTCAGTCTAGCCGCTACCTCTTCACCGCCTTGCCCATGGCCGCCCCGCTGTTCTTCCTGGGCTTGGACGCGGCCGACCGCCGGCTCGGACTGAGGGGCAAGCTGACTCTGGGCGCGGCGGCCTTGAGCCTGGCCTTGAGCCTGGGGCCCGTGGCCAACGTCGTGAGGACTTCGCTTTGGCGGCACACTCCGCTCAATACGCCTCCCCTGAAGACATTGGCCTGGATCCGGAGTTCCACCTCCCCGACGGACATCTTGGCGGCGGACCTCGATGGAAGGTTGTTCCTGCTGACGGGCCGCCGGACGGTGAGGCTGCGCAAACTCTACGCGCCGGGCGCTTTCGCCGCCTGGCTCAAGGGCGCGCGTGTGGACTATGTGCTCGTGGAGCCGAACGACTGCTTCATGACCACGGCGTCAGGCCGTACGGCGCACGACCCCATGCCTCTGGACCGGCTGCGGAACCTGCTCTCCGGAGGCCGGCGCGTCTTCGCTGACGCGGAAGAACGGACCGAGATCTACCGGGTCCGCGAAGCGGCCGACGAGATGGTCCCCGCGCCGACGACGACCTCGCCCTGATAGAAGACCGCGGTCTGCCCGGGCGTCACCGAGAGCTGGGGTTCAGCGCAGCCGACTTGGACCGTGCCCGGCGCATCTCCCGGCCCGATCTCGGCGGCCGCCGGCCGGTGCTGCTGGCGGACCTGGACCTCGACGGATAGCGGCGTCTCGGGTGGTCCGGAGAGGCTGATCCAGTTGAGGTCCCGCACGACGAAGCGCTGGGAGTAGAGGGATTCCTTGGGCCCGACGACGACCGTGTTGGAGGCGGCGTCGATGCGCGCCACGTAGAGCGGCCGGCCCGCTCCGCTCAAGCCCACTCCTTTGCGTTGGCCCACGGTGTAGTGGACGATGCCTTTGTGCCGGGCGATGACGCGGCCGGAGAGGTCCTGGATGGGCCCCGGCTTGGAGTCGGACTCGTCGAAGAGGACGCCGTAATCGGGGCTTTCGATGAAGTCCTGACTCTCGGACTTGTCCGCCACATCGTGCCAGCCCAGTCCTCGGGCCAGCTCCTTGACCCGCGTCTTGGTCAGTCCGCCCAGCGGCAGGACCAGCTGCGCCAGCTGCTCCTGGCTCAGGCGCGCCAGGAAATAGGATTGGTCCTTGCGGCGGTCCGCGGCGCGCTTCAGGAGGATTCGTCCATCCTCGGTCCGGGTCTCGACGCGTGCATAATGGCCGGTGGCGAAGCGGTCGAAGCGGATGCCGGCCTCGCGGGCTCTTTCCAGGAGGAGGCCGAACTTGACGGCTTGGTTGCAGCGCACACAGGGGTTGGGCGTGCGGCCGCAGCGGTACTCTCCGCGGAAATAGTCCAGGACCGCGGTCTTGAACTCAGCCGCCAGGCAGACGGTGTGATGGGGGATACCCAGGCGCCGGGCTACTTCTCGGGCGGCTTCCAGGTCGCGCGCTTCGCCGGGGCCGTAGCAGCCGGAGCGGCCGCGGTCCGGGATGGGCAAAGACCCGTCCCAGGTCTGCATGGTCAGGCCCACGACCGCGAAGCCCTGCTCTTGGAGGAGCCGGGCCGCGACGGCGGAGTCCACGCCGCCGCTCAAGCCCACGGCGACCGTCTCTTGGCGCTCGTCGGCATCAGGCATCGAGAATATTGTAACATTATCAACTGATAACGATAGAGGGAGATAAAAATGATCAGCACCGCTGATTTCCACAACGGACTCGTGTTTGAAGACGACGGCCAGATTTGGGAGATCCTTTCCTACCAGCATCACCGTAAGTCTCAATCTGCGGCGGTCTATCGCACCACCTTGCGTTCGCTGGCCAATGGGGCCGTTTGCGAGAGATCCTACTCCTCGGGCACCAAGTTTCGGGAGGTGCCGGTCTCCAAGCGCGAGAAGCAGTACAGCTACGACGAGGGAGACAAGGCCGTGTTCATCGACATGGAGACCTACGAGCAGGTCGCCTTCCCCAAGGAGAAGCTGGGGCCGCAGGTGAAGTTCCTGCGCGAGAACATGCAGGTCCTGGGAGTTTACGTCGACGATAAGCTGACAACCATCGAGCTGCCGCCCAACGTGGTGCTCACCGTCTCATCGACCGTGCCCGGCGTCAAGGGCGACTCGGTCTCCAACATGGTCAAGCCCGCCACCCTGGACACGGGCCTGGAGATCCAGGTGCCGCTCTTCATCAAGGAGGGCGACAAGATCCGGGTGGACACGCGGACCTGCCAGTATTTGGAGCGGGTCAAGGAATAGCCGGCGGGCGCGGCGTGATCAGAGCGGTCATCTTCGACGTCGACAACACCCTGACCGACTTCATGAAGATGAAGCGGGCCGCGGTGGATTCGGCCGTGGAGAGCATGATCGACGCGGGCCTCAAGGTGCGCAAGGAGGCCATGGTCGAGAAGATCTTCGACACCTATTGGAAAGAGGGGGTGGAGGACCAGAAGATCTTCGACAAGGTCCTCAAGGCCGAGTTCGGCCGCATCGACTACAAGCTGCTGGCCGCGGGCATCGTGGGCTATCGCCGCTCCAAGGCCGGGACCATGGCGCTCTATCCTCACGTGCACCTGACCCTGCTGGAGCTCATGCGGCTCGGCGTCAAGAGCGCGGCCCTGTCCGACGCGCCGAAGCTCGAGGTGTGGCTGCGCATCGTGGGCCTGGGCCTGCACCACTACTTCGACCACGTCGTGACCTCCGCCGACCTCGGGGTGCATAAGCCGGCGCCGGAGCCCTTCCGCAAGGCGCTGGAGGTCCTGGGCACCAAGCCGGGCGAGACGGTCATGGTGGGCGACTGGGCCGAGCGGGACGTGGCGGGGGCCAAGAACCTGGGCATCCGCACGGCTTGGGCCAAGTACGGCGACACGCATGAGACCACGGACTCGGGGGCCGAGTTCGTGCTGACGGACATCTCCGAGCTGGTGGACGTCATCCGCAAGGAGAACTCCGTCGCGTGAAAAAGGTCTTGTGGTTCTTCGTTTCTGCAGTTCTTCTTCCCGCTACGGCGCGCGCCTACCACCTGGAAAAGCTCACTGGAATGGCAGGCCTGGCCGCGGGCATGTCCGGGGACGTTGTCGCTGAGGAAGCCATGGTCAAGTTCTCCTCCACCGTGGCTCCTGGGGCGCGGGCGACAGCGCTGGCCGGCATCGGGGCCTCCGTGGCCCATGAATATCCATCCATCGGCTGGACCTGGGTGAAGCTTCCATCCGGCATGCGCGTGGCCGATGGGTTGCAAAAACTGAAGACCCTTCCCGGTATCATCTCCGCTGCGCCGAATCATTTTTACCGCCCCAATAAGGTTCCCAACGACCCGCTGGTCAATCAGCAGATGAATCTGAGCCAGATCAACGCTTTCGGGGCCTGGGAATATGAGACTGGGGCGTCGAGCGCCGTGACTATCGTCATGATCGACGCGGGAATCGACGGGACCCACCCCGATCTGAAGCCGCAGATCCTCAGCGCCGGCTCCACGGCCCGGAGCCAGGACTGTTCAAGCGGAGTTTGTTCGGACACCGATGATCCCCCGACGTCATACTGCAGCCACGGTACCCAGACAGCGGGGGTGGCGGCCGCCGCGGGCAACAATGGGATAGGCATCGCCGGCATATCCTGGGGCGCGAAGTTGTTGTCGCTGAAAGTCCTTGGAGGCGGATTCTGTACGCCGAGCAGCGACTGCTATGATTGCGGCGCCGGAGCAACGGACGCCTCTCTCGTGGCCGCTCTGGGCTACGCGGCTAATTTGGAAACGCTCCCAGGCACTCCTGCCGGGAAGGTGATCGTCAACATAAGCCTGGGGTCTTCCGGGTTCGCTTGTAAAACAGATAACGATGGCAATTATTCTACGGCCCTACTGGATGCGTTGCAAGTGGTTGTGACTACCGGTGCCGGTATCCCGATCGCGATCTCGGCGGGAAACGACAGTGGCCCGGTGAACCAGCCCGCCAATTGTGCGGGAGTCGCGCCCAACGCCTTCGGCATCATACCGGTCGGCGCGGTGGACCAGAGCGGCCATATCGCCTATTTCTCTTCGCGGGGGCCTGAACTGGCAGGCTACGGGGTCGTCGCGCCAGGCGTCAACGTCGAGACGACCATGGTCGGCAACACCTACACGGCCGCCGCCTCAGGGACTTCGTTCTCAGCGCCGCACGTGGCCGGCTTAGCCGCTTTGATCATCTCGGCCCGGCCCGACTGCGGCGGCCAGAACTGCGCTCAATACGCGCAGAATGTCATCCGCGGCGGTGCCGACCCGATAGGCGTGGGGGGCATTCTCGAGGGCGCTGGCCGCATCGATGCCTTCCGCTCCCTGCGCTTGGCGGTCAGAGGCACAACCGCTTTCGACGGCGATCAGAAAGCCATCGCCTTCCCGAATCCTTTTCGAGTCTCCCAGACTGGGTCCGTTTCCTTCTCCGTGCCGACCAACCTGCAGGGCGCCAACTCCAGCATCAAGATCTACACGATCGGCGGCGAGTACGTCCGGACGATCACGGGCCTGACCTGGGACGGCAATAACGCCACCGGCAACCCCGTGGCCTCCGGAACCTACATCTTCGTCGTCTCCACCGACAACGGCACCACGCGGGGCCGCGTGGCGGTCATTCGTTGAATGAAAGAGCGTATTTTAGTAGCGTTTAACCGGACGCGCGAGCACGAGATCGCTTCTCGCG
>Ga0209697_10003722_pt1 | contig 20425 bp, 13 predicted proteins | sample AliMusrvi5mmetaG_FD_184115 | JGI IMG/M metagenome (GOLD analysis project Ga0209697, IMG submission 184115) | Freshwater lake bacterial and archeal communities from Alinen Mustajarvi, Finland, to study Microbial Dark Matter (Phase II) - Alinen... | ecosystem: Environmental > Aquatic > Freshwater...
CGACGGCCGAAGGCCGGCGGAAGCCGTCCCAAACCCGCTTTGCCGCCGCTGCGCAGCAGCGGCGGTTGCGCGCGAGCTTCGCTCGTGCGCCCCGTTACGTCATTTAGGGCTTATCTGAGGATTTGGGCTGATGGATCATCTCCCGAGGCGTCCGGCCCCGCAGTGCTCAGACCCGCTAGGACTTTAGGCCCAGCCGGCCCTGGGCCTCACGACCCTTCCCAGACATGGGCCTCAAGGCCTATGCTATCCCCGCATCGAGCCGGGCCCGCACCGGCAATCAATCGATGCAGGACAAGGATGAACCAAATGAAACACCGCAAGACGAGCCTGATCGGATCATTGGCCTTTTTTCTTCTGACGGTCAGTACGACCGCTTTCGCGCAGGGACCGGCTTTCTCGAGCCTTGACGCGGAACTCTCCGGTCTCAATTCCGCTATCCATAAGAAGGGCGCCAAATGGGCGGCAGCGGAAACCTCCCTTTCCCGGCTCTCGCCGGACGAACTGAAAACACGCGTCGGCACGAGCGGGATGAAGATCAGCGCCAAGCCGGTGCCTGAGGAGATGGGCATCTACAGCAAGCTGCCCTCGAGCCTGGACTGGCGGAGCAACAATGGGGACTTCGTGTCCACGGTCAAGGATCAGCAGAAATGCGGGGCTTGCTGGGCCTTCGCGATGACGGCGGGTCTGGAGTCGAACGTCCTCTTGACGGGCGGCGCCTCCGGCGGCAATGTCGACCTCTCGGAGCAGGTGCTGCTGTCCTGCGGCGGCGTGGGGTCCTGCAACGGCGGAACCCTCGACGCTGACTTCCTCGCGGCCACCGGACTGCCTCCGGAGTCCTACTACCCCTACACCGCTACCAACGGAGACTGCTCCACGGCCGCCCCCAACTGGCAGAAAGCGACCTACAAGATCGGCGACTGGGGCTCGGTCTCACAGAAGCTCTCTTCCATCAAGTCGGCCTTAGCCAAATATGGCCCCCTGCCGACCGCCTTCATGGTGTATGAGGATTTCAAGCATTACAAGTCCGGCGTCTACTCCTATGTCTCCGGCAAGAAGCTGGGCGGGCACGCCGTCCTGCTGGTGGGCTACAACGATGACGAGCAGTACTTCATCGTGAAGAACAGCTGGGGCACGGGCTGGGGCGAGGGCGGCTTTTTCCGGATCGCCTATTCGGAGATCCAGGGCGAGTCCGCTTTCGGCACGAAGACCATCGCCTACCAGGCGGCTGACCCAGGGAACTATTATTCCAATCTGGCCAGGAGCGGTATGAAGGAGCCCTCCGGCAAGAAGATCTCCCAAAAGATCGGGCCCTTGCTGGAACAGCGGCCGTAAGGCCTCTGCCCAGCCGGGCCGCATCGCACCGAGGCTCATCCGCCGGATCGGCGGATGAGCCTCGGCTTTACGCCATCCCCCAGGCATTTGACAGCGAATTGACCACCATGGAGATAGACTCATAATAAGGAAGCCATTATCATGAGGAACCTCTTTTTTCTCACCCTGCTGATTGGATCGATCGCCGGCTGCGCCACGACGCCCGCCGCTCCCATGAACGCCGAGGAACGCCTCAACCAGGCCCAGACGGTCACCACGAACTGGTACACCTACTCCGAGGCCATGGCCATGAAGATCATCGCGGAGTACGGCCCCCCGGACCGGATCGAGCCCGACCGACTCACCTGGTATAACAAGAGCCCCTGGGACCAGATCGCGGTCTGGGACCGGGAGGACTATTATTATTCCGGCACGGTGGGGCCGGACAACCTGGAGCAGACGCTCCTCCATGCCGTGCCCGCTGACAAGCGCAAGGCTCTGGCGGCCTTCAGCAAAAAGCTCGCGGTCTCCAAGGACGGCCGGCAGCTCTCCGTGCGCGGCAACAGCGAGGCGCTCGATTTTCTGGCGCTTAATCTGGCCCACGAGATCATCCGGGGGACCAGAGACCCGGCCGAGGCACGGAGCTTCTATGGCCGGACCGAACGGCTCTCGCAAGCCGGCAAGTCGTCGCCCTATCTAGAGGGGCTCTTGTTCCTCAAGCAGTCGGGTGCGACTTCTCCGAAGTTCTGATGGGCTCAGCGCGCCCTTCGGCCGGCCTCTCAAGCTCTCGCACAGACTGAGGCTTGGTCCAGCGACTCGGGAGAGAGGCGCGGGCTATTGGTCCAACGTCTTGGAGAGGTCCGTCACCTTCACCTTGGCCGCAGGCGCCTTCTCCGGAGCCGCCGGCTCAGCCGGCGGCTCCACGGTGATCGGGTTGGCCGTGGTGAAGTGGCTCACGATCTCGTAAAGGTCCGCTTCCTTGGCCGCCTTCTTCTTCTGCCAGACCTCGAGCTGCGCCGCGATCTCGGCCGCGTCCTTGTCGTTGGCCGCGATCTGCGCCCGCAGCTTCTTGTTCTCCTCATCCTTCTGCGACACCAGCTGCACCGCATGCTCGCGCTGGACCCGCTCGAAGACGTCCAAAGCCTTGTCCTTGCGCGCCGCCTCGGTGATGACGCTCTCGATGGTCACCCCCGCCGCCTCCAGCGCCACCAGGATCGCCGCCGCCTTCGCCTCCTTGGCCAGGCCCGCCAGCTTGGGATGGCGCAGCATATCGCCCACCTTCTCGATGGTGAAGCCGTGCGCCGGCACCGGGATCTGCGCCGCGGCGAAGAGCTTGTCGAAGGAGACGTCTCCGCCCACCGCCTTGGCCAGCCGCGCCTCGTCCAGCGACGGCACGTCCAGCTCGGAGACCTTGCCCCCGGATTCGAGCCGGATCTTGTTCGGGTCGATCTCCCCGCCCTTCGGAGCCGACGGATGCAGGCTGACGATGTAGCGGTCGACGAAATCGCGCAGGCCCATCAGGCCTCCAGCAGCGCCTGCAGGCGGTGGAAATCCTTCAGCAGCTCCACCCGGTCCGCTTTGCGGTAGGAATCCGGGAGGAACGACTGGTCCGTGCACTCGATCACGGAGGCCAGCTCCTGGTACTGCACCTCCAAAGACGAGGTCGACGGGATGAAATTCGTGGCCGCCGCCGCCAGATACTTCTTCTTGGGCTGGATCCCCCCGTCCAAAAGGCTCTGCCTCTTGGCCGCCACGATGATGGCCTCGATGTCCGCGCCCGAGAGCTTCTTGCCCGCCACCCACTTCGGGTCCACGTCCGAGTCATCCACCGGCCACTTCTGCTTGGCCGCCATGGTCACGAAGTAGAGCTTCTTCTCCGCGTCCTCCTGCGGATAGAACAGCGGGATATGGATCTCCACCCGGCCCTGCCGCTTGATGTCGACCGGCAGGAGGTCCGGCCGGCAGGTCATCAAGAACCACAGGATCTTGCCCCGATAGCGCGTGTCACCCATCTGCGTCGCGAACTGAGCGAAGATCCGGTTCGAGGTCCCGGAGTCTCCCCCCTCTTCCCGGGTGCCCATGAACGCGTCCGCCTCGTCGATGATCACGCCCACCGGGCCCAAGGCCCGCAAAGTCAGAAGGATCTTCTCGAGGTTGCCCTCGGTCGCGCCCACCCACTTGGACCGGAAATTCATGAGCTGCACGCAGGGGATGCCCAGCTCGCCGATCGCGCAGGTCGCCAGATACGTCTTGCCCGTGCCCACCGGCCCCGTGAAGAGATAGCCCATGGGCAAGGCTTCCCAGGCGCCTTTCTTGATGAGGCTGATGTCCTCGCGCAGGCGCTTCTTGGCTCCCTCCTGGCCCTGCACGTCGTCTAAAGTCCGCGTCGGCTCCAGGAACTCCAGCAGCCCGAAGCAGGACTTCTCGATGAGCTCTTTTTTCTTGCGCGCCATGAGCGCCAGGTCGAGCTTGCCCTGCCTCTGGGCTTCCTTGAGGATGACCGAGATGTCCACGCGGGACAGGGCGTTGGTCTGTTTGGCGAAAGTCTCCTCGGTGAGGCCCTCGTACTGGACCGGGATGTTGCAGTTGGCGATGAAGTCCCGGCGCTCCGCCTCATCAGGCAGGCCGATCTCGGCCTTGGCCGTGAACGGATTGTTGACGATGGCCTCGTTGAGGTCCTGCAGGCTCCCGGTCACCAGGACGATGGTCACGTCCGACTTGGCGAAGACCGGGTCCGTGGCCCATTTCTGCACCGTGATCAGGGTGCGGAAGTCCTCCTGGTTCATGAACTGCAGGTCGCCGCGGGGCGCGACCATGTGCGCGAACTGGATCACCACGGCCACGCTGGCCTTCTTCTTGGAATCCATGGCCCGGGAGCGGATGAAGCGGTCGATGACCAGCAGAGCCTCGGAGGGGTTCTTGGGCATCTTCTTGCCGTACGTCGTCCCCGTGACGGTGTCGAGGGCCTCCACGGTCTTGTAGAAGTCCTGCATCGCGTCCGGGTTGACGGTGATGCCCGAGCCCTGGTCGTAGAGCACCACCGCGTCGCGCTGGCCGAAGACCGCGTCCTTGAGGAAATCGGTCAGGGAGACGAAGCTGGTCTTGTTCGTCTCCTTGAGCGGCACCCAGTCGTTGATGTTGCCGGAGAGAATGAACACGCAGGCCGAGCCGCTGATGTACTTGTCCGCCAGATCCCGGGCCCAGGACGGATAGTTCTCGATGTTCACGGCGCCCTCCCCTGGCCGTATGGGAAAAAGGCCAGGGACCGTGCGTCCATGGCGTTCTCCATAACGCACGGCCTCACGCCGCCGTGACCGCCTAAGGGAGGTCGTTTGGCGGTCATGGTGTCTGCCCCTGCTGCGCCTGCGCCGCCGCCTGCGCGGCATCCTCCTTCTTGTCCGCCTCCTGCGCGCCCAGGAAGCTCTCCACCTCGTTGAGCGAGCGCTCGGCCTCGCCCACCTCGGCCACGGCCCCGTCGATCTGGCCCGCCACCTGCTGGGGATCGCTCAACGAGACGGACTGGTCGCTGACCAGCTTGACGGTCTGCTCGATGTTGTCGAGCTGGGTGCGCAGCACCTCCATGTCCGTCTGGAGCTTGTCGAGCCGGGCCAGGCGCTGCCTAAAGATGGCCAGGCTCCGGTTCTTGGCGTCCTTAAGCTGGTCCGGCAGGTCGCGCTTGAGCTCCAGCTCCGTGTTCTTGATCTGACGTTCCAGCTGGCTCTTGTTGCTGTCGCAAAGGTGCTCCTGCATGGAACTCAGGGTGATCTGCGCGCGCAGGAAGGTGTCCAGAAGGTAGTCGAGCTTGTCCACGCTGGGCTGTAGGAGCCCCTGCGTGACCGTGTCGCGGTTCTGCCAGGACTCGTAGACCCGCTGCCGGATGTTGGTCAGATCCAGATAGCGGTCGCGCTCCTCGCCCGGCAGGCGCAGGAGGAGCCGGTCCTTCTCCTTGGCGTCAAAGAGGCTGCGCAGGCGGCTGCTCTGGGAATCCACGACCCGCCGGAAGCGCTCGTTGCCCACCAAAGCCCAAAGGTAGGCCAGCTCGGCCGCCCCGGCCAAGAACAAGAAGCCCGGGTTGAACAGAACCCCGGCCACGCACAGGCCGCTCAGGCCGATGAGGTTCTCCGCCCGCTTGAAGGCGGCGCCTACGTAGTTGGGCTTATCCGCCATGGGAACCGTCCGTATGGGAGTTCGTCCGGACGGCACCTGCGGAACTTCCGCTACCGCAGGTGTCGGCCGCCTCTACCTTGCGGCTGATCTCGTTGACGATGTCCGCGAACTTGGCCGTGCGCTGCATCTGCGCGGCCTTCTCCGTGGGCCGGGGGAGCTTGACAATCTCCAGGAGCTTGCCGGGGCGAGGGCTGAAGATGAAGACCCGGTCGCCCAGGAACACCGCCTCCGGGATGTCATGCGTCACCAGAAAGACGGTGGCCTCCACCTGGCTCCACAGCTCGATGAGCAGGTCCTGCATCTCCCAGCGCGTGACGCGGTCCAGAGCGCCGAAGGGCTCGTCCATGAGGATGATGCGAGGCTTGACCGCGAGCGTGCGTGCCAGGGCCACGCGCTGGCGCATGCCGCCGGAGAGCTCCTTGGGGTAGGCGTTCTCGAAGCCGGAGAGCTTGACCCTCTTGATCCAGTCCGCGGCGATGGCCTCGCGCTCCTTCTCCGCAACGCCCTGGAGCTTGAGCCCGAAAGCCACGTTCTCCAGGACCGTGTAGCACGGGAACGACGAGTAGCTCTGGAAGACCATGCCCCGGTCCGGACCCGGTCCGGTCACGGGCTGGCGCTTGACCAGCAGTTCGCCCTTGCTGGGCGGGAAATGCGGCTCCAGGCCCGCGATAATGTTCAGAAGCGTGCTCTTGCCGCAACCCGAAGGCCCCAGCATGGTGATCAGCTCGCCGACCTTGGGGATGTCGTCGATGACGAAGCTGACGTCGTCGAGAGCGAGGACGTCCTTGCCTGTGCGCGGGTCCCGGAAGGACTTGCTCACGTTGCGGCACTCCACCACGGGCAGGGCCGCGAACTCCTCGGCGGTCAGCTTCTTGCTGGACTTCGTCTTTGGCGCCAGCGCCTCGAACTGCTCGATGTGCTCGTGCTCCTTCTCCTCGGCCGCTTCCTGGACGAACGCGCGCCGCGCGTAGTCGGAAAGACCCGCCAGCCATTTCATGGTCTCACCTCCCCGCCCCCGCCTCGCGGTAGGGGAAAAGCCAGCCGCCGATGCGGGTGAGCGTCCAGTTGATAAGGAAGCTGATGAGCACGATGACGATGAGGACCGCGTAGACGTCCTCGTTCATGCCCCGCCTCTGGGAGACCGTGATGAGATAGCCCAGGCCGAACTTGGCGTTGATGAGCTCGGCCAGGATGATGTAGCCCCAGCCGATGCCGTAGGTCAGGCACAGATCGTCATAGATGTCGCAGAGCGCCACCGGCACCAGGACCTGGGAGATAGTCTGCCAGGAGCCCGCCCCCAAAGTGTAGGCGGTCTGCAGATACACCTCGTCGACCCGGTCCAGGCTGGCGATGACCAGCGGCAGCAGCATCACGAATGTGGCCAGGGCCAGAAAGAGGATCTTCTGCTTCTCGCCCAGCCCGAACCAGGACAGAGAGAGCGGCACCAGCACCGCGATGGGGATGTAGCCGGAGATGGTGGTCAGGGGCTTGAAGAACTCGCGCACGCGGGTGAAAGCCGCCATGATGATCCCTAGCGGGATGGCGGCTGCGGCCGCGAGCAAGAACCCCAACGTGGTCCGCAACAGGCTGTAGGTGATCGACGTCATGAGGTCGCGGTCCTGATAGAGGCCCCTGAAGGAGAGCAGGACCTCCCAGGGGTTGGGCAGGATCTGCGGGTTGAGTATCCGGGACTCGACCTGCGCCCCGGAGGTCAAATAGCCCCAGACCCCGATGGCCAAGGCCACGCTCCCCGAGCCCAGGAGGAAGGCCCGCCGGCGGCGGGTCTCCCCCCGGATCTTGAACCAGGTGCCCATCAGAGTCTCGCTACTCGGCCTCGGGCGGGTAGACCTTGATCTCCACCCGGCGGTTCTTGGCATGGTCGGTCAAGGACATCGGGTTGTCCCAGCCGTTGCCGATGACCGCGAGCTTGTTCTGTGGGAACTTGTACTTGTTGGCCAGCGCGGTCTTGACCGACTCGGCCCGCCGCTCGGAGAGCTCCTGCACGGCCAAGGACATCTCCTGGAAGACCCGCGGCCCTTCGCGCTGGAACTCGATCTTGCGGCTGGTGTCCACGTTGCCCTCGATGACGACGCGCGCGGCCGCGAACTTGCCGGCCAGCTGCCCGACCTCTTCGATCACGTTGGCGATGTTGGAATCGTACTTCCGGTCCAAGTTCCAGGAGTTGGGCGCGAAGGTGATCAGCACCGACTTGGTCAGGATCGGCTGGGACTCCAGCTTCATGTGCGAAATGTTGATCTTGTTGAAAGCCGGCGTGTATTCGTCCTTGTGGTGCGGGTACTTGCCTTCGAGCTCGGCCAGCACCGTGCTGTCGGCCACCTCGTCGGCCCGGACGGGAGTGCCGATCGCCCCGTAAGCCTTGTACACATAGCTGGCCGCGGCCCAGGTGCGCGCGAAATTGGCCGGGTTGTCCTTGTCCAGGAAGAACTTCTTGTTCTCCGCGTAGTTGGTCAAGTGCGCGTCGCCCATCATGGACTTGGCTTCCTCCGGCGAGACGCCGAAGCCCTTGGCCATGAGGCCCGCCACCTTGGCCGGGTCCTTCTGGACCAGGTCGTAGCCGTCGTAGATGCCCGCCACCAGGCCCTTGACCAGGTCGTGGTGGTCTCGGGCGAAGTCGGCCCGCACCGCGTAGACGTCGGTGATGAGCTGAGAGGCGTCGCGGGTCGTGGTCAGCAGGCGCGCTCCGGCCACGCCGCCCTTCTTGCCGCCGTACTTCTCATCGATGATGTTGTAGATGTCCGGCGACCAGGACACGCAGGCGTCGATGTCCGCGTTGTCCACGAAGGCCTTGGCCGCTTCGAAGGCCGTGCCCGTGAACTTGAAATTGACCTCCGAGGGCTGGATGCCCGCGTCGGTCAAGACGCTGAGGATGTAGTAGTGCGAGGGCGAGTGCTGGGCCAGGACGATGGTCTTGCCGCGCAGGTCCTTGGCCTCGTTGATGTTGGAGCGGACCACGATGCCGTCGCCGCCGTTGGACCAGTCGATCTGCTGGAAGACGATGGGCGCCGTGCGCGAGTCGCGCGAGAGTCCCGGGGCGAAGAGCGCGATCATGTCCAGGGTGCCCCAGAGCACGTGCGACTGGCCGGAGGCGAAGGCGTCGCGCGCGGCCGATGGGTCGTCGATGAGCTTGAGGTCGACCAGGAAGCCGTACTTCTTGAAGAAGACGGAGTCCTTATTGGGGCCGAAGCCGTTGTTGGCCGCGACGATGGGCGCCCAGCCGCCCCAGATGTTGATGGGGAATACCACCGTGTTGTCCTTAAACGCGTAGTTGGACACGCCCTTGACCTCGCCCACGGCCTGCTTAGCCACGAAGCTGTAGGTCTTGGCCGTGGTCGGCGTCTCCGTGCCGGCCTTGATCTTGTCCAGGGTCTCCTTGTCGATGGTCTTGCCCACGATGGGCATGTGCCCGGGCTTAATGACGCCGAATTTGTAGAGGGCCCCCAGGGCCAACGCCCCGATGACCAGCAGCAGCGCGATCTTTCCGCCGAGTTTCAGTTCCATAGGGTCACTCCTTGCCTTTCTGTGCGTCCTTCATGCCGATAGTCTTCTCCGCGGCCTCCTTCTTACCCTCGCCCGAGTCCGAGCCGGAGACGCCCATCTCCATCTGGAAGGTCTTGAAGAGCTCCTTGCCCTCGAGCTGCTCCGCGGTCTCGTCGGCGGCCGCGGCCTTGGAGTCCACGCTCTCCGCCGCCATGGCCAGGCGCCCCTCGGCCTCGGCGTTCTTGGCGCGCAGCTTGCCGATCATCTCCTCATGGGTGGCGTCCACGCCCGCCACCTCGAACTGCTCGAAAGTGTCGGCCAGCTCGGATTTCCACTTGGCCGCCTCGGCGTCACGGATGGCGGCCATGGCCTCCTCGGTCTTGGCCTTCATCTCGCGCATGAACTTCTCCTTCATCTTGAGCAGGGCGTCGTAGCCGGCCTGGGCCGCCTGAAGCTGCTCCTGGTCGCGGGCCAGCGCCTCCTGGGTCTTCTTGAGGCGCACCGCGTACTGGCCGCCCAGCTCCTCGTCCTTATTGACCACGCAGGCCTTGATCTTGGCGGTGAGGAGATTGACGTCCCGCTCGTACTGCTTGATCTCGTTCTGGATCATGATAATGCCGCCGCGGGCCTTGGCCAGGCCCTGGTTCATGACCGGGACCTTGTCCTGCATGTCGCGCACCGTCTGCTCCAGGATGAGCTTGGGGTCTTCCATGGTGCTGATGAAAAATCCGACGAAGGACCGGACCACGCGCTTGAGTCTTTCCCACATGGCGATATATCTCCTATTCGATGACCACGTCGCTGGCGAGCACGAATCCCTCCGCCCCGCCGTAAGCAAAATTGAGCTTATCCTCCAACCGCACCTTCAGGACCTCGACCTTCGTCGCCGTGAACTGCTCGGCGTCGAAGATGACATGATAGCCGTGCTCCAGAACGGTGAAACGGTCGGCTCCGGTGAAGCGCGGCTCGAAAGAGGACTTGAACTGCAGGCTCGAATAGAGCCGGCCCGACCGGGGCGCGCCGTCGACTTTGAAATGACCGCTGCGGTCCTTGTAGTTGACGGGCGGAACGTCCGTTGCCGCGCCCTTGGTCTCGTCGTACTTGGCGGTCTCCCGCTCCAGGCTCCGGCGGATGTCGCTGAAGACCGAGGCCAGCTGCTTATCGTCGCCCGCGTCCTTGTAGATGCCCAGGCGCCGGAAATTGAGGCTGGGCTCTGCGCCGACCGAGAAGCCGATGGCGTAGATCTTGATGCCCTGCCTCCAGGCCTGGTCCGCGGACCGGTCGAAGGTCGCCTGGTCGCAGGTCTCCTCGCCGTCGGTCAGGATGACGATGCGCTTGGCGCGCGGCGAGCCGGCCAGCAGGCGCGTGGCGCGGGCCACGGCGTAGCCCAGGGGCGTGGAGCCCTCGGCGCGCAGGCCGGCGATTTCGGAGCGCAGGCGGTCGCGGGTCTCGGCCGAGGCCTTCTGGATGGGGGAGACGGTGCGGACGTCGCAGATGCCGGAAAAAGCCACCAGACCCACGCTGGTGCCCTTGGGCAGGAGCTCCACGAACTTCCACAGGGCGGCCTTGCCCACGTCGATCTTGCGGCCGCCGGGCACGGTCTCGTTCATGCTGCCGCTGGTGTCGAAGATAAGGACCAGGTCCGTGGGCGCGCCGGATTTGCCGGCCACGGCCCGCGCGGCCGCAGCGTGGCTCTCTTTCTGGGGGACGGAATGGGTCGCGGCCCGGGCGTGGTTCACGGAGCCGGCAAGGCAGGCGATGGCGAGCGCAAGCCTCATAAGGTGCGATAATTCTATATTACGCGAGAGTAAACCGCAAGGACGGACTTAGGCCTGGATCACATCGCCCTTGGCGATGACCACGATGCCGCCGGGGCTGACGTAGAAGCGCTTGCGGTCTTCCTCGGGCTTGACCCCGATCTGGACGCCCTCGGGGATGCGCACGTCCTTGTCGATGATGGCGCGCTTGACGACCGCGCGCCGACCGACGTCGACGTTGTCGAAGAGGATGGACTCCTCGACGCGGGCGTAGGAGTTGATGCGGCAGAAAGGCCCCACCACGGAGCGGTGCACCCGGCCGCCGCTGAGGATGGTGCCGGGCGAGACCACCGAATCCGTGGCCGTGCCCACGCGGCCGTCGCCGCCCTCGGAGAAGACGAACTTGGGCGGCGGGGCCACGACCTGCGCGGTGAAGATGGGCCAGTTGCGGTCGTAGAGGTTGAAATCGGGGTCCACGCTGACAAGGTCCATGTTGGCCGACCAGTAGGCGTCGACGGTGCCCACGTCGCGCCAGTACTTGGAGGACTTCTTGTTCATGTCCACGAACTGGTAGGCCATGACCGGCCCGCCGCGCATCATGCGCCAGACGATGTCGCGGCCGATGTCGTGGGTACTCTCCGGGTCCGCGGTGCTGGCCTCCAGGGCCTTGCGCAAAGCCGAGATGCGGAACGCGTAGATGCCCATGGAGGCCAGGCACTGCTCCGGGTTGTTGGGCAGCGGCTTGGGGTCCTGGGGCTTCTCCTGGAAGCCGACGACCTTGGAGGTGGTGTCCACCTCGAAGATGCCGAAGGCCGAGGCCTGGGACTTGGGGACCTCGACGGCGCCGATGGTCATGTCCGCGCCGGTCTGCACGTGGAAGTCCAGCATGGGCCGATAATCCATCTTGTAGATATGGTCGCCCGAGAGGACCAAGACGACCTCGGCGTCCTCCTGCTCGATGGTGACGAGGTTCTGGTAGAGGGCGTCGGCCGTGCCGCGGAAAGACTCCTCCCCCGTGCGGAACTGGGGCGCCAGCGACTCGACGTACTCGCCCAGGGTGGGCCGGCTGATGAAGCGCCAGCCCTCGCGCAGGTGGCGGTTCAGGGACGCGGGCACATATTGGGTGAAGACGAAGATTCGGCGCAGGCCGGAGTTGATGCAGTTCGACAGGGTCATGTCGATGATGCGGTAGAGCCCGCCGAAGGGCACCGCGGGCTTGCAGCGCACCGTGGTCAGCGGCCCCAGGCGCTCGCCCTTGCCCCCGGCGAGGATGACCACCAAAGTCCAGCGGTTGTAGCTGCCGATCATTTAAAGTGGACCTCGCGGTCCGATGGCATATGGTAGCAATTTTCCAAAAGATCGAACGCGTCTCATCGCCTGCGGAACGAACCGGCGGCGGGGGTGTCAAAAGGGCCAGCCTGACGCTGGTCAAATTTAGTATGGTGTTCCCGAATTACCGGAGGCCTTATGAGACGACTCCTCGCCCCAGTGATGCTCGGCTGCCTGCTCTGTCCCGCGTGGGCCCAAGCCCCCAAGACCCTCAAGGACTACGACGAGCGCTTCGACAAAGGCCTCTATCAGGAAGCTCTCAAAGGCTACGAATCCCTGCTCAGCTCCCCGCAAGAGGATATCCGCCTCAAAGCCCTCTACCGCGCGGTCGAATGCGAAGCGCTCCTGTTCCGCTACGGCGAGGCCGCGCAGCGGTCGCTAACGGCAAAACTGCCCCAAGACCCGACCTGGCGCGGGCGCTTCCTCATCCAGAGGGCGGAGCTAGCGCGCGAGTTCCTCAAGCAATACGGCGATGCCTCCCTCGACGACCGGTTGGAAGAAGTGGTCAAGGACCTCACCCGCCGCACCCCCGAAGAATGGCACCAGGAGGCCCATACCGCCTTCCTGCAGCTCTGGGACTTGCGCGAGAAGCTCGTCTTGACCCCGATCTCCAACGAAGGCTATTTCGTCGACCTCAAGGGCGCCGACACCGACACGGCCCCCACGCTATGGGACTTCGCAGCCCTGCGCTGGACCGACTATCTCCTGACCCAGGCCCCCCACAAGCCCGAATCCGATCCGCCGGTCCGGGCCTTCCTCCGCCAGGACTACGAGGGCCAGTTCTCCCGAGACGCCGCGCCCGCAGCCCTGGCCGCGGCGGTCATGGAGGAGTCCAGCCGCCTGTCCGCGGCCGGCCGGGCCGCCGCAGTCGAGCAGTGGCGCATCCAGCGCCTCCTCATCCCCTTCACGCACTCCGAGCTCGTCGCCGCGAGCCCCGACCCCGAGGCTTCAGTCGACGCCGCGACCTCCATCCTGAAAGCCTGGATGGACTCCTTCCGGGAGCCGCCGGCTAAAGCCCAGGCCGGCCTGGAGGCCGCCCGGCTCCTCAACGGCCGCAACCGCTACGCGGACACCGTGCAGCTCTGCCGCCGGATCGAGAAGGTCTGGCCCCTCTCCCGGGCCGGCCGCCATTGCGCCAAGCTGCGCTCCCAGATCGAGCTGCCGGTCCTCAACCTCTCGGCGCGCTTCACCCCCCCGCCCGGCCAGGGCGCCCTCACCGTGAACACACGCAACCTCGGCTCCGTCTTCTTCCGGCTCTACCGGCTCGACCCCCGGGAGCTGCTGGCGCGCCAGTCCCGGCCCAACCCGCAGGACTGGAGCGCGCTGCGCAATCCGGACCGCGAGCTCATCGAATCCTCCGCGGGCCGAGCTCCGGACTTCTCCTGGAAGTCCACGGTGAGCACGAACGCGGCCTACGCCTACGCCGACACCACGGTCTCGCCGCCCGCGCTCGGAGCCGGCCTCTACCTGGCCCTGGCCAGCGGCGACAAGCGCTTCGCGCCCAAAAGCTCGCTCTTATCCGCCGCCATCCTCAACGTCACGGAGCTGTTCCTCATCACCAGCGCGGGCGCCCAGGGCCCGGAGCGCGACTTCATCTTCGACCCGGCCGGCCCGAATCAGCGCACCACCCCGGTCGTCCATTTCTACACGGTCAATGCCGTCGACGGCCGGGCCACGGCTGCGGCGCTCGACACCTTCCGACGCGAGAACTGGAACTCCGTGGCGCGCCTGTCTTTGGCCACGGATGGATCAGGCATGGCCCAGGCCCAGACCGCGGTCCCATTGACCTACCAGACCGGCTACAGCCTCTCCTTCGACGCCTTGGCCCAGGCCGGCGCGTCGTACGCCTACGGCGGCAACCCCGTGTATTTCAGCCATTCCGTCCCGGCCCCCATCGAGGTACGTCTGGAGACGGACCGGCCCATCTATCGGCCGGGCCAGGAAGTGCGGGCCAAGGTCACGGTGCTGCGCCGCATCCCGCGCGGATATCGGGTCTACGACGGGACGGCCGCGGTGTCTTTCATGGCGCGCGACGCCAACTCCCAGGAGGTGTTCAAGAAAGAGCTCAAGCTCAACGCGCTGGGCAGCGCGGCGGTCAAGTTCACCATCCCCACGGGCCGGCTCCTGGGCGAATACAGCATCAACGCCTCCATCACGGACTTCGGCACCGGCTTCTCCGGCTCGGAGGGCTTCGCGGTCGAGGAGTACAAGCGGCCCGAGTTCGAGGTCCTGGTGGCCGAGGCCACGGGCGCCTGGAAATACGGCCAAGCCGCCGTGGTCACGGGCCAAGCCAAATACTACTTCGGAGGGCCGGTGCCCGACGCGCCGGTCGCCTATCACATCTACCGGGAAGCCTATTTCCCTTGGTTCTGCTGGTGGTGGCGCGGGCTCCACGACAGCCAGAGCGAACGGACCGAGGTCGCCTCAGGCCAGGCCAAGACCGACGCCGCGGGCCGGTTCTCCTTCTCCTTCACTCCCCAGCCCCAGGACCCCACGCTCAAGGACCCCTGGCCGGCGACGTTCCAGGTCGAGGTCGAGTCCCGCGATACGGGCGGACGGACCATCACCGCCGCGCGCGCGTTCAAAGCCGGGGCCAAAGCCTACCTCTTCGACATCTCGCCCGAGTCCGGCTTCTTGAGGGCCGGCCAGCCGGCGCAGGTCCCGGTGCGGCTCATGAACCTCAACGAAGCGGCCGTGGCTGGGGTCGGCGAGTACGCCTTGTACCGTCTGGTGGGCCGGCCGAAGGATGTGGAGGGCGAACCCTATTGGGGCGGCTATTTCCCTGAAACGCCGTCGTTGGAGACGATCTATAAGGAAGTCCCTAACGGCGCCAAGGTGGCGGGCGGAGCCTTGAAGTTCTCCGCCGACAAACCCGGGGCCGCGGCTCTAGGGAGCCTGCCGACCGGCGCTTACCGGCTCACGGTCCGCGCCCAGGACCCATGGGGCGGCGCCACCGAACAATCCATCGTCCTGCTCTGCGCCGGCGCGGACGCCAAGGGCCGGCTGGCCCTGGACCTGCCGGCCGTGGCCATCCCGGAGCACGCGACCTATCTGCCTGGCGAGACCGCGCGCTTCCTGATCGGCTCGGACCGCCTGGATGGGGCCGTGTTCGTGGAGATCTGGGGCGGGCAGCACCTGCTGGGGCGTCGCGCTCTGGCCGGCGGGGTCCGCCTCGTGAGCGTCCCGGTGACCGAGGACCACAAGGGCGGATTCACGGTGCGCTGGTTCGGCGCGCGAGATTTCAAGATCCGTTCCGGCCAGGCTCAGGTGGAGGTGCCCTGGAAAGACCGGGAGCTCTCGCTCAAGCTGGACCACGCCAAGGTGCTCAAGCCCGGAGAGAAGGTCTCCTGGAAGCTCTCGCTCCTGGACCAGGAGAAACGGCCGGTCAGCGGTGAAGCCGTGGTGCGGGTGTTCGACCGGTCGCTCGAGTACTACACCGCGGCCGCGAGCCCCTGGATCTCCGATCTCTACGGCGCGCGCGGCGGCCCCCCGGCCGGCCAAGGCTCGCTTTTCGCTCCCCCCGTCAACCAGATCCCGGTGGAGGAAGGCTGGATCAAGGCCATGCTCAACCTCTTCTACTCGGCGATCAACGAGCCTGAGCCGCCGCAGCTGCGCCTCAACCGCAGCCGCGTCTACGGCCATCGCTTCAGATCCCAGCGCAAAGGAATGATGCTGAGTGAGGCTGAAGGCATGGCGGGAGGAGCCGCCATGGACATGGCCATGCCCGCCATGGCGCCCGCCGCGGCCGCGCCGGGCGGCGCGATGAAGGAGGAATCCCGCCGAGAGATGTCCTCGGATAAGAAGGCCATGCCGTCGAAGCCGTCGCCCCAAGAGCCGGAGGGCCCTCCCGTGGCGGTGCGCACGGACTTCTCCGAGACCGCGTATTTCGAACCGCAGTTGAAGATCACGGCCGGCCGGGGCACGATCTCCTTCAAGGCCCCGGAACAGCTCACGAGCTGGAAGATCCAGGTCTCGGCCCTGACCCGCGACGTCAAGCGCGGCACCTTGGCCGACGAGGCGGTGACGCGCAAGGACCTCATGGTGCGCGTGGACATGCCGCGCTTCTATCGGGAAGGCGACCAAGGCGAGATCAAGGCCGTGGTCCACAACGAGACCGGATCCGAGCTCTCCGGAGAGGTGACGCTCTCAATAACGGAGGACAGCCAGCCTGCGGCCGAGAAGCTGGGCTTGGCCGGCCTGGTCAAGCCCTTCACGGTCAAGCCTCAAAGTCTGACGCCTTTGACCTGGACTCTCAAGGCTCCGCGCGGGCAGACCTCTTTCAAGATCCGGGCCGTGGCGCGTTCCGGCGAGACGGCTGACGCCGAGGAGCGCGACCTGCCCATCTTGCCGTCGCGGCAACGCCTTATCGAGACCGCGCTCCTATCGCTCGATGGCTCGGTCAAGAAGACGCTCCGGGCCCCGAGATTCAGCGCGAAAGACGAGACCCGGGTCAACGAGTCCATGACCGTCCAGATCGACCCCCAGCTCGCCCTATCCATCCTCGACAGCCTGCCCTTTCTGGTGCACTACCCCTACGAGTGCAGCGAACAGCTCATCGACCGCTACACGCCTCTGGCCATCACCAACGCCTTCTACAGGAAGAACCCCAAGCTGGCCGCGGCGGTCAAGAAGATCCCCAAGCGCGACACGCTCACCCCGGCCTGGGACCGCTCGGACCCTAGGCGGCTCATGACCTTGATGGAGACGCCTTGGGAAGAGCTCTCCCAAGGCCGCCGGAGCGCCTGGCCCCTCATCGACATGTTCGACCCCGCGCTGGTGGCCGCCGAGATGGGCGACGCGCTCGCCAAGCTCAAGACCTACCAGAACAACGACGGCGGCTACCCGTGGTTCCCGGGCGGCCGCTCCAACCCCTACATCACGCTCTTCGTGCTCTCGGGCTTCGCCGAGGCGCAGCGCTACGGGGTCGAGGTCCCCATGGACACGGCGGCGCGGGCCTTGGGCTTCGTCAACAACGAAGTGCCCAAGCACCTCAAGCCCGAGCCGGGAGAGGTCTCCCTCATCCTCTACGCCGCCTACGTGGTGACCTCGTATCCGAAGTCCCTCTCCGAGTCGGCCCTGGGCTACAGGTTCGCCAAGGTCTGGGCCGACTACGCGGACAAGCATGCCGACGCCATGACCCACATGGGTAAAGCCCTGGCCGCCAACGTGTACTGGCGCCTGGGCGAAAAGGCCAAAGGCGACCTCTACCTCGCCCGAGCCATGGACGGCTCCCGTGAGGACCCCATCGCCGGGATGTATTGGACCCCGGAGAAGATCTCCTGGCTCTGGTACAACGACACGGTGGAGACCCACGCCTTCATCCTGCGGACGCTGCTGGCCATGAAGCCCAAGGACCCGCGCATCCCCGGCATGGTGCAGTGGCTGCTCTTCAACCGCAAGGGCAACGAGTGGAAGTCCACCAAGGCCTCGGCCGCGGCCATCTATTCCCTGCTCGATGTGCTCAAAGCGCGGGGCTCTTTAGACCAGGGCGACCGGTTCACGGTCCAGTGGGGGCCGGACGTGGAGACGGCTCAAGTCGAGCCCTTCGCTTGGCTGGAGAAGCCCTTGCGCTGGACGCGCCTGGGCTCGGCCATCACGCCCCAGCACGGCACGGCCATGATTGAGAAGGACGGGCCGGGCCTGGCCTTCGCGTCCCTGACCTGGATCTACACCACGGACCAGCCCGCCGCGGCCTCCGGCCCCGGCCTGATGGAGCTGTCCCGGCGTTTCTTCCTCCGGCACAAGGACGGCGAGACCTACCGCCTGACGCCGCTGAAGTCTGGCGACTCGGTCGCGGTGGGAGACCAGGTCGAGGTCCAGCTCAAGATCGACACGCGCAGCCAGTTCGAGTACGTGCACCTCAAGGACCCCAAGCCCGCGGGCTTCGAGGCCGAAGAGCTGCGCAGCGGCTGGAAGTGGGACCAGCTCTCGCGCTACGAGGAGCCGCGGGACTCCCTGACCAATTTCTTCATGGACTGGGTCCCGCACGGCGAGTACGTCCTGCGCTACCGCCTGCGCCCCACCACGCCCGGTTCCTACCGGCTGGGCGCGGCGGTGCTGCAGTCCATGTACGCGCCCGAGATGTCTGCGCACTCCGACGGCTTCGCCATCCAGGTGCGGCCCTGATCCAGCCCAGATGCTCCGAAGGAGCCTCCTGATAGCGCTGACGCTCGCGGCTTGGGCCACGGCCTCGGCATGGGCGGGCACACCCAGGACGGGGAGACTGGACCCGATCGTGGTCCGAGCGCCGCGCGAAGACGCGTCCCTCACTTCCCCGCCCGAAGAAGCGGCGCAAAGAGATCTCGCGCAGGTCCCCGGAGGAGCCGACGTCGTCTTGTCCACCGCTTTCGCCCGCGGCGCCCAGTTGGGCCTGGGAGACCTGCTCAAGCAATCCCCCGGGGTCTTCATCGCGCCGCAGAACGGCGGGGAGGACATGCGGATCTCGATCCGCGGCTCCGGCATCCAGAGCGACGGGGTCATCGGCGTCCAGTTCCTGCTCGACGGCAGCCCCTACAACCAAGGCGACGGAGAGGCGCTCCTGGAAGACTTCGACCTTTCCGCCATCCGCTACGGCGAGGTCTATCGCGGCGCCAACGCCCTGCGCTACGGCGCCGCGGGCCTGGGCGGCGCGGTCAACCTCGTGCCAGCCACCGGCCGCGACGCCGGCCGCTTCGGCGCGACCGCGCGCTTCGGCAGCTTCGGCTACCTCAGCCAGGAGCTCCATTCCGGGGGCGTGTCCGGCCCGCGGGACTATTTCGTATCGGCCTCGAACTACGGACAGACCGGCTTCCGCCGGCACAGCCGGGAGCAGGACCAGAAGCTCTTCTGCGACCTCGGCTGGAGGCCGAACCCGGACCGGGAGAACCGTCTTTATCTGACCTTCGGCCACCTGGACCGCCAGCAGCCCAGCGTCTTGACCAAGGACCAGCTCCGCTCGGACCCAACGCAGACCGACGGCCCCAGCCAGGAGCAGGACTTCCATCTCGGCTGGTGGGGCCTGCGCCTCGCCGACAAGCTGTCGGTCTGGACCGAGCAGGGCCGGCTCGACGCCAGCCTTTACTGGACCTACCGGAACCTGGAGCAGAAGCAGTTCTTCGCGGACGATTTCCGGCAGGGCATCGACGCATTCGCCTCGAACAACGTCGGCTGGCAGCTGTTCTACGAGGAGGAACGGGAGCTCTTCGGCGCGGCCAACTCCTGGACCGCCGGGCTGAGCCCGGGCTTCGAATATGAGCCGAGCCGTAGCTACGCCAATATCGGCGGCAGCCGCGGCGACCTGATCGCCGCTTCGAACAACATCTCCGTCAACGTCCCGGCCTTCTTCGAAGACCGCTATCGCCTCTCCAAGGCGCTGTCGCTCGTGATGGGCTTCCAATATAGCCACAACGTGCGGGACTTCCGGGACCGCTTCCATGACCCGAACCTGGGTGACCAGTCCAAGACAGTACAGTACGACGGCTTCAATCCGAAGCTCGGCCTCGTCTACGACCTGGCTCCGGCGTCCCAGGTCTTCGCCAACCTCAGCCGCAGCTATCAGCCGCCCTCCTTCGACGACATGACCTCGGTCAAGGAAGGGACGAACGGCGGCTTGGTCTTCAACCCGCTCTCAGTGCAGACCGCGAGCACGGCCGAGGCCGGGACCCGCGGCCGCCGCGGCCCCCTGCGCTGGGAAGTCTCCCTCTATCGTTCCTGGCTCCGCCACGAGCTGCTGGAGCTCAACGACGCGCTGGGCAACCCCCTGGGCACGGTCAACGCGGACCGCACGGTGCACCAAGGCGTCGAAGCGGGATTCGCCGTGGCGCTGGGGGACCGCTTGTCGCTGGAGCAGACCTACAGCCTTTCGGATTTCTATTTTCCCGGGGACCCGACCTACGGCCACGACCGCATCGCGGGAGTGCCGGAACACCTCTACCGGGCCGAGCTGGATTATGAGCACCCCAAGGGCTTCTACGCGGGCCCGGAACTGGAATGGAGCATCTCCCGCTATCCCGTGGACCATGCCAACACTCTCTTCGCGGATCCCTACGCCTTGCTGGGATTCAAGTGCGGCTACCGCACGAAGCGCGGGCTCTCAGGGTTCTTCGAGGCGCGCAACCTCTCCGACAAAGTCTATGCGGCCACGGTCGCGCCCATCGCCGATGCGCGGACCGAGGATCCCGCCGCGGTGTTCAAGCCCGGCAACGGCCGGGGCTTCTACGGCGGAGTGTCTTGGGTCTGGTGAGAGCCCGCCCGACCGCCCAAATCCTCAGATAAGCCCTAAATGACGTAACGGGGCGCACGAGCGAAGCTCGCGCGCAACCGCCGCTGCTGCGCAGCGGCGGCAAAGCGGGTTTGGGACGGCTTCCGCCGGCCTTCGGCCGTCG
>Ga0209697_10003723_pt1 | contig 20417 bp, 25 predicted proteins | sample AliMusrvi5mmetaG_FD_184115 | JGI IMG/M metagenome (GOLD analysis project Ga0209697, IMG submission 184115) | Freshwater lake bacterial and archeal communities from Alinen Mustajarvi, Finland, to study Microbial Dark Matter (Phase II) - Alinen... | ecosystem: Environmental > Aquatic > Freshwater...
ATGCGGATATGAACCGCACTCTTTATCCCTTAAAAATGTCAATCATGGCAACCGGCTACCGTTTTAGCTGTTTTAGCACAACACTGAGCAACTTTTGCCTTTGATTCAACTTCGGTTTTTTTGATCAAACTTTTCATAATTAAACAGATAAATTAATTCACTAGTAAAATTTCATTGATCGCTTTCACCAGCGTCTCTTTGGGTACTGCACCCATTGAAGCCTGGGGTTTCCCTTTTAGAGGAATAAATAACAACGTGGGTAAACTTGAAATTCCCATACTCTGTGCCAGCAAGGGTTCTTTATCGGTATCTACTTTGTAAACGACAATCTTTCCGGCATATTCCCTGGCAATATCCTCAACTTTTGGTGACAGCATTCGGCAAGGTCCACACCAAGTTGCATAAAAATCAATAATTACAGGGAGATTTCCTTCAAATTTCCACTCTTTATTGATCTCATAATTAAAAACCTTTTGCTTAAAGATGTCGTTGGTCATTACAATTACAGCTTCCGATTTTGAATTGCTGCTGGTTGACCTGGTCTTATCCTGAACCCCGGCGCTACAATTACTCATAAGTAGTGAAAAACAGAGGGTTAGTGTAATAAATGTTGCTTTCATGGTTGTCAGGTATGAAAATTTAACATTTGCCATTGGCACACGGACTTTTCACCAGAAACAATCCCAACATACCTCCATAGACAGTACTCATGAAGGGGTTGCCAGTGATGGCACAACTGCCCGACGAGCAACCTACATAATGATAATACAGGAATCCTGCCACGCCGCCAAGTACAATTCCGAGAAAAGGTTTCAGAAAATTTCGTGATTTAAGAAACTCTTTTGTGGTCTGCGGTTTTTCTTTTACTTCTAAATTATCTTCCATGGTAACTTTTTTAAACTGTTTCGATGCAAAGCTAATAATTAAAATATAAATCGCATAAGTATCACCTAAATCTTTTTAGTAACACTATTTCTGATAGTGAAATTTTCTGTAACCAGAGAAAGGGGTAAGAATTATCGTATCGTGACCTCTTTTCCCACATAATTATAGAACACATGTGACTCACAATCATGATACATATCTGCATATTTTTCAATACCGGTACAGTGACAAACGCCTATTGACTCGGGTTGCAAGATCCGGAAATAGTACATAATCTGCACATATTGCTGGATTGTACAATCTTTCAGATGGAATCCACCAAGTATTAAACCTACCGGTAACTTAAAAAAATTGGTGGTTGTAGTGCAAATATTGGTTATACCCTTATGTGAGCAGGCTGTAACAATATTGATTTTACCATCTTCCTTTATTGCCAGGAACAGTTCATCATCAAACCTGTCAGGAACAAATTCATTGTTCACTTTAATATTCATATTTTTAAAATAGAAATCGTTTTTATCGTATACGCCAATCTCAGGCATTATAAAAACATTTTCAGCTATCTCAATTATTGAGTCCACATAATGTAATCGGTCACCGAGTAGTTCATTATGGAATATTGTGCCTGTAAAGCGTTTATTTCCACTATACTTGGGGGTAAATATTTGTCTTTTGGCGTAAACCTGTGCTTTATTGTTTTTCGCCAAAAATGGGTATAAGCCTCCGGTATGGTCATAATGTCCATGCGAAAGGACAAGAATGTCAATATCTTCAATAGAGATTCCAAGGACTTTGGCATTTTTCATGAATAATCCTGTTTGTCCTGTATCAAAGAGGATTTTTTTATTGCCGGTTTCGATGTATAAAGCCAAACCATTCTCCGCTGACAAGCCCTTCTTATTAACGAGATTTTCAATTAACGTGGAAATCTTCATACCTGCAACAGTTTAAGTTAAACCTCACTATTTAGGTGGTTCAATGACCATAGAGAACGATAATCATTAACATCCCCCCTTAATTTTCGATGTTTTTGCAATAACAGGTTGAGATGAATTTTTAAGAGCCTCAACCAATGCAGCCATATCCGTGGCTGCTTTTTGTCTGAAATTATACGTATTGATCTCTTTCTTACTCGCTTCTGAACCGGGAGGGGTCAGATCGGAGAAAAACTTCCGAAAATTCTGAGTCGATTCAGAAAGAATATAATTGTCTGCCTTTCCAAGAAACTCCGCCTTTAAATATCCTCTTTCAGCCAGTTGAATATCATCTGCGCAGAAATAGTTCATCTTGTGTTTCTGATTGAGGATTTTTTTCCATTGGCGGTCGTCCAGCTTTTCAAAGGGGATATTGATTGCAAATGGGAGGTGGTAGGTTTTGAAGGCCTCAGGGGTTCGGATATCGATGATATTAATTTTGTAATAGTTATTGACGATTTCGCTCGCCAGTTTATCAGAAGGGACCATAACTGATGTAAAATCCTTTTGAATAAGCCATTGACTAATTTGCGATTCCATTCTCTTTTTACTGTCCGGGGCAAAAGCGATAACAGCCATCACAAAAAATGCAATTCCGGCAGCAGAAATATAAATTATCTTCTTTCTTTTATTTACAGCAGATTGAACGCCATTTACACGATTCTCCAATAATCCAGTGAGATAAAATGCGATAAATCCAACTGTTGTCAGGAGAAAAGCAAACATAACTTTCGACATTCCAAGCACATCGTTCATCAGAACCGGGCCCCAGGCTTCGGCAAGGTAAATCTTTTCAAACATTGGATATCCTTCAGCAAATGCAAAAACACCAAGTCCCGATCCAAATACAAAAGCCAACCCGTCCAGTTTCCCGATTGAGGCGGCGCAGATACTGGTCCCCGGGCAAAACCCGCCGATGATAAATCCAACACCCATTATAGCTCCGCCTAACAATGAAGACCAAAGAAATGTCGGATTAATATAGATCAGGCTCAGATCGAGCAATCCCAGGTGGGCAAGGAATAAAACTCCGATCATTGCTGTGATTCCAGCGGTAAAAAAGACTTTTAAAACAGTAAAGTCATAGCCATAGAACAATCCGACCAATTTCTTGGTCGAAGAAAATCCTGCTTGTTCAAGGACGAATCCAAATCCGATTCCTGCAAGAAGGGCAATAATCAGATTAAACTCATTACTAAGAATAAATGGTACTAATGGTCCCATATCAATTATTTTAACCAAAGTTTTCTGAAAAAATAGGCCACTGCATAACCCGATCCAAAGATGGCAAACATGGTAATAATACCGCCAAATGACATAACTGCCATCCCGCTAAGTGCAGCACCACTGGTGCATCCCCGACCGAGCTGGGAACCAAGACCAAATAATGCCCCCCCAATAATGGCAGCAAAAATCCTGGTTTTGTTGGTAATATTGGGTCCTCTTTCAAGTTTAATGCCAACCCGTTCAGAAATCACACCGGAAAAGAAAGCGCCAATAATCACACCAATCACCTCGAATACAAGCCAGTCTTTAAGTGGACCACCCGGATGTTCATCCCTGAATGTTTTAAGGTAGGCCGTTTTTTCTGCATGCTCAGGTGCTATCTTAACAACTGCCGAAAGGAGGGAACTTTTAACTGCCCCACTGGCTCCGAGACCGCGGCCGGTAATATAAATGGTCCCCAATAATACAAGGCCAAGTAAAAACCCTGCCATGTATGGATTCATGTATTTCTGTGGTTTCATGGTTTAGATGGATTTTTTTCTATCTGACTTAATTCTACAGGTTGTTCTTCATCAAGATCTTCATATCCGGTGATCATTGCCTTAATGTTCGAAGTTGGAGTTTTACCCGTGGTGGTCATATAGACGTGAACGACAAGAAATATCATCAGCATAATCGCACCAAGGGTGTGCCAGAAGGCAATGGATGCCAATGGATAATCCTCGATCACAATCAGGTTGTTCTGATCGAAGGTTTTGTAAAGCAAATAAAGGATGCCTGAAATAATAGTTATCGGAACCAGAACAAGTTTAAATCCCAGATATACAATTCGCTGTAACGGGTTTAATTTACTTAGCCCTGTTTTCTCTGTCGGGTGATGTCCCCCCTTAAATATACCTGAAATATAGTAGATTACCTGTTCCTTTAATTGTTTTGTAGTTGGAATATACTGTCGCCATTCTCCGGTTGTGAGGTGCCAGAAGATGGCAAAGATGATTAATCCAATCAGCATCCAGGAGGCTGTCCGGTGAAATTCAGCTGCTTTCTGGAATCCGAAGATTGTATACGCCCCATGAACTTCGAATCCTGTCAACGCCAGAAAGATGATCAGCGAGGCCTGCACCCAGTGCCAGAAACGCTCAAATCGTTTGTAGATATATACTTTACGCATGTTTATATTTAGGATTTTAGTATGATAAATATTCCTTAGACCGGTTTATCTTCGTCGTAATTAATGATCTGTTTTTCGAATTTATTCCTGGCAATATTCATAAAAATCCGAATTGACGCGTGACCTAATACAGCGACCAACGCCAGAATAAACATCCACAAGCCAACAAAATCGAGCATTTGATTATGATCCCTTCCCGGGAGATAAAACCCGGTGAGTTTTGCCAGCCGGCCATTATTGCGGGTATGGCATTCAGCACATCCAACTGCGCCTCCTTTAGGTGAAACCATATGATTTACTGGCCAATACATCTCTGTCTTCACAAATCCGTACTTCCCGCTATAAGAAAGACCTGACTTCTTCATCCCGGCTGCAACAGCTTCATTCCAGTTAAAATCTTTCCAGAAAGCACTGTCACCTTCATTTTCACCATAAAGTTTGGGTTGTACCAGCTGATGATAGACCTTATCATAAATCTGATCACCGACATGGATCTTTACCGGAATAATTCTCGATTGCCTGTCGTTATGAGAACCATGTAATGTATTCATTTGTACAGGGACCGACTTAATGGTGTCGCCCAGTATATATTGATCTGCCGTCCCGTTGAACCATACATAATCGGGTTTCACGTTACGGGCCCAGGTAAACGAACCCTTGATTGACATATACTTATGATTTCCCAACGAATCATCCTCCTCAAAAGGTTTCCCATCCTTCAATTTCCCGGCTTCAGACCATCTCCACGCCATTTTAGTCGAATTAACTTTGGCGTAAACCGGAATATGGCAGGCCTGACACGAGACTTTCGAACCATGTCTGTTAATTACATCACTGAGATGGGGCGTCGAAGTATGACATTGTTCGCACGTTGAACGGTTGGTATTGTCGGTTGAGACCGAGTATAATTTCCCCAGCATCTGGTGGTTTTGGGCTGTATGGCACGCCACGCATTCCATATTCATCCCATTTGAACCCATATGCACATCGACTTCCCGGCTACATGAAAGCATGGCACTCTCTAAATCACCATGTTTCACATTATTGCCGCCACCGCTGAAAAAATGGCACGATCCACAATTACTCTTCCTCGGAGAACCAACACTGAGCGCAACATTTTCAAGGTTTACGGTGCGGTCGGGATAACCTGCCATAGAAGCCCCTTTGAGATACTCATCGCTGTTATCATGACAAACCATGCAGTCAACATTTCGGGCATTTTTAAAGTCGAAATCACTGCTGGTCATCCCATATCCGATGTGGCATTTTGCACACGATTTTTGGTTGGAATTGGTTCCAAGACAAAAATTATTCATCACATTCTTCTTCCCTACCGATGAGATACCACGTCCCTCGACATAGGCAACACGTTCCCAGTTCCAGTGCGAGGAAGCCATTACCTCCTTGTGCGTTTCTGTATGGCATGAAAGGCAGGCTTCCGTTACATCCTGAGGAGTCTTAAAATCCCTTTGTAAAGCGGACAACTTTGAATGCTTAACAGATGGAATTGGCTTTAAAGCATACTTATGCCTAAGGACTTCGAGTTTAAGATTGTAGTTATCCTCCTGATTAAAAAAAATGAAAACAGTCAGTGAAAGAATGAAAACCACAATAACCAGTAATATGTTTCTTACCATTTTAGTTCAGGTCTTTTTCTGTTGGTAGCTTGAGCAATTGAATTTGAATATTTGTAAATCGTGTATGACTGATATAAATCTTCTGACTTCCACAATTTGGACAGATTTCAGCTTTGTCAGATCCCATGCAGGTTTCTGTGTTTTCCCAGTCAACATCATCAGACGAACCTTCCCACTGACATTGTCTGCACCTGAAATGTAATGATTCCATAACTAAAGAAAACTAGTTTGACAAGGTTTTGAAATCCCTGAAGGACTCTCAATTGAGGTTTATTTTTTGGCTATCAGTAAGAATATTGGGAATTTCTCGCCCGACGGACGTTTTACCTCGAAACAGGTGATGTAGTTGACATTTTTAAAACCGGCATTTTTAAGGATAACCGAAAGGGCATCCGGGTCAAAGCCTAAATGGACATCGACATTATTAATACCATGAAATGAACCATCTTCAGGAAACAGGTCTGCAATTGCCAGATAACCACCAGGATTTAACAAGTCATAAAACTTATGGAGCATAGCCTCAAAACCATTTACATGATGGAGAACCATTTGATTGTATATAATATCAAATTTATCCTCAAAATCAGTGTGTTCGAGGTCTAACCACAACGGATGAATATGGTTGGTTCCAAAGTATTCGCACTTCTCCCCGCATACCTTAATCATCTCCTTCGAACTATCCATAAGCGTTAGATCAGAAAAGTGATCCCTGAGGAGAAAGCTTAGAATACCGGTACCAGCCCCATATTCAAGGGCTTTCATGGAGTGGTCAAGAGGGATCATCTTTTCAAGCTCAGCAGCAATAGCCACCGAACGTTCCATATGCATTTTATCTTTGTCCCATTCACGGGCACGGGCATCAAAACTGGACATATTTATAATTTCAAATTGTTAATTTAATCTCTTTCTCTTCCATCCTGTTAATGATTACACTGGTGTTCTTCTCCATGATCTTCGTGACTTTTACACCCGAAGCCGGAATCAGCAATCCTTCCCTGCAAATAGGCTTCGGCAAGTTGACGGACATTCCCCGAACAACCCCGGTAAACATTAATATTATGACTGTTAAGCACATTTAATGCACCATTCCCCATGTTCCCCGCCAGCATAACAGTGACCCCTAATTGCTCCAATACAGCTGCAATATTGCTTTTACATCCGCAGCCTTGAGGGGAAGGGAGCATTTCGGTACCTTCTATGTGATTGGTTGCATCAACAGTAAAAACGGTGTATGCTTCACAATGACCAAAGTGGTCGTCAACCATATTTCCTCTTGTTGGTACTGCGACTTTCATTTTAAGTTACTTTATTTGGTTAATAATTTCATTTAATGTTTGTTGTGTCTCAGGAATAACCATCTGGATATTGGATTTTCGAAAAACATCGGTAACCTTGGAGCCAAAACGCCCGGCGATTACCATATCTGCATTTTCACCCAGCAAAAATTCGGCAGCCCTGCATCCGGCACTTTCCTGATGATTACGTGAAAGATTTTCAGTAAAAAAACTGATATGAGTTTCGGTATTATAAATGCAATACCATTCACACCTTCCAAAATGAGGGTCAACAATTGCACTCAAATTATTTTCACTCGCAGCAATGGCAATTATCATGGTTTAATTAATTTCAATTATTTCCAGGCCTTTACAAATAGGGCAAAAGACATCAGAGCTTTCAGAGACTGTAAACGTTATTCTACATTGGTTGCATTTGTACCATTTTGCCAATGTAAAATTTCCACCCTCAAAACTGATGGAACTTCCTTCGATAAATGCTTTGGCTATTTTCCTGCGGACACTTTCGTAGATTCTGGTAAAGGTTGGCCTTGAAACATTCATCAACCTGGCAGCTTCAGCCTGGGTAAGCAATTCATAATCGCATAAATTCAAGGCCTCATACTCTTCGAATTTAATACAAACCTCATCGCCGGGTTTACATTGCAATCCCAGTGGCTTGAATCCACCGAAGTGGGGAGCCATCCCGATTAATCTGTTTTTCCTGGTACGTGCCATATTCTGATAATTGGCACAAAAATAATGAACAAATGTTCATAAAACAATATTAATTGAACAAATGTTCATATTATTTTTGAAATCTATGGCTTGATCTTCTCAAACAAACCCATCACTTTAGTCTGGTAGATTTCTGTAATCTGTTGCTGATATTCGCCAATTGGTTTTACAGGGATCAAATCCATCACCTGCTCGGGCAGAAGTTCTGAATTGAACAACAAATCAATTGCGGCTATCAGGGTTTGCTGAACTGATGCTTTGCTTTCCTTTTCGCTTAATCCCAGTTGGATACCAAGTTTGTTCAACTCATCCCACTGGAACCAAAAATAAGTTGGGAGCATGGCTGAAAGCAGCGCATATGCTTCTAGCTTTGATTCTGCTACTTCGAATGTATTCCCCAATAATTTAAGCAATTCCATTACATCCAACTTTTGGTTTTCATCAAAATCAGCGCAAAAAGCAACAGGATTATAACCTTCGTTAATGTATGATGTCGCGTTGGGTATCATACGCACCAGGTTATTAGTTTTCAGCGTTGATGCAATCTTTTCAATGGTTATCTTTGGCGCTAAGGAGATTATCAGGACATCCCGGAGGTTCGCACCGGCAATCTTGTCAAGGGTTTCCATAATCACCGGAGGATGCAATGCAATAAACACAATTGGCTCAGAGGCTGCCTGCAGAAGGTTTTCAGCCATTTCGATATATGGGAATTGCTGCTTTAACGCTTTTAGGACTTCAACGTTTGTGTCGAAAACAATAATTGATTGAAATTCAACATCCTTGTTGGCAAAAGCCTGGAGTAAGATTTTGGTGATCCGCCCACCACCGATAAAACCCATAGATTTAGCTTTCATTTTTTTGAATTTAGAATATAGAATTAAACAAATAGCCCACAATCATAATACCAACCCCAACAATTCCAATAAATGTGAATATTAAGGGGAGTTTTAATACTTTTCGGAGAATAACCATTTCCGGAAGCGAAAGTCCGATTACTGACATCATAAACGCCAGCGCAGTTCCAAGAGAAGCCCCTTTTTCTATAAGAACCGATACAATTGGGACGATTCCTGCCGCATTTGAATACAGGGGAATTCCAATCAGAATGGAAAGAGGGATAGAATACCAGACTGATTTCCCCATCAGTGCAGCCATATATTCTTCCGGAACATATCCGTGAGCTCCTGCCCCAACAAGGATTCCCAATGCCACATAAATCCAAACTTTGCCCACAATTTCTTTCACGGCGTCATATCCCAAATTGATCCGTTTTGTAAAGTTTAGTTTCTCCGCTTCAAATTCGCTATTACCAAGGTGAGTTTGATACACCCAAGGTTCAACCCATTTTTCAAGTTTCAATAATCCAATCACCCAACCAGCCAAAATGGCAATGGCCAACCCGGTTCCGATATAGATCAGGGCAACTTTCAACCCAAACATCCCATATAAAAGAATAATGGCCACTTCATTGATCATGGGTGCTGCAATCAGGAAAGAAAATGTTACGCCCAGCGGAACGCCAGATTCCACAAACCCCAAAAACAGCGGGATAGCAGAACACGAACAAAATGGAGTAATAATTCCCAGAGTTGCCGCCATCACATTTCCTGTAAATGTTTTTTTCCCTTCAAGCGCTTGCCGGGTACGTTCCGAAGTGAACCAGGTGCGGAGTATACCGACGAAGAAGATAATGAGCGTCAGTAAAAGCATCACTTTGGGGAACTCAAAAACAAAGAACCTCACTGCCTCCGTTAAATTTGAACCTTTTGTAAATCCAAGTTCTGAATCAATGGCCCAATAAGTCACAGGCTGAAGGTTGTGGTAAATAAGGTACCATACTGGCAGAAGCAGCAAAGGAATGGCAATATTTTTATTCAACTTCATAATAAATACCGTTTTCATTTCGAATAAACACGAAATGAAATCTCAAATTTTTTAAATTAAGATTCTGACCAGGTAATAAATGCCGACAAGGATAAAAAGAACCGCAATGAAGCGTCTGAACCAAACTTCGAAAGACCGGACCTTATTATAAACACCACCTATTTCAGAAACAGAATATGCCAATACCCACGCAAATACTATTACAGGTATCCCGGTAGCCAAAGCAAAAATAACTGGAAGATAAAGCCCTGAAACACTTGAGACAGTCATTGGAATCAACATACCAAAATAAAGTACCCCGCTATAAGGACAGAAAGCCAAGGCGAATACCATTCCAAGTAAAATGGCGTCAAGGAATCCCCATTTTACTTTGGCTTCCATTTTAGAAGTCAGATCACCCATCCCCGGGAATTTTATTTTGATCACATCGAGCATAAATAATCCAATAGTGATCAGTAAAGGGCCTAAGATTTTTTCACCATAAATCTGGAAAAACCCGGAAAACTTAAACTGATCAGCTCCAAAATAGATAATAAGTGCAATTACAGTGTAGGAGATCGCACGACCTAATGTATATAGTAATCCATTGACAAAAACCCGATTGCGGTCTTCAATATTCCTGCTGATGAATCCAATTGCAGTGATATTTGTAGCTAACGGGCATGGACTTATTGCAGTCATTAATCCCAGTATCAATGCCGATATCCACGGCATGGTACTGTTGTCAAGCAGATTTGTCAGAAATTCCATTGACTACAATTTTAATAATGCGTCTACCTTTTCCTTGATGATGGATTTAAACTTATCAGGGTTATTAAGAGCATACAAAAATCCTTCGTTTGTCAGGTTAATCTTTCTCTCCCCCTTAACAATCAAAAGAGTTTGTCCTGAGATTTCCAACTTTTCTGCAATTCCCTTACCCGAATTATCTTCAATATTAATTGCCTGGAATTTTACTTTATCACCATAAAGAGCTTGCAGATCTTTTTTTGCTTCCGCTTCAACCGCCTTGCAGGTCACACATCGGGTTGTCAAATGGAAATAGAAGGCTTCAATCTTTACTGAATCCGGATTACCAGACTTACTTACAGGCAGTTTAGCATAGCCTAATAGACTGATTAATAAAAACATAAATACAATACCTAAAGAAATTAGTTTTTTCATAATAATCTGTTTATTTGATGAGTACACTTTTTATTTCCTCCATTGAAGGTATGCGTCCCTTGATTTCAACTTTTTCATCAACAACCAGGGCTGGGGTCGACATGATACCATACTTCATGATATCCGCAATATCTTCCACTTTGGTTATTGTGGCGTCAATCTTATTTTGTTCAACAACTTCCCGGGTTAGTTTTTCGAGCGCTTTGCACCTTGAACAGCCTGTGCCTAAGATTTTAATTTCCATATTTATTTGGTTTTTAGTATTTCGTAATATCCCGAAATAAATTATTAAATTTTTTATCGTTTAAAAAATAGTGTTAACATTTTCTGAGCTTCCTGCCAATTTTCCCGATTGATACAGTATTTGATATAAGGCGGATTGATTTCTCCCTGGATGAGGCCTGCTTTTTTTAATTCCTTTAAATGTTCCGAAAGGGTTGAGCGGGCAATTGGCAATTCTTCTGCCATATCACCACTATAACAGCACTTATTGAGGTTATTTGCCAGATAATCGAGAATAAAAACCCGCACAGGGTGGGAAAGAGCTTTCCCATACCGGGCAAGCTTTTCCTGATCGTCTGTGAAATACTTGATTTTGACTGTCATTTCTATTTCGTCATTTTACGAAACAAATTTAAACAAATTCTTAAACTTCTGTTGAGGTCCTGCAATTTATTTTTGTATAAATGAATTCTTATTTAAGAATGCCCTCCTACGATTATACGCATAATCCTGAGATTGAGTACGAAAAAACGCCACGCCTGCCAAAGCAGGTTATGACGCCAAAAACGGGTTGATCTGGTAGGGATTGGCGGATACGACTCGTCGTAATAGCCGCGCACTATATTTTTTGCCATGATATATTTCTTTATTTATTATATTTCAATGCATTACTCCGGCAAAAGCCACCAGAATGGGTAACCCTTTGCCTTGTGAATGAACATATAATGCAGGAATAGTTTAATCCAGTGGCCTGCCAGTCCGGCTTCGCCGATCGTGTAGTTAAGATCACGCCCCCACTCCGGGAATTTCTGCCAGTCGGGAACAATCGGGAATACCGTCATGGTGGCTGCATTTCCCTTAAACATGCTAAATCCCGCTGAAACGACACAAGCAGCACCCATTTTTCCCATAGAGGCTTTATGTTTAAAATCCTTCCGGTTGTGACGGATCTGATCCACTATATTCAGTGCCACAATTTTACCGATAACGCCCGATGGCATCCCTGTACGCGGTGGAGCAGGAGTGATCAGCGTGCCGTTGGGGCTTTTCATCGGTTTGGAAATCTGATGAGGGGGAGCAAATGCAATCCCCGTGGCAAAGATATTTGAGTACGTTGGATTCTGATAAACCGAAGGCCAATCTTCTACAGACCAATCTTCGAATGACTTTCCTGAATAATCGGCGTCCACTTTCATAAAGCCGCTGGGAGCAAAGAGTTTTGCGGTGATATCTTCACCCTCCTTATCGTATGCTTTTAACCCGACACCAGAAAAAGCAGGTATCAGCATTGAAAAATCGAATGGCTGAGTATGCATTTGACCATCAAGTGTTTCATAATGAACCAGCCCTTCTTCAACCTTTGTAACGCCTGCACGTTTTATCCAGCGAATGCCATATTCTGCAAAAATTGACTCACTGAAAACCTTGGTTGGGGTGACATAACCGCCTCGTTTTATAAACGCTCCCCCCATTCCAAAATCACCCAATTCATATTCATTGGATATCCAGGTAATTTCAGCCATATGCAATAAGCCGCGTGATTTAATCTCGTAAGCTACATTGAGTGCGTATTCGAAGGCCGCCCCCTGGCACGTGGCGGTTGGATGACCGGTTCCAATCAGGAATCGAAGCTTTTCGCCATTCTGCATGCGCGAAAGACACTTTTGAAGGGCGTCCCAGGTCGCAACAGCATGGTCACACGAGCAAACAGAGTGGGTATATTTGGCCGGGCCGAGACCTTCAGTGGCTTCAAAATTAAGTTTTGGTCCGGTAGCATTAACGAGGTAATCGTAATCGACCTGATCAGCTTCTCCATTGCGGTGTTCTCCGGTATATTCAATGGCAATATAAGGCCGTTTGATCTCCTGATCCCCTTCGGGGAAAAGGGCAGTTGCTTTTGCCTGACGAAAATCAATTTTCCACCGGTCGTAAACCGGCTTTAATTTAAACCGCACCTGATCAATCTTCATTTTTCCTACACCCACCCATATATTGGAAGGGATCCATTGATAATAAGCACCAGGGCTTACAACTACAACATCATGTGTTCTGCCAAGCTTTTTTCGGATAAAGGCCGCTGCAGTATGACCGGAAATACCAGCACCCAAAACTACTATTTTTGCCATAAGAATTATTTAAAAGAGGATTTTGCCTGAATTTTTAAAAATAATGCTCTGATTGGTGAAAATTACTGATTTAAAACATATCCGAACAATAATCCCCGGAAATAATTAAATATTGATTTAAAACAAGGGAGTGCCGGTTTTTGAAATTCGGCACTCCCCTTTAACCATCATGAATTAATCATGACAACCGACAACCGTTCTTGAGGTTTTTGCACAACACTGAGCAATTTTTACAGCTTTGGGCTCCTCTTTTTTCTTAATCAGACTCTTCATAAAAATTAATTATTGTGTTGTTGTTACAGCCTAACCCCCAATAAACAGAGGAAGGTTTATCGTTAACCACAGCATCCTGAGGGTCTTTTCCCTGCAATGGTGAGGCTTGCTACTTCGGCTTTCCCTTTTAAATAAGGTTTTGATTCTTCAATAATCTCCACGCCGGTGAATCCCAGTTTATTTAAGGTGTCCAGATATTCGTCACGGGTCGTTGCACCCGCCCAGCACTCAGCCACCGCCACGGGATCGTTCCGATATTCCTCATGGATAGGTGATGTTGCATAAATATCACTCACCACAAACCGTCCCCCATTCTTAAGTATCCGGTATACCTCACTCCAGACAGCCTCTTTATTGGTGGCGTGATTAATGGTGCAGTTTGAGATCACAAGGTCTGCAATGCCATCAGCCAGTTCGATCTTTTCGAGCTCGCTTTGAATAAACCGGACATTCTGCACTTCTAACTTTGTCGCATTTTGTCTGGCTTTCTCAAGCATCCCTTCAGAAATATCGATTCCGTATACGAATCCAGCCTCACCCACTTCGTCTGCCATCCGAAGCACATCGGTTCCCCGACCGCTTCCCAAATCAACACACACTTCGCCGGTTTTTGCCTTGGCGTAGTTGATGGCGCCTCCACATGAGAGACAACAATCGGAGCTGGCTAATTTGCCATATCTGATATTTATTGCCGAGTAGTCCATTGATTAAAAGTTTAAATTTGATTTAGCAAAACTATAGAAAGTTTTAAACAAATCGCTTAAGTAGCACTTAAATCTTTTTAATAACACTGATTTTTCTTATATTTGCAAAACAATAACTTGTTTATGAGCGAAATTTTTAGTGACAGCCTCAGCCCGGAACAACTCGACGAAATGTTTCAAAGCGACGAAAAATGCCTCGGGTTTTTGGCTCAGATAAAATGGGCCAATGGTTTTGAATGCAAGAAATGTGGCAATTCCAATTCCTGTGCAGGGAAGGAGCCTTTCTCGCGCCGCTGCACCAAATGTAAATCGAAAGAAACTGCTACAAACGGAACGATTTTCCATGGTGTTAAATTTCCTATCAGCAAGGCTTTTTATATCGCCTACAATATTTGCAAGGGTAACGAGAACATTTCATCCTATGAATTTGGCCGTCGTCTTTCATTGCGTCAAATGACCTGCTGGAACTTTAAAACCAAAATAGAGCATGCACTTTTAGCCATGGACACTCTTTCAGAAAAAGAACGATCATCTATTGATAAAATTCTAACAAGCTAAATATTTATACTATACTTTTAATTTTGCCATGTACATTGCAAATGAACGGTACATAAAATGGGTCCATTTGCCAAACGGAACAATAATCAGGGCCCATTGTACCAATATCATTAAGTGAATCAAGTAAATCCAGCTGTTATGCTCAAGGATTTTGAAGTCGATGAACAAACGGACCAGAAAACCAGTAAACCCTAAAAGTACCAGCCCGACCACAAAGAACCAATCTGACGGCTGTGAATTTTTGCTGACTTCCTTCACTTTTTTGATGCGATCCCACACAAAATCAGTTGTTACCATAAAGATTACCAGGCTCTCGACATAACCAATAACGATGATGAACAGGTTAGTTGCTGAAAACCAATCGAGAAACACCGTGGTAATTAATAAGGTCAGGTAGCCGATTACAAGTATAAAATGTTCAAACCACCTGAACTGATTGTCATCGCAACCCAGATACCTTTTCTGGGTAAACATATGGACAAAAAGATCCCCCAATGCTATGAAATAGGATTTAACCGGAACTTTAACCTTCGGTTTGCCAATTACGAACCACCACATCCTGATAATGTTGGGAAGCAGGATAAAAAGTGAGACAGACCCAATTGCGATCATCTCAAAATAATGTCCGACATGAACCATCTTTTCCAGTTCAAACCCAACTGAAGATGCAAAGGCGATTACTCCGGCCAGGACCAGGACAAAGGCAGCCAGACTTAGAGTTAGCGATTTGTACAACAGACCTGACAATCCAGTCCAGTCGTATTGTGCAGTCAACCAGCGGCGCAATGACATCATCAGTTCGCTGGGATTGGCCTGTCGCGGACACTGCGCGGAACATTCGCCGCAATAATAACATTCCCAAGGCTTTAGCGAAGCTTTAATATGGTCTTCCAATCCAAGTGTGCTGTACCGGATCATTTCACGCGGAAATGAGTTTTCGGTAGTCGAAAGGGAACATGTGGCTGTGCAGTTGCCGCAATTGAAGCAGGCTTTAAAATCGCCGGCGCCATATTTCGTGATTTCAGCAGCAAATTCAGGATTTACAATTGCCATTTTACTGATTTTTAATTTTGTAATAGTAATATTCTTCCTTATCGTCCATTCCTGCAGCCATCAACACGCTGTATTTATTCATCGTCATCATGTGGTAAGTGACAATATCCTTATCTTCTGCCAGTTCATCAGCAACCTCAGGAATTGATTTTTTCGTTCCGTTCATGGTTTGGAGAATATTCTTCCAAAGCTGGGGGTACTCTTTCATCGTAACGGCATTCGTATCATCATCCATCTCCGTTGAAACTTTACGTTCCTTAATCTCAACATCTTCCATAAACCCATCAATCATCGACTCAATTTCTAGATCGGTATATTGAGCAATCTCGATCGCGTTAACCGGACAAACAGGGGCGCAGATTCCACAACCGGTGCAGATTGCCTTGTTGACCAATGCTATCCGTTTCCCATCTGATTCAATCTCTTTGATAGCAGTATAATCGCAAACCTCCGCGCACTTCCCGCACCAGGTGCATGCATCGGCATTTACCCGGGCAATAACCGGATCAACTGACACGGTACCGCTTTTCAATAAGGCATTGATTTTAGCTGCCGCAGAGAGTGAAGACTGAACAGATTCGCTGATGTTCTTTGGTCCCTGACACGATCCTCCGATATAAACCCCTTTGATCACGGTCTCTACCGGTTTTAGTTTCGGATGTATTTCGTTAAAGAATTTGTCGTTTCCGATTGGTATCTTGAAGTGTTCGGAGATCTTAACCGAATCCTCACGAGCCACCATTCCGGTAACCAGGACTACCATATCCGCTTCAACTTCAAGTGGCATCTTGGCAGTCAGGTAATCCTTGAATTTAAGCACCAATGATTTCCCTTTTTGTTCTACCACAGGCGCCTCTTTTTCCTCAAATTTAAAATAGAAATCACCTTGCTTTGAGGACTGATCGTATAAAATCTCCTGTTTGCCATAGGTCCGGATATCGCGATAAAGGTGGAAAGTGGTAATCTCCTTGTATTTCTCCTTGAGCTGCAGAGATGTGTAAATCGTTGAAGTACAGCATTGCCGGCTGCAATATTTGTTTGCTCCCTTGGTCTGACGATTGCCTACACAATAAATGAAGGCGATCTTTTTAATCTGCTGATCGTTAAAAATCAGTTTCTCAGGGCTTAGCTCCATGAGCCGTTTGAATTCCGGCAGAGTAACTACATTGGGCAGTGATTTATAGCCGTATTCACCCTCATTGGGTTGGTACGAATCATAACCTGTCGTGATCAGCACTGAGCCGACAATCAGGGACAGTATCTCCTCCTGCTCGTTAAAATTGAGGACAGAAGCATATTTGGCTTTAAAATCAGATTCATCCTTCAATGCTTCTGCATCAATAACGGGCACATCGGGTAATGCTTCGGGGTAATTCTTGTAGATGGCCTTTCGTTTTGCCAGGCCCAGATTAAATTCATCGTAGACATATACCAGGCACTCTTCCATCGCCAGCCTGACAGCCTCTTTATCGGCTTTCCCATTGATAAAGCGTGGCCTCACCTTCACATCCACATGAAAATTTCCAAGGCTACCCGTAACTTTATCAATTGCAGCACCGGTAAAAAGGGTAATGTTTTTAAGGGTTTTCATCTCCTTGTACAATGCGGTTACCACATCTTTCCCTTTTTGTCCCGACATGAAAAGTTTTTCGTTCTGTGCAATCCTCCCCCCAACAAAATAGTCCTTCTCAACCAGGAAAACCTCATTTCCCAGACGCGCCAGGTCTATGGCGGCCTTCATACCGGCAACTCCTGCACCCACGACCAACACCGCTTTTGTGACCGATATTTCAATATTGTCCAGAGACTCTGAATGGGAAACCCGGTGAATTCCTGCGCGGATCAGTCCGGCAGCTTTAACGGTTGCTTCCCTGGGTTTGTCGGAATGGGGCCAGGAACACTGTTCCCGGATATTTACCTGGACATAGTTGGTTGGATTCAATCCCGCACGGCTTGCCACATTTTTAAAGGTGTGGAGGTGCAATTTCGGAGAACATGAAGCAACGACGATTGCATCGAGCCGATGTTCTTCAATATCCTTCACCATTGCTTTCTGGTTCGAATCGGCACAGGCAAACATCACATCTTTTGAGATGATTACACCATCCTGTTCATGAAACATTTTACCCAGCTCCTCCACATCGACGTAATCGGAAATATTTCCGCCGCAGTGACAAATATAGACTCCTATTCTTTCCTTCATGGTTAAATGTTTTTGGCGAGGGTGAAATTTTCACTTGCATAGACCGCCTTGCTTTCAAGGTATCCGGCAACTTCTGTGGCGGCACAACCTGCAGATAAGATAGAATCGGGAATATCCTTAGGACCCGATGCGGCTCCTGCCACAAAAACCCCTTTAATACTCGTCAAAGCAGGACTTACCAGTTCATCGGTTTGCTTTACAAAGTTGAAGGCATCGAGTTCGAGGACCTGATTTTTAAAAATTTGGGGAATCTCTTTGTTGGGTAAAACGCCTACGGACAGAATTACGAGGTCATGTTTGGCTTCTTTTACAACACCTTTGGTAACATCTTCATAGCGCAGGATCAGGTCACCCTTTTTACTTTCGTTTTCAGTGATTTTGGCCACCTTCCCCTTTACAAAATTCACACCCATTGATTTCGACTGCATGAAAAACTCTTCATACCCCTTTCCAAATGCCCGGATATCCATGTAATAAATGGTGATATCAGCCATTGGCAAGGCTCCCATCAGCAGCTGGGCCTGTTTGATCGAATACATGCAGCAAATCTGTGAGCAGATCGGGTTGTTGGTACAGTCAGCACCGCATCCTGAGTTTTCAATAGCTGAATCGCGCGATCCTGTACATAAAACATAGGCGATATTATCCGGAACCTTCCCATCACCGGGTCTAAGCACATTATTAAACGGACGGGTTGGTGCAATTAAACGGTCCATTTGCATGGAATCGATAACATTTGCATATTTTGAGTAACCATAATCGGGCTTGCCTGTTGGAGGGAAAAGCTTGTATCCGGTAGTTACGATGACCGATTTCACCTTTTTCCGGACTGTTTGCTTCTTCTGGGAGAAGTCAATCGCGTTGGCCGGACAGATTGAAACGCACTGGTGACATTCGCGACAATTGCTGCAATCCATGCATCGCTCAGTACTGGCTTTTAACTCAGCTTCGGTATATCCAAATTCAACTTCATCGAAACTCTTAATTCTATCTTTAACAGGAATGCACCCGTTTTCGATTGCAGCTATTTTATGATTCCCATATTTCTTATATACCTGTGTTTTATCCACTGCAGGTAATTTGTCGCCAGACTCATAATCTTCCAGGGTCAGATTTTTGAGATACTTGTCCATATAAAAAGCAGCTTTCTTGCCCTGACCGGCGGCCTCAATCAATGTAGTTGCGCCCGTTACCGTGTCTCCTCCGGCAAAAATATAGGAAGTTGATGTCTGCAAGGTTTTTGCATTTACTTTTATGGTTCCGTTTTTATTGAGCTCAATATCTTTGGCAAAGAACGATGTTTCAGCTTTGAGGCCGATTGCTTCGATCATATAGTCAACATCTTGGAGGTATTCCGAACCGGTAATGGGGACAGCTTTTCGTCTTCCGCTCTCATCCGGCTCTTCCAGCTTCATTTTGGTCAGCTGTACTTTTTTAAGGGTGCCATTTTCACCAATCAGTTTCACCGGAATACGGAGCAACAGGATTTCAACGCCTTCCTCTTCGGCCTCTTTGATCTCAGGGGCAAAGCAGGGCATTTCGGCACGGCTCCGCCGGTACACCACGGTCACTTTTTCAGCCCCGAGACGCATCGAGGTGCGTGCAGCATCAATCGCGGTATTCCCGCCTCCGACAATCATCACTTTTTTCCCGGTCAGGTTTTCCTTCTTTCCGATATTCGATTCCCGTAGAAAATCAAGACAAGAGACGAGCCCTTTAAGATCTGAGCCTTCCACACCCATTTCTACTGTTTTATGAGTCCCTACAGAGACAAAGATCAGATCAAACCCTTGTTTTTTAAGTTCGGTTAAGTCTTCTATTTTTCTGTTGCATTCAATTTTAACACCAAGAACGGTAACATTCTGGACATCCCTGTCAACCACATCCTTGGGAGCGCGGTATTCGGGGAGTGCCAGTTTGAGCATTCCACCCGCCTGGGGTGCAGCTTCAAAAATCTTTACCGTATGTCCCTTGAGAGCAAGATGATAAGCAGCCGTCAAGCCGGCAGGACCTGAACCGATCACCGCTATTTTTTTCCCGGACCTGTTTTTAATCTCTACGGCGGGAGCTTCCGTATATTTTTCGTAATAGTAATCGGCGAAATAGCGCTTGATCTTACGGATATCGACTGCCGTATCGAGTCCGGCCCGAGTGCAGGCATTCTGACAGGGTGAATAACAGGCCCGACCCAGGCTTCCGGGAAATGGGATATCTTCCAGGTGAAGTTTCATTGCCTCTTCGTACTGACCATTCCGTGCAAGGGTAATATAGCCGTATGCTTTTACACCTCCCGGGCACTCATTGATGCAGGGTGCCGAATG
>Ga0209697_10003730_pt1 | contig 20395 bp, 19 predicted proteins | sample AliMusrvi5mmetaG_FD_184115 | JGI IMG/M metagenome (GOLD analysis project Ga0209697, IMG submission 184115) | Freshwater lake bacterial and archeal communities from Alinen Mustajarvi, Finland, to study Microbial Dark Matter (Phase II) - Alinen... | ecosystem: Environmental > Aquatic > Freshwater...
ATATTATATTTTAACGCAATACTTCTTCTGGCTCAAAACAAAAGTATTCATTTTAAGGAAGGAGTTTCGGATAAGGAGATTGTAAGTAGTTTACCGAAACGTGATGTAACAGAGTCATTAAATTATATTGAATTAGATTACTCTTTCGATAATGCCGAGATAACAACTATAAAGCAAGATACTTCCGTATTTCAATTGCTTAATATTCAAGGAATGGAAAAAATGGATGATGTGGGTAAACCAGCATTACCTTGTTACAATGACATCGTGGCTGTGCCATCAAAAAATGGATTAGCAATTAAAATAGTAGAAGCAATTTATCAAGACTTCAAAAGCTTCTACATTGCCCCAGCTATTGAACCTCAGACGAAGCCAAGAAATGATTCATCCATCAAATTCAAAATAGATAAAGTTACTTATGACAAAAATAGCTTTTACCCATCAAATTTAGCTGAGATTATTTCAATTCAGGATTACCGTGAAGCGCCAATTGCGTTTATTCAAATACGCCCGATACAATATAATCCTAAAACCAGAACCATTCGTTGTTATTCAAAGATTAAATATCAGGTAACATTCTCCTCAAGCTTAAAGTCCCAGGTTTCTTCAGATACAAATGATAGTAATTTTGACATTTTAAGAAACATTATCACAAACACAACAATTTCAACGGAATCAACATCAAATTCTACATTAAAATCGGCAAATGTAGCGATGACTACGAGTAGGAATTATATAATTATTACTACGAATACTTTTCTGGATGCAGCTAAAGAATTTGCAGACTGGAAAACCAGGCTTGGCTTTAGTTGTGAAATTGTTTCACAGCCAAGCTGGACAAGTGCTGAAGTAAAAGCCTCGATTAGACAACGATATACAAACTGGACTCCAAAACCTGAATACTTTGTAATAATCGGAGATCACGAAAATGTTCCAGGGGAAGTCTATTATAAAACTGGGGTTGGTAATTATGCGTCAGATTTATATTATGCTTGTATGGGTGATACGAGTGACTATACTGCTGATATGGCACGAGGTCGAATTTCTGTCAGTTCACTTGATCAAGCATATACTGTTGTTAGAAAGATCAATAATTACGAGCGTAATCCAGTGATTAATAGTACTTTTTATAGCAGTGCTGTAAATTGCGCATCGTTTCAAGATAATGAAATTGATGGGAATGAAGACCTTGGATTTACATATTGTAGCGAAATGGTTAGAAACTATATGGTGTCTAAAGGTTATACTATAAATCGTGTTTATTGGGCGGGGCCACCTGTTTTCCCAAAATACTATAGTAATTACTATGGAAACGGACAGGCTATCCCTGCTGAACTAAGAAAAGATATTTCCCCTTTTTATCCATGGTCTGGCATTAATACTAATATTACAAATGAAATTAATTCAGGAAGATTTTATGTTTTGTATAATAGTCATGGTGGTTATAACGAATGGAGTCGTCCACTTTACTCTTCGGATGATATTAATAGTTTAAGTAATTCCAATAAACTTCCGATAGTTTTTAGCATTGCTTGCCAAACTGGGGGATTTCTTCAACCTGAATGTATCGCAGAAAAGTTTCAACGATATTCAAATGGGGGCGCTGTTGGAGTAATTGCAGCTTCTCAGGTTAGTTTATGTGGATGGAATGATGCCTTAGCGATAGGAATGTTCGATGCTATTTGGTCAAATCCGGGTCTAGTCGCAACATTTGGTAGCAAGATACAAAATCCAACTCCACATTCAGACATATATCAAATGGGCAAAGTTTTAAACCAAGGTCTATTGCGCATGGCGCAAACCTGGGATATATCCCGGTATCAGAATCAAATTTATCATTATTTCGGGGATCCTGCAATGGAAATGTATACAGCAGCGCCATCTTCATTTTCAGGTGTAACTGTTTCGGAGACTAGCACAACTGTTTCAGTTAATACGGGTATTAGTAATTGTAAAATTACGATTTGCAGTTTACTGGATATGGGTGCAACATGTTATGAAGTTGCCAATAATGTATCAACTTATACATTTAATAATATTACTAAGCCTTATTATATTACAGTTTCCAAACATAACTATAAACCATACACCTATCCACAGGATATCTATATACAGAATTACATATTTACACAATATCGATTAATTGAGGGTAGTAATATATATGTCGGAAGCAATGTGACAACCTCCTATCCACAGGGAGCAGTAATAATAGAGAACGGAGCTAATGTAACATTAAACGCAGATCAAAATATTCTAATAGCAAATGATTTTGAAGTTAAATTAGGTGCAACATTTGAAGCAAAATAATCAAACAATAATGACAATAAATCTAAGGATTCCATCTTTCGAAAGGAGATGGAATCCTTAATATAACGTAACCGGCAAAGGGAAACAATCTGTTACCTTTAATGGTATTGTTTAGAACTTGGAATGTACCTCTATGGAGAAAATGCATTTGTGCAGTACGTGCAGTACGTGCAGTACGTGCAGAACATGCGGAAGTTGAGGAAGTTGCGGAAGTTGCGGAAGTTGCGGAAACGATTGAATTTAGCGTAAAGCGTAAATGGAGTAAATGGAGTAAATGGCGGAGTTGTCGGAGTTGTCGGAAACTCTGTTGAGCAGGTGAATAGCCTTCTTTGTGTCACCAGCTGAGTAACAGCTACGCAAAACATACCATCTGAGCACAAAATTCACCAATATCTTGTTTTGTAGTGCTGCTGTAATTACATTTATGGAATAAGGCACGTTCTTTGACATACTGAAATATAACTTCTGGTTATTCCCTAATTTTCTTTTTGAATTCAGATAGGAATACCTATTTTCACAGCAGCTTTTTTTGTCTCTTATTTTCAGAATCTCCTATACCATGGATAACAAATCTTCAAATATCAGTCGCCGTCATTTTCTGGGAACAACTACCCTGGCTGCAACGGCCATTACCATACTTCCGTCAAAAGTAATTGCCGGAATGGGACATAAGGCTCCCAGCGATAAACTGAACATTGCCGGAATTGGGGTTGGCGGGATGGGCTTCAATAACCTGGTGAATATGGATACGGAGAATATCGTGGCCTTGTGTGATGTGGACTGGAAATATGCCGGACGAAATGCTTTCCGTAAATGGCCTACTGCACCAAAATACCAGGATTACCGTGAGATGTTTGCAAAACAGAAAGATATTGATGCCGTAATGATTGCCACTCCCGACCATTCACATGCCTTACCAGCATTGATGGCCATGAAAGCCGGGCGCCATGTATATCTCCAGAAACCATTGACACATTCAGTATTCGAATCGCGGGTCCTTACTGAAACGGCACTTCGGTATGGGGTTGCTACCCAAATGGGAAACCAGGGAAATTCGGGAGAAGGTATCCGTAAGATCTGTGAATGGATATGGGACGGAACTATTGGTGAAATTACCTCCGTTGATGCCTGGACCAACCGCCCCATCTGGCCGCAAGGGCTGGAACGGCCAACCGATAAAATGCGCGTTCCATCTACCTTGAACTGGGATCTTTTCATCGGACCTGCAAAATTCCGTCCTTACCATGAAGTATATACTCCATGGAACTGGCGTGGCTGGTGGGATTTTGGAACAGGCGCCCTTGGTGATATGGCCTGTCATATTCTCGATCCGGTCTTTAAAGCATTGATGCTACATCAACCCACTGCTGTTGAAGCCACCTCTACTATAATCAATAATGAATCTGCTCCCAATGCTGAAAAGATTACCTATTGGTTTCCACGGCGTGACAATCTGCCGAAAGTTGCCATGCCTGAAGTTAAAGTAACCTGGTATGACGGCGGATTGATGCCTGAGCGTCCCCAGGAACTGAAAGACGGAGAACCTATGGGAAATACAAGCGGAGGAGTAATCTTCTATGGTACCAAAGGAAAGATCATTTGCGGCAGTTCAGCATCTGATCCAACTCTACTGCCCACTTCTGAAATGGCAAACTTTAAAGAACCCGAAAAGACAATACGGCGAATCCTTAATGCAACAACTAATGGGCACGAACAGGACTGGATTCGTGCAGCCAAGGAAAACAAAACAAATCGTGTTGAAGCCGGCTCAAACTTCAGCTATTCAGGCCCATTTAATGAAATGGTGGTCATGGGAGTGTTGGCAGTCCGTCTTCAGGATTTGCATAAACGATTGTTGTGGGATGGCAAAAACATGCAATTCACTAATATTGGTGCTTCTGAAACAATCAGGGTAGTCACATCCAACAAATTTCAGGTAGTGAATGGAGACCCAAAGTTCGATACCAAATACGAGACCATTCCCGCTCTTGCTGCCTCCGAAGTATGGATCAGACACAATTACAGGGATGGCTGGGAACAGATTTAGGAACTCTCTCCCCCTTATTTCCCAACCACCATCCGGTTTTCTGCCATCCGATTATTGAATTGCTGAATTATGGCCTTCATCAATTGCTGTTCCTGGATTAAATCAATTTTACCTATCAGGTTCTTCGATAGTTCAGGATCATCTTTGCGGTTATAAATGGCATTCAGTTTATCGTCAGTCATATACAATGCGTAATCGCCACTTAAAAACTGGTACGACTCTTCGATGAAGTTAATCGCGAACCTTCTTTTTGCAGGATCAAACAGATTGGTTCCGAAGGCCACATAGGGATATGGATAGTTCAGGTAACTCAAAATGGTAGGCATGATATCGATTTGCTCGGCCAGTCCGCTGTCCACCCCTTTCATGCTACCGTCGCCCTTGAAGAACAGGATCGGAATGGCAAAACGGTTCACCGAGGTGTAATATTCCGTGATATCCGAGTCGACCGAATGATCAGCCGTAATCACAAAAATGGTATTTTTAAACCAGGGCATCTTACGTGCAGTATCGAAAAACTTCTGGAGCGAATGATCGGTATAATGAATACATTTATCAATTGGATTTCTTCCTTCCGGAAATACCCCCTTGTACTTCTCAGGAACTTCATAAGGATGGTGCGATGAAACCGAAAAAAGAGTTGTATAGAAGGGCTCCTTCATCTTGTCCATTCCACGAGCAAAAAACTGAAGGAAAGGTTCATCCCAAATGCCCCAGACACCATCGAAATCAGCCCCATTCCCGTATTCATTCCGCCCGTAATAATTCTGAAACCCTGCAATTTTGGTAAATGCATCAAATCCCATCGAACCGTTGGGCGCTCCATGGTAAAAAGCGGTCTGATAGCCCTGAACTGCCAGTAAGCTGGCCAGACTGTTTATCTTGTTCCCCGATCGCTCAGAAATCACGTAAGGGAGCACCAGCGCAGGAATGCTTGAGGTGACCGATGGAATGGCATCAATCGACTTGCGTCCATTGGCAAAAGCATTGTTGAAAATCAGACCCTCATGAATCAGCGAATCCAGGAAGGGAGTATAACTCCGGTCGCGCGGATCAGGATACTGAGGATTCAACGAACCCACAAAAGCCTTGCTGAAACTCTCCAGGATGATGACCACCACATTATCTTTGCGTGCGGGTCCAATAGCGTCTGGAATGTGAACAGGATTATAAACCTTGTTCAGTTCTTCTTCTGAAGCGTAATAGGACTTATGTACAAATGCTTTCTTACCCCAGGTACGAAAGAGGCAAAAGGGAGTATTTTGCACCAGGGCCATTTCTTCCGGAGCATTTACATAAGCTCCCGCATTATTCATGTTGATGGGCCTTGTGCTGTGACGCCAGCCTCCGCGCATACCTATGACCGACAGAGTGGCAAAGAGAACCAGTACCGGGATGCCCGAAAGGGAGTATACAAGCGGTTTCCTGAATCGGAAAGGTTTTGGTGTAAGCAGAGAATATAATACCGAAAGGATAATAAGCAGGAGGATCAATATAGCCGGGATATACCAGAAATCATAAAAGAACCGACCTATCAGTTTTGGATTGTTCGCATCGTAGGATACAATGTCAACCACGCTGGCTGTAGTTCTTTTCAGGATATAACGGTAATAGATAATATCAATCAGGTTTAATGCAATACCTGCCCCATTGCCGATCATAAACAGCCACTTCAACATTTGCTGATACCACTTGTTGAATTTAAACTGAAAAGGAATGAGGAACAGTAACGAATACAAGGCATTCAAATAAAGCAATGCGCTGATATCAAACATCAGACCACCCCTCATAATCGTCAGGAACGATTGAAAAGTGACTTTGGGAAATGATGGTATATTAAACGCATAGAATAAGATGCGACAGAACGAATAAAAAGCCATCAGAATCAAAAACCGATAAATCAAAACCAGGTATTCGTTGGCTTCGTATTTCTTTGTGTTAAACCGTAGTTTCAGCATGGATGAATTCAAAATTTGAACTGCAAAATTAGCAGCTTATTTGAATTGCAACCAATTTTTTATGGTTTTGTAACAGTTGTTTGAAATCATAACAACAGATTATTCAATTCCAGGTAATTGCCAGCCATAAACTTAGTACTAAGACCGAATACCTATAACCATTTCAAACCTCGCCATTGTTTGTAAACACTAAAATGTTCAATCATTTGTAAGCTAAATTATTCCGCAGGCAGTTACAATTATTATTTAATTGAGTCATACTCTGATGCTGAAGGTTTCTTCATCTTCACCCCAAGCCTAATCATCAGCACAAGGGCAATAACATTGACCAGGATCTTGAAATAAAGGTCAATATTCATTGTATCCATAAATCCGACAAACCCGACCAGCATCGATCCAAGTACTGTTCCAAAGATCAATGCATAGATATGACTACGATTCCATCGGGGATTCATTGTCCACCGTGGAATCAAATACAGCGGTACTGCTGCCAGGATAATTCCGATCCCTATGGCGATTGCCGGAGGGAAAGTGGGTGAAAGATCAAATGCAAGTACCACTATTCCATACAAGAGGACAGCCCAGATGCCGCCAATTATTGCCAGTATCCATGATTGTGGCGGATTTAAAGGCCTTGCAATTCGTATCAGTTTATTTCGTGAAGCGCCCAAAGATGCAAATAACAAGGCTCCAATCAACACAACAGCAATCAATACCATCACCAGGGGAGGATTATAGGCAGAGACATGAAACACCTTCGGACGGGCAATCTGGGTCCAGGAGAACCAGGCCATGAAACTACCCAACAAAAACAACAGGCTGATCGTGATCACTCCCCTTTTGCCAATCCAAAGCTCTTCCCTTCGTTCAGGAAAAATCAATTCCGTCAGCCAGATCGGTAGAAATACCACAAACACGCTCTCATAAATCAGCGCCCAAATCAGATAAACGTAATTCACCCCAAAGGCGCGTGCATATTCTTTACCTTTAATCTGTACAACCATTGGAGCCAGGGAGGTTTGCTGAATCAGAAATTCCTCTGCAATGGATAACGAAAGAGCCATAAACAACAGGTTCAACCAACCCAAATGCCATTTTCTGAAGGCATAACGGATCAGAAGGGCTCCCCCGCCCCATACCAGAAATTCAACCGGGAACACAAACATCGAACTGAACCGTGTAGCGCCCGGCAATACTTCGGTCAGAAGCGGAGCCAAAACCATTAAAGTTAGGGCAGGCACAATGCTATTTGAACTTTTAATATTTTCCATAACATAGTTCTTTTATTTTTCAATCAGTGTAAACAACTCTTCAACCTTTATATCGAAAAACCGGGCCAGCTTGATGGCCAGAATAGTGGAAGGCACAAATTTGCCCGTTTCAATGGTGTTGATCGTCTTTCGTGTCACACCGATGTGACTGGCCAGTTCCTCCTGGGTAATGTTTTTCATGGCCCGCTGAACCTTAATCTGGTTGGTCAATTCGTAGTTTTCCATCTAGTCGCGGTTATAGATGAGTCCTGCAACCAGGTAAGACAAAACGGCGAAATACAAAATTATTTTAGTTACAAGTTGTGATGAAATCTGTACAAATGAAGTCAAAGTAACGAACACAATCGTAACCGACAGCACTACCCAAAATCCAAACTCATACGACTTATGTAGATTAAGCTGGTGTAATTCATCATTCAACGCTTCTCTTGCTTTTTGATCCCATTTAAGTTCACGTTGTAACTTTAGTACCTTAACCAAATTAATTGCAAAGATGATCCATCCTAAAAGTCCAACCCAAAATGCAATCTGAATGATTGTCGAGTTGTCGATCACATCCTTTAAAATAAAAGTTCCATACCAGATTCCCCAGCCAATAGTTGTCCATTTTAGGAGATTGTACCTCGTTTTATTTAATTGTTCAATAATTGAAGTTCCCATAATTTATTTGTTTTAATGTAACCTTAATATGACTATATATAACCTTTAATCATCTTAATATAACCTTAAGGTTACAAAGCAAATCATTATTTTTTAATCCTCCAAATGAATTCAGGAATTTTTTCATCCTTCAGAAATATTTTTTCAATGGAGTCCGCGCCGAAAACTTGTTTATCGACATTAAACGGAAAGACACGAAGACACAAAGTAATACAAAATGCTAATTATCTGCATCTTATAAAATTTATATCTTCGTGTCTTCGTGACTTTGTGTTTAAATTGACTCATAGGGACAGACACGATTATGGGCCAAAAGGGGAATGATTAATGGGATTTCCCTGTTCGACAAAAAGCATAAGGATGCATCAGTAATCAGGGTAAACGGGAAATGTAATGTCTTTAGTCAACGCTATAAACGGGCTATGTTCCCGTGCCCTTTTGAGTATAAATTTTGTATACAATAAGTATTAAATAAGTATACCTTATTTATTCGTGAACACATAAGGTATACACAAGGTATACTCAAGGTATACACAAGGTATACTTAAAAGGGCACTTTGTACCCTCCCCTTTAATACCCGGAGGGTACCTGAACTTAGGAACGATCAATATGTTCCAATACGAAAGTTCATCCCCGGTATAATTTATGCTGATGGTAAGAATCAGTTAATTATTCTGCATATAATTGGCCGCTTCGCTGCATTTTTCTAATTTCACACTTTTAAATTCAGTTACATGACATTTCCAAAGCTTACCATCACAACTCCAATGGAGTTGATCAATCAGTATGTGAAAGATACAATGATCGACCATCTCGGGATTCGATTTACGGCGCTGGGCGAGGGTTGGGTTGAAGCCAGTATGCCTGTTGATCCGCGTACGTTTCGTCCGGGCGGGTTTCTTCACGGAGGGGCCAACCTGGTGCTTGCCGAGACAGTCGCCGGATTGGGATCGATGTTGATGGTTGATGTTCAGGTTTTTGATATTCTGGGTATCCAGGTGAGCGCCAATCACACCGGGAGTGTTGCCGAGGGTCCTGTCTATGCCCGGGCCGAAATTGTGCACTCAGGCTTCCAGACTCACGTGTGGAATGTTGATATCCGGAATGAATCGGGTAAGCTGATCTCAACGGGTAGAGTGACCAATATGATTGTAAAAAGGAATGAAAAATAATACGAAGATCGCAGCTGTACTCGATCAACTGTTGGAAAGACACATTGCCTTTGCGGCTTGGTTTTTCCCTAAGGATTCGCGCATGGGCCTGCTGGTTGGCAATTCGTCGGATGTCCAGCTTTTCGATGGGTTTGATCAGCTCAACGGGGAGGCCGGCTTTGTTTTTGCGCCCTTCCGCATCACGGATCAAAGCCCTGTAATCTTACTCAAGCCAAAGGTCTGGCTGGAAGATTTTCATTCTGAAGATCAGCTGGATATTGAAAGCTTTACCCCTTTTGAGGCTGTTCAGGAGACTGAAGCCTGCAAGTTACAATCGAAAGAGGATTACCTGAAACTAATCGGGGAAACCATTGAAGCCATTCGGGAAGGAGCGCTTTCAAAAGTGATCATTTCGCGCCGGATACCTGTAAAAAGAACTGAACTTTCGATTGGAACAACCTTTCTGCAGCTTCAGGATCAGACTCCCAACGCGTTTACTTTCCTGGTGAACCTGCCTGTTGCCGGAGTATGGATGGGGGCAACCCCTGAGGTTTTGATTCAGTCGGACGGTGAAAACTTCGAGACAGTATCCCTTGCCGGAACGCAGGTGCGAAACCCTGATGCGGAAGAATATTACTGGAGTACAAAGGATATTGAAGAACAAGCCTTTGTTTCAAGGTACATGCTCGATGTGTTCTTTAATTTTGATATCCATCAGTATAAGACCAGGGGGCCTGAAACCATGGAAAGTGGTAAGGTGGCTCATTTAAAAACTTCGTTCTTCTTTCCGGCTAATAAAATTGCAAACTGTTTGGGTAACTTTATAGCCAATCTGCATCCTACACCGGCAGTCTGCGGATTACCAAAAGATCTTGCAGCTGAATATATTCTGAATAATGAAGGTCATGAACGTAAATATTACACGGGATACCTAGGCCTGTGGAGGCTTAACCAGCAGGTATCGCTTTATGTGAATCTGCGTTCGATGGAAATTACTCCCGAAGAATATATTCTTTATGCCGGAGGTGGAATTACTGCCCGGTCGGTTCCTGAAAAGGAATGGGACGAGACCAATCAAAAGGCCAGGACTTTATTATCGGTGATTAGTCCTGAAGGCGGTTCGATAGTTTAGACTGAATGAGTCCGTTGCCTAAAGGCCAACGGCAAAGGATAACTCAGTTCTCATTAAAAGTGCAATATCCTTTGCCGTTTGCCTTTAGGCAACGGAGATTAAATTATAACAATTTTGAAATGATAAGTACAAAAAAACATATACAACAATTAGCCGCACTGCTCCTGAAAAGGGGGATTACCGACCTTGTCATTTCTCCGGGAAGTCGTAACTCGCCAATGATTAATACCTTTTCGGGCATAGCGGATTTCAGTTGCCGTACCGTTGTGGATGAACGAAGCGCAGCCTATTTTGCACTGGGACTGTCACTGGCGAAGCAGAAACCTGTAGCGATTGTCTGTACTTCAGGCACGGCTGCCTTAAATTATGCGCCTGCTGTGGCAGAAGCCTTCTATCAAAATATCCCACTGATAGTTCTTACGGCTGACCGGCCTGATTACTGGATCGATCAGGCCGAAAGCCAATGCATCCGTCAGGAAAACATCTATCAGAATTTTACAAAAAAGGGAGTGAGTTTACCCCTGGGCGAATCAGAAAAAGAACTCTGGTTCGGCGCAAGACAAATCAACGAATGTCTGAATATTGCTATTTCTGGAACACCAGGCCCAATACACATCAACATTCCCCTGGAAGAACCACTGCATCTATTGGTCGAATCAGAACTTCCAGAGGTAAAAGTCATTGAACTCGCCGGAAGTTCAGGCAGTCTGAGCGTAAATGAGATTGCCTCTCTGGCTGAAACGGTCAGTCAATCGCAAAAGATATTGATCCTGGCCGGTCAGATGAATCCCACTCCGGGACTGGAAAGTGCACTGGCCGGACTGGTTGAGAAATCAGGGGCTGTTGTTATGCACGAACATCTGTCGAATCTATCCGATCCTCAGTTTGTGGGTAGCATTGATGCACTGATGGCGTCTATCCTCGAAGAATCGCCTTTAAATTATCACCCAGACTTGCTAATCACCTTTGGCGGGCAACTGGTTTCCAAGTCACTCAAGCAGTTTCTACGGAAAAACAAGCCATCACAGCATTGGCACCTTAGTCCGGGAGGCGAACATTTTGATACCTATCAATCGTTGACCAGGGTGATAAGGATCGATGCAAAGACTCTTTTTGAGTCAATTTCAGAGAAGGTACAACCGGGTGACAAGAACTATTTGCATCGGTTGAAAAGCAAAGAAGACCGGGTTAATCAGCTTCGCGACGAATTTGTGAGTAACATAGAATTCTGTGATATGAAAGCCTTTGAGCTTATCGGGCAATGCATACCTACAAACTCAGTGGTACATCTGGGCAACAGTTCACCGGTACGGTATGCGCTTATTCACAAGCGTGTTGAAGGTGCATCCTATTACAGCAACCGGGGCACCGCCGGAATCGACGGTTGCATGTCGACTGCAGTTGGGTTTGCCAGCCAGTCGGATCAGTTGAATACCATTATCCTGGGTGATTTGTCATTCTTCTATGATTCGAATGCCCTCTGGAATAAATACATTGGAGCCAACCTGCGGATCATTGTGATTCATAACAGTGGCGGAAACATATTCGGAATGATCAAGGGACCTTCCGATTCACCTGCATACGCTGAACATTTCTTAACTGAAAACACCCGAAAGGCAGAAGGACTGGCACTTGCTTTCGGTTTGGATTATCTGAAAGCAGAAAACGAGAATGAACTCTCGCAGGCACTGGGTAAGTTTTATTCACCGGAACAACGACAAGCTGCACTATTGGAGATCTTTACCGATGCGGAGGTCAATATCAGGGTGTTTAGGGAGTTGTTTAAACAGGCTAAAATTAATGAAAAATAAAATACTGTTATGAAGAAGCGCGATCTGATTATTGTAGGTGTCTTTTTGATTATTGCTGCTGTTATGCTTGAATTATTAATACATGATTCGACACCAAGGAATACTGATGACCTCGTCGACTTTTTTTCAGGAATGCTAATTGCAGCAGGAATATTTGTTCTTTCAAAGCAGATCTTTACAAAAAAATAATACCATGAGCACAAACAGACAATGGCAGACCATACGGGAATATGAAGATATTTTCTTTGATTATTTCGACGGGATAGGGAAAATCACCATTAACAGGGAACGCTACCGCAACGCCTTCAGACCTACAACAGTGAACGAGATATCGGATGCACTCAAGATCTGCCGTGAAGATCAGCGCATCAATGTAGTCGTATTGACAGGAGCAGGGGACAAAGCCTTCTGTGCAGGCGGAGATCAAACAGTGAAAGGGAAAGGCGGCTACATCGATAAGGATGGAATCCCGCGGCTCAACATCCTTGAGGTTCAGAAGCAGATCCGCTCAATGCCCAAGCCAGTCATTGCCATGGTAAACGGATATGCGATTGGCGGTGGTCATGTGCTTCATGTGGTTTGCGATATTACCATTGCCAGTGAGAATGCCATCTTCGGACAAACCGGGCCTAAGGTCGGGAGTTTTGATGCCGGACTGGGTTCTTCCTACCTGGCCAGTATTGTTGGTCAGAAGAAGGCTCGCGAAATATGGTTCATGTGCAGGCAGTATTCGGCAGCCGAAGCATTGGAGATGGGATTGGTCAACAAGGTGGTCCCGTTCGATCAATTGGAGGACGAAGTGGTTGCCTGGGGGCAGAAAATGCAGGAACACAGCCCTCTGGCTTTGCGAATGCTTAAACTTGGACTGAATGCCGAACTCGACGGGCAGATAGGCATCCAGGAGTTTGCCGGGAATGCAACATTATTGTATTACCTGACGGAAGAGGCACAGGAGGGGAAGAATGCATTCCTCGAAAAGCGCAAACCAGACTTCAAAAAGTACCCTAAATTCCCTTAATACAAGTACCTTATAGATGTAACAACTTTGTAAGTTACAAAGTTGTTACATTAGGTTAATTCCCTATATTTCATCCCCAGGCATATACTTTAATGTGAAAAATAAATAATGGCATCATTTACAAGTTGGATTAAAGCAGCACGATTGAGGACATTGCCCCTGGCCCTGTCGGGCATATTAATGGGGGCAGCGCTGGCGTATTTCGATCAAGGGTTCAATCCTAAAGTGACCATACTGGCTATCGTAACGGCCTTGTTTATACAGATCTTCTCCAATTTTGCTAACGATTACGGGGACTCGCAGAAGGGAACGGATAACCACCACAGGGTAGGACCAAAGCGTACGGTACAAAGCGGAGAAATAAGTCCGCGGCAAATGAAAGCGGGAATGATTATATTAACGATTCTGAGCCTGGCAACGGGAATCTGGCTGGTAGCAGAGGGAACAAAAGGGCTGGAACTGTCTATTTTTCTGCTCTTTCTGGTCTTCGGAATTATTGCTCTGATAGCAGCCTACCGCTATACAGCAGGCAGTAATCCATACGGATATGCGGGTTTTGGAGATCTGGCCGTTTTTCTATTCTTTGGAATCCTTCCCGTGGTGGGCACCTATTTTCTGAATACACATCAGATTAATGCTTCGCTTTTCCTGCCAGCCATCAGTATAGGGCTATTTAGTACGGGTGTTCTGAACCTGAACAACATGAGGGATATTAAGAACGACCGTAATTCGGGAAAGAATACCATCGTGGTTCGAATGGGAAGTGCCAGGAGTAAAACATATCATACCCTGCTGATTTCAACGGGGATGCTAAGTGCGGTAATTTTTACCCTGATCCATCAAAAGACATTGACCCAGTGGCTTTTCGTCATTGCATTTCCTTTGTTTGTTCATGATTTGATGCAGATTAACCAAATTAAAGAACCTCGCTATCTAGATCCCTTCTTAAAGAAACTGTCCCTGGCTACCTTACTTTTCACCATATTGTTTGGGCTTGGAATCATTTTCATGGGTCAATAATTATTGGAAGGATATTATTCCAAAAGAAGTCAGATCTACAGTGATCGGATACCTTGCTAATAATGACTACTTTTGTAAAAAGGAAAGCTATGACTGATTATAAAAATATTATACGGAATAATCCAAATAAACGATTTGGCAAACCATGTGTCAGGGATACCAGAATCTCTGTATATGATGTTCTTGGATGGTTATCTACAGGAATGGATTTTAAAGACATTATATGCGAATTTCCTGAACTGACAGAAGAAGATATCAAAGCCTGTCAGGATTATGCGGCTGATAATGAGAATAAGGTATAACAGGCATCTTGAATTTCGTATACATATCAACTTAATAATTTGCTCCTATTTTATTAACCTGAAATGCATAATACTGCAAACAAATACTATCTGGAACTGAATTAGCTTTAAAGTTTCTGCACATTATGCACGTTTTGCACGTTCTGCACATTTGCATTTTCTCCCTTTCTCGTTTTGCCACCAAGAAACTAAATTCCATTAATATATCAAGTCTTGGTGTAATTTAGAGTCTTGGCGTTTTGGTGGCAAGAGAAGAAAGGGAGAAAATGCAAATGTGCAGAACGTGCAAAACGTGCATAATGTGCAGAATCTGTAAACAAAAATCAGGACGAGTCAGTCGGAAGATTTTCCATCGTCAGGATGAATCATAACTTGCCGTGTTTATTGATTTTAATTTTTGTACAATACTTAATCAGAAAAACTTTATATTTTTGTCTGGAGCAACTACCCTAAAGAACCAACATCCATGAAACGAAGAAACTTTATCCGCACCTCAGGAATATCGCTTGCAGCCCTTTTTATGAGCGATACCTTAATGGCTTACAGCACTGCATCAAAAAAGAGTGTCATCAACTTCCCAGATGAAGTGAAGGCAATCTTGAATGATCAAATAGTAATTCTTTCAGGTAAGGACCAGAAAGAATGGTCTTATCGCGAACTGATAGTTAAACTAAGTGAAACCGGTCACAGCCTGATTGCCGAAATACAGGCACCAGGGGTAAAACTAAGTTCGGTAACTTTAAGCTGGAAAATTCCTGCAAGTTCTGATTCCATGATTCTGAACGATCATTGGGAACGTACCTATGGTGATGTGTCGTGGCACAAGTCACAGGATACAGAACTGCTTCCCTGGTATTTTATGGAACATTCAGGTATAGAAACCAATGGGTTTGGAGTGAAAACAGGAACTGCTTCTTTCTGTTCCTGGCAGGTGGGTAAAGATGAACTCAGCCTGACGATGGATACCCGTTCAGGCGGGAACGGCGTTCAACTGGGCAGCCGGAAACTGAAAGCTGCTGAAATTGTTACCATCAAAAGCAATACGGGGGAATCGCCTTTTCAAACCGCCAGAAGATTTACCAAAGTTATGTGCGACAAAGCCAGGATGCCAAAACATCCGGTATATGGAATCAACGACTGGTATTTTACCTATGGAAACAATTCGGAGAAACTCATTCTGGAACTTACGAAAATGATGGCTCCAATGGCTGACGGATTGGAGAACCGACCATTTTCGGTAATTGATGCCGGTTGGTTTCAAGGACCTTCCTTCTCTCCTAATGATGTGTGCTGGGGCAATGACATGAAAACCCATGACGAGAATTTCAGCGATATGGGTCATCTGGCTGAAAAAATCAGGAAAGCAGGGATGCGACCAGGTATCTGGACCAGACCTCTCTGCGGAAATGAGAAAGATCCAAAATCACTGATGTTGCCACTGATCAAGGGGCGTGTAGAAAACAACCCGGTTCTCGACCCTACCATTCCTGAAAACCTGGAACGTATAAAAAGCTATTTCAAACTTTACAGGGAATGGACCTACGAAATGGTAAAGTTCGATTTCACAACCTTCGACATCCTGGGGAAATGGGGTTTTGAAATGATGAAAGACAGCCGGATGACAGAACCTGCATGGAGCATGTACGATAGCTCGAAAACCAACGCTGAAATCATTCTTAATATGTATCAGTCTATCCGTGAATCTGCCGGAGTAACTTATATTATCGGATGTAATACCATAAGTCATCTTTCAGCCGGACTGTTCGAGCTGAACCGTGTTGGAGACGATACCTCAGGCAACGAATGGGAAAGGACCCGCAAGATGGGAGTTAATACTCTGGCATTCCGTGGTGTTCAGCATGGAACATTTTATGCCACCGATTGTGATTGTGTTGGATTGACTACAAAAGTTCCCTGGGCAAAAAACAAGCAATGGATGGAACTGGTTGCCAAGAGCGGTACACCACTGTTTATCTCTGCTCAACCCGATGCTACAGGAGCCGAACAAAAGGCAACTATAAAGGAATGTTTCCGGTTGGCCTCAACAGATATCGCTGTTGGAGAACCGCTCGACTGGATGGAAACAGCCTTGCCAAAAACCTGGAAGCTGAATGGCAAGGTGGAACATTTTGACTGGGACTAACAGAGCTAAAAGTAATAGATGATGTGTTAAAAATGAGAAGAAAGAATTAAAACCTTTAAATTCAACTCATTTGGAATTTAAATTTTCTCATTGCTTTTCCCATCTTTGCACTTCCATTTAAGAATATGTAATGTCGCTATTCAATGAAGTTCTGATCTTCCTGGCCGCAGTAGCTGCTGGATTCATTAATGCCCTTGCCGGTGGAGGAACACTGGTTACTTTTCCTGTGTTACTGGCCGTAGGCATTTCACCGGTGGTGGCCAACGTAACCAATACTGTTGCCTTGGTTCCTGGGACAATTGGCGGCATGTGGTCACAGCGCAAAGATTTTAAGTCACAATACCAACGTTTATTAAAATTACTTCCAGTGGCTATTGTTGGTGGAGTTGCAGGGGGTCTGTTGATTTTAAATACCAGTGAAAGCGCATTCCGTAGCCTTATTCCATACCTGATATTGGTGGCAACTCTGCTATTGGCTGCACAGGTACAAATAAAAAACTGGGTGGTTGCCCGTATTGGACATGCTCATAACGAAAAGCACAATCCAATTCTCATGTTATCACTGGTTTTGCTGGCAGCCATTTATGGCGGTTATTTCGGAGCAGGACTTGGGGTAATACTGATGGCTGTTCTGGGCTATGTGACTGATGATTCAATGACCCAACTAAATTTCCTGAAACAGGCTCTGGGCTTTGCTGTCAATTTGGCTGCTGCCATATATTTTGCCTTCTCAGGGAAAGTTGAATGGATGGTCGCTTTTGTTATGATTTTCGGATCGCTTTCAGGAGGATTGATCGGAGGACAATTGGCCGGAAAAATAAAACCCGAAATGCTTCGCTGGATCGTTGTGGCTGCAGGGCTGATTGCAGCTACTATTTTCTTTCTGAAAGAATAACCAGATGAAAGCTGAATCCAATCTGAATATCATACTTAAATCATTGAATCCTAAACTTCATGATGGAGAATTTGTGTTTTGCACCATGAATGAAATTTCAACTATCGATAACAATGATATAGTTATGATTTTCCGCGAAACAGAAGGCATAACGCTTATCCTTGGAAAGGAAACTGCCGATCGGCTAAAACTTGATTATTCGTTTATTGCAGCATGGATAACGCTGACAGTCCATTCATCGCTCGAAGCAATCGGACTTACTGCATTTTTCTCCAATGCACTTGCCAGGGAAAGTATTAGTTGCAATGTGGTTGCTGCCTTTTACCATGATCATCTGTTTGTAAAAAAGGAAGATGCAGCAAAATCAATGGAAATTTTAATTAAGATATCCGAATGATTTCATTCCCAAAAAATTGTTGTATTTTAACACCGGTTCTCTGTTGATCAAACGTATTACTATTTATATCCGGAATGTAAATCCCGGCCAAACTTTGTCATTGGTAACAAGTTATTAAGCCGTTGAAAATCCATGAAGAATTTTCTTGTACATATTCTACTGCTTCTGCCCTTCGTGACTTTTGGTCAATTATTTCCAAAGGTCGCTGATTTCAATGGAAATATTGAGAAAGTGGTGGAAATAAGATATGGAAGGGAAGTCAGTAAAGCCCGATTATTTAGTGGTATTTATCATCCAAAATACTATTCTGGATGGAAATATACTTACCTGTTTGATCAGAATTCGAAACTGTTGAAACGAACAAATACTTTTCAGGGAAAAGTGACCGCTGAATTTGTGTACCAAAACAACACCAAAGGAAACAGGGTTACACAACGGGAAATAATCGCAGATAATCTTAACGGACATGAAGGAGATTATACAGAAGTGGAGAATTTAATAGATCCGCAGGGACGAATAGAAAAAGTAAATTTCATGGCTTTTAATGCAAAAGAATCCAAACTGGAAGTTTATCAGACTGAACAGGATGCAGAATACAAGGATGGTAAACTCATTGCATTTACGCGTAATCAGATCAACGGGAATGGAGAAGCCGACAGTGGCGAGAATTGCAAACTATATTACAATTCTGAAGGAAAATTAATCCGATCTGAACGAAAAGACCAGGCTTCAGGATTTAAGACCGTAATTGATTATTTTTATAACAACAAAGGATTGCTCAGTCATTATTCGGTTGACTTTCTGATGGAATTGCAGGAAAAAGGGAAAAATCAGATTCAGGATATCTACTATAAATATGACACGCACGGAAACTGGGTCAGGAAATACTGGGAAAGCGATAATAAGAAACGGTTGGAAACAAAAAGGAAAATAAGTTACAGATAGATTAATTTATACACATACGATGAAACTTTCAAACAACAAGATTTTAATTACAGGCGGCGCTTCAGGCATAGGGCTAGGGCTCACTGAAAGATTTATACAGGAAAACAATACTGTAATCATTTGCGGTAGAAGAGAATCTCTACTAAAAGAAATAGAAGCCCGGTTTCCTAAAGTCATTACCTATAAATGTGATTTATCCCTTCCTTTGGAACGAAAGGAGCTTTTTGAATGGATCTCAGAAAATCACAAAGATTTAAATGTGCTTGTGAACAATGCCGGAATTCAACAGTCCGTGTCCCTGTCAGACGAAACCTTCTATGATCGTGCAAAGGAAGAAATCGACATCAATATTGAGGCGCCCCTTCATCTGGCTTCGCTCTTTATTCAGTTGAAATCACTGGATACAATCATCAATGTTACCTCAGGGCTCGCTTTTGTCCCAATGGTCAAAATGCCGGTCTATTGTGCAACCAAGGCATTTCTGCATTCATTCACCCTTTCGTTGCGGCAGCTTTTGAATGCCAGGAACATTGAGATCATTGAAATGATTCCACCAGCCTTGAACACTGACCTGGGAGGAAAAGGCCGGCATGATTATGCACCTCCGGTAAGTGATTTCATCCAGGCTGTATTTGAACAGCTGGCTCAGGGAAAAAGTGAATTAACCTTTGGGTTTAGCGATGCGATGATAAAAGCAGGGCCGGAAGATTTACAAAATACTTTTCTTCGGATGAATCAATTGGGTTAATCATAACCCTATTGAAAGAATCACGTATAAATATCTGTTTGATCAAAGTACTTTAATAACTTGTTGGCAATCCTGTAATGTTAAAGTGGAGACCAGAGGCCACTAAAAAAACGGGGCATTCCCGAAAAGCCAAAAGAGTAGGACCAAATCTCTATTTGTATGAAATCTTCGATCAGTCTGATTTATTGGTTACCCCGGATCATTTGCATCCTGTCCATTCTCTTTGTTAGTATGTTCGCGCTTGATGCTTTTGCTCCTGGACTTTCCTTCTGGCAACAGCTTGGTGATTTTTTAATTCATCTGATTCCCTCTTTTGTTTTACTTGCCGTTCTTATTGTTGCCTGGAAATGGGAATTATACGGTGGGATTGCTTTTACAATCATTGGACTTGCACTGAGTCCCTTTATCTTTATGCTTAATCATCACAGGAACCATTTCACTATTGGCGCCAGCTTGGGAGTCGTTATGATGATTACCTTTCCCTTTGTGGTTGTGGGGATACTTTTTATTATCAGCTACTTCCTGAGGAAAAAGGAATTTCAATAAAAACAGAACGAATAATGGGAAAGCGAATTGTCACTGTTTTCTC
>Ga0209697_10003733_pt1 | contig 20373 bp, 16 predicted proteins | sample AliMusrvi5mmetaG_FD_184115 | JGI IMG/M metagenome (GOLD analysis project Ga0209697, IMG submission 184115) | Freshwater lake bacterial and archeal communities from Alinen Mustajarvi, Finland, to study Microbial Dark Matter (Phase II) - Alinen... | ecosystem: Environmental > Aquatic > Freshwater...
TATTTTGTCGAATTAGAGGATACATATCTACCTGTCGCAAACAAGGCGTGGCCGTTCTATACGCTATTGAAAAGGCGTTGATGGGCCAACCCGTCTTTTTGACTCAATTTACTACCTGAACTGTAACAAATTTTTACAAAATAAAGAGCAGTGAAAAATAAAATTTTGAAATTAGAAGTCAGAATTTTTTAAAATTCACTTTATGCACAGCATAAGTTCATATCGTGAAAGACATTTTCAAAATCATGAAAAAATAGTAAACAATGGTAAGGAAAAGTACGCCATTGGTATCTCAGCAGAAAAAGAACCCATTAAAAAACCCCGTCAGATTTTACTCTGCCGGGGTCCTTATGAAAACCAGGATAAAAATTATTTAATGATTGAAAGCTTTTTCACGACAGTGCCCTGATCGGATTTAATATTGATAATATAAATTCCTTTCGACACGTCGCTCATATCCATCTGAACATGATCAATGGTGCCGGGTGCGAATGATTTTACCAATGATCCAACGGTGTTGTAAACTTCAACAACAACATTTTTCTGTGATCCGCCTAAGAACTGAACAGTAAACTGATCGTTGGCAGGATTCGGGAAAATAATAACATTTTCCTGTGGTGATGAAATGTCATTTGTTCCAACGGTGGTGCAAACTATCGGGAATATTGCCAAGTCAAGATTAGCCTGATTGCTAAACCATGCTTGTTTCATTGAATACCACGAATTGTCGCTCCACTTTTCCCATGATAAAGAATCGGCAGTGTAGCATGTGAACTTTGTACTTGCAACTACCATCGTATCGGTTGCACCTGTTGGCAGAACAACGCTGGCAAAGAAATCAGCAGGAACTGAAACCGGAGTACTAAAAGTATAAGCTGTGAGGCCAGTTGTTGAAAGATTGCTCATCGAGACACCTGTACTGGTACCTATTACCGTCGTTGGCTTTTTGGTAGTTGCACTTACGTTGTATAATTTTACATAAGAAAGGTCAGTAGTACCGCCTTTTTTAAGTGCATAAACAAGAACGGTTGAAACGGTTTTATTTGTTCCGCCGGCAGCAATAAATCTTTCGGCTTTTTCCAGATCACCATAAATGTTATTACCGGCAACGTAACCTGTATCAGTACGACCTGCTCTGTAGATAACCAAAGAATCTCCGCAAGGAAGCGTTGCAATGGCGCCTGCTCTTACAGTATCACAACCGCTGGTAGGAGTATATACAGTAATATATGCGGGTCTCGAAACAGTATTATTTCCCGAAGTATTGCTTACATGGAGAGCAACTGTGTATGACCCTACAGTATTAAATTGTATAGAAGGATTTTTAGAAGCGTTTGTGCCGGTGGTATAGATAAAACCAGTTGCAGGAGTAAGTGTCCATGTCCAGGCAGTTGGTGTATTTGTTGAAAGATCAGTAAAGTTAACTATAGTTCCAACGGGAACGTTTTGTGAACTTGCAGTAAAATTAGCCACAGGAGCTGCTGCACCAACAGGGGTGCATCCATTGGAAGAAGTAAGAGAATAAGCAGGACCGGTTGAAGCCACTATGGCACCAATTCTTGTAGCCTGGTTGGGTGTAAAGTTAGCATAGTCCTGGTCATTGCTGTAATCCATAAAGTCTTCATACATAATTCCGGGAGAAGTGGTGGTACAATTGTCTGTCAAAACTCCTGTATGATGTCCTGAAGTCATTGTGTATTGTGGAGGGGTATCGGCACATAAGTCTGAGCCCGGATAAGTTGTAGTGCTGCATGATTGTCCGTTTCTATCACCCCAAATATGATAAAGATTGAAACAATGTCCAAGCTCATGTGTTAGTGTTCCTCCAAGATTATAGGGAGCAGAAGAACCAGTTGTTCCAAAATATAAGTAGTTAATTGTAGAACCGTAATAATTATTAAGAGGAGATGTAGGGAATTCAGAGATACCACACAAAGAAGTACCCATATTGCAAACCCAAACATTGAGATATTTTGTTACATCCCAAGCGTTACAGCCACCTGAAGAAGCACATCTTTCAGGATAACCGCTGCATGATGCTGAGGAACCTGTGATGTTAAATGTAGCTGTTGAAGTTTGAGTTCTTGTAATACCTGTTGTTGCATTACCACTGGGATCCCTTTGTGCAAGACAAAACTGAACATTTGTATTTGCCTTCAAAGTAGAAGAAAAGCTGTACATTGAATGTGCGTTGGTGCCGGCCCAGTCCGCATTGGTTGCGGCAATCTGGTCAGTAACTCTTGAATCTGCGATGTTCTGTGCAGTGGTGTTGTAAATGATATGGACAACGATAGGAATAGTTACTGTTGTTTTGGCATCATTTTCCGGGTGATCTTTCAAATATTGTTCAACATAAGCATCCATCATGTTACGTTGCATTGCGTAAATTGAATCATGCGCCCGTCTGTATTCATCTGCATCCGATGAACCGCAACGCTTAAAATCCGCTGAAGTTGTAGAAGCCTGTGTAGAGGTTTGATCCGTCTGCTTCAGCGATGGCACAGGAATCGGAACTGTAGTAACTTTTCTAACTGAATTTTGTCCATTTACAGCAAGAGCAAAGACAACAATCAGACTAGCAATAAAAAGTAATCTTTTCATAAAAATGTTTGTTTGGTTTTTTGTTTTTTTTGAATAAAATTCTAATGCCTTTTTAAGGAAATTTTGAGTTTGTAAAATTACTAGAAAATGATAAATTTTCAACAGGTATTAACAATTTTTAGAAATTATAACATTAGGCCTCATCACGCTTTAAGACGGGTTTTAACAATTATAATAAGGATAATATTCAGTAAGATTGTCAGGTAAGAAAATGGGGCATGTTTAGACAGGTTAGGTTACACATGATTGACAGGATCAAATGAAACACTTTGAAAAAATTTAAGACAACTTACCTGACAAGCGTCAGATGCCCGAATACGGTATGCTCTTTTTTCAGAGCATCCATATAATAGATCTGGTAAACATAAACCCCGGCTTGTGCCACAGTGCCATTCACTTTGCCATCCCAGCCAAAACTCATGTCGCTTGATTCAAAAAGCTTGCTTCCCCAGCGGTCGAATATCTTCATGTTGAATGCAAGGATATTTACTCCGTAAGCCTGGAAATAATCATTGTTCAAATTGTGATTGGGTGTAAAGGCATTTGGAATAAAAATGGTGTAATCAGGGTTAACAAGAACATGGTTGGTTGTGGAGTCAACACAACCGTTGATATCGGTCACCACAAGGGTTACCTGATACAATCCGGTGTCTGCATAAGTATGTGTAAAGGTTTGTGAAGTCTCTGTTGTTCCATCACCCAGTGACCAATGCCAGTGATCAGGCAAAGGAGATCCGCTTGAAAGGTCATTGAAATAAACGGTAGGGTCAAAAATAGAAACCACATGGGGTGAAATTCCAAACTCAGCATCAGGTGATGAATAAGCATCAACCAGGTTTGGCATTGAATATGTAGAGGTGCAGGTGTTGCCATTTGTGATAGTCAGTGACGCACTATACACACCAGGATTGACATAAGTGTGCACAGTATCCGGCATAGCTGAGATAGTCTGGTCACCAAAATCCCAGGCATAAACAGTAGCCGGATTTACATTCAATGAACTGTCGGCAAAATACACTGTCAACGGTGCGCAACCTGATGTATGTGTAGCATAAAACAGAGCTATGGGAACAGGATTTATTGTCAGCGAATCTGTATAGACCTGGCTGGGACAACCATCATCAATAATGCTGAGTGAAACAGTTTCAACACCCGGATTTGGCCAATTCACCTGGTATGGTCCCTGACCCGAACCAGATGCATTGCCACCACTGAAATTCCAGGTATAGTTTGCATTTGCTGAAGCCGAGCCTGAAAAAGTAATGGTAGTATTTTGTCCGATACAAACCGCATTGGGGTTGATACTGAAAGAAGCAACAGGCAAAGGCAAAACTCTGACACTAACAGAAGATGTATTTGAGCATGTATTTGTGTCAGTACCGAAGACTGTGTAAATTGTGGTCTGTGCAGGGCTGACAACAGGGTTTATATTATTTTCCTGCCCGCTAAGTGAAGGATCGGCAGGTGATGATGACCATGTGAAAGATGTTCCGCCTGCTGCACCAAGTGTTACACTTCCTCCTTTACAAATTGAATCCGGAGAGGTAGTGGCTGTAATGGGAGGCCTTGGATAAATAAAAACTGTAACTGTATCATAACCATTGCATGTTCCGCTTACAGTAAGATAATAAGTTGTGGTTTGCGTCGGGCTGACAAGGTTCACAGCAGTAATTACATTGTTGCTCCACTGATAACCTGCACCACCGGAACCAACAAGTGTTGCTGTTGTGCCCGGACATATCGTAGTATCATTACCAGCATTGGCGCTGCCAAATCCCACCGTTACCAGCGCACTGTCAGCAGCGGTTGAGCCACAGGCATCCGAGACTGTCACAATATAATTTGTGGTTGACGTGGGTGAGACAATATCGGTGCTGTTGCTGCAGCCGCCATTGTTCCATTGGAAGGTATATGGACTAATTCCACCCGAACCTGCAGAAGTTAAGATGGCCTGACCGCCACAAATAGTAGTATCACCGGCTGCTGTTGCAACAACTGGCAAATTATCTTTGATCCAGACAGTATAAGTTTGCACATTTCCACACACAGAGGTTTGCACTGTCAAAGTAACATTTTCGTTGCCTTCAGTAATTCCATCAAAATAAGGATGAATTGTTACTGAAGCAGAAGTCTGGCCGACAGGTATAATCACACTGTCGGGAATGGTAGTATAGTCAACTCCATTGGTAGCTGTTCCTCCAATAGTATAGTAAATGACGTAAGGAGTTGTTGGCGCATTCTGGAGTGCAAAATTCACAATGGCATCGCTGCAACCTTCAATGGCCATGGTGTCGAGAGTGGTTGTATAAGTTGTAGCTACACTGACAGCATTGCTTGAAAAACTATTTTCTTCCAGAAAGACTGACGAATCATAAGCATCATCACCGGCATCGCCAATGGCAAGTTTAAGATGATACGTGAGGCAGGGGATTACTTTGCACCATGCCGTGAGAACAGTTGTAAAACCATCATACACTATTGTCGTTCCATAAGTATTGTCAACATAATACTGAGAGTAAGAACCACTGTTGACATTATCAATGGTTACGGGAGTATTCGTATTTGGGATCAGCGCGATGTTCTTATTTGTGTAATTTCCACCTGCAGGGTTAGGGCCTGTAACAAAAAAACCAAAAGCATCATTGAAACCCAAACCCACAAATTCAGGATATTCTTCCGAGGCAAAAACGTATTTGAATTTAATGGTATCAGACAAAGGAGTAAAATCGAATTGAAGAGTGGCAGCATCTTCAATTGTAGCACCACTCACAAGAGAAGCCAGTTGAGGGTCGCTGCCGGTTCCGGTAAGACCGGAATTAAAGTTAGAAGATGTGGACCCTATCGGAAAAGTTCCATTTGAACCATCAACAAAACCTGTGGACATCACTATACCGCTTGACATTCCAAGGTTGGTAGGTGTGCTGCCGGTTGTGAAACTGCCAATTGTGCTGCCGGCTCCGCTATAGGTTACGTTAGTTACCGTAACTCCGGAACCAACGAGTACATTCTGGACAAGTTGCTGTGGCGCCAAAGCCGTGCTGACTGTTAACTGACCAAATGCTGTGACTGAAATAAAACAGAAAGCAGAAAAGTGCAGATACTTTAATACCGGCTTCCTGATTATTTGTTTCAAGCGTAGATGCATCAATTTTTCTGAATTAATTCGGCTTATACGTGATTACCTGACCAATGTTACAATTCCCCTGCTGGTGTGTTCCTTTCCTTCCGGGGTTACAAAAATAAGCAAATAAACGTAAACGCCTAATTCTGCTTTTTCTCCCTTGTTATCTCTGCCATCCCAGCGGGGACGATCTTCAGTAGTATGATAGAACATATTCCCCCAGCGGTTGAAAATATACATCTCAGATTTGATCACACCTACTGCAACAGGTGCGAAAAAATCATTCAGTCCGTCATTATCAGGTGTAAATGCATTGGGAACATACAAATGAAAAGGAGGATAAACAAGCACTCCATGCTGCACAACACTGACACAACCCTCGGCGTCAGTAGCTGTGAGCTGCACAATAAAATAACCTGTATCAGCAAAAGTATGGGTGGGATTTTCAAGATTGGAAGTAGTGTTGTCACCAAAATCCCAGACGTAATTTGTTCCACCCACTGATTGATTCACGAAATTGATAATGTCATTTGATGCATAATTATAAGTGAACTGGGCAACGACACCAACCACAGTTACTGTAACATTTACGGTAGTAAGCAAACCACAACTATCAGTCACCGAAACCGTGTAGGTTGTTGCCTGAAGAGGGGACACTGAAACTGTGGTATTTGTTCCAAGACTATCACTCCACAGATAATAATGGTCGCCAATACCTCCGCTTGCAGAAACTGACAACACAGCAGTTCCGCCGGAACAAATGATCGTATCAGGGCTGATGATCACTCGTACAGGGTTGTATTGAGGCATGGAGATGGTCACAGAATCAATGGCATTTTCAAGTCCGCAGGCATCGCCAACAGTGACAGCATACGTTGTTGTATTAAATGGTGTAACTGTAATGGATGGATTTATGCCAAGGCCATTGTTCCATGAATAGTTCAAAGTACCATTGCCTCCTGATGCGATGGCAGGTATAATAAATGGTTGCGGGCAAATAATTGAAGTGTCACTTCTGAGAGTTACAACAATAGGATTGGGATCGTAAAGATGAATGGTTACTTTAGGAATAAAAGTCACACATGGAGTGATGCCCGGGATAGTGACAATAACATCCTTCGGGCCGCTTGGAATACCATTCCATATTGGATGAACGGTTAATGTTGTGGTGCTTTGTCCTGCACCAAAAGTAACACTGGTGGGGAGCAGGGTATAATCAACGCCATTCACTGCCGAACCTGTAATGTTGATCTGCACAGTCAGCGGATTGGCGATTGAAGAACCTGACCGGGTAAATGTGAGAATATTGTCGGTACATCCTTTGATGGCGGTTGTGTCAGTAGCAAGGACATCATTTGTTGTGGTTGATACAACATCAACACTGGTTGAAGAAAAACTACCGGCATCAAGAAATACTGCGGAATCAAAAATACCATCACCGATATCGCCAATGGCAAGTTTGATATGATACTGCTTACAGGCCTGAACCACATGCCATGTTGTAAATACAACGGTAAACCCATCGAAAACTACAGTTGTTCCGCCCTGAGCTTCATTGTCCACATAGTCTGACGAAAATGACAAAGTAGTACAATCGTTTTCAGTATAGATTCCCTGGTTCCCATTGTTCACTGTGTTAATAGCAACAGGAAGATTTGTTCCCGGAATTTTCGCAATGTTGATGCTGTTGTTGGAATAAGGGCCTGCAATGCCCGGACCACTTAGAAAGAAACCAAAAACATCGTTGTACTTCGAGCACACGTATTCAGGATATTCTTCGGAAGCAAAAACATATCTGAACTTAATGGTATCGGATAACGGAATGAAATTAAACTGAAGAATGGTAGCATCAAAACAACTATCACCACCTGAAAGGGAGAGAAGGTCGTTATCACCCGGTTCATGAAGATCTGTGGATGCAAAATTTCCAACAGCGCTTCCCAGCAAAGGGCTGCCCTGACTTCCATCAACTACACCGGTTGACATTACAACGCCGCTGGATAAACCAAGGTTGGTCCCACCTCCACCTGTAAAATGTCCTATTGAACTTGAAGAACCCGAATATGCAACATTATTAATACTAACACCCACACCCAGTAAGACATTTTGAACCAACTGCTGAGGTGACATGCTTGTATTTACTGTCAATTGTGCTTGTGTACCGGAAGTAGCGAAAAGGAAAAACACTATTAAAGCAAAAACATTCCTAAAGTTTTTGGCTTTAAAATATTTTCGGAAGAAATTAAATTCATGTCCGGCAAACCAACCTTGCCGAAGTATATTGTGTGAAATTTTTTTCATAAACCATTGACGTTTCCGTCGCACTAACCAATCAACAAAATTGCTTCAAACAGATCTCTTAAAATTGAAACATAGATTTGTGGCAATAACTGCAAATTTACGATTCTATTACTATCTGAAAGTTAATTTAATTCTAAATTTAGTTAAATACTTTTATTCCTAATTGTAAGACACATTTTATGAATAGCAGGTTGCCTCAGGATTGAATTATTTCCTTGCTGTTTCAGGCTTTTTAAGAAGTTTTAGTAATTTTACATCCTGAAAGAATGGCAGAATTTACTCATCTTTTTAAGAATTGTATCTTTTTTCAGAAAGCTTAAATGATGTAAACCATAATTTTCTGTGCTCAATTTTAGTTAAAATTTTAAAACTTATTTCTTCAGTATGCAATTGATCACACCGGTAATAAAATCAAAAATTCAAAGCTGCATTATTGACAAAATATTTCATAAAGATCTTCATCCTGCCGCTACTTCCGTTGAAGAAATAATTAACGACATGTATGATACCATTCCTCAGAACAAAAGGATCTCTTATGGAATCGTGCATACTGTGAAAGAGCTCGGCAATCATTTGTTCGTTGAATTCAAACAAAACAATCTTCCTGTTTTTGAATCAGCTTCTGCATTGTTTCATGCAGCAGAAAAAACTGAAGGCAGGGCTGTGGCGCTTTGTGTATTGTCAATTTATGGAGCGGAGTTTCCGGAAAATGTGCTTCCCTATTTTGAGAAAGCTGCTGCCGATGAGGATTGGGAGATGAGAGAAATTTCTCAGATACTTTTCAGGAAGATCATTAAAAACCATCCTGTAGTTGTACAGAAATTTCTATTAAAACTGGTGAGATCAGATGATGCGAATGTGAGGCGATTTGTTGGCGAGACATTGCGCCCTGTTTGTGAGAATAAATGGTTTTACAAACAGCCTGAATATTCTCTCACTGTGATACGTCATTTGTTTAAAGAAAGCAAGGCTTATCCACGCACTTCGACAGGAAATAATTTGAGTGACCTTGCCCGTCATCTGCCTGAGATGGTTTATAAAATTGTTGAAGAACTTGTTTCAAATGGTGATAAAAATTCATACTGGATCGCATACCGTGCATGCAGAAACCTTGTGAAAAAAGAACCTGAAAGGGTGATGAAAATTCTGGGAACGGAGAGTTATAAGTATAAAGACAGGGTGGTGGAGTCATCAGTCAGCAGTCATTAGTCATTGGTCAGCAGTGGCAGTGGCAGTAGCACTAACATTGAGGATTTAATTTTAAACAATTTTCAAACTTCTAAATCAAAAATGATAAAAGAAATACAGGCTAAATCAATTTTGCGGAAGCATAAAAAAGTTGACAGTTGGTTCCTTTCAAAGTATGGGATGAATTTGTACAGGGGGTGCACTCACAACTGTGCTTATTGCGATGGCAGGGCTGAAGGTTATTATGTGAGCGGGGAGTTTGGAAGAGATATTGAAGTTAAAATTAACGCTATTGAAATACTGAAAAAGGAACTTTCGCCGGTGCGCAAGAGAACTCCTTTTGAAAAAGGTTTTGCAATGGTGGGTGGAGGTGTATGTGACGGTTATCAACCCATTGAAGCAAAATATGAACTTAGCCGCAAGACGCTTGAAATTGTCAGGGATCATAATTTTCCTGTTCACCTGCTCACCAAATCAACTTTGATAAAACGGGATGTTGACATTATTTCGCAAATCAATAAACAGAACAGGGCGATTGTGAGCTTTAGTTTTTCATCGTGCAGTGATGCTATCAGCAAAGTTTTTGAACCCGGCATTCGTCCGCCTTCGGAAAGACTTGAAACGATCAGGTTTTTCAAAGACCATGGCATTGCATCAGGTGTGTTTTTGATGCCTGTGATCCCTTATGTCACGGACCTAGCAGAAGTGCTGGAAGAAAGTGTGGCAAAAATAAAAGAAGCAGGAGCTGATTTTATTATTTTCAGCGGAATGACACTCAAGCCGGGGCGGCAACAGGATTACTTTTACAATGTTCTTGATTCGTACGATCCGCAATTGAAGCAGCAATACGAACAGATATATCCTCCTTCGCAATGGGGCGGCGCTAAGGAAGAATATTACAATGCGATCTCTCATGTTTTCCATGCCATCGCAAGAAAATATAAAATACCTGTAAGGATCCCACTGGTTTTATTCAAAGACATTTTAAAAGAAAATGACCTGGTGATGGTGATCCTCGAGCATATTGATTACCTCCTTAAATCGCGTGGTGAGCGCACTCCTTATGGTTTCGCGGCCTATTCTGTTTCGCAGTTGAAAGAACCTGTTTCTTTAATGGCAAATTCGCTGACATCGTTGAAAGGAGTGGGAAGTGCAACGGAGAAGATCATACTTGAAATACTGAAAACAGGCAGCAGCAGCTATTATGAAAAGCTCATGAATGCCTGATCTTTTTTTCATTTTGCAAAAATATTTATTGTGTTTGGGAAAATTATTACAATCATCTTAAAACCTTATTAAATATTTCTTTCCGGAAGATATCGCTCCGATGGAGCTTCATTTTCGTTACATGACTTTTTACTACAAAGATTCCACCTCTACGAGGTTTTCAAACTCGCTTAAAGCCCTAATCACGTAGTGATTTTATCTTTGTAAAAAAAACAGGTAGGGCATTAAAGTCACTTCGTGACGACATGAAAAATTTAATCCGACAGTAATAAAAAATATTCTACTTTTGGTCTGGATTATCGAAGGAAATATTCCGGCGCATGACGAAGAAAAAGAAAATTCATAAAGCAACGCAAGCAGAAGTTCCGGTTGAAAAAACATCCGTAGAAACCGGGATAACCAAACAACATTTGCTTATTTTGCTGGGTTTGCTCGTTGCCGTTATCATTGCGTATATTCCTGCATTCAATAAAAGGTTCATCAATTATGATGACACCGAATACATCACACAGAATCCCTGGATAGCCAACTTTACTTTCTCAAGCATCCCTGCAATATTCAGTCATTTTTACGCAGCGCAATATTCACCTATCCCTTCAACGATCTATGGGATCATTCATTTATCAGTAGGATACGCACCATTTTTTTACAACATTTTTGGAATCATTCTACACCTGGTCACCATCATTCTTGTTTTTAAATTTACCTGGTCGCTGTGCAGCAATTTCCGCATTGCAATTGTTACTGCTGCTTTGTTTGGCGTCGCAACTTTGCAGGTTGAATCGGTGGCATGGCTGGCGGCGGTTTACAAGACCTGCACTTACAGTATCTTTTTCCTTTTATCGCTGATCGTTTATTTGAAGTATATCAAAACGGAAAAGGCCAAATTTTACATTGCTTCCATTCTCCTTTTTATTATTTCGTGTTTCTGTAAAGAGCAGGCTGTTTCGCTGCCACTGGCAATTATTGCCGTTGACATTTTTTCCGGAAGGAAATTATTCAGTAAAAAAGTTATTCTTGAAAAGCTCCCGTTTTTTGCGATTGCAATTGTTTTCGGATTGGTAACAATGGCTGCTTCGGGGTCGGGAGGAAGTGAAGAAATCGGGTACACCTCATTCAGGTTTATTGACAGGTTTATTTACATTGGTTACGCTGTGTGCACCTACATTTATAAATTATTTGTGCCTGTAAAACTGTCATTGTATTATCCCTATTTTCCTTTGAAAAACGTGAGGCTTGTCTATATGGTCTTCCCGCTATTGATGCTGATCATTTCAGGTTTCTACATTTGGGCGATCAAAAGGAGAAATAAATTCATTGTGTTCGGAGGACTTTTCTTTCTAATAAATATACTGTTTTCGCTCGCGGTAGAAATCATTGCCGTAAGGCCGACAGTGATGGCTGATCGCTATGTTTATCTTGCCAGTGTTGGCATTTTCTTCATGGTGGCTTATGCGGGCGATGTTCTTATTGAGAAAAAACTTGCGAAATTACAAACGCTGACGATCATTTTTGTTTCATTTTTTGTGATTACAGGATTTCTTACTTTCAGTCGTGTGAAAGTGTGGCGAAATAGTCTGATCATGTGGAACGATGTGATCAGTAAATACCAAAGCATCCCGCTGTTTTATTACAACAGGGGACTTAGCCTGGTTGATAAAAACAGGAGAGATGAAGCGCTGGATGATTTTAAGAAGGTGATTGAGCTGGATGCGCGCTACTACAGGGCTTATAATGAAATCGGGATAATTCTGACAAGTAATAACAAGCCTGATGAGGCGCTGAACTATTATAACAAAACGATCGCGCTGAAACCTGATTTTGAAATTGCTTATTTTAACCGTGGAACTTTGTATGGAAACCTGAAGGAATTTGATAAGGCAATAAAAGACTATTCGCAGGCAATCAAACTGAGAGGGGATTATGCAAAGGCTTATTATAACCGTGGATTGGCTGAATATTTTGCGGAGGACAAAGAGGATGCCTGCATGGATGTGAAAAAAGCGGTTGAACTGGGGTTTGAGGCGAAAGAAGAAACGATTTCGAAAATTTGTCAATAGAAGAAGGGTTAGTTGTTTGTTGTTTGTTGTTTGTTGTTGGATGATATGCTTAGATTTTTGAGGCAAGGGCCTTACATTATTCTGTCGTTGTTGGTGTTTGTTTTTGAATTGTTCTACATTTTAAAAAGCAAATGGACGAATGATTTTTGGGAACATTCGGCGGCTGTAAATGAGCTTTCGCGAAATTTGTTTCACCCATCCAATCCGATTATAAACGAAAATATTCCGCACGCTTTTTATTCACCCTACACTTTTCTGGTAGCGGTTTTTTCGAAAATTACGCATTTGAATTCCATTGTGTCGTTGCAGTGTTTTGCGCTGTTCAACCTGGTGTTTTTCTTACTGGCTTTTTACTTGTTTTGCAAATCTATTTTCAAGGTAAAGCATCAGGCAATTGCAACTTTCGGTCTTTTGTTTGTTTTGTTTTTCTGGGGTCTGGATCCGTCAATGTGGAGTGGTTTTTATCACATCATGGTGTTGAATTATGTGCTGCCCTACCCTTCCACTTTTGCTATTTCGTTATCGTTCCTCATTCTTTCGATGGTGGCTGCGGGGCAAAAGCAAATGGTAAAACCTGCACAAACCGTGCTGCTGATCTTTTTGAATGCCATTGTTTTTATCACCCATCCGATGACGGCAGTTTTTCTTTATACGGCCATCGTTGTCATGACTTTTACGTTTAATAATTATTCAGTAAAACAATGTTTTGTCAGGTCAATTATCATTGTTCTGCCGGCCATTCTGCTAACGATGCTGTGGCCTTATTATAATATTGCCGATTTGCTGCACAACAGCAACCCGGATTTTGACATTGACTCGAAAACGCTATACATTGGCATACTTCAACGTTTCTGGCCGGCATTGTTTGCCATACCGGGGATGGTTATTTTTATCAAAGAAAAAACAATCAATTTCCTTTCGCTGACAATGATATTGATGGTTCTTATTTGCTGGGCGGGATGGCTGTCGGGCATTTACGGGGTTTCGAGAATATTGTCGGACATTATGATACTGGCTCAAATTTCGCTGGGCTGTTTGCTGGTTTTCTGCATCAGGGATTTTAAGTTGTGGAGCAAAATTTTTATCGGACTTACGGGCATAGCTTTTTCGGTTTCGGTTTATGTGAACGGGCAGAATCTTATACGGACATGGCATTTCAACGGGACGTATGTGGAGGATATCCGAAGGTATGGTTTTATCAGAGATTGCATTGCTGACAACGACCTGGTATTGTCGGATGAATTCAGCAACTGGTATATCCCATCGTTTGGCGGCAAGGTTATTGCCTCGAGGCATCCGCTATATTGGGTGAAGGACCTGGAGCCAAGAAGAAATGCCGTTAAGGTATTTTTTGCGAACGAAAGCAGTGATTCGGCAAGGTTTGCAATTATTAATAAGTATAAGCCCACCTACATTTTGATTGATCATTCGAGGACACAACTGGCTGATTCGACCATAACAACCATCGTCAATAAAGGGAAAGAAATTTATAAAAGCGATGGGATGGAGTTGATAAAGGTTGATACGGCGGTTATAAACAGTTGGTTGCGTAAGGAAATCAATAAACTGAAACCGCTCAAATAAGTCTGTTTTAGCCACTGAAACAATATTCAATACTTACTGGTCCATAAAAAAACTATTTTATTGTTTTGTCTTGTTTCGAGTCTTGATATTTTTGTAGCTTTTTTGCTTTTAGAGCAAGCTCATTTTTGAATCAAATCTCTGTCATTTTAATTTTTGAACAGGTAAAAGTTATTAACAATTTCAAAAATAAATTTCCTACCAGCTCTCTTCAAAAAGACAATTTTGGCCATTTTTGTCCGAAAATATGGTTGTGAATGTTTTTTATAAAGACCATATCCCTCCAAAAACGCTGTATAACAGTAAGAATAGATTGAAAATAAAAAATTCCTAAATCGTTTAATTAAATCGTTTAAAAAAAGTGTTAAATAAATACTGATAAAATATTATGGTTACATTATTTGTAAACATGTAACTACCTCTTTAGGCTGTTAATATCTTTCGCAGCAAAAATGTTTTGGTTTTGTTTTTAGATTTACTTTTGTTCCGAATTATTTTGGTTTTTTACGATTTGAAAATGACTATTTATTCGGGGCATGATTGCAATTTTCTTTTTAGAGCGAGAAAAAATAAGGTTGAAATTATTGGATATGGCTATGGTTCTTTTTTAAGGAATATTAATAGCATTTACAAAGCATGTTCTTTAATTATCTCTAAATAAATACTTCGATTTTTCAAAACAAATAAACGGAACATAAAAAAAATGAAATACCGCTCAGTCTCTACAATATTTTTTAATGCCTATGATGCCTATCATCGGAACAAAATGATGTATGACTTGGGCAATGATAGCAATGATCGGGGCAATCATAGCAATGATTGGGGCAATCATAGCTATGACAGGAGCAGTCACAGCTATGACCAGGGCAATCATAGCAATGATTGGGGCAATCATAGCTATGACAGGAGCAGTCACAGCTATGACCAGGGCAATCATAGCAATGACTGGGGCAATCATAGCAATGATCGGAGCAGTCATAGCAATGACCGGGGTAATCATAGCAATGACCGGGGTAATCATAGCAATGACGGCGGCAATCATAGCAATGATCGGAGCAGTCATAGCTATGACCGGGGTAATCATAGCTATGACCTGCCAAGTCATAGCAATGATCGGGGCAATCATAGCTATGACAGGAGCAGTGGGAGCTACGACTGCCGGAAATTTTTGAATGAGCGAATTCGATAAAGCAATTAAATAATCAATTAAATATTAACTTAACAAATTACAAACAAAAAATAAATCACGATTAAAAAAAACGTTTTTAAAATTTCATATAATGAAAAGAGTAAAAGTAAAACTAGAATTAGACCGTAAGAGCAATGCTCAAGTGCTGGTTGATGCTGACAATAGTATTGTTGCAATGACCAACAACAACCGTTTTTCGGCAGCCGAAATTGTGGCCCAGGTCACTGCCACCAAAACAGCAAATATCGCCTTGCGCGCTGCGATGAATGCGCCAACATCGGACACAAAAACCGATGATATTAAGTCTGCCAGGGTAGTGCTGGATTATAATTATACCAAACTTGGTCACCAGGTTGAAGGTGTTGCAAACGATCCTTCATTGTCTGATGATGAAAAAGTTGCAGTGGTGCACAGTGCACACATGGATGAACAAAATCACTATCATCCGCAAAAACATAAGTTTACAGTTAAAAACATCCTGCCTTTAGGCACAGCCCATGTTACTGCCGCAGGCGAAGCCAATGCCCATGAATGGGATTGGACACTGGATGTTGTGAATCTGCAGGACAGGGTTCATGCCGATTCAACAACCAAGGCAAATACTGATATTTTTGTTCCCAATGCAAAAAAAGGAACCGAAGTGGCTTTTTTCCACAAACCAATAATAGCCAAGAAAAAAACCGCCTGGGAAGGACCTATTTTTTTGACGTTGGTATAGGGAATAGTATTGATCATTTTTTCAATACTAAGATCACAAAGAACACAAAGCTACACAAAGTAATTTCTTAGTGTAGCTTTGTGCATTCATATAGAAAGTCAACCAGATTACAAAAGTCTTAAAGACTTTTGTAATCTTGATTCCATGCATTCGGAAGGCAGTGGCAGTGGCAGTGGTAGTCTTAGCGACTTTGCGCCTTTGCGTGAACCTTTAAATAGTCCGGTAATCATTGAAATTTCAGGGAAATTAATATCATTGAAATTTTCAAATAAAGAAAACGATGCCGATGTAAAGTTTTTGGAAACCCTCGAATATTGCGTGTTTAACAGCAATATCGGGCTATGGCAAATAACTGATTATAGAAACAACCTCCAATTGATACAACAATATTTTGGAACGAGGATTGTCCGCAAAACTGACGGGGTGACTTCAAAAATTCCAAAAACTGACGGGGCGACTCCAAGTCACCCCATCAGTAATCCGCATAATTCTTACAACGAAATAAGGCTTGAAATTACCACTAAAAAAATATTTCTGAAAATGCCAAAAAATTCACCCCGTGGGATAACTGATTCACTGCCACAACCTCTATTAAATGAGAATATCCAACGGGGTAAAGCTGATATTAGTTTCCTGAACTCTTTTAAATATACCAGGTTTAATAAAGCAACATTCTTGTGGGAAGTGCCCAATTATAAGAACACACTACAAATTATTAAGGAATATTTTGGAGCAAGAATTAATGAAATTAAAGAACAAGAAAATCAACAATCAGAAATAATCAAGAAAGAAAAAAGGAAACAAAAACCGAACACAGTAGAAATAGAAATCATCAACAGTAAGCATATCGTTGTTTATTTTCCATTTTCCTTTGAACATGTTAAGAAAATGAAGACCCTGCCTTTGTACTATTATCAGGCTGAAGACAAGTCGTGGAAGTTTCCATACACTGAAAATATTTTGAGCGAACTTGAAAGTTATTTCAAGAAATTCAATTATACAATTGAATGTACACACACCAGTGTGAAAGATAAAGGCAGTAAAGAGAAAAAGAATTATGGTAATGAACGCCAAATACCGGAGGAATACTTAGAAAAATTAAAACTAATCAGGTATAGTGATAACACGATACGCACATATACTGTGGCTTTCACTGATTTTATCAATTATTATTCTTCTAAAAAACTTGATGAAATAACACAGGAGGATATTAAAAATTATTTGTTGTACCTTGTAGAAAAACGTAAGGTATCATCTTCTTTTCAAAATCAAATTATAAATGCAATTCACCCCGTTGGATTAAAATAATATAAACCATGTACTATTACGTTTATGTTTTACTAAGCGAAAAAGATAATTTGATGTATACAGGTTATACTTCAGATATTAGAAACAGATTACAACTTCATAATGATGGCAAAGTTGAATCCACAAAAAACAGACGACCATTAAAACTTATTTATTATGAAGGATGCTTAAACCAACAGGATGCAACACGAAGAGAAAAATACCTTAAATCTGGTAATGGAAAAATATATTTGAGAAATAGATTGGGGAATTATTTTAATCCTACGGGGTAAATTTTACTATGAAAAAGTTTGTGGACAAAAGAAGTTACCCTATGTTTATATTGACAGACCATTCGCTGAAAAAACTCTTCCCAATGTTTTGAGTGAAGAAGAAGTAATGCGGATTATAAATAGTGTAAAAAATTTAAAGCATAAAGCAATTTTACTCACAATTTATTCAGCAGGGCTAAGGATAAGCGAAGTAATTAATTTGAGAATTGCAGATATTGATAGTAGTCGAAAAACAATAATAATAAAAGGAGCTAAAGGAAAAAAAGACAGAAATAGTTTGCTATCAGAAAAATTATTAATAATTTTGAGGAATTATTTTAAAGAATATAAACCGAAAGATTGGCTTTTTGAAGGGCAGGAAGGCGAACAATATGCTGAATCGAGTATTCAGCACATATTCCATAAAGCCTGCCAGGATGCAAAAATTTTAAAGAAGGCAACTGTGCATACATTGCGACACAGTTTTGCTACGCATCTTTTAGAAAGAGGAACTGACTTGCGTTACATCCAGGAATTGCTTGGACACAGTTCAAGTAAAACCACCGAAATATATACGCATATTACTCACAAAGGAATGGAGCAGATAAAAAGCCCACTGGACAATTTAGAATTTTAAAGAAATAAAATTACAGCAAAAACAAATAAGCAAAATGGATTTACAGGCAAGAAAAATAAACTTTGTTCAGGAATTTCTCAGGTTGCAAAATGAAGAAATTATTAGCGGTCTTGAACATTTACTTCGTAAGAAAAAAAGTGAAATGTACGAAAAAAAAATAACTCCAATGAGCATGGAGCAGTTTAACCAGGAAATTGATCAGGCAATGAAAGATTCGGAAGAAGGAAGAATAATAACAGCAAAAGAGTTGAAAGAAAAAACAAAAAAATGGGACTGACAGTTTACTGGACTCAATTTGCTGAGGAAAAGTTGGAAGACATTTTTGAATACTATAGTTTAAAGGCAAATTTGAAAGTTGCACATAAATTAGTTGATGGAATAATTAATCACTCAACAAAACTTGAAAAAAGCCCCTTTATAGGACAGAAAGAAATGCTTTTGGCTGGCAGGCTACAGGAATTCAGATACCTGGTCTATAAAAACTATAAGATCATTTACTGGATAAATTTTGACAAAAAACAAATTGAAATTGTAAACATATTTGATTGCAGACAAAATCCTGAGGAGATAGAGAAAACTTAAAAAAACATTTAGTTAAAAAATAAAAAACAAAAAAGTTATGTGGCTAATTACAAGCAGCTCCAAAGTCAAAAATCAAGTTGCTGCCACAGTAAAAATATAGTAGATATTGCTGCCTAGCAGCAACAGAAACGTTATCATTAATGCGAAGAAAAAAAACCGGATAGACACATTTGATGATTTTATTTAAGACCATACAAACTCACAATAAAATGAAATAAGATGAAAAAAGTTATAATCTTTACCGTTCTATTATCTTTTAACTTATCGGCATTTCCACAAAGTTACATTACAATTGATACAAATAAAATTGCAGTAACAATCACGAGTAAGGGAAAAATCGGTTACAATCAAAACAATTATTTACAAGGTGTTGGAATTACATATAATTCTGGCACAACATTAATGATGTGTGGAGGGCTTCTTGTCGGAAACTCATCTGCTAGTGTTGATGATAATATATATGGAAGTGTGTTGGGAACTTTTGATGATGACTGGTATACGACTCAGACAGTACACAATGTTACTCCACAATTAGGTGCGAGTGAAGAAGTAGAAGGTGTTTTCAATGATAGCCTTGCAGGTATCTCCAAACTAGATATTACTGTTAAACACAGAGCATTTGCATGGGATACTTTTCCTTATGATAAGTTTATTGTCCTTGAATACAATATTAAAAATACTGGCTTTAATTCGCTTAACACTCTTTATGCCGGTATTTATATAGATTGGAATATTAGCACCCCTGACAGTGGCTCTAGTGATAGAGCAAATTTTGACACAGCAAATAAAATGAGTTATTGCTACCCTTCACAGGGCGGTACTTATGCAGCAATTAAATCTCTTACATGCAACAACGTAATAATACATCATTATGCATTCGATAATGATGGTTCAAGTAATGGAACAAGTTATAGTTTGAATATCTTAAATGGATTTTCATCTTATTATAAATATCAAGCGATAAAAACTAACCGTAATTCCGCTGGAGTATTTGGAACGGGAAATGATGTTTCTGATATGATTTCCGCTGGACCGTTCATGCTTTCTCCTGGTGATTCGACTATAATTGCATTTGCTCTTATAGTTGGCGACAGTCTTGCCGATATACAATCAAGTGCAATAGCAGCAAATCAAGTATATTGTCCTCCGGCAGGTTTATCAGAATATAATTCTCCTAAAGTAGATTTGTCTATAGAGATTTATCCCAATCCAGTAACAAATAATATAACAATAGAAACCAAACAAAAACCAGAAATAGAAATTTTAAATATTGAAGGACAAATAATAAAAAGATTAAAAATTAAAGATAATAAAACCGACATTGATATTTCAGACTTTGCAAGTGGGGTTTACATCATAAAAGTACAGACAGAAAAAGGCATCATGACAGGGAAATTTATAAAAGAATAATCGCACTAATGATAATCGAGTAGACGGCTCCGCCCGGTATTGCCGGACGGAGTGCGCCTCTCACACCACTGATCGTACGGGTCGCGTAAACAGCGGTTCATTAAGATGTGGAGCCTTTTTCACATACCATTCAAGTAAAGATTCATAACCCCGATAAGCTAAGCGTTTCAAAGTAATAGTTGTAAACATTATAGGGCTA
>Ga0209697_10003738_pt1 | contig 20351 bp, 20 predicted proteins | sample AliMusrvi5mmetaG_FD_184115 | JGI IMG/M metagenome (GOLD analysis project Ga0209697, IMG submission 184115) | Freshwater lake bacterial and archeal communities from Alinen Mustajarvi, Finland, to study Microbial Dark Matter (Phase II) - Alinen... | ecosystem: Environmental > Aquatic > Freshwater...
ATAACTAAAGAATGGATATTCAGTTAGCACTAAAATTAACAGAATGACCTGCACCAACATACCAACTATCAAGTAACTCTTTGATGTTGAAAACGCTGTAAACATGGTTCACTTTTATTATTTAAACGCCCGATATTTGTTTTTTCTGGAGTAGGGCAATGAAGTTCCCAAGTAAATTCATATCCATTTGCTGGAGATTTTCTTCCGCGCCAATAAATGCTTCCTCGTCCTATTTGATAATTGATAAGAGGGTAAAATTCAAATAGCCGATGATAGCAAAGCCTTAGTTCGTCAGGATCACAGGATCGTCTTATCCTTTCGAATAGCCTATCACACTCTGTCAGATTCATAATTTTTGATATTTTTTGCTCGTTCCAAAGCTCATGCTTGGTAATGGGGTTTTTGAAGCTCCGGCTTCCCGAAGAACGACCAAGCAGGAGCTTGCAAGATAATGGTTCCCAAGCCGGTGCTTGGGAACCAGCCAAAAAGCCGTCATTTCGGCAGGGATGCCGAAATCCAGGCCATGGACGGTAACCAGACGACTGTGCAAGTGCTTGATTCAGGTGACTTGCCAAACCATAATTTCCTGTCCGTAGATACAAGGGCATCTGTTGTGACCCAAAGTTTGCCGTCCTTGGACGCTGGATTTCGGCATCCATGCCGAAATGATGGGCCTTCAACGCTTGTGTATAACGGCGAGAGTCGGAGCTTGGAAACCAGCCGATATATAGATTGCTGGATGCCAAACCGCGCCGTCCATGGAGTCTGGATTCCGGCGATCCATGCCGGAATGACGAGTATTTATCCCATCGAATCAATACCGCGCCTTGCTCCGTAAGTCTTCCACTGTTCAAACCACCACAAAAATATCTTTCATGACATCTATCGTTGGGATAATCTCCATTGAGAATCTTTGTTGCAAATCGGAAAGATAGGCATTGGCATACGCATTAAAATACTCAAACTCCGACTGAACATCCAAATCAATCTCTTCAAATTGATCAAACAGTAAGCGTTGAACATGGGTTTTTTCGTCAGGCGAAGTTTTCAGATAAACTTCAATGACACCTAGGCCGGACTCAAAACGGTTCCCCAAACCTTCATTCACGGGCAAACGGTCTTCATGCGACACAAAGTCAAAATGTGCCCAAGTTCTTATGATGGATTCCCTGTTATTCTGTAGCCATTCCTCAAACTCGGGTACTTTGATGCCGGTTTCAAGCCAAAATTCAGCTTTTGGGTAGGAAACTTCCTTAAACCTAGAGACCAAAAAATCGCAATCTAAATACTCAAAAAGATTGCCAGCCCGCGGCCCTAGTTCTCTGCCAAACAGTGCAGTATAGATTGCCTTGAAAGCATCCTGTTGTTTGATGGGGGTGATGCGTGCAATATTAAAAATGACAGTTTGCAAGTTATCCCCAGTCCATGTCGAAGAGGGTAGCCGGTCTGCCAATAAGTTCAAAAACGCACGTTGCACAGCGGACAGGGTGTTTACCGATTGCGGCAATGTTGCCTGTAATTGAAGTTTTTCGTCATCCGTCGCGTACTTGTCTAGCCAATATTGTATTGATGCTATCCGGCGTTCAAGATGCTTTAAGTCCACTTCCGTCAAGGGTTCGGCTTTACGTTTGCGAATCTCATCGACAACGTCCATATGGGGCATTTGCACAAGCGCCTGCAACAACTGAATGTCTGGTGCAAAGTAATCGCCTTCTGGATTGACTTCGGAAAGCCGGTATACCTCTTTAACGTCGCTACTGGACTCCCCGCCATGAAAAGCTTGCGTATGGTAACGATCATACTCGTTAAAGAGCTTGACCACCGACTTCTCATCGGGGGAGAAATTGATCGGTCGGTTTGGCTGTGTCCTCAACATTAAGAAGCGCAGAATTTCAGGCGGCAGAAATTCCGCCATGTCTCCAGCCGCAACCCCTATTCCACGCGATGAACTCATTTTGGCACCTTCCACCAAAAAGAATTCATAGGGGATATTTAATGGGGCGGGTTTATTAAATATTTTCTTCAGGCAGTTTGCCGCCACATCCCTAGACCCGCCCTTAGTTGTATGGTCCTTGCCCGCCCCTTCGATGGTAATTCCCCTAGTTGCCCATTTGGCGACCCATTCTAATTTCCAAGGCAGCTTACCATTGCCGGAAAAAGGGGAAATTTTACCTTTATAACCACATCCAGTGGCCCATTTAACCAAGTCTGCCCGACAAGAGTAGACAACTTCTGTGCCGTCATAATGGCTTACTTCCGTCGTTCCAATTCGACCGCAATTTTCGCATACCACTTGTAACGGATACCAAGACTGCGATCTATCCGATCCACTGATTTCTTTGTATACCTGCCTGACAATTTGCGCATTTTTTAAAATGATGTCAATTGATTCATCAAATTCACCGGCACGGTAAATATCGCGCAGCCTATAGGTTTCCGCGTTGACTCCAAGATATTTGAATACACTGAAGAACTCGGTGATGTAATAATCCGACATATCGGTTGCCGATGAACCCGGAGGCGGTGGAACACTACATAATGGCATTCCCAAATATTGGGCATAATGCTCGTCCTTGCCATAAGGTATTTCATCAAGCGGGTCATAGTCGTCAACCCCAAAAGTATAGCGTACATCAAAGCCACGCTCTTTCAACAACCTGAACATCACGTCATGAATTAACACCCCTCGCAATGCGCCGACATGGGCACGCCCGGAAGGTGTTTTAGAGTCATTGATTATGTGTTGACGGTCTTTACTTAAATTTTCAATTAGCTTGTCAGCCCAAAACATTTGTTAACCTTTTTTTTCAATAGAAAACGCATACAAAAAGCCACGCGATGGTCAATAATAAATTTCCTTACGCCAGCATTAGCTTCAACCTAAATGCCTTGGTCATCGTTCAGCCCACCAAATGTGGAGTGCGGCGACTTGTCGCCGCTTTCCGAGCCATGCGGCGACAAGTCGCCGCACTCCACAAACTCGCCCATCGGGCTGAACGATGACCAAGGCCAACCTAAAATTCCGTGTTCACAATCCGCGTTGTACGCTTGTCTTGCTGCTTGGCCAAAGACTCCGAATAAAAACAGAAGTTGTTACGGCCTTGCTGCTTGACCCAATACATTGCCACGTCGGCCCGGTTTAACAAAACATCTGGGTTGTCGCCATCACGCGGGTAAAAGCTAATCCCAATGCTAGGCGACACACGCATATTAAACCCTTGATAAACAATAGGTTCTGTCATGGCATGTAGAATATCCACTGCGACTGCCGCGACTGCCTCATCGTCCAGCAAATTATCCAACAAAATTACAAACTCATCGCCCCCCCAGCGTGACACGGTGTCGACATGCCTAACGTTTGAGGAGAGTAGCTTGGATACTTCTTTCAGCAAGAAATCACCGGCATCATGACCCAATTCATCGTTGATTTTTTTAAATCCATCCAAGTCGATAAAACACAGTGCAAAGTGATTCCCGGTTTTCCTGACATTGGCGAGGGCTTGCTCTATCCGCTCTAGCAGCAATATCCGGTTGGGCAGTTTGGTCAGTGCGTCATGGGTTGCCAGAAAATTTCGCTGCTGGCTAATTTGCACCGTCTCTGAGATGTCACTGACCACCACCAGTATTTTGGAAACCTCGTTTTTTGGGTCTTGGATGGGGCTGGCCATCAGGCGAACCGTATATTCTTCGCCCAAGGGGTTGGTGAGGAAGCTTGGCTGGGTCAGTTTGCCGCCTTTCCTTATCCATTCCGAAGGGGGCTGAGTGCCGAATTCATTGCCGGAAAGTCCTGCCAAGAGTTCGTCTATTCCCTTACCGCAGGCCAGCGCACTCGTTTTATGGGTCAGGCGCTCGGCAATGGGATTCAGGTACTCGACTATTCCTTGAGTGTCAGTGACAATCAATGCTTCACCTAGGGAATTGAGCGTCGCCAAGTTGCTGCGCCGCTCGGCAAGCAAGGAATGCGTCGCCCTCCGCAAGTATTGCCAATTCCAGAATAGGTAACTTAGGGCCAAGACAAGCCAAGCAGTAACCGGACTAAACCATAGATGGGCAAATTTTAGCAGGCTGGCAGATGCCTCTGCCGACATTAACAGGCCAATCGCGAGCGAAGTCATGGCACTGCGTGGCCCACCTAAACGGAAAGCCCAAACGGGTACAACTACAAGCGCAACGGTTAGCAAGATTTCCTGCCACAGTACGAGTTCGTCAAATAGGCGGTCTTGCAGGTAAGCATCCATGATATTGGCATTGAGTTCGACACCAGTCATTGGACCCGAAACACCGATTATTGGTGAAACGAATCGCTGGCCTAATCCGGCTGCGGTGGCTCCCACCAGTACAAATTTGTCACGGAATTGATCGACGTTTAAATTGCCATGCAAGACATCGGCATAAGAAAACTGTTTGTAAGCCGGGGTCTGACCTGCAAAAGTGATCAGCATACGCTTGCCTCGGTGCCAATGCCCGATAGGAGTTGCCTCAACGGTGGAATGGACTTCCTGCTGCCATTCTTGCGGCAGTTTCGCCCGTCCAACCCGAAGGACTTCAAAGGCAAACGATTTCCAGCATGGGCCGTCCATTCCCGTTTCGAGATAGATATGACGGGTCTTGCCATCTTTGTCGGGGATGAAATCGACATGGCCCAAACTCGCCGCCGACTGGGCTAACTCGGGCATGGGCAAGCCAGCCTGGACCCCCCCCGCAGGAGAATTCAAAGGTTCAGGAAAAACTGGCAACACGACATGTCCATTGTCCCTGATTGCCTTTGCCAGAAGTTGGTCCGCTTCAGGGTCGAGCTTATCGGGTTCGGCAAAAATAATGTCCAGGCCAACCGCCCTTGCTCCCACGTCCGTGAGCCGGTTGATTAAGTCTGCGTGGGTGCGCCTTGACCAAGGCCAGCGTCCCAATTCGCGCAAGCTGTGCCCGTCAATGGCAATAATAACGATATCGCCGCCGACTTGCCGAAACAACCAGGGCAGGCTGGCATCGGAGAGATAGTTGTCAAGTCCCTGTAAACTGTTCGAGCATAGCAGTGCAATTGCCAGCAGGCCTGAAAAGAGTACAAGGTAAGTTCGCCGCCACATTAGGGTCTTAGATTGCAAAGAGTGCGAATAGAGTCAAACTCAACAGCCACCAGTAGGGTGAATGAGGGACATCTATGCTTTGCGGCGTGCCAAATGGGCCGATGAATCCATCAGGGTCGATAGTCCTTATGCGCACATAATAGGTTCCCCCGTCAGGCGTGGGTAGGCTTATTTTCGCATCTGCGCTTTTGATGTCGATCATCGGTTTGGAAAAGCTGTCTTCATCCGCCATTTGGAATTGATATTGTTGCCCTGCGGAACCTGCGCGCCAGCGAATATCCATGCTGTCATCGCCGATTTCGGGTTGATTCGCTTGCGGTGCGGGTGGCACACGCCTTAATTCCTGAGGGTCACTGAAAGGGCCCTCCCCTTCCTGCGCTTCAATGGCCGAGACTCGCCAAAAGTAGACACCCAACCGAAGCTTTTTTTCAATCGTTACATTGTTGTCGGTCAGATTGGGCATGTCCACCACTAGCTTGCCGAAGGTGGTGTCACGGGCGATCTGAAAATGGTAGCCCTGGGCCGATTCTAAACGGGACCAAGAAAATGCGGGTGATTCTTCAGCCACGCCGGCACCGGGTTTGGGTCCGACTGGAAACGGGGCGGCTGGGCGGGCATTGAGCAAAAACTTGGTTTCAGCGTTTTGTCCCTCTAGGCCATTCCCGTCGATGCCACGAATGCGCAGCCAGTATTCGCCGTCTGGCAAGTCAGGTCCTCTGATTTGCTCCGTTGCCTGGCGCTGATCAAACAAAATTTCATCAAATGCCAGGCCACGCGCAATTTGTAGGCGGTAGGCAATGGCATTTTGCAGCGGCGGCAGCTTGAACTGGATAGGCACCCTGTCGAACATGGAAAGCTTCTCACCATCAATATTAGGCCGGGCTAGCAGTTTAATAGGCTCTGATAGAGGCTGCTGTGCCCTTCCGATTGCCCCGTAGCCTGTCTGTACACGGCGAGTCGCACCACCGCCACTGACATCCACTTTGCCCATCAATACCTCGGCCCGTGACTCTTCGTTGGTTTCTTCCGTGCTGACACGGTAGTCGGTTCCCCGCACAGAGGTGATTAATGAGGGAGTTGAAATATCGAATCGGGCGGCGGGGTCTCGACGGGGGGTGACTTGGGTCTCCACCCGTCCCTGTTCCAGCAAGAGTTGGGTATTCGTGACCTCGGTCGGGCCATATTTCCCCAAAGCATTCAGATTCAACTGACTTTCTGCCTGAAGCAAAAGCTTTGAACCATCCGGGAATTCCAGGGTAATTGTTGAATCTGTGCCAGTGTACAAGGTCTGTCCACTGTTGAGTTCATCGCCAACGGAAACGGCTTGGAGCTTCATCGTATCCGTGTTCAGTGCCTCGACTTTTCCAGAGAGGAATTGCACTTTCACCAAAAAAGGCTGTTGGCGCAGCCAACCGATGGGAATTTGCAAATGTGTACCGGGCGGGATGTGCAGCGGATCATTGACTTGGTTGAGGATTTTTAAGTTTCGCCAAAAACTTTGGACTCTGAGATAACGCGACGCAATATCCCACAATGTATCGCCGTCTTCTACAATATAAGTCCAATTGTCGGCCCGTGCGGGATGCATTGCAAAAAGGGCAAGCAAGAGTATACCTAGGGCGGGTAGTCGTGTCTTGAAGCATTTAACACATAGTTTAGGTGTTTGCATTGGTTGAATCTCTTACAGCCATATAATAGTATGTGATTGCCCTAGGGTGACGTATGGAATAATACAGCATTTCGTGGTGAAGCGCTTCTTGCGGGAGTCCTCCCTCTTCGACCGGGAACGCTTAATCTCACATCCCTATCTTGTCGCAAAACTTACATAAATGCTGCCCTATTGTAGGCATCAGTTACCGCCAAGTCTATCTATTGTGACACTAAACCCTTGTTTCTAGGTTAAATTGATCATATTGTCTTGGTGGCATGGTGGTTGCACTATTCCCTGTAAAGGCACTAGCCTCACGCTACTATTAAGAGATTAAACATGAGCCTCCGTACCGTGATTATCGACGACACCACCCTGCGAGACGGCGAGCAATCGGCTGGCGTGGCCTTTTCCATCGAGGAAAAAATTGACATTGCCACTCGTTTGGACGGTCTCGGCGTACCAGAGATGGAGATTGGCATCCCTGCCATGGGAGAGCGGGAGCGCGAGGAGATACAAACGCTTGCGGGGCTTGGCCTAAACGCAAGAATGCTGGTTTGGTCTAGGATGCGCGAGGAAGACATACTTGAATGCCTAAATTTGGGCGTGGGCTTTGCGGACTTGTCGATGCCTGTTTCCAGCCAGCAAATCAGTTTGAAATTGAAGCGCGACGAGCAATGGGCCTTGGCGACGATTAAAGCTTGCGTTAAAACAGCCCGCGAAGGCGGTTTGTCGGTTTGCGTGGGAATGGAGGATGCCTCGCGGGCCAATATCGATTTTCTACTAAAGGTGGCCGAAGCCGCACAGTCCGCCGGGGCCGAGCGCATCCGCTTCGCCGACACTGTGGGTGTGATGGAGCCTTTTGGCGTATTGGAAACAATCAAAGCCTTGCGTTCCGCAACCGATTTGGACATTGAAATGCATGCCCATGATGATTTGGGGCTGGCCACCGCCAATACGATGGCAGCGGCCTTGGGCGGAGCAACTCATTTGAACACCACGGTCAACGGTTTAGGCGAACGGGCAGGCAATGCCGCGTTGGAGGAAGTGGTGGTGGGTTTGCGCCAATTGTACGGGATTGAGACCGGGGTCGATTTGCGCGAATTCCCCGAACTGTCGGCTCGTGTCGAGACGGCATCCGGCGAACCAGTCGGCTGGCGTAAAAGCTTGGTTGGCAAGCGGGTGTTCAGCCACGAGGCTGGCATCCATGTGGACGGACTGCTCAAAGATTTGGCCAATTACCAAGGGGTGGATCCTGCCGTGGTGGGTCGCAGTCATCAATTCATCTTGGGCAAGCATTCCGGTTCCAGTGCCGTCACGAGTGTGTTTGCGGATTTGGGACTGGTGTTGGAGAAACGTGAGGCGGCGGCAGTGTTGGTCAAGGTACGGCAATTTGTTGTCCGCCACAAGCGTTCACCTGAGACAGTCGAATTGCTTGCCCTTCATCGGCAATTGGCAATATAGCCGATTAGGTTTTCAAAGCCGAATCGAGTAATTTACTTTAAACTTGAAATCAGAGGGTAGCCCCCATGACAATCGAACCCAAGCCTGAAAACCAAAAAGACTTGCAGGACCAGAATGCGATGGAAGCCTCTACGCCAGAGCCTATGGAATTTCGCATACCTATGATCCTGCCGCCACCGATACCTGGCCAAACCGCGTGGAGCATTCTGCCGTGGTAAGTGTTTCCATAGCCCAGGGGGCAGCCGGGCAATCGCTGCTCGGGCAGATGAAAGAGGATGTGTCTTGTGTGTTCGCACGCGACCCGGCGGCTAGGAATTTGCCGGAAGTCCTATTGATTTACCCTGGTGTCCATGCCGTGCTGGTCTACCGCATCAGCCATAGGTTTTGGCTTGCGGGGTGGAAATTCGCCGCCCGTTGGCTGTCTTTCATGGGTCGTTGGCTGACCAACGTGGATATCCATCCCGGTGCGAAAATTGGTCGGCGGCTGTTCATCGATCATGGTGCGGGTGTGGTCATTGGAGAGACGGCTGAGATTGGCAACGATGTCACTCTATACCATGGTGTCACACTAGGGGGTACCTCTTGGAACAAGGCCAAGCGCCATCCCACCCTAGGCAATAACGTACTAGTTGGCGCTGGGGCGAAAATCCTAGGCCCAATTATTCTAGGCGATAATGTCCGCGTCGGTGCCAATTCAGTGGTGAACAAAAACGTACCGGCCTGCTGCACCGTCGTGGGCATACCGGGCCGCATCGTCCATCGCAAGAATGTGCAAATTCAAAATGCCTTTGGCTTCGATTTGGACCACCATCTAATCCCCGACCCAGTGGGCAAGGCATTGCATTGCCTAGTCGAGCGCATGGACAAAATGGAAAAACGCGTGGCTAAGGCTAACCGGCCCGTCAAAAACGATTGCGCCCAGTGTGAGGCGGAAGATGTCTGTCATGTGCATGCACCTATCGCGCATGCAAGCTCTTTGGAGGTGCATTGATGGACCTGATGGATTTCGAAGGCGAGCAGCTTTACTTTGAAGAGTCCCTTACGCCCGAAGTTGAGGCTTTACTACAACAAGCAGGAGACTTGTACGGCGATGGCGAGGCAGAACAGCCTCTTAACGAGGCTTTGCGGCTGGCTCCCGAGTCACTTAACGTACTAGTGGCAGTGTATCGCTTTTATTACTATCAGCATCGTTTGGAGGATGCACTTAATATTGCAGGGCTCGCCTTGGCCGTCACCGCCCATCGTTTAGGGATTCCTGGCGACTGGAATTTGTTGACTATCCAACATATAGGCGAAGTCGGCACGGGTTCCATGCCCTTAGTCCGTTTCCATCTGTTGTCTCTGAAAGCATGGGCCTATTTGCAATTGCGCTTGGGCAGGCCAGCGGAGGCCAAAGCGATATTGGCGAAATTGCTGGAACTGGATACCCATAACCGGTTGGGTGCCAAGCAACTATTGGAGGTGGCAGAAGGAAATACCCCCTGACCAAAAATGCCGGATTTTCCGGTTTGACTTGACTTGTGTATAACAATGAGAGTTGGAGCTTTGGAACCAGAACAATGTGAAATAAAGAGGAACTATTATGAGTATTGAAAACGATCTGGAAAATTTGGAATCCGCCGAGGAATTCCTCGACTACTTTGAACTGGAATACGACGCCGGAATTGTGCAGGTGAATCGCCTGCATATTTTGCAGCGTTTCCACGACTACCTTTCAAAGGGCGGGGAAGCGTTGCCGGATGAAGACGATGCCAAGCGCGAGGTTTACAAACGGCTGTTGGCGCGGGCCTATGAAGATTTCGTTGAATCCGATGCCCTTACCGAAAAAGTGTTCAAGGTGTTCCACATGCACGAACCGCAAACCACCTTCGTGCCAGTCGGCGACCTGCTGAAATAATTGATTCCAAACCGACTCGGTTTTGAAAACCGAATCGGTTTTTCAACATGCAGAAGTTAATTTATGTGCGAAGAAGGCTACGAACGCTACGATTACGGCGACGCGGTGAGGGTCGTCCGCAACGTCCGCAATGACGGCACCTACCCTGGCTTGGACGTGGGTGCGCCCTTGGTCCGGCGCGGCTCGGTCGGCCATGTGGTGAACGTAGGCACGTTTTTGCAAGACCAAGTGATTTACTCTGTCCATTTCCTAAACGAGCAACGCCTAGTTGGCTGCCGCGAAGAGGAGTTGATTCCCGCCGACGCGCCGTGGGCACCCAGCCGCTTTGAGTTTCGTGACAAAGTGGCAAGCCGGATCAACCTAGCCGTTGAAGGTGAAATTGTGGCACCCATCGGCACACAAGGCGAAATAATCAAAGTATTGCGCAACGACGACCCCGCCCAAGTCCAATACCATGTGCGCTTTCCGGGCCGAACCTTGCAAGTCCCGGAAAGCGCCTTATTGCCCTTAGGCCAAGAGGAGGAAAGCAGTGTACCTAGCGTCTAGCCCGTCTAATTTTGCCGGGGCGGAAATGCCCTACAACCGTTTGCGGACCTCGTTGGCGCTATTTGGCAAGCCACTTGCCGAACTAGAACCTGACGAAAAGCAACGGGTATATGCCCAAGCGGAAAGGGAATACCAAATAGAACAACTGATATTGGAAGCCCCCGAGGCCGCCGGTGTCATGGTCAGCGAGGTCGAGTTGACTAATGCTTTGCAGGAAATCAAGGGCAAATATCAAAATGAGGAAGTTTTCCTTGCAAGCTTGGAGGAGGGCGGACTGGATGAAGGCTTGTTAAGGCAGGCATTGGCAAGGCAATGCAAGGTCAACACGATACTCGACAAGGTTGATGCCGCCTCATCCTTGGAAATATCCGAGGTGGATATCGGCATTTACTACCATGCCCATTTCGATAAATTCCAGCAACCGGAGCGTCGCAACGCTTACCATATACTCATCAGCATCAACGAAGACTTCCCGGAGAACTCCCGCCCCAAGGCATTGGAGCGCATTCACTCCATCGCCGAAAAGCTAGAGCGCAAACCCTGGCAGTTTGAGGATTTGGCGCAACGGCACTCCGAATGCCCCACCGCCATGCGTGGCGGTCGCATCGGCTTGGTGCGGCGCGGACAATTGTACCCTGAACTTGATGCCGCCCTGTTCCGCCTTCATCCCGGTCAACTGAGCGAGGTGGTAGAATCGGAAATCGGTTTTCATGTTGTGCTATGCAAGACAATCGAACCGCCGCACACGATTTCCCTGAAAACAGCCACGCCACACATTCGCAAGACCCTAGCCGAACGCATCCGCGAAAGCCAGCGCCGACAATGGATCGCGGGTCTGATGCCGTATCGCTAAACAGTATCCCCTGAAAGGGCTAACCAATAAGGTGTACAGATGACGCAAACCACTAGCCATGCCCGTTGCTCCTTCTGCGGTGTCGAGCAATCCCCTGCCACCCCGCTTATTGCCGGATTGGAAGGTTCCATTTGTGAAGCCTGCGTCCGACTGGCGGATCAAGTTATCACCAATTGGGGGCGAAAGCGCATCCTCAACGAATTACACGGGCCAATCCCCAAGCCTGCGAAAATCAAAGAAATACTAGACAGTTATGTGGTTGGTCAAAGCTTGGCCAAGGAAATCCTTGCCGTGGCGGTCTACAACCATTACAAGCGACTCAAGCACGAAAGCGGCGATGCCGGTTTCAGCCACATGCATACTGAGGTCGAATTGGGCAAATCGAATATCTTACTAGTCGGCCCGACGGGAACCGGTAAGACTTTGCTAGCGTCCACTCTGGCCAAGATCGTCGGCGTTCCCTTCGTGGTTGCCGATGCCACCACCTTAACCCAAGCCGGTTATGTCGGGGATGATGTGGAGCACATCCTCGTGCGCCTTTTGGAAGTGGCGGAAGGCAATGTAGGTCGCGCAGAATGGGGCATAGTCTACCTAGATGAGGTGGACAAGCTTGCACGTAGCCCGGAGATGGCCACTAACACACGCGACATTTCCGGCGAGGGTGTGCAACAGGCGTTATTGCGGTTGGTGGAAGGCGCGCAAGTGAAAGTGTCGCTAAAAGGCAAAAAACGCGAAGGAGGTGACGAGGCCATCGTCGATACCCGTAATATATTATTCATTGCCGGCGGTGCGTTTCCAGGCTTGGAAAAACATGTGGCTAAACGCTTGGCCCCCACCAAGACCGGCATTGGCTTCCATGCCAGCCCGGTGGATACCGAGACGAAACCCGAGTTGGATGAGTTGCTCAACGAAACCCAACCCGGCGACCTGCGTCAGTTCGGCCTGATTCCAGAGTTCATTGGCCGCTTCCCGGTGCTTGCCCCGTTGGAGCCACTGGATGAGGCGGCCCTCATCCGCATCCTCACCGAACCCAAAAATGCCCTGGTCCGACAGTACCAGAAACTGTTCGCCTATGAAAATGTCAGCTTGGAATTCACTGAGGAAGCCCTCAAGCGCGTCGCCCAAAAAGCTATCGAACGCGAGACCGGGGCGCGTGGCCTGCGCAGCATCTTGGAACAGGTCTTGCGCAAACCCATGTTTGAAATCCCATCACTGACCGGGATAGAACGCTGTATCGTCGATGAGGAGGTAATTGATGGAACTGCCGAAGTCAAAACCACCCCGGTAGGCTTGGAAACCCTGTTGGAATCCTCCGTCGCAGAGAGCGAGGAGCAGCCTTTGCCCTTAGCAGCATCGGGGGGGTAAGGTGGGTGGCTTCTGAGAGGGTTTTGTGTAATGGAATGGTCATTTTTTATGCATGGGGCGTAAGCCGCAGTGTCTGTGAAGTTTGACAGTCTAAGCACAGAGTTTTCCACAAAAACTGTGGATAAGTCAAATATACAAATCGGCACACTTTTCGGTTAAACATTCGGGTTGCGCTTGTCGCAGGCGAGGGAGGACGTGTTGGCAATCGAGATTGTTTACCCCAAAATTAGACGATTTTCCAAACATAAGTCGCCACTGAGCCACCTTCCAGAACGATGGTGGCCAGTTTGCCTCTGAATTGGATGTTAAAGGTTTGAGCGTCTGTGTTCTCATTTAACACGATTAACACAACCGTGCCATTGGGTGTGGCGAAAGCTACATTGGGCAAGGCATCCAAATCATCCGAGAATATTCGGATGGAACCTGGGCGTACAAACTTGGCAATGTGGGCAATCACATAATAAGAAACGTTTGGGCTAGTTGTCATATCATTCCCTATGGTCAATGCACCCACACAGTTTGCGCAGCCCCTTGGAGTATGTGGATGATACCGGGGGTCGGAGGCCAAGTTCCATTCCAGCACTGCCTGACACCCGTTTCGGGTCGCACCGATAATGACATTCCTCGTATGCCAGGCTAAATCCCCTGCAAAGTGAGCATCTAAATGATCTCTCCCTTTCGAGCTTAATGGGTCGCCTGCCCCCCCCAATACTGTTGAATTAAGGAGTAGGTCGGCATCCCTATGCCGACTGGGCATCCGGTTTGTCTCGGCGGCAAAGGATTGCCGTCCTACGATTTGGTGCGTGAGCGAACTTAATTCAACAGCATTGTCTGCCCCCCCCACCCACTGCTCGGTGAAATACATTTTCATATCGGGATAGGCTTTGCTGACCTCGGACACTGCGCGTATGTCGCCGGCATACAAATGCCATGCCGCCCCAGTTAGGAATTGCCTGGCCTCGGCATCCGCTAAAACAGCCAATGGGTATTCCTTGACATCGCAGTTGTGATCCCAGCAAAAAAGCTCCACCCTGCCCAAACCGGCTTCCCGCAAAGCTGGTCCTAAATGGTTTTTAACGAAATCCGCCTGCTCCCATGCTTCCATCAGCATGCTGGGTTCGTTGTCTTCGTTCAACGGTTCGTTCTGTAGGGTCAATGCGTGAACGGTGATGCCCCTCTCATTCATGGCATTGATATACATGACCAAATAATTTGCATAAACATGAAAATATTCGGGTTTTAAATTGCCGCCTATAAAGCTTTGGTTGGTTTTCATCCAAGGAGGGGCGGACCAAGGCGAACCTATGAGTTTAATAGCCGGGTTTATCACCAAAATTTCCTTCAACAGGGGGATCACCTCGCTGTCTCCGGCCTCAATGTTGAAATGGGCCAGACCGGGATCGGCCTGTCCTTCGGGCATATCGTCATAGGAAAAGGAACGCTCGCTTAAATCCGATGCGCCTATGCTTAGGCGTAGAAAACTCACCCCAATCCCATTTCCATCGGTAGAGAACAATTCCCGCAGTAAAGCATTTCTGGTCAAGGCAGGCAGGTGGTTAATGAGCAAGGCACTGCCTCCGGTCAAGGCAAAGCCAAATCCTTCCATGGTTTGAAAAAATTGTGTCGTATCCACTTGTAGGTTGGGACCATTATTGATGGCGTTTACAAATAAGGGAGCCTCCTTCTGCTTTTTGAATAATGCGCTTTGATCTGCACGGGTCAGCCAAACCTCAATACCTTGCGGGGCAATTGAAATTAAATGATTGATAATATAGGGTTTTGTTTGATCAGGCATAAAGTGGCCCTTTAGTGGGATAATGTGTACAATCGGGTACGATTAAAAGTGATGCACACGAACTCGGCGATGCTTCAAATTACGCCGGGAGTGCAAGGCTTGCCTTGCTTGCTCACCCCAACGCAAGGCAAGCCTTGCACTCCCGCATCACTTTTAATCGCACCCAGTACAATCAGGCTTATTCTAAATTACGTAACGACTGCTCAAAATTATGGTGCAAAGTAAAGACAACAACAGCTTACCCAACAACGCATCACGAAACGGAAATTATAATATTCCTTTTGTGGCAGTCACGATGCTGTTTTTTATGTGGGGGTTTCTAACCGCCCTGAATGATATTCTTATTCCCCACTTGAAGGCGGTCTTTGACCTTACCTATACGAAGGCAATGCTGATTCAGTTTACGTTCTTCGGTGCGTATTTTCTAATATCGCTGCCTTCGGGAAAAATTATTGCCGTGCTTGGGTATCAGCGGGGCATTGTGATTGGATTGCTGACGGCGGGGCTTGGCGCTGTGCTGTTTTATCCTGCCGCAAGCGCCACATCCTACCCGCTGTTTTTGACAGCGTTGTTTGTCCTCGCTTCAGGAATCACATTATTACAAGTTGCGGCAAACCCTTATGTTGCCGTTCTTGGCAACCCCGCAAGAGCCTCCAGCCGACTAAACCTCACTCAGGCGTTCAACTCGCTAGGCACCACCATAGCACCGTATTTCGGCGGATTATTTATTCTTTCGGCAACGATGATTGGCAGTGATGCCATGCATCAATTAACTCCTGGGCAACTACAAACCTATCGTCTGCAAGAAGCGGCATCCGTGCAAATCCCTTATCTTGGATTGGCTGCCGCATTGCTTGTGCTTGCCGGGATCATCGCGCTGCTTAAGCTTCCAGTCATCGCGGAGGTCGAGGACCATAAGCTTAAACCCGGAAAGCTGCAAGATGCTTTACGTCACTCTAATCTCTCGCTTGGTGTCATTGGTATTTTTGCTTATGTCGGTGCGGAGGTTTCAATTGGCAGTCTGTTGATCAGCTTTTTCGGGCAAGCCGATATTGCCGGGTTAAAACAAGCCGTTGCAGCCGGATTTGTTTCCTATTACTGGGGCGGTGCAATGATAGGACGGTTTGTCGGTTCGGCATTGCTGCAAAAAGTGAATCCTGGACGATTGCTGGGCGTGTTTGCATTGGTTGCCTTCGCTCTTGTCATCGCCACAGTCATGACCAAAGGACAAGTGGCGATGTGGGCGATTTTAAGTGTCGGCCTGTTTAATTCGATCATGTTTCCAACCATTTTCACACTCGGGATTAGCGGGCTTGGAAAACTGACGAGTCAAGGGTCTAGCCTACTCATTATGGCAATCATCGGCGGGGCAATCATACCTTTAATCCAAGGCATCTTAGCGGATACCTACGGGATACAAAACGCTTTTTTGTTGCCTGCAAGCTGCTATCTCTATATTGTGTACTATGGTTTCAAGGGTTCCACTGCTGCCTAGTTGCCGGCGCGAACATTCCCCTAATCGCAGCGAGAATGGCGATAGAGACAGGCTTGAAGGTGTGGCGGGGATCGGGAAACTGCGAGTGCACCTTGTGTTGCGACAATCTATCTGCCCACGGGAAACTTGCCGAAAAGGGGGGGTTACAGTGTGGACGAGACAGCTTTACTGGCTCGGGGAATCCGCGTAGCGGGGCGAGTACACCTGTCCGCTTGGTGGGTTTGCCTTAACTGTGGTTGAATCTTAAGCGAATATCCTTGACAAATACAATAAACGTATCTACATTTAATCGTATGGGCGATAAATACACTTGGCGGGAAGTCAAACGACAAGCCAATCTTAAAAAGCATCGGCTTGATTTCAGTGATGCGGATTTGGTTATTGATAGTCCTTATCGTATGGACATTGAAGCCGTGCGTAACGGCGAACGCCGACAACAGTCCTTTGCCTATGTGTTCGACCTGCTTATGGTGTTAACCGTGGTATATATGCCTAACGAAATACCACACATCATAAGTTTTCGCCCTGCCAAACACAGCGAAAGAGAGGTTTATTATGACTGGCTCGAAAATGACTACGATGACAACTGACCAAATGCGCACGGCGCGTGAACGCGGTGAATCTAAAACAGACATGGTATCTCTGCGCCAAAACAAACTTGACGGCATCGAACCAGAAGACGACGAGGATTCACCAGACGCGACACTACTCATGCGCGAAGCTATCGCAAAACGCCGCGCTGGACGACCAGCAGGAAGCGGCAATAAAGAACAGGTCGCCATTCGTTTTGACAAGGATGTATTGTCGTCCTTTCGCGCTTCTGGTCCAGGATGGCAAACGCGCATGAATGATGCCCTTAGAGAATGGCTTAATACTCATTCCCACGCCTGAAAGGTTGATGTGTTGCTTGACGAGATTGGCGACGATGAAAGCCACCCATTGGCTGACGTGCTCGACTATCTCGCCGATCAGGTCAAAGCCTATGAGGATGAACGCTTTCCAATCCCGAAAGCTGAACCGCCCGACGTGTTGCGTTACTTAATGGAACAGCACGGTCTCCATCAAGAAGATTTGAGTGATTGCGCCCCTCAAAGCCGGATATCCGAGATTCTGGCCGGTAAACGGTCAATCAGCAAAGAAACCGCAAAACGCTTGGCCCGTCGCTTCAATGTCCACGGGGACGTATTTCTCTAAGTCTGCGGCTAGTCGTTCTTTTTGTCTAATGTTCGTGTGCGCGGAAGCCCCGCAAACCCGCTAAAACCAAGGGGTGTGCTTTTGTAAACTAGACATTTTGCTTATTTTGTCCAATGCCTTCAAGCTGCCGTTTTGCGCCCACGGCTTTTGTGTCATGCTAGATTTTAAAGTTATGGAAAAGGAAAAATAATGAATTCCGTTAGGGACAGGAAGGCAACCCCGCGCTTTTGCATATCCGCATTATTAGACTTGCAAGCCTTTGTTTTAGTGGGATTATTTCTTTGTCTAAAAAAACTTCAATTTTTGGCGCAAAAAAGTTGCGAAACTTCGTACAAGATGCTGTACAATTCTGCTTGCTGTAACCGAACGAATCCCGTATTCAACATTCAAAGCCAGTGGGAGTTAATATGTAACCATATCAATACATAACTTAAGAGGAGAACAGAAAAGAGCACCTAGCACTGTTTCTCGTTAAATTACTAGGTTATACAGCATTTTCAACATCAAAGAGTTACTTGGTAGTGGGTATGATAGCACAGGTTATTCGGTTAACCTGAAGGTTTAACGGAATGTCTGTTTTAGGTATATTTTTAAGATGAAAATGCTGTATATCAAGATTTCTCTATGCTTCACATACCTTTTGCAGAAATGTATGCCAACCAATCATTTAAACGCGTATAATAATGCACCTATGGGCTTCCCTCAACGCGGTAGGGCGCAACAGGCTTGTTCCGTCGTTTTGGCAACGTCTTTTGTTGACCGTCAAAACGGCCTATGTGCCATTTTTTTCACCGCTAGGAGTCCCGATTTGCATTCATGTACAGCGTTTTTTCTTAACAAAGGAAAATAATAAAAGACACTCATTCAAACTATCCTGTGTGTCTGTGCTTTGCAAAATGGTAACCCAACAAGTAACTATTCGATATTAAAAACGCTGTAACAGCTTGATTGCATCTGATTTGCTCCCTTTTTCAGTCTCATTGAAAAATAAAGCTGAATATCCAGAAAGTGTTTCCTCTGCTGCGGAGACGTTTGCGCCTTTATTAAAAACAGATCTCTGAGAGAAATTTGTTTTTTCATTTAATTCGTTTGCAACTTTATAATGTATTGATTCTAAACTTTCTGAAGGTTTAGATTCGGTTATCGCTTTCGCTAACAAGGAAGTATATTTACTTGCTTCCGAGCTGCTTTTGCCGGCTGCGCTGACCGAGGCAAAGCTTGTGCCGTAATCAATAAAAGTATTAGGTGGTATATTAGCTTTTTCAGAGGATCCAAAATAATTATAATTCGGAATTATTAAATCTCTGCAAGCATCTATAAATATTATATTTAAGCCGGTATTAGGTAAATGTTCATAGACCTCATGCAGTGATATTCCTTCCTTATTAATATCATCCTTTGAAGCAACACTGTTTGAAACAAGATAATCTTCCCCGTTGTTATTATATCCATGCCCTGAAAAGTAAAACACAACCCTAGGATTATCCTCATTGGCAATCGATTTTTTCAACCGATCTAAAAGTTCCATTATACTTTTTTTAGATAAATCCATGTGCGCAGAACCGCCTAAAATCTCAAATCCTTTAGATTTAAGAACCGATTCCATTTCTTGTGCATCTTTTTTGCTTGAATCCAATAAATACTTGCCTTTATAGGTGTTTGATATAATAAGGGCAACTTTATGTGTATTGGACTGAGCAGAAAGTATATTAAAGCTTTCTGGTATTAGACTTTTGTTCGAGTTTATAACGTAGCTTCCCATGTCTTTATCTGATAGATAAACTGGCATGTTACTTTTATTATTAAGAGCTACGCATCCGCCAAAACAAAATAACTGGAGGATAATTAAAACACATAGCGGCTTTTTATAAAAAATTGGTGAAATATTGACTGTGCCGTCAAGGGCGATTGTCACTTTGAAAATTGTAATTTGCATGATGGTTCCCAAAATTTTTAACAGTAAAGATGTTCCGTTAGTTAATGCAGCCCTAGTGTTCCATGCCTAGGTTTTCTAACACCCTCTCCGCTGATCATGTATTCCAGCCTGACCACGGTGGGGGAGAGGGCGAAGGCTTGCTCTGTCAGCGCACCAGATGGGTTGAGCAAGGCAATGCCCGGCGGAAACGGCCGCTCGCTGGCAATGGCGACCAAATGGTCGCGGCCTGGTGGGGCCTTTGATGGGCAATTTCAAGCCTAACCCAGGTGCCAGAAACTCATGCACGACGCCTGCCTCCAACCGCTCAGGGAAGGTGTTGCTTGAGTAGTATTCACCATTAGGCTTGGGCGGATACACAGGATCAATCTCGTTCGAGGAGCTAAGGTTCAAAACTCTCACATGCAATGGCTTGGCCGTGGCGAACTGGATGATTAAGTTATCGCCGATGCTGTAAGAGGAATTGGCAACCGCAATTTTCAATAATTTATCAACGCTGGTGTTAGTATTATCTCCTGCGATTTGCGGCAAAGGCAGTGCAGGGGGAGGATAGTGGCTGGGGCCACTCCAAAGTTCCAAGCCAAAGACCCGGCAGTCGCGGATTTGCCTGTCTGGGTCGGCGAATCCGCAGACCCAGCCATCCATAAACCCATACATCATGGCGACGCGGGCGGCGTAGCCTATGCTGCCCAAAGCCGTGAGCAGCCAGAAAATCTCCGCCGCCAAGGTCAGCCTGTGGATGAGTTTGTTTTCCGTGACCGTGTTTTTAACCGCCGCTGTGAGATTGGTCGGTCCGGTGGCGGTCTCGCCGCCCTGGGCCGGTTCATGCGGGGCGGCCTGTTCAGGCTGCTGATCCGCCGCCGCCAAAGGGGTCGGCGGGGTGAGGGGATAGGGCGGAACCGGCTGCTGACCGTCCACGGAAAACTGGCGGTGGGCATCGTCCTCGGGGATTTTTTCCAGCAAGGCGTCGATGTCGGCCATCAGCCCGCCATGGGGCAAGGGATCGGCCATAGCATCTAGTTCGTCATAGGCTTTAAGCCGTTCCACCAGCCATCTAATGCCTTCGAGCACGGCGTG